>Ga0302349_1001191_pt1 | contig 21904 bp, 18 predicted proteins | sample PhyAR1_FD_202176 | JGI IMG/M metagenome (GOLD analysis project Ga0302349, IMG submission 202176) | Leaf surface microbial communities from alfalfa plants in UC Gill Tract Community Farm, Albany, California, United States - DLSL A.R1... | ecosystem: Host-associated > Plants > Phyllosphere >...
CCATCTCGGTGAACTGCACCACCACGGCGATCACCAGGATATAGGCCATGGTGCGCAGATAGACCAGATCCAGCGGCAGCAGGATCAGGTGATTCACCAGCCAGGCGCAGATCGAGGCCAGGGTGATGACGAAAGTGGTGGCCAGGCCCATGCCGATCGCCGTTTCCAGTTTTTTGGAAACGCCCATAAACGGGCACAGGCCAAGGAACTTCACAAGCACGAAGTTATTAACCAGCACAGTACCAACAAAGAGAAGCAGATAATCGGTCATTTTTTCGCCTGGGAACCAGAAAGCGGCTTATTATCATAGATAGTGTGGCGTATCTCAACACCTACGCCGCGACCGGTCTGGCAGACCGCACTCAGAATTAAATTCCTGACATAACTCACGCGATTACGGCTCGATAAAGGTGTTTTTAACCCGTTGTGAGCGCTTGAAGTAGGGAACAAACACCGCTGCCGCCAGCAGTGACAGCAGGAGCGTCTGCAGGGCGCGGCTGTCAGAAACCGGGGTAAAGGCAAAGGTTTTCAGCGCTAACAGCACGGTAATCAGCAACCACAGCAGATAATGACGCGGCAAACGGCGTGAGCGTTTAAAGAACAGCCAGCTGATCCACAGGCTATAGGCCCAGACCGCGACGGTGGTGAGCAGAGAGATGGCCCAGTACGAGAAAAGGGTGCTGCCGTGAGAAAAGAGTGTGGCACGCCATTCCGGGTTAAACAGCGGTGTAAGGTACATCGCCATCACCAGCGCGGTGGTTAACAGGGTCATAATCAGCCAGGCCAGCGGCAGCAAAAGCCAGCCACCGATGCGCGGCGCAGCAACCTGTTCATTCATAGCGGGTATTCCTGTTTCGGGAGGTTGAAGCGCAGCAGAATAGCATGTCCAGATGGGGTGTGCCCGCCTGGACAACGTGACCGATAAAAAAGGCGAACGGGCAGCCGGAAATTAAACCACGTAGCGCCACACCGTCTGAGGCACACAGCCCAGATCATATAACCGTCCGCCCGACGCCAGTTCGGCACGTCGATGATCGGCAGCGCGGTACATATTGATGATTTCCATGTCATCGGTGAGCGAGTAATTGAGGTGATCGAAGAGCTTTTCCAGACTGTCTGAGTTATTCACTTTGCGAAATTTAAGCAGGTAGTCGTACGCAGTCATCATTGCCATAACAGTAGAAGGAACGAAGGAGTGCTCAGTATAGGGGGCAACCTAAAGCTGTCCAGATCCTGCCGTGAAAAAAAGGTGAAAATCAGACAAAAGACCGGGATACGCCGCTAAAAGTCCATTTTTGCACGTTTTATTATTGAGCAACAGGCTTGCCTGTTGGGCTGAATCACCGGTCTGCAAACTTCTCCCCGTCAGTGATGACCTTTCAGCGTGCTATAGAGCGGGAAAGTCAGCCGAACCCACCAGAGAAACGTTTCGCCCGCCAGCAGGCCAGAAATCGCATTGTGCGGGTAATCACAAATCCCATTTTTTGTTCATCGGACGGGCAGATAACCCATTTAGTACGCCTGGCTGTAATCGCTTCCAGAGAGCCTGCGCATAAGCGATTCTGTTTATTACAATTATTTAACCTGCCCGGATTTTGCTTTCAGTTATTTTATCCATAACCGCCCATGAAAAAAACCGCATGCCTGCACGTAACTCCTTTAATTTGCTCAATTTTGTGAAGCATGTCGCCATTATGCACCCTTTTTTAGTCCAGGCTAAGCGAGCTCTCTACCCTAAACAGCAAATGCCCTTCAGAGGAATAAAAACTATGTGGAAACGTTTACTTCTGACCACGCTGGTCAGCGCCGCGTTGACTGGTCCGGTGCTGGCTGCGGACATGACGGTCGGCTTCTCGCAGGTGGGTTCGGAATCTGGCTGGCGTTCAGCAGAAACCAACGTGGCGAAAAGCGAGGCTAAAAAACGCGGTATCACGCTGAAAATCGCCGATGGTCAGCAAAAACAGGAGAACCAGATAAAAGCGGTGCGCTCATTTATTGCTCAGGGCGTGGATGCCATCTTTATTGCACCGGTGGTGCAGACCGGCTGGGAACCGGTGCTGGAAGAAGCCAAAGACGCCAAAATCCCGGTCTATCTGCTGGACCGCGCCATCGTCGTTAAAGACAAATCGCTCTATCAGGCGGTGGTCACGGCGGACAACGTGCTGGAAGGTAAGCTGATTGGCGACTGGCTGGTGAAAACCGTCGGCGACAAGCGGTGTAACGTGGTGGAACTGCAGGGCACGGTCGGGGCCAGCGTGGCGATCGATCGTAAGAAAGGCTTTGCCGAAGCGATCAGCGGCCATCCGAATATTAAAGTGATCCGCTCTCAGTCGGGCGACTTTACCCGCAGTAAAGGTAAAGAGGTAATGGAGAGCTTCATCAAGGCGGAAAACAACGGCAAAAACATCTGCATGGTTTACGCCCACAACGATGACATGGCGATCGGTGCCATTCAGGCAATTAAAGAAGCGGGCCTGAAACCGGGCAAAGATATTCTGACCGGCTCAATCGACGGTGTGCCGGATATCTATAAAGCGATGCTGGCGGGCGAAGCCAACGCCAACGTGGAGCTGACGCCAAACATGGCCGGCCCGGCATTTGACGCGCTGGAGAAATTTAAGAAAGAGGGCACGCTGCCGCCAAAAGTGATTAAAACCGAATCAAAACTGTTCCTGCCTGCTGACGCGCAGACCGAACTGGAACGCAAAAAAGGCATGGGTTACTAAGCCGCAGACCGCCCTGCGGGGCGGTTTTTCATGACGTGAGGCGGAGTTAGCAGAATGACCACACCCAATGAAACATCGCTGTTAACCATTAGCGGCATCAGCAAAGGATTTCCCGGCGTGAAGGCGCTGAGCAACGTTTCGTTTGATATACGCAAAGGCGAGATTATGGCGCTGCTGGGCGAAAACGGCGCGGGCAAATCGACCCTGATTAAAGTGCTGACCGGCGTCTACAGCCGCGATGCCGGCACCATTACCCTTAACGGAAAACCGATTTCCCCACACAACACGGCCGAAGCGCAGGAGATGGGCATCGGCACGGTTTATCAGGAAGTGAACATGCTGCCGAATATGTCGGTGGCGGATAACCTCTATATTGGCCGTGAGCCGCGTCGCTTCGGTATGCTCGATCGGCGGCGTATGGTGCGCGATGCCGATGCGCTGATGCGCAATTACGGTTTTTCCCTCGACGTGACGCGTCCGCTGGGACACTACTCGGTGGCGATGCAGCAGATTATCGCCATCTGTCGGGCGGTCGATCTCTCCGCCCAGGTGTTGATCCTCGATGAGCCGACCGCCAGCCTCGACGCCAGTGAAGTAGAGATGCTGTTTACCCTGATGACGCAGTTAAAAGCCAAAGGGATGAGCCTGATTTTCGTGACCCACTTTCTCGACCAGGTGTACCGCATTACCGATCGCATTACGGTATTACGCAACGGGCAGTTTATCGCGACCCGCGATACCGCTTCGCTGCCGCAAATTGAACTGATCAAACTGATGCTGGGCCGCGAACTGCTGGAGACCGCGCTGCAGCGACAGGGCAGTACCCTGCGCAGTAATCAGCCGGTGGTGTCGTTTGAAGATTATGGCAAAAAGGGCACCATCGAGCCGTTCAACCTGGAAGTCCGGCCCGGTGAAGTGGTAGGTCTGGCGGGGCTGCTCGGCTCCGGGCGTACCGAAACGGCGGAAGTGCTGTTTGGTATTCGTCGCGCCGACCGTGGCACGGCAAAAATCAAAGGCAAAGTGCAGCGCATTACCAATCCGGCCAGAGCATCGCAGCTGGGCATGGGGTTCTGTCCGGAAGATCGTAAAACCGACGGGATCATTGGCGCGGCATCGGTGCGCGAAAATATCATTCTGGCGTTGCAGGCGCAGCGCGGCTGGTTGCGGCCGATTAAAAAGCGCGAGCAGCAGGCGATCGCCGAACGCTTTATCAAGAGCCTGGGTATCCGTACGCCGCACGCCGATCAACCGGTGGAGTTGCTGTCGGGCGGTAATCAGCAGAAGGTTCTGCTGTCGCGCTGGCTGGTGACTAAACCGCAATTTCTGATCCTCGACGAACCGACGCGCGGCATTGACGTGGGCGCACACGCCGAGATTATCCGTTTGATCGAATCCCTGTGCGCTGATGGACTGGCGCTGCTGGTGATCTCCTCTGAGCTGGAAGAGCTGGTGGGTTATGCCGATCGGGTGCTGATTATGCGCGACCTGAAGCAGGTGGCAGAAATTCCGCTGGAACAACTTTCGGTCGCGTCGATCGTTAACGCTATCGCTGACGGAGGGGCACAACATGCTTGAGACCCCTATGACACCTGAAAAACCGCAACGCCGTAAGCTGAAACTGCCGCCGGGGATGCCGCAAATCGCCGCGCTGCTGCTGGTGCTGCTGATCGATAGCCTGGTGGCGAACAACTTTTTTGCTGTTCATCTGCAGGATGGTCGTCTGTTCGGCAGCCCGATTGATATCCTCAACCGCGCTGCGCCCGTGGCGCTGCTGGCGATTGGCATGACGCTGGTGATCGCCACCGGCGGTATCGACCTTTCGGTGGGCGCGGTGATGGCGATTGCCGGCGCGACGGCGGCAACCTTAACCGTGGCCGGACACAGCCTGCCGTTTATTATTCTCGCCACGCTGGGAACCGGTCTGGCGTGCGGCATCTGGAACGGGGTGCTGGTCGCGCTGCTGCGGATTCAGCCGTTTGTTGCCACGCTGATTCTGATGGTGGCGGGGCGCGGTATCGCCCAGCTGATTACTCAGGGACAGATTGTTACGTTCGACAGCGATGCGCTCGGCTGGTTTGGTAACGGTTCGTTGTGGATGCTGCCGGTGCCGGTCTGGATCACTCTGGTGGTGGCGCTGGCGGTCTGGCTGCTGACGCGAAAAACCGCGCTCGGTCTGTTTATTGAAGCGGTGGGCATTAACCTGCGCGCTGCGCGCAATGCGGGCGTTACCGGCTGGCTGGTGGTGATGTCCACCTACGCCATCAGCGGAGTCTGTGCGGCGGTAGCGGGGCTGATTGTGGCCGCGGATATTCGCGGTGCGGATGCCAATAACGCTGGCTTGTGGCTGGAGCTGGACGCGATTCTGGCGGTGGTGATTGGGGGCGCGTCGCTGATGGGCGGACGCTTCAATCTGGTGCTGTCACTGATTGGCGCGCTGATTATTCAGTCCATGAACACCGGCATTCTGCTCTCCGGCTTCCCGCCTGAGCTGAATCAGGTAGTGAAAGCGGTGGTGGTGATGTGCGTACTGTTACTGCAGTCACCGCGCTTTATTGCGATGTTGAAACGGAGACGCCCGACATGATCAAACGCCATCTGCCGTTGATGATCACCTTGCTGGTGTTCGTGGCGGGTTATCTGTTCTGCCTGAGCCAGTTTCCGGGCTTTGCCTCAACCCGGGTGATCTGCAATATTCTGACCGACAATGCCTTTCTCGGTATTATCGCGGTCGGCATGACTTTTGTGATTTTATCCGGCGGTATCGACCTGTCGGTCGGCGCGGTTATCGCCTTTACCGGCGTGTTTCTGGCGCGGGCAATCGGCGATTTCCACCTCGATCCGCTGCTGGCCTTCGCGGTGATTCTGTCGCTGGGGGCGCTGTTTGGCGCGATGATGGGCTGGCTGATCGATGCGCTGAAGATCCCGGCGTTTATTATCACCCTGGCGGGCATGTTTTTTCTGCGCGGCTGCAGCTATCTGGTGTCGGAAAATTCGATTCCGATCGATCATCCGTTCTACACCACGCTCTCCAGCCTGGCGTGGAAAGTGCCGGGCGGCGGACGCCTTAGTCTGCTGGCGGTGATTATGCTGGTGGTGGTGCTAGGCGGCATCATTCTGGCGCACCGCACCCGCTTCGGGAATCAGGTCTACGCCATCGGCGGGAATCTGACCTCGGCGCAGCTTATGGGGGTTTCGACCCGCGCCACCACCATCAAAATCTATATGCTCTCTACCACCTTAGCCACGCTGGCCGGTATCGTCTTTTCGATCTATACCTCGGCTGGCTATGCACTGGCGGGACTCGGCGTGGAGCTGGATGCGATTGCCTCGGTGGTGATTGGCGGCACGCTGCTGTCGGGCGGCGTCGGCACGGTGCTGGGGACGCTGTTTGGCGTATTGATTCAGGGGCTGATCCAGACCTGGATTAACTTCGACGGTACGCTCAGTTCGTGGTGGACCAAAATCGCCATTGGTATCCTGCTGTTTGCCTTTATCGCGTTGCAGCGCCTGCTGACGGTGATCTGGGATCGCCAGCAGAATGCACCGGTAAAACGATTGAGTTCCTGAGTTTCCAGCTAAAAGGCGGCTCGCAGGAGCCGCCCATTACTGCGCCAGATGCAGCATCATCACCGTGACCTCTTCACCCGCTATTTGCCGCTGTTCCACCGCCTGCCATCCTGAACGCTGATAGTACGCCTGTTGATCGGGAGTATAGAGCCAGAGCTCGCTAATCTGCTGCTGTTTTGCTCGCGCGATTGCCTGCTGGATCAACGCTTTTGCCACGCCCTGGCCCCGGAATTTCTTATCCGTTACCACTTCACCGATCCAGTATTCCCTTGCCGCGATGTCATCCAGTTCATAACGAATGAGGCTACAGGTAGCGGCAACCGTTTCGCCATCCGGCGTGGCGATGAGGGTAAATTCTGCAGCAGGCGCCTGATTCCGCTGTTTTATACGCTCAAGGATGGTGGGCTGATGCGACCATGCAGGCAGTGCTGACCATTCCGTGTGCAGTAACTGTGCGGTTTGTCCGGCGTAGCCGGGATGTTGGTTCAGTTCGGCAATTTGCATGGCTCTGGCTACCTTTGTTTTTTCAGGCTACAAGCAATACAGGCTGATGGGGGAAAGTACAAATTCATGAAAGGGTTAAGTTATAGCAAAGACTTAGGCTCTCTTTTGTATGACAGGAAAAACAATCGCTGTTGGTTGCTGGTGCTAGGTCAGGAAAGGCTGCCCGATCGCAAAGGATTCCCGCATCCATGCGGATCGGCCGCGCCTTCCCTGGCGCGGACGCTTTGCTCTTCAGGCATGCCTTTCCTTCCCGGTTGGGCTTGATCATTGCTTTGAGAAGCAGAAGAGTGGACTTTTTATTGATGTGTTGAATAAAACAATCGCTGTTGGTTGTTGGTTGCTGGAGCAAGGTCAGGAAAGGGATGCCCGATCGCAAAGGATTCCCGCATCCCTGCGGATCGGCCGCGCATTCCCTGGCGCGGACGCTTTGCTCTTCAGGCATACCTTTCCTTCCCGGTTGGGCTGATGCATCGCTTTGAGAAGCAGAAGAGTGGACTTTTTATTGATGTGTTGAATAAAACAATTGCTGTTGATTTCTGGTGCAAGGTCAGGAAAGGGATGCCCGATCGCAAAGGATTCCCGCATCCCTGCGGATCGGCCGCGCCTTCCCTGGCGCGGACGCTTTGCTCTTCAGGCATGCCTTTCCTGCCCGGTTGGGCTTGATCATGGCTTTTAAAAATATGCGCTGAACTAGCAAAAAGGAGGAGGTGACGGGCAGTGGAGTAAAGCGTCCGCCGCATGGACAAAAACGCCGGGAACGTTTTTGAACAACGCGAAGCGTGGGCCCGCTTGCGGGCGAGCCTGACGGATGAGGAGAATAGCCCGGCGGCCGGGGCTACCGGGATCTATTTATGGCGACTTTACGGAACGCCTGTTATTCCCGACTGAATAGCACCGTTTATATAAAAAAACCGATGCCGCAAAAGCCTGCATCGGTGGTTTCATTTAATCTGGCGCGTTGCTAATTAAAAAATGAACAGCGCCTTTTGGTTATTAACGTTTCAGCCGGTAATACGCTTCGTTCCAGCGCAGCGCATCTTTAAACGCAGGTAACCGGGTGTGCTCATCAATCACCAACACTTCGATGTCGTTCATTTCACCGTACAGATACATATCATCCAGCGTCAGCGCCTGGCTGAACACCGTATGGTGCGCGCCGCCGCCCAGAATCCACGCTTCGGACGCGGTCGCCAGTGATGGCTGGGCTTTCCACAGTGCGCGCGCCACCGGCAGCTTCGGCAGCGGCTTAGGCTGTTCTATCGCATCCACCACGTTAACCAGCAGACGGAAACGATCGCCCATATCGATGACGCTGGCGTTAATTGCACGACCCGCCGGTGTAGAGAAGATCATGCGGGCCGGATCGGCTTTATCGCCAATGCCGAGGAACTGCACATCGATCAGCGGCTTCTCTTCAATGGCGATCGAGGGGCAGACTTCCAGCATGTGAGAGCCAAGCACCAGATCGTTACCCGGAGAGAAGTGATAGGTGTAATCCTCCATAAATGAGGTGCCACCTTTGCGGTCGCCAGCCAGCACTTTGAAGATGCGCAGCAGCGCAGCGGTTTTCCAGTCGCCTTCACCGGCAAAGCCGTAACCCTGGCCCATCAGACGCTGCACCGCCAGACCTGGCAACTGCGTCATGCCGTGCAGCGTCTGGAAGTTGGTAGTGAAAGCGTGGCAGCCTTCCGCTTCCAGGAAACGCTTCAGGCCGAGCTCGATGCGTGCGGCATCCAGCACGTTCTGCCGTTTTTCGCCACCAGAAGCCGCCACGTCGGTAAAGCGATAGAGGCTTTCATACTCGTCGATCAGCGCATTGACGTCGCCGTCACTCACCTGATTGATCACCTCAACCAGGTCGCCAACGCCCCAGCCATTGACTGAGTAGCCGAACTGAATCTGCGCTGCGACTTTATCGCCTTCGGTGACCGCCACTTCGCGCATGTTGTCGCCGAAGCGTGCCACTTTCAGCTGCTGGCTGGCCTGTTTCGCCAGCGCTGCGTGCATCCAGTGACCCAGACGCTGCTGGCTGGCGCCATCCTGCCAGTGACCGGTGACCACGCTGTGTTGCAGCCCCATGCGCGCGCCGATAAAGCCAAACTCACGGCCGCCGTGTGCGGTCTGGTTCAGGTTCATAAAGTCCATGTCCATGCTGTCCCACGGGATTTCAGCATTGAACTGGGTATGGAATTGCAGCAGCGGTTTATTCAGCACGCTGAGGCCGCCAATCCACATTTTGGCTGGTGAAAAAGTATGCAGCCAGGTAATGATGCCGACGCACTGGTTATCGTGATTGGCGTCGCGGCACAGGGTCAGCGCTTCGTCCGGTGATTTCACCAGCGGTTTCAGCTCCAGACGCAGTGGCAGACCGGCCTGATTTAATCCCTCGACCACCTGACGCGCATGTTGTTCGACCTGGCGTAATGTCTCCGCCCCGTAGAGGTGCTGCGTGCCAATCACAAACCATACGCTGTAGCTGTTTAATTGTTCCATAAGATCGCTCCTTTACTTTGAGCCTACCCCAATAGGCTATTTTATTTGTCAGTCTGAACCTGAGCAGTGCTCACAATCCTCACGTACTCGGTGTACGCCTGGTTGTTCCGCGCGGTTCGTGTCCAGACTGCCTGCAACAATTACGCCTACTGGGATAGGCTCTTAGCGGAAGCGGGGCGGGCGGCGTATTGCGGTTCAGCCGTCACGCACCATTGTTGATAGCGTTGATAGAGTTGTTGATAGCGCGCCACGCGCGCCGGATCGGGCTGCAGCGTGACGGCGATCGGACTGGCCATCACCTGCTGGGCCTCCGGCACGCTGGGGTAGACGCCCGCCGCGACGGCGGCGAAAATCGCCGCGCCCAGCGCACAGCATTCGTCTGAGGCGACGATATCCAGCGGACGGTTCATCACGTCACAACAGGCCTGCATAATGGCGGGCGATTTACGCGCGATGCCGCCGAGAGTCAGGATATTTTCCACCGGGATCTGCTGCTGCTCAAAGCATTCCATAATGGCGCGCGCGCCAAAGGCGGTGGCGGCAACCAGGCCGCCAAACAGCGCGGGCGCATCGGTGCCGAGATTCAGGTCGGTAATCACGCCTTTCAGACGCTGGTTGGCGTTCGGCGTGCGGCGACCGTTAAACCAGTCGAGCACCACCGGCAGATGATCGAGCTGCGGATTGGCCGCCCAGGCCTCGGTCAGATCTTTGATCAGCGTCTTCTGCATCTCTGCCAGCTGCGGTTTCAGCGCCGGATGACGTTCCGCCGCCAGCTGCAGCGGCCAGCCCAGCAGGCGGCTGAACCAGGCATAGATATCACCAAAGGCTGACTGTCCCGCTTCCAGCCCGATAGCGCCCGGCATCACGCTGCCATCGACCTGACCGCAGATGCCTTTGATGTCGCGATCGCCGACCTTTTCAGTATCCGCAATCAGGATGTCGCAGGTAGAGGTGCCAATCACTTTCACCAGGGTATAAGGCTTCGCGCCGCCGCCGACTGCGCCCATATGGCAGTCAAACGCGCCGCCGGAGAGGGTCACCGTCTGCGGCAGACCGAGCCGCTGCGCCCATTCCGGGCTCAGGGTGCCGACCGGCAGGTCAGCGGTCCAGGTGTCGCTGAACAGCGGAGAGTCGAGCTGTTGCGTCAGCATCGGGTCGAGGGCGTTAAGGAAATCGGCCTCGGGCAGGCCGTTCCAGTCACCGTGCCACAGCGCTTTATGTCCGGCGGCGCAGCGTCCACGACGCAGACGATCGGGTGCGGTGGTGCCGCTCAGCAGCGCCGGGACCCAGTCACACAGCTCCACCCAGGAGACTGCCGCGTCACGTACCGCCGCATCTTCGCGTGAAACGTGCAGAATCTTGGCCCAGAACCATTCAGAGGAGTAAATGCCGCCAATATAGCGGCTGTAATCCTGAAAACGGCCGCTGTGACAGAGCTGGTTAATCTCTTCCGCCTCTTCAATGGCGGTGTGATCTTTCCACAACACAAACATGGCGTTGGGGTTGTCAGCAAACTCGGGGCGTAGCGCCAGCACGTTGCCGTCGCGATCGATCGGCGCCGGGGTCGAGCCAGTGGTATCGACGCCAATCCCGACCACGGCGGCGCGCTGCGTCTCGCTAAGTGCATTCAGAACGCCGAGCATCGCCTGTTCCATCGCATCGATATAATCCTGCGGATGGTGACGAAAACGGTTGGTGTGTGGATCGCTGTACAAGCCCTGTTGCCAGCGCGGGTAACTGACCACCGCACTCTGCAGCTCTTTGCCGCTATGACAATCGACGGCCAGCGCACGCACCGAATCACTACCAAAGTCCAGCCCAAGGGTGATGGCTCCAGCACGCATCGGAATCTCCTGTAGTTAATGAACCCTTACATCCTGTGTCCGACGCGCCAGAACGGTTAGTCATGGCTGGCTGACAATATGCACTTTTCTGTCATCGACAGTGATTTTGTGATCCATTGCAAAAGTTAACGTCCGGTTAAATTTGCTGAATATATGGACCATTCTGCCGTGATTTTAAGATGTGATACCGCTCTACATTTTTCTTCGCTAATCCCGTTAAAACTAGCGCAGCGTCTGAACAGGCTTTCAGCAGTTAGCGTCCTAACGCACTGATTTATGGCTGTACCCACAAATCAAAACAAACTGGTAACGTTTACACCGATTCGTTAATAGCAGAGAAAAACAACCTGGTACCGGAGAGCATCATGCATAAATTCACTAAAGCGTTCGCGGCCATCGGCCTGGCAGCGGTTATGTCACAATCCGCTATCGCCGAGACCATGAAGCTCGGTTTCTTAGTCAAGCAACCGGAGGAACCCTGGTTCCAGACCGAGTGGAAGTTCGCCGATAAGGCCGGTAAGGATTTAGGCTTTGACGTGATTAAGATTGCCGTTCCCGATGGTGAGAAAACCCTTAACGCCATCGATAGCCTGGCCGCCAATGGCGCAAAAGGCTTCGTTATCTGTACGCCCGATCCCAAACTCGGTTCCGCCATCATGGCCAAAGCGCGTGGCTACGGTCTGAAGGTGATTGCGGTCGATGACCAGTTCGTCACCGCCAAAGGCAAGCCGATGGATACCGTTCCGCTGGTGATGATGGCCGCCACCAAAATTGGTGAGCGTCAGGGTCAGGAACTCTACAAAGAGATGCAGAAGCGCGGCTGGGATGCGAAAACCACCGGCGTGATGGCAATTACCGCGAACGAACTCGACACCGCGCGTCGTCGTACCGGCGGCTCGATGGACGCGATCAAAGCCGCGGGCTTCCCGGCCGCGCAGATCTACCAGGTGCCGACCAAATCCAACGATATTCCTGGCGCATTCGATGCCGGTAACTCGCTGCTGGTGCAGCATCCGGAAGTGAAACACTGGCTGATTGTCGGCATGAACGACAACACCGTGCTGGGCGGCGTGCGCGCCACCGAAGGCCAGGGTTTCAAAGCGGCTGACGTCATCGGTATCGGCATTAACGGCGTTGATGCCATCAGCGAACTGTCGAAAGACAAAGCGACCGGCTTCTACGGCTCGCTGCTGCCAAGCCCGGATGTTCATGGCTACAAAAGTAGCCAGATGCTCTACAACTGGGTCAGCAAAGGCGAAGAGCCACCAAAATTCACCGAAGTTACCGACGTGGTGTTAATCACCCGCGACAACTTCAAGACCGAACTGGCGAAAAAAGGGCTGATGTAAACCTTGCGCGTGCCGGTGTCTGACCACACCGGCGTATCTGAGTGTCAGCCTGGATTGTTCGCGCCGCTGGCCTGCCTGCGGCGCGAAAGAGTGAGGATAAACATGAACACTGATTCAGCTTTTCTGTCGTTTCATGGCATCAGTAAAACCTTTCCTGGCGTGAAAGCGCTGCAGGATATCTCGTTCGACTGCCGCAGCGGTGAAGTCCACGCCTTAATGGGCGAAAACGGGGCGGGCAAATCGACGCTGCTGAAAATTCTCAGCGGCAGCTATCAGCCCAGCGGCGGTGAGATCCGGATTAAAGGCCAGCCGATGAGCTTTCAGCGTACGACCGATGCGCTGGACGCGGGCGTGGCCATTATTTACCAGGAGCTGCATCTGGTGCCGGAAATGAGCGTGGCGGAGAACATCTACCTCGGTCAGATCCCGCACAAACATGGGCTGGTCAACCGTAAGCTGATGCGTTATGAAGCTGGCCTGCAACTGAAAAACCTCGGCATGGATATCGATCCCGATATGCCGCTGAAATACCTGTCGCTGGGTCAGTGGCAGATGGTGGAGATCGCCAAAGCGCTGGCGCGTAACGCGCGCATTATCGCCTTTGATGAACCGACCAGTTCGCTGTCGGCGCGCGAAATCGACAACCTGTTCCGCGTCATCCGCCAGCTTCGTCAGGAAGGCCGGGTGGTGCTGTATGTATCACACCGGATGGAGGAGATTTTTGCCCTAAGCGACGCCATCACGGTATTTAAAGATGGCCGCTATGTCCGGACCTTTACCGACATGGCAAATACCCATCATGACGACCTGGTGCAGGCGATGGTGGGCCGCAACCTCGGTGATATCTACGGTTATACGCCGCGTGAAAAAGGGGCTGTGCGCCTTGAGCTGGACCAGGTGGAAGCGAAGGGCGTCCGTACGCCGATTTCGCTCAAGGTCCACGCGGGTGAGATTGTCGGGCTGTTTGGTCTGGTCGGTGCCGGTCGCAGCGAACTGCTGAAAGGGCTGTTCGGCGGCACGCGCCTGCGCAGCGGCCGGGTATTGCTGGACGGTAAACCGCTGACGCTGCGCGAGCCGATCGACGCTATCCGCGCCGGTATTATGCTCTGCCCGGAAGATCGGAAAGCCGAAGGCATTATTCCGGTCCACTCGGTGCGCGACAACATCAACATCAGCGCCCGGCGTCACAACCTGACCGCGGGCTGCCTGATCAAAAACGACTGGGAAAGCCGCAACGCCGACAGCCACATCCGTTCGCTCAACATCAAAACGCCAGGCGCAGAGCAGCTGATCATGAACCTCTCCGGCGGCAACCAGCAGAAGGCGATTCTCGGCCGCTGGTTATCCGAAGAGATGAAGGTGATCCTGCTGGATGAGCCGACGCGCGGCATTGATGTTGGCGCAAAACACGAAATTTATAACCTGATTTACCAACTGGCCAGCGACGGTATCGCCGTGCTGTTCGCCTCCAGCGATCTGCCGGAAGTGATGGGGCTTGCCGATCGCATCGTGGTGATGCGTGAAGGGGCGATTGCCGGTGAAGTGCTGCATGACGACGCCACGGAGCAGCAGACGCTGAGCCTGGCAATGCCAAAAACCACACAAGCGGCCGCCGTGGCCTGACAGGAGAGCAACATGGCTTCATCCACGACCTCAAATACGCCGCCGCCAGCCTCACGCAGCGGCCTGCAGTTTGGTCGCATCTGGGACAATTTCGGCATGCTGGTGGTGTTTGCGCTGCTGTTTATTGCCTGTGCGGTGTTTGTGCCGAACTTTGGTTCCTTTATCAATATGAAAGGCCTCGGTCTGGCGATGTCGATGTCCGGCATGGTCGCCTGCGGCATGCTGTTCTGCCTGGCGTCCGGCGATTTTGACCTGTCGGTGGCGTCGGTGATTGCCTGTGCCGGCGTCGTCACGGCGGTGGTGATCAACATGACCGAAAGCCTGTGGATCGGCGTCGCCGCCGGCCTGGTGCTGGGTATGCTGACCGGCTTTATCAACGGCTTTGTGATTGCCCGGCTGAAGATCAATGCGTTGATCACCACCCTGGCGACCATGCAGATCGTGCGCGGTCTGGCCTACATCTTCTCTGACGGCAAAGCGGTTGGTATCGAAGATGAGCGCTTTTTCGCGCTGGGCTTTGCCAACTGGCTGGGCGTGCCTGCACCCATCTGGCTGACCATCGCCACCATGCTGATCTTCGGCTTTTTGCTGAACAAAACCACTTTTGGCCGCAACACGCTGGCCATTGGCGGCAACGAAGAAGCGGCGCGACTGGCCGGTGTGCCGGTGGTGCGTACCCGCATCATCATCTTCATCCTCTCCGGTCTGGTTTCTGCGGCGGCGGGCATCATTCTGGCCTCACGCATGACCAGCGGGCAGCCAATGACCTCGCTGGGTTATGAACTGGTGGTGATTTCCGCCTGCGTGCTGGGTGGCGTCTCGCTCAAGGGCGGCATCGGTAAAATTTCCTATGTGGTGGCCGGGGTGCTGATTCTCGGTACCGTTGAGAATGCGATGAATTTATTGAATATCTCGCCATTCTCACAGTATGTGGTGCGCGGTCTGATACTGTTAGCGGCGGTGATATTTGACCGCTACAAACAGAAACATAAAGCCTGATTTGGCCAGCCGTTAACCCGCAGACGCCGCACGCGTCTGCGGGTGATTCGATCAATGACAGACTGAGTGAGGACACTATGTATCACCGTGAATCCCCGGCCGGGCAGCAAAACCCCTTGCTGCCGGGTTATTCATTCAATGCCTGGCTGGTAGCCGGGCTGACGCCGATTACCGCCGACGGTCCGCTGGACTTTTTTATCGATCGTCCGCACGGCATGAAGGGTTACATCCTTAATCTCACCATTAAAGGCAAAGGACGGGTATTTGACGGCGAGCGGGCGTTTGACTGCGAGCCGGGCGAAATGCTGCTGTTTCAGCCGAAAACCGCACACTACTATGGCCGCGCGCCCGACAGCCCGCAGTGGTTTCATCGCTGGGTCTATTTCCGTCCGCGCGCTTACTGGCACGACTGGCTGCGCTGGCAGGATGAGCAGGAGGGCGTTGGCCGTCTGCTGCTGCCGGAGTCGCTGCGTGGCGAGTTTGACCGGCTGTTTGCCAGCATCGAACAGACCCATAACTCCGGCCGCCGCTTTGCCGAAGAGCTGGCGATGAACCTGCTGGAGCGGCTGTTGCTGCGGGCGGTGGAAGAAGATCCGCGCAGTCATCAGTTAATCCGTGATCCACGGGTGATCGAAGCCTGTCAGTACGTCACTAATCATCTGGCCAGCGAAGTGAAAATTGAAGAGGTGGCGCGCCATGTCTGTCTGTCACCGTCACGGCTGGCGCATCTGTTCCGCGAGCAGATGGGGGTGAATCTGCTGCGCTGGCGCGAAGATCAGCGAGTGATCCGCGCCAAACTGCTGCTGCAAACCACCCAGGAACCGATTGCAACGGTGGGACGGGAAGTAGGCTATGACGATCAGCTCTACTTTTCCCGCGTGTTTCGTAAGCGGGTCGGTGTCAGCCCCAGTGACTTCCGTCGCCGCAATCAGGACGCCCATGACAACCTGGCCGCGCAGACCGCCTGGCCGATGACCCAGAGTGCTATCTCTTAGTTTTTTCGGGATATTCCTCCTTGTCCTGGCCTGGTTAATAGTCTTAAATCAATCAGGTTAGCAACTAAGCGCCTGGCCAGTCAGGCAATATTATTTGTCATTCTGAACCCGGGCAGTGCTCACCATTCTCACGTACTTCCAGTACGCTCCGGTTATTCCGCGCTGTCCCGGTCCAGACTGACTGCAACAATTACGCCTGATGGGTAAGGCGCTAAGAGGAATTAAAATGAGCGATAAATTGCGTGTTGGTCTAATCGGTTACGGTTTTGCCAGCAAAACATTTCACGCCCCGCTGATTGCGGGCACCCCGGACGTTGAGCTGGCCGCGATTTCCAGTAGCGATGCCAGTAAAGTCCACGCCGACTGGCCTGCCGTTCAGGTAGTGGCCGATCCGCAGGCGCTGCTGGACGACCCCTCTCTGCACTTAATCGTTATCCCGACCCCCAACGACACTCACTTTCCGCTGGCAAAAGCGGCGCTGAATGCCGGTAAGCATGTGGTGGTCGATAAGCCCTTTACCGTGACGTTGTCACAGGCACGCGAGCTGGATGCGTTAGCCAAAGCCAAAGGGCTGCTGCTATCGGTGTTCCATAACCGCCGCTGGGACAGTGACTTCCTGACGCTGAAATCGCTGATAGAGGCCGGTACGCTGGGTGAAGTCCGCTACTTTGAGTCGCACTTTGACCGTTTCCGGCTGGAAGTGCGTAATCGCTGGCGTGAAATGAAAGGCGCCGGCAGCGGCATCTGGTATGACCTTGGGCCGCATCTGCTGGACCAGGCGCTGCAGCTGTTTGGCCCGCCGGTGGCGATCAATGTCGATCTGGCCGAGATGCGTCCGGGCGCGCAAACCACCGACTACTTCCACGCCACGCTGACCTATCCGCAGCGCCGCGTGGTGCTGCACGCCAGCATGCTGGTGGCAGCCGAGTCGCCGCGTTATACCGTTCACGGCACGCGCGGCAGCTACGTCAAATATGGTCTCGACCCGCAGGAAGATCGCCTGAAATCCGGGGATTTCCCGCCGAAAGAGGATTGGGGCTACGACATGCGCGATGGCACTCTGACGCTGGTTGACGGTGATTCACTGAAGGAAAGCAGCCAGCTGACGCAACCGGGTAACTATCCGGCTTACTATGCCGGCATCCGTGATGCGATTGCCGGTCGCGGCAGTAATCCGGTGACGGCAGAAGAGGCGATTCAGGTGATGGAACTCATCGAGCTGGGTCTGCAATCCGCTGAGAAACGCCAGACGCTGTCGCTGAAGCGCGTTTAATGGGTCAGAGCTAAACGCAATAAGTAAAAAAGCGAAACGGGCCGGATATCCGGCCCGTTATGTTTGCTGTTTTAGCGGGGAGTTCGAACCTGCGAAGGGAACACGGTCAGATCGGAAAGACGCAAAAGCCGCCATCCATGGCATGCTCGGCCCGTGCCGTCCTGGCGCGGGACGCTTTCCTATTTTGACCGTGTTCCCTGCGCGTCAGGCATATGCGTGGCTGTCAGAATTGCCCTGAGTGAGTTGGAGCAGCAGAGTGACGGGCCGGTTATCCGGCCCGTTTTTTTTCGCTGACGCGACAGAATTACTGCACGCGGGCGCGAATCGCGGCTCTCTCGGCGTCGCTGAGAAACGCGATGGTGAGGCCATTTTCCTGCGCCTGGCGGATCTGCGCCGCGCTCAGGCCCGCCGCAGGGGCGGCATGGTGGTACTCATGCGCCAGCTCAATGCCCTGAACGGCCGGATCGTCGGTGTTCAGGGTGGCCAGAATGCCGTGCTCAAGGAAGGCCTTCAGCGGATGCTGCGCCAGTGACGCCACGGTGCTGGTCTGAATGTTGGAGGTCAGGCAGGATTCAATCCCGATGTGGTGCTCCGCCAGGAAATCCATCAGCGCACGATCTTCAATCGCCTTCACGCCGTGGCCGATACGCTCTGCACCCAGTTCACGAATCGCCTGCCAGATGCTCTCCGGACCGGCCGCTTCACCGGCGTGTACCGTCACCCGGAAACCGGCATCGCGCGCCTGGGTAAAATGGCTGAGGAACTCGCTGCCGGGGAAACCCAGTTCATCGCCCGCCAGATCGACGGCGGTGATGTGATCGCGATGAGCCAGCAGGCCATCCAGTTCGGCCAGGCAGGCCTCTTCGCCGAAGGTGCGGCTCATGATGCCGATCAGCCGTACATCAATATTGTGCTGCTGGCAACCGGCTCTGACGCCCTCAATCACCGCTTCGACCACGCCAGCGATCGGCAGATGGTGGCTCATTGCCATGTAGCCCGGCGAGAAACGCAGTTCCGCATAGTGAATGCCGGCACGCGCGGCATCTTCAACATTTTCCTGCGCAATACGGCGGCAGGCATCGAGATCGCCCAGCACCTTCACGCCCCAGTCGAGTTTCTGCAGAAAGCTCACCAGGTCAGGCTCATTGTCGCCCACCTGCACATGCGGACGCAGTGTCTCCAGCGTGGTAGCGGGCAGGGCGAGATTAAACTGGCGACCTAAATCAAGAATGGTTTGTGCACGGATGTTGCCGTCGAGGTGGCGGTGAATATCGGTAAGAGGAATCGTGGTATCGATCATGGTGCACTCGCTCAGTGGTAACTAAAGTGCATAACATTATAAAAATATCTTGCGCAACAGCGCCAGCAATTTGCGCAACAACTGACGTGGATGCTGGTTAATTACCCATAACCGGCCAGCGATCGCCGCCTGGCCGGTTTATTTCAGGCAGATAAGGCGTGAAGGGCGGCAATCAAGCGGCTGACGCCATCTTCCACCTTGCTGCGTGGACAGCCCACGTTGAGACGCAAGAACCCCTGGCCGGCGCTGCCGTAGGTTGAGCCGGGCATAATCGCCACGCGTTGCTGGATCAGCGCCTGCTGCAGCGCCTCTTCGCCAATACCAAGCGGATTAAGATCGATCCAGGCGAGATAGGTGGCCTGCGGCGGCTGCCAGTTAAGTTGCGGAAACGCGGCGTTAAGCCGATCGGCAACCCAGGTCAGGTTGCCTGATAAGTAGTCGCACAGCGCATCGAGCCACGGCGCGCCGTGCCGGTAGGCGGCGATGTGTGCGGCGACGGCAAGCACCGCCGGTGAGGAGAGCCCATCGGCATTTTTCAGCGCCTGGAACCAGGCCGCCCGGTCAGCAGCATTCGGGATGATGCCCCAGGCACCGGTCAGGCCCGGCAGGTTGAAACTTTTCGATGCCGAGGTAAACAGCGCCCAGTCGCCACGCGCCACGCGGGCCCACGGCGTATGAGGCTGGTCAGCCATCACCATATCCATATGGATTTCATCGCTGATCACCCGCACCTGATAACGCTCGCAGAGTTCAGCCATCTGCTGCAACTCATCTGCCGTCCAGACTTTGCCGGTGGGATTGTGCGGGCTGCACAGCAACAGGATTTTGCAGCGCGGACGCGCCAGCCGCGCTTCCAGCGCCGTCATATCACATTGCCAGCCTTCGGCTGTCCGCTGCAGCGGCATCTCCAGCACCTGGCGCTGGTTACCGCGCACCGTTTTATAAAAGGCATCGTAGGCGGGCGTATGGATGACCACTTCATCATCCACCTCACTCCAGTGACGGATCATCTGCGCCACCATGTAGATCACCGAGGGTCCATACACCAGCGTCTCCGGCTGCGGCTGATAATCAAAACGGCTGGCCATCCAGTGACAGCAGGCGGCCAGGAAATCATCATGCTGCCAGCGGCTGTATCCGAAAACGCCATGCTCCAGGCGCTGGGCCAGCGCCTGTAACACCACCGGGGCGGTTCTGAAATCCATATCGGAAATGGTGAACGGCAGCAGATCGGGCACGCCAAAGCGATCGGCAACAAAATCCCACTGGGTAGACCAGCTGCCACGGCGATCGACCACCTCATCAAAATTAAACATATCAGCTCCCGGTGCGTTAAGCGGTGACGTTCATCAGCGTCGACAGTTCATCTTTCACCGACTGCACCTGCGGGCCGATCACCACCTGCAGGCTGGTCTGATTAAGGTGTACCACGCCAATGGCACCGTTGGCTTTCAGGGCCGCATCGTCCACTTTACTCATGTCGGCAATGGTCAGGCGCAGGCGCGTCAGGCAGTTATCCAGCGAAGTGATATTCTCCACGCCGCCCAGTGCGGACAGAATAGCCGGTGAGTTATAGCCCGACTTGCCTTTACCGGCATTGCTGACCTGCTGCGCCAGCGCGCTGGCACTCTCCACTTCGCGTCCCGGCGTTTTGATATTGAAGTGCAGAATCGCGAAACGGAAAATCAGGTAGTAACCCACAAACCAGATTGCTGCGACTACCGGCACCCAGTACCACTTAGTTGACAGGCCGTGCAGCACGCCAAACACCACGAAGTCGATGATATTGCCGTCGGTGTTACCGATGGTGACGCCGAGAATAGCCATCAGGCTAAAGCCAACGCCGGTCAACAGCGCATGGATCAGATAGAGGAACGGCGCGACGAATAAAAACAGGAACTCGATCGGTTCGGTGGTGCCGCCCACCACACAGGCCACCACGCCGGAAATCAACAGGCCTTTAATTTTGTGTCGATTTTCCGGACGGGCGCAGTGATAGATCGCCAGCGCAGCACCCGGCAGGCCACCGAGGAAGGCCGGCATTTTGCCCTGCGACAGGAAGCGGGTGGCGCTTTCAGCAAAACCGTGGGTTTCCGGACAGGCCAGCTGCGCCTGGAAAATTGTCAGGGCGCCGCTGACGCTTTTGCCGCACACCTCAAGCGTGCCGCCCGCATCGGTAAAGCGCATGATCGCCACCAGAATATGCTGCAGGCCAAACGGCAGCAGCAGGCGTTCGCCGGTACCAAAGATCATCGGACCGAAGTCGCCGGCGCTGTTGATCATCCAGCCCAGTCCGGTAATGCCGCGAGCGAAGAAAGGCCAGATCAACGGCACTACCAGTCCCAGCATACCAATCACCAGCGTGGTGATGATCGGCACAAAGCGGGTGCCGCCAAAGAAGGCCAGCGCATCCGGCAGCCGGATATTGTGAAAGCGCTCGTGCAGCCAGAACACCACGATACCGACAATCACCGCACCCAGAATGCCGGTATCGATCGACGGGATACCGAGTATCGACTGGACGTTGTTGGCTTTCAGCACCGCGGCATCGGTGGTCGGCAGAATGCCATTCACATTGAGCCAGAAGTTGATACTAAGATTGAGCACCGCATAGCCGACGAAACCGGCAAACGCCGCCACGCCTTTATTGTCGCGCGCCATCCCCAGCGGGATCGCAATGGCAAACATCACCGGTAAATAACTGAAGGCGAAGGAACCGAGTTTCGCCATCCACAGAAACAGATATTGCAGCCACGGCTGATCCAGCACCGGCAGCAGCGTCAGCACATCATGGCTGCTCAGCGAACTGCCAATGCCGAGCATGATGCCGCAGAACGAGAGCAGGGCCACCGGCAGCATAAAGGTTTTCCCCAGGCTCTGGAAAAACTCCCAGACGGACATTTTTTGGCGAGGTGCGGGCATGATCTCTCCGGCAATGATGATTCACAGTGATAAAGTGCAGCGATGATAAAACGTTTTACCACGCTGATATGCGCGCTGAATCACACTATCCCGGCCAGGGATGATATTATTTTCGGGCTTTAAGGTGTAACGTTTTATCTTCTTTCCAGGCGTTTTATTCGGACAAGTAATGGCATGAGCAGAATTACCATCCATGACGTGGCTGCCGCCGCAGGCGTTTCGGTCACCACCGTCTCTCTGGTGCTCTCCGGCAAAGGGCGGATTTCTGCTGACACCATGGCGCGCGTTAATCAGACCATTGAGCAGCTT
>Ga0302349_1001193_pt1 | contig 21875 bp, 14 predicted proteins | sample PhyAR1_FD_202176 | JGI IMG/M metagenome (GOLD analysis project Ga0302349, IMG submission 202176) | Leaf surface microbial communities from alfalfa plants in UC Gill Tract Community Farm, Albany, California, United States - DLSL A.R1... | ecosystem: Host-associated > Plants > Phyllosphere >...
ATGACCCAGCGCGACGGCGTGGACCAACTCGAAGAGGTGCCCATCGCCCCGTCCGATAGCGCCGCACCGGTGCCCGATGAGCCCGCGCCCAGCTCCATCCCGGCCGATCCCGCTCCCGCCAGCCCCGCCCGACGCAGCGGTGAAGAGCACTGGACCACCCTGCGGCATCTGCCCTTCGCCCTTGGGCTGCTGGTGCTGGAGCTGTTGCCGCTGCTGGCCTTCTGGGCCATGGCGGCGCTGCTCATTCACTACCTGGTGGGCTCGGATGCCAACCTGCGCGAGCTGGTCGGCGGCTTCCTCGGCGCCTACCTCACCACCCGGCTGGCGCTGATCGTTATTCGCCTGCTGATCGACCCCGCTGCCCACGGCATCCGCCTGCTCAAGGTCAAGGCGCCCCTCGCCTGCACCCTGCTGCGCTGGCTGCACGCCTTCGTCGCCCTGATCACCTTCGGCCTGGCGCTGGCCCAGGCCGCGGACATCCTAGGCGCCAACGAAGAAGGCCGCGAAGCCATCGTCAAGCTGGTCTCGCTGCTGGCCCACCTGCTGGTGGTGGGGCTGATCTTCCACGTGCGCCGGCCGGTGGCCGCGCGCATCGCCGGGCGTCAGGATGGCAGTGGTGCCCTGGCCGTGCTGCGCGCCTGGCTGGGTCAGGTCTGGGCGGTGTTCGCTGCGGTGTTCGTCATGGGCGGCTGGACCATGTGGGCCCTGGACATCGAGAACGGCCTGCCGCGACTGATGAACTTCGTCGCGCTGTCCGCCGGCATCGTCATCCTCGGGCGGCTGGCGGCGGTGTTCCTGCTCGGCCTGCTGGGTCGGCTGTTCCAGCCGGCGGCAGGCGAAGGCGCCAGCGGCAGCGAGTTGCACCTGCAGCGCTACTATCCGCTGGCGCGCTGGCTGGTGGGGGTGATCGTCACCCTGATCACCGTCCTGGCGCTGTTCCAGTCCTGGGGCTGGAGCGTGCTGGACTGGTTCGGCGAGGGCAGCATCGGTCGCAACCTGCTGTCCGCCTTCCTCACCATCCTCATCGCGGCCATCATCGCCGTGGTGATCTGGGAAGGCGCCAACGCTGCGGTGAACCGGCGACTGAGCAGCTGGAGCGAACGCGGCGATACGGTGCGCGCCGCCCGGTTGCGTACCCTGCTGCCCATGCTGCGCACCGGCCTGTTCATCCTGGTCGCGCTGATCGTCGGCCTCACCGCCCTGAGCGAGCTGGGCATCAACACCACGCCGCTGCTGGCCAGCGCCAGCATCATCGGGGTGGCGCTGGGCTTCGGCTCGCAGAAGCTGGTGCAGGATTTCATCACCGGCATCTTCCTGCTGCTGGAAAACGCCATGCAGGTGGGCGACTGGGTCACCGTGGCCGGGGTCTCGGGCACCGTGGAATACCTGTCGATCCGTACCGTGCGCCTGCGCGCCGGCGACGGCTCCTTGCACATCGTGCCCTTCAGCTCGGTGTCGGCGGTCAACAACATCAACCGCGGCCTGGGCAACGCCGCCCTGCGCATCAGCGTGGGCTACGCGGAAGATATCGAGCGCGTCATCGCCGAACTCAAGGACATCGGCGCCGGCATGCGCGCCGACGATGCCTTCAAGGACCTGATCCTCGCCGATCTGGAGATCTGGGGCGTGGATGCCGTCGACGGCTCCATGGTGACCATCGCCGGCCAGATGAGATGCCTCGACAAGGGCCGCTGGGGCGTGCAACGCGAACTCAATCGCCGCATCCTCGAACGCTTCCGCGAGCGCGGCATCGAGATCGCCAATCCGCGCGCCAGTCTGCTGCTGCCCAGCGAAGCCGGTATCGTCCCCTCCTCGCCCATCCAGCCACGCCCTGCGGAGTAAGCCCCGTGCAGTACCGCCAAGACGCCTTCAACGGCCTGATCGTCGATGCCGCCTCGCTGCCCACCCAGCGCGAGGCCTTTGCCCCGGCCCTGGCCGAGTTGCTCGCCAGCGCCCGGCGCGAGGGACGCAACCTGATCTGGCTGACCCTGCCCCTGGCCCTCGGCGATCTGGTGGGGGTCGCCACCGCCGCCGGCTTCGTCTTTCACAACTGCCTGGAGCAGGAGCTGACCCTGATCTGGCGCGGCACCCCCACGGCCTTCGCACCCTTCGTGCCGACCCACAGCCTGGGCGTGGGCGGCCTGGTGCTCAACGACCGCGGCGAATTGCTGGCGATCCGCGAGCGCGGCAGCCAGGGCTACAAGCTGCCGGGCGGCCATGTCGAACTGGGTGAAGACCTGGCGCCGGCGGTGGTGCGCGAAGTCTGGGAGGAAACCGGCATCCGCAGTGCCTTTCGCAGCGTGGTCGGCCTGGTGACCACCCATCCCTACCGCTTCGGCAAGTCCAATCTCTATGTCGTCTGCCGCCTCGCCCCCCTGAGCGCGGACATCGCCATCCAGGACCCGGACGAGATCGAAGACGCCCGCTGGCTGGCGTTGCCCGAGTACCTGGCGGATCCGGGCAACAGCGCCTTCAATCGCGAACTGGTGCGCAGCCTGGCGCAGGCCGAGGGCCTGCAGACGAGTGCGCTGAACAGCGAGCGCTATCCCAAGGCCGAGGTCTTTCTGGCTCAGCCGTCGAAGGACTGATCCATGCTCTCGGCCGGATGAGCGTCGCGCGGACGCCCTACCGGGCGGGCGGGAATGCCCACCACCGTGGTATGGGGCGCCACCGGGTGCAGGACCACACTGTTGGCGCCGATCTTGGCGCCTTCGCCGATCTCCAGATTGCCGAGGATCTTGACCCCGGCGCCGATCATCACCCCGCGACGCACCTTGGGATGCCGATCGCCCTGTTCCTTGCCGGTGCCGCCCAGGGTCACCTGCTGCAGGATGGAGACGTCGTCTTCCACCACCGCGGTTTCGCCGATGACGATACCGGTGCCGTGGTCGAGCATGATGCCACGCCCCAGCCGGGCGGCCGGGTGGATGTCGATGGCCAGCAGCCGATTGCAACGCGCCTGCAGGTGCAGGGCCAGCAGCCGCTCGTCGTTGCGCCAGAGGGCATGGCTCAAGCGCTGGGTCTGCAGCGCCAGGAAGCCCTTGGAGAACAGAAAGATCTCCAGCTGGCTGGCATAGGCCGGATCCCGCGCCAGCACCGCTTCCAGGTCCGCGCAGGCTGCCGCGGTCAATGCCGGCCACTCGGCATGCAGGGCGGCGAAGCGCTCGGCGAGGGCCTCAGCCTGCCCCGGATCCTCCGCCAGGGCCTCGGCGCAGCGCCGGACCAGGGCAGCGGTCAGATCCACCGGCTGCAGCAGCGCTCGCGTCAGTCCCGTGGCCAGGGCCGGGGCATCGCGGCGCCCGGCCTCGGCCTGGGCGCGCAGGAGTTGCCAGAGTTCGGGAGCGGAGCGAGGCGGCATGGCGAATAGGCGTCCTTAACTGAAGGCGCCCAGCTTAGCGGGCGTAGCGGTCAGCGTCTTGTACATCAAGGTGGTGCTGTCGCGGCGTTGCGGTTGCCGGGCATCCAGGGAATAGCCGGGAATCCTGCCGACCACCTGATAGCCGAGGGACAGATAGAGCGGCTCGGCATGGTCGTCGCTGCGGGTGTCCAGGGTCAGCAATTCCCGCCCTTCGGTCCGCGCGGCCGCTTCCACCGCCTGCATCAGCCGGCGCGCCAGTCCCTGGCGACGGTAGTCCGGATGCACCAGCAACTTGACCACGTCCGCGCGGTGCGGCTGGTTGGCTGGGGTATCCAGCACCAGCTGCACGCTGCCGACCACCCGCCTGTCCTGGAGCGCGGCGAACAGCAGCCGGGTGCCCTGAGCCAGGCCTGGCGCCACGGTTTCGGTCCAGAAACGCCGATTCACGCTGTCGTCGAGCGGCAGGGTGAAGCCGATGCTGGCGCCCTGCTCGACACAGGCGGCCAGCAGGCGCTGAAAGTCATCCAGGTGACGGGTGAAGGTGGCAGCTTCGAGCTGCTCGATACGCAGGGACGCATTCATGGACACACCTCAGATCATGAACAGGAGATAACGGGCGCCCGCCGGACCACTGAGGAAGCGGCTGCTGCCCCAGAGGCGATAACGCAGGCAATCGCCGACGCCCAGGCGGTAGGCCTGTTCTTCGATCCACAGCTGCAACTCGCCTTCGAGCAGCAGCAGATGGTGTTCGAGGCCTGGGCGGGGCGATGCCTCATAGCGGATGTCCACGCCCGGCCCGAGGTCGCTTTCGATGACCTCCCCCGCCAGGGCCTGGGCCGGCGGCGACACCGAACGGCGGGTGAAGGCCTGCGCAGGATCGCTCCAGATCTGCTGCGCCTGGCGCTGGACCTGGGCCGGATAGCGGCTTTCCACGCTGTGCAGCAGGCGCGTCAGGGTCAGCCCATAGGCCGAACAGAGTTGCCCGAGCACCGCCGTGGTCGGGCTGACCTCAGCGTTCTCCAGGCGCGACAGCGTCGCGCGACTGACCCCACTCAGGGTCGCCAATTGCTCCAGGGATAATTCACGCTCCAGGCGCAGCGCCTTGAGCCTCACCGCAAGTTGTTGATCCAGCATGGTCACCTCCCGATTTAGGGATTTTTTCTCACATCAGAGATAAAAGCGCAAGGGTATCCCTGCGCCACCCCCAACCCCCACAGGGCGCTACCAAACTTGATATCGCGTTAAACTTTATCGGAGAAACTATAGACCAGAGACTTAATTAATTCGGATGTCTCTTCATCCGTCTTAAAGCGAGAGGCTCTAGCCAAGCGGTCCGCACTCTTTCACCGGAATCGAAAGAGCGTTATGCTGTAACATCGACCAGAAGAGAATTCGCGACGAAGGCGTTAATTTTCAAGCCACTTCAGAACGCGTCTTCGATATAAGCGTCTGAATGCCTGAGCGCAAAGGATCCCAGCGGGTAAGGCCCCCCGGCAGGATGTTTCAAGAAGTTTCACGCTCAAGCAGGGTCTCCAACCAGATAGCTGCTCCAACCTTCGCGAGATTCCTTTACAACTCCTGTACAACTTTCTCGGCAACAGCTCTAGCTCGCCAAAATTTAATTTGAAGGCTGTATAGAAGTTGCATCTCGTATAACAAGATAGCCCTTCATCAGCTCCCTCGAACTCGCCTTATAAACCCCCACTCTCAATATCCGAATCGCTTAGCCTTTGGGGGCACGCATTCAACTGTTCAATAACTGAAGGTGGGAGAAGTTCTTATGGCCAACAAGAGCAGCAATCCAGGCAACTTCGCCAACAATCGCGAGCGTGCCGCCGAGGCGGGTCGCAAGGGCGGACGGGCGAGCGGCGGCAACTTCGCCAACAACCCGGCCCGGGCGTCCGAAGCCGGGCGTAAGGGTGGACAGAACAGCCATGGCACCCGCCGGCCCGAGGCCGCGAACGAACCCGCGGCGACCTGAGGCATTCTGCCCCCATGGCAGCCGCCTCGGATCAGAGACTCCGGGCCGGCTGCTACCTTTGCTTCTCTCTTGCCCTCCTGCCCCGCCGCCCGCCGCCTACTCTCCGCCTCAAGTGAGTTCCAACTCACACAAATGCATGACCGTGCTACTTTTATCGGACAACCCGAGTGGTCCCCAGGGCTCGCTCTCCCTGCTTCTGTCCGTCTGCGCCGGTGCCCATGCTCAACAACATTCGCATCCAGAACAAACTCTTCGCCGGCTTCGCCGCCATCATCGCCTTGGTGGTCCTGCTGCTCTGGCTGACCTATGCCGCCTTGCAGAGCCTGGTCGACGCCAATCGCTGGGACAGGCACACCGCCGAGGTACTGCTGTCGGTCACGGCGCTGGACAACCACCTGCTGGAAACCCGCGCCAAGTTGCGCACCTTCTGGTACTCCGGCGCCGGCGCCGATGCCGAGACCGCGCGCCAGGCGCTGCCGTCCTTGACCACGGCCATCCGCGTGCCCCAGCAACTGACTCAGGACAACCCCAGCCAGCAGCAGCGCTTCGCGCGCCTGAGCGCCGATCTCGACAACTGGCGGCAGAACACCTTCGAACCCCTCCTGCGCCTGCGCGAGACGGGCAATCTCAGTCCGGTCCAGTTGGCCAACGAGCCGCTGCTCACCACCCTGTCCACCCAGGTCAGCAACCTGCGCCAGCAGATCCAGGGCATAGGCGACGAAGAGCGCCGGCTGTCCGCGCAGCGGGCGGGCCATACCGAGCAGGTGCGCGACCAGCTGACCTGGACCCTGGTGGCCGGCGGCGCCTTCTGCGTCCTGCTGGCCGCCCTCATCGCCTGGTTGCTGTCCCATCACCTGTTGCGCTCGATTCGGCGCCTGACCGACACCGTGGCGCGCATCTCCGCCGGTGACAGCGGCGCTCGGGTGGAGGTGCAAGGCCGTGACGAACTCGGCCAGGTGGGCCTGGCCTTCAATCAGATGGCGCAGCAGATCCAGGACGACCACGCCCGCGAACAGGCGTTGATGCAGCGCCTGCGTGCCGATGTCGACGACCTGCTCGGGGTGGTCAACCGGGCGGCCGCCGGCGACCTCACCGGGCGCACCAGCGTCAGTGGCGACGACGCCATCGGCCACCTGGCTCGCGGGCTGAGCAAGATGATCGAGGACCTGCGCGGCATGATCGCCAAGGTGCAGCGCGCCGGTATCCAGGTGACCTCGTCCACCACCGAGATCGCCGCCTCTTCCCGCCAGCAGGAGGCCACCAGCATCGAGCAGGCGCAGACCAGCGTGGAGGTACTGAGCACCACGCGGGAAATCGCCGCCAACGCCAACGCCCTGGTGCGCACCATGGAAGAAGCCGTGCAGGTGGCGGACGAGACCACCCAGGGCGCGGAGCAGGCGCGCAGCAGCCTGGCGAGCATGGACGGCACCATGCAGCGCATGGTCGCGGCGACCGATTCCATCAACGCCAAGCTCGCCGCCCTGTCGGAGAAGTCCAGCCACATCAACAAGGTGCTGACCACCATCACCAAGGTCGCCGACCAGACCAACCTGCTGTCGCTCAACGCCGCCATCGAAGCGGAAAAGGCCGGCGAGGCGGGACGGGGCTTTTCGGTGGTCGCCACCGAGATCCGCCGGCTGTCCGACCAGACCACCGCTGCCACCGACGACATCGAGCAGATGCTCAAGGACATGAATTCCGCGGTCTCCGCCAGCGTCATGGGCATGGACAAGTTTTCCGAGGAGATCCGCCGCAGCGTGCAGGAGGTGGCCAGCGTCAGCGATCAGCTGGCCGAGGTGATCGAGGACGTGCAGAAGCTGCCGGCGCGCTTCGATATCGTCCTGGAGGGCATGCAGTCCCAGGCGGTGGGCGCCGGCCAGATCGCCGAGACCATCACCCAGCTCAACGACAGCACCCAGCAGACCACCGAGGCGCTCAAGGCCACCAGCGAGGCGGTCCAGTACCTGCAGCAGGCGGCCCAGGACCTGCAGAGCAGCGTCGCCACCTTCTCGGTCAGCCGTTGAGCATGCAGATCCTGGTCTTCCAGCTGGCCGAGGCCGCGGCGGCCCTGCCGACGACGGCGATCCGCCAGGTGCTGCCCCTGCTGGAGCTCACCCGCTTTCCTGCGGCGCCCGCGGGCGTCGCCGGCCTGATGAATCTGCACGGCGCGGCGATCCCGGTGGTCGACGTCACCGCCATGAGCGGCGGCCCGGCGGCCCGGGCGCGCCAGGACACCCGCATCCTGCTGGTGGACTTCACCCTGCCCGAGGGCGGTAGCCGTCCGCTCGGCCTGGTGGTGGAAGGCGTCGCCGGCGTGCGCCGGGTCACCGCCCGCGCGCCGCGGCCGGCCGGCGTCCACCTGCCCGACTATCCCTGGCTCGGCGAGGTGCTGGAGACGCCCGAGGGCCTCTGGCTGTGGCTGGAACCGGAGCGCCTGCTCTCGCCGGCCCTGGCCGCCCTGCTGTTCCAGGAGGCCGCGTGAAGCTCGATCCCCGGCTGGCGCCCCTGGTGCGGGCGCGCACCGGCCTGGCCATCGCCGACGACATGCTCGGTCGCGCCATCCGCCAGCGCCTGCGCGAGCGCCAGGAGGGCGATGCGGAAGGCTACATGGCGCGCATCCTCGACGACGAAGGCGAATTCGCCGATCTGCTGGACCTGCTGGTCATCCCGGAGACCTGGTTCTTTCGCGATCCCCAGGCGATCGCCCACGCCGCCCGCTTCGCCCAGGAGCGCCACGCCCGCAGTGGCGCGCCGGTGCGGCTGCTCAGTCTGCCCTGCTCCACCGGCGAAGAGCCCTATACCCTGGCCATGGCGCTGTTCGACACCGGGCTGCCCGCCCAGGCCTTCCAGGTCACCGCGGTGGACATCAACGAGCCGTCCCTGGAGCGCGCCCGCCGCGGCCTCTATGGGCGCAATTCCTTTCGCGCCCGCGACCTCGGCTTTCGCGATCGCTATTTCGACGCCGAGGGCGATCGCCAGCGCCTGGCCGAACGGGTGCGCAACCAGGTGCGCTTTCGCCAGGGCAACATCCTGCAGCTGGGCAGCCTGCGCGATGGCGCACCCTTCGACGTGGTGCTCTGCCGCAATCTGCTGATCTACTTCGACGACCAGACCCAGGGCCGCGCCCTCAGTCACCTGGCCGCCCTGATGCACGACGATGGCCTGCTCTGCGTCGGCAGTTCGGAAATGGTCAGCGCCATGCGGCATGGCTTCGCCAGCCTGGGCGTGGCCCACGCCTCGGCACTGGTCAAACGCCAGGCCGCGGGCGCCGAATCCGCGCGTCCGCATCCGCCGGCGGCGCCGCCAAGGCGCAAGGCCACGGTGCGAACGCCGCCCCCGGCGTCGCCACTGCCCGCCCGCCTGCGTGCCAGAAGCACACCCGCACCCGCCCCGGTGACACCGGTCGCCAGGAGCGCTCAGCCGCTCGAAGAAGCCCAGCGCCTGGCCGATGCCGGGCGTGGCGCCGAAGCCGAGGCGCTGTTGCGCGACCTGCTCGAAGCGGATCGCAGCCAGGCCGGTGCCCACTTCCTGCTGGCGCTGATCCTGCCCGACGCCCGCGCCGCCGAAGCCGAGCGGGCCTTGCGCCAGGCCCTCTATCTGGAGCCGGGCCACTATCCCGCCCTCTGTCGCCTGGCGCTGATCTGCGAAAGAGCCGGCCGCCTCGACGAAGCCGGCCGCCTGCGCGAGCGGGCCGCGCGCATCCAGACCCGCGCCGGTGACGACGCATGAGCCTGAATCGTGAACTCAGCGCCCTGGAGCGCGCCGCCTGGGCCGAGCACTATGCCGAACCCCTGGATGACCGCCAGGCGCGCTCGGCCAGCGCCCTGGTCTTTCGTCTCGGCGCCGAATGGCTGGGGCTCCCGGGCAGTTGCCTGGTGACCGCCACCGAACCCACCGCCGTGCACCGCGTTCCTCACCGGCGCTCGCCGCTGCTCCGCGGCATCGTCCCGGTACGCGGCCAGCTGCAGCCCTGCATTGCCCTGGAGCTGCTGCTGGCGGTGGCACCGGGGGCCCAGACCCGCGGCTTTCCGCGCCTGCTGCTGTTGCATGTCGGGCGCCGCGACTGGGCCGTGCAGGTGGACGAGGTGCTGGGGCTGCAGCGCTATGCCCCCGGCGAGGTGCAGCCGCCCCCCGCGACCCTGGGCGGCGACTTGCTCAGCTATCTGGGCGGGGTCTATCGCGAAGGCGAGTACCAGGTCGGCTTGCTCGATCTGCCCCGGCTGGAGCGGGCCCTGGAAGAGGCGCTGCGATGAGCCAGCCACCGCGCGATGTGCGCGAGATGTCCCTCTATGATCTCTTCGCCAGCGAGGTGCAGAGTCATCTGCAGCCGCTGGATGCCGGCCTGCTGCGCCTGGAGCGCGATCCCGCCGACACCGGGGTGATCGAGCCGATGATGCGCGCGGCCCATTCCATCAAGGGCGCGGCGCGCATCGTCGATCTCGACGGTCTGGTGGAACTGGCCCATGCCATGGAGGACTGCCTGGTCGCCGTCCAGGCCGGGCGCCGCCGGCTCGGACCGGCGGATATCGACCAGCTGTTCCGCTGCGTCGATGTCCTCGGCGAGGTCAGTCGTCTGGACGAGGCCGCCAGCCAGCGCTGGCAGCGCGAACAGCGCGACAGCCAGCGGGCGCTGGCGCAGGCGCTCAGCGCCGGTGACGGCGAACCGATCTCACCCGCCCCGGCCGCCCCCCAGGAACCGACGCCCGCGGCGGCGAGCCAGGAAGAACCGGCGCCCGACGCCGAGCGCAGCCGGGACCCGCTGCGGGTGGACAGCGGTCGCTTCAATCAGATTCTCGCCCTCACCAGCGAGGCCCGGGTCATGGGCCTGGGGCTGCATGGCCTGGTCCAGGGCTTTCAGGGCTATCGCGCCGAATTGCAGGGGCTGTTCGGCCAGGCCCAGGCGGTCAGCAGTGACGTGCGTCAGCGCCAGGAAGGCCTGCTCGATCGCTATCAGCAGCAGCTGCAGGCCCTGGAAGCCTACGAACGGCGCCTGCTCGGGGTCTGCCAGGGGTTGCTGGACGAGGTGCTGGGGGTGCGCATGCGCCCGCTGCGCGACGCCGTCCAGGGCTTTCCGCGACTGGTACGCGACCTGGCCCGGGGGCTGGACAAGGACGCCGTGCTGCAGGTGGACGGCGCCGACACCCTGATCGATCGCGAGGTGCTGGCACGGCTGGAAAGCCCGCTCAATCATCTCCTGCGCAACGCCGTCGACCACGGCCTGGAAACCCCGGCCGAACGCCGCGCCCTGGGCAAGCCCGAGTGCGGCCAGATCCGCCTCGAGGCGCGGCATGTCGCCGGCCGCCTGCAGGTCAGTCTGCACGACGACGGTCGTGGCCTGGACCTGGAGCGCATCCGCACGGCGGTGATCGCCCGTCGCCTCAGTCCGCCGCCGGTGGCCGCCGAGCTGAGCCCGGCGGAGTTATTGGAATTCCTGCTGCTGCCTGGTTTCAGTCTCAAGGAGACGGTGACCGAGCTGTCCGGGCGCGGCGTGGGCCTGGACGTGGTGGCCGACGCCATTCGCGCCCTGGATGGCGAGGTCCGCCTGGAAACCCGCCCGGGGCTGGGCTTCAGCACCCATCTGCTGGTCCCGGTCAGTCGCTCCATCGTCCGGGCGCTGATCGTCGACATCGCCGGCGAGGCCTATGCCCTGCCGGTCAACCGGATCGAACGGGTGCTGCGCCTGGATCCGGCCGCGGTGCACTCGCTGGAGGGCAAGGCCTTCTTCCTGCTCGGCGAGGATCGCCTGGGCCTGGTCGCGGCGCACCAGTTGCTGGAGCTGGACGGCGCGCCGCCCAGCGGCGATCTCGCCGTGCTGGTGATCGGCAGCGGCGAACGGCGCTACGGGCTGGTGGTGGATCGCCTGCGAGGCGAGCAGGGCCTGGCGCTCAAGCCGCTGGACGAGATCTTTGGCAAGTTGCGCTCGGTCACCGCCGGAGCGCTGCTCGACGACGGCAGTCCAGTGCTCCTGCTGGACGTCGCCGATCTGCTCACCGGCATCGAGCGCCTGCTCGGCGAAGGCCGCCTGCGCCAGGTGCAGAGCGGCGCCGTCCTGGACAGCCGGCGGGTCAAGCGTATTCTGGTGGTGGACGACTCCCTCACGGTGCGCGAGATGGAGCGCAAGCTGCTGGAAGGCCAGGGCTATCAGGTGGAGGTCGCGGTGGATGGCATGGACGGCTGGAACGCCGTACGCGCCGGCGAATTCGACATGCTGCTGTCGGACATCGACATGCCCCGCATGAACGGTATCGAACTGGTGGAACTGGTGCGCCGCGATCCGCGTCTGCATGCGCTGCCGGTGATGATCGTGTCCTACAAGGATCGCCCGGAAGATCGACTCAAGGGCATGCAGGCCGGTGCCGACTACTACCTGACCAAGGGCAGCTTCCACGACGACGCCCTGATCACCGCCGTGCAGGACCTCATCGGAGCGCCATGAGAATCGCCATCGTCAACGATCTGCTGCTGGCCACCGAGGCCCTGCGCCGCCTGCTGACGGGCGATGGCCGCCATACGGTCGCCTGGATCGCCCACGATGGCGAGGAAGCCGTGGCGCGCTGCGCCGAGGACCGCCCGGATCTGATCCTCATGGACCTGCAGATGCCCCGTCTGGACGGCATCGAGGCCACCCGCCGGATCATGGCCCAGTCGCCCTGCGCCATCCTCATGGTCACCGCCACCCCCGACGACTGCGAAGGGGTGTTTCGCGCCATGGGCGCCGGTGCCCTCGACGTGACCGCCACCCCAGCCCTCAGCGGCGGTGCCGATGGCGGCGCCCTGCTGCGCAAGATCGCCCGTATCGAACCCCTGGTGCGCCTGCCGGAACGCGCCGCCCGCCCGCAACCGGTCAGCGCGGCCGCCCCCACCGAGGGTGCTCAGGCGACACCGGACGCCCTGGTGGCCATCGGCGCCTCCACCGGTGGCCCGGCAGCCCTGGTCAGTCTGTTCGAGGCCTGGGCGCCCACCCCCCAGGCCAGCGTAGTGCTGGTGCAGCACATCGATCGGCGCTTCGCCCCCAGCTTCATCGGCTGGCTCGGCACCCAGATCGCCTGGCCGGTCACCGCCGCCCTGCCCGGCGCCCTGCCCGCACCCGGTCAGGTGTCGGTGGCCCTGGGCGACGACCACCTGCTGCTGGACGAGCGCGGTCGCTTCGCCTACACCGCCGAACCGGTGGATTATCCCTATCGCCCCTCGGTGGATGTGTTCTTCGAAAACCTCGCCAGCCACCCGCTGCGGGCCGCCAAGGCCCTGGGAATCCTGCTGACCGGCATGGGCCGCGACGGTGCCAGCGGCCTCTATGCCCTGCGCCAGAGCGGCTGCCCGACCCTGGCCCAGGACGAGGCCAGTTGCGCCGTATACGGCATGCCCGCAGCTGCGGTTAGAATGGGCGCCGCGGAGCGCGTGCTCAGCCCCACGCAGATCGGTGCCTGGCTGCAACGACGCTTCGGCAACGGCTCGCGGAACAGCATATGACAGGTCGCCAACAGGAGCGTTGGACGGCGCAGTGGCAGGGACTGGCCAAGAAGAGACGCGGGACGTTTGACCCCGCCCGCACAAGGACTCGCAGTAATGGCCACGCACGAGGGTAATACCCTGGACAGCCTGACCGCACCCAAGGTGCGCCTGCTGCTGGTGGACGATCAGCTGATCATCATCGAAGCCCTGCGGCGGATGATCGCCGATCAGCCCGACATCGAGCTGCATTACTGCCTGGACGCCCACCAGGCGGTCGACATGGCCCTGCAACTCAAGCCCACGGTGGTCCTGCAGGACCTGATCATGCCCGAGATCGACGGCCTGGAAACGGTCAAGCGTTTCCGTGCCGAACCCGCGCTGCGCGACGTGCCCATCGTGGTGCTCTCCTCCAAGGAGGATCCCCAGGTCAAGGCGCAGAGCTTCGCCACCGGCGCCAACGACTACCTGGTCAAGCTGCCCGACAAGCTGGAACTGCTGGCGCGGGTGCGCTACCACTCCGAGGCCCATGTGCTGCGCGCCCAGCGCGACGAGGCCTTTCGCTTCCTGCGCGAAAGCCAGCGCCAACTTGCCGAAGCCAATATCCAGCTGCAGAAGCTGGTGGCCATCGACAGCCTCACCGGCATCAACAACCGCCGCCATTTCGACCAGACCTACGAAGGCGAATGGCTGCGCGCCCGACGCAATCGCCAGCCGCTCGCCCTGCTGCTGTGCGACGTCGACCACTTCAAGCGCTACAACGACACCTATGGCCACCTCAGCGGCGATCTCTGCCTGAAGAAGGTAGCGGCGGTGCTCACCGAGCAACTCAAGCGGCCCGCCGACCTGGTGGCCCGCTACGGGGGCGAGGAATTCGCCATGGTGCTGCCGGAGACCGACGCCGAGGGCGCGCTCAAGGTCGCCGAGGCCTGCCGGGCCGGCGTCGAGCGGTTGCAGGTGGCCCACTCCGGCAGCGACCTAGGCTTCGTCACCATCTCCATCGGCGTCGGCAGCATCCAGCCGCAGAGCGGTGACGACCACGAAGCCTTCATCGAGCGCACCGACCAGGCGCTGTACCAGGCCAAGGCCGAAGGCCGCAACCGGGTGCACCTGGTCAAGGGCAGCGGCAAGGACCTCCCGGCCTAGGGACGCGGCGGCTGCGACCTAGAAGCTGCGACTGACCAGGCGATTACGCCCTTCGGCCTTGGCCTGGTAGAGCAGGTTGTCGGCGGCCTTGAGCAGGCCCTCCGGGGTCTGCTCGGGGGTCGGATTGCAGCAGGCCAGGCCCATGCTCATGGTCAGCCAGAGGCGGTCCTCGGCCAGCGGATGAGCGATGCGCAATTCGGCTATGCCCTGCCGACAGCGTTCCAGCACCGCTTCGGCGGCCGTGCGCGAGGCGCCGGGTAGCAGGAGCACGAATTCCTCGCCGCCATAGCGCGCCAGGCAGTCCCGCTCGCGGATGCGCTGCTCCAGCACCTGGGCGACCCGCGCCAGCGCCTGATCCCCGGCGCCATGGCCGTGGGTGTCGTTGTACTGCTTGAAGTAGTCGATATCGAGCATGGCGATGGCCAGCGAGCCCCGCCGGTTGACCGCCAGCTGCCACTCGATCGTCAGCTGCTCGTCGAAGCGGCGGCGATTACCCACCGCGGTCAGCGGATCCATGTGCGCCAGCTCTTCGAGCAGCCGCCGCTGGCGGGCCAGCTGCAGGTGCAGCCGCACCCGCGCCAGCACGGCCAGTGGATTGAAGGGCTTCTGGATGAAGTCGCTGGCCCCCAACTCGAAACACTCGACCTCGCGGTGCAGGTCGTTGGCCGCGGTGATGAAGATCACAGGGATGGCGCTGGTCTCGGCGCGGCGTTTGAACAGCTGGATCAACTGCAGGCCGTCGATGCCGGGCATCACCACGTCCAGCAGGATCAGGTCGGGGTGTTCGCGCGCAGCCTTGGTCAGAGCCTGAACCCCGCTCTTGGCCAGCATGATGCGCGCCTCGTTGCGCAGCAGGTCACCGAGGACGCGCAGATTGCTCTTCTGATCGTCGACGATGAGGATCAACGGCAGGTCGGGACGGCGCCCTTCCATCGGCACCTATCCCGACCGTTGTCCGGCCCGCCGCACCCGCCGCAGCAGATCTGCGGTGGCATCGGCGGCATGTTCGAACTCGACCTCGTTCACCCATTCGCGGATGCGCACCACGTCGGCGCTGTGGGGGGTGCTCACGGTGGCGCGCAGCAGGGTGTCGAGCACCTCTTCGGCGGCGAAATCCGAGGTCTGCAACAGTCCGACCAGGCGTTCGAGCAGGGCCTCCAGCTCTTCGACGGTGCCCTCCTCGCCACCGGCGACCTCGACCAGGATCTCGTCCAAGGACGCCAGGCAGCGCTCGGCTTCTGCGTGCAGACGGCGCACGTCCTCGCCGATGGGCTGGGCCAGGCGGATCCTATTGGTCAGGCGTTGCGCGGCTTCCTGCAGGTCGATGGCACCGACATAGGCGGCGGTGGCCTGCAGACCGTGAGCGCACTCGAACAGCGCGGTGACATCGTCCGCTGCGCGCCAGGCGGAGATCCGCCCCGGCAGTTCGGCCTGTTGCACGCGGAAATCGCGGATCAGCTGTTCATAGAGCTGGGCGCTGCCGCGCAACAGGCGCAGCGCCGACTCGGGTTCGAGCACCGCACTGGCCCGCGCCCGCGCCAGCACCCCGACCTCCTTGACCTCCACGACATCTTCCACCGCCTTGCGCTCGGCACGCTGCAGCTGCTCGAGATTGGCCCAGGCGGCGATGATGCGGAACAGTTCGGCGGGATCGAGGGGCTTGACCAGGTGATCGTTCATGCCGGCATCCAGGCAGCGCTCGCGATCGCCTGGCAGGCCGTTGGCGGTCATGGCGATGACCGGCAGCCCGGCCAGTGCCGGGCGGGTACGCAATTCGCGAGTGGCCGACAGGCCGTCCAGGCGTGGCATATGGACGTCCATCAGCACCAGGTCGTAGCGCTGCTGTTCCAGCTGGTCCAGCGCGGCCTGGCCGTCTTCGGCCACGTCGATCAGGATGCCGCTGCCCTGCAGGAAGCCGATGACCACCTGGCGATTGATGGCGTTGTCGTCCACCAGCAGCAGGCGAATGCCCTGCAGGTCCACCACGCTCTGGCCCACCGTCGGCGCGGCGACCGGCGCCAGTCCCAGCCCCGACAGCAGTCGCTGCACGGCGGGACCGGTGATCGGTTTGTCGAGGAGTTCCAGACCCGGTAGATCCTCGCCCAGACTGCGCACCTCTTCCGCCTCGTAGGGCGAAGCCAGCAGGGTCAGCGCCAGCTCCGGCTGACGCTCGCGCAGCTGGCGCGCCAGGGCCAGGCCGTCTTCGGCGCCCAGGCGCCAATCGACGATGGCCAGTTCGAACACCGAGGTGGCCATGGCCGCCAGGGCCTGCTCGCTGGACTCCGCTTCCACCACCTGCATGCCCAGTTCGCGCAGCCGCTGCCCCAGGGTGCGCCGGGCCAGGCCGTGGTCGTCCACCAGCAGGACCTGGCGCGGGGTCTGGCTGGGCAGCCGTTCGGGCTCGCCCACCACCGGCAGGGTCAGCCGCAGGGTAAAGCAGGAGCCGCGGCCGGCTTCGCTGTGGACGTCGAGGGTGCCGCCCATGAGTTCGGTGAGCTGGCGGGAGATCGCCAGGCCCAGGCCGGTCCCGCCATAGCGGCGGCTGATGGAGCCGTCCGCCTGGGTGAAGGGCTGGAAGAGTTGCGCCTGCTGGGCCTCGGTCAGGCCGATGCCGGTGTCTTCCACGGCCAGGCTGAAATGGGCACGACCGGCTTCGCAGACGGCGCCGACACGGATCAGCACATGGCCCCGCTCGGTGAACTTGACCGCATTGCTCAGCAGATTGACCAGCACCTGCTGCAGGCGCAGCGGATCGCCTTCCAGCGCCAGGGGAATGTCCGGACCACAATCCAGCACCAGTTCAACACCCTTCTCGTGGGCCTTGAGGGCGCAGAGATTGAGGGTGCGTTCGAGCACCTTGGCCAGGTTGAAGCCCAGTTGTTCGAGCTGGGTACCGCCGGCTTCGTTGCGTGAATAGTCGAGCACGTCGTTGATCACGCTCAGCAGGGTCTCACCGGAATCGAGGATCTTGCCGACATGGCCGCGCTGTTCGCCGGACAGCCGGGTGCCCAGGGTCAGGCGGCTGAGACCGATCACCGCATTGAGCGGGGTGCGGATCTCGTGGCTCATGGTCGCCAGGAACAGCGACTTGGCTGCGGCCGCCTCTTCGGCGCGAATGCGCGCCTGGTCCAGCTCGAGGGTGCGCTCGCCGACGCGCTGCTCCAGGGTCTCGTAGATCTGCGCGTGTTCCAGGGAGATCGCCGCCTGGGTAGCCAGGATGCCCAGCACCTGCAGCCGCCCCGGGGTGAAGGCCTGGGCCAGCAGGTTGTTTTCCAGATAGAGGATGCCGATCAGGCGGCCCTGGCGCAGCACCGGCAGGCAGCAGACCGACCGCGGACGGCGCGCGCGCATGTAGGCGTCGCGGACGAACCGACCGGCACGGGCGGCGTCGTCGAGAATCACCGGCTCGCGATGGCGGATCACATGGGACACCAGGGTCAGGGGCACCAGGCCCTCGCCGGCATCCTGCTCGTTCAGCGCCAGCGGCAGTCCCTGCAGCACCTTGGGCTCGGCGTCGCCACTGCAGATCGAGGCCTGCACCAGCCAGCGCCCGCCCTCGGGCAACAGCAGCAAGCCATGCTGAGCGCCACCCTCCTCCAGGATGATGCGCATCATCCGCGCCAGCAGCTGATCCAGCGCCAGTTCGTTGGAGATGGTCTGCAGCGACTTGAGCACCGACAGCCAGTCCAGGCGCATGATGTCGCTGGTGGACTGGGCCTGGGTACGCTGCACCGTCAGGGCCGTGGCCTCGGCCGCGCGCAACCAGTGGGGGAATTCGTTTTCCAGCGCCTGGGCCTTGGCTGCGGCGCCCCAGTGCAGATAGCTGCGCTGGGCGTCCTGCAGGTAGGTCCGGGCGATGCGCGGACGCCCCTGGTCCAGCCAGAAGCGTCCGTAGAGTTCCTCGGCCAGCGCCGCACCCTGGCGAAAGCCATGCAGCCGCGCGGATTCCAGGGCCTGCTCATAGAGGTCCATGGCAGCGTCGACCCGGCCCTCGCGGCGCGCCCGTTCGGCGGCCACCAGGTCACGCTTGTGGGCGAAGTTCTCCGGGCAGTGCTCGGCCCAGCCGCTCAGCCGCTCCTGGGCGGTCTCGATCTTGGCCAGGGTCTCGCCGGCCAGCTCACCCTCGGCGAGCAGGATCAGCGCCTGATAGAAGGCATGCTCGGCGATGCTGAACCAGCCGAAGCTCGCCGCCAGCGAGGCCTCCATGGCTTCGGCATGCTGCCGCGCCTGGGGCAGCCGGCGGAACAGCAGCGCCGCCTGCATCTTGTTGAAGTCGTAGTAGTTCAGGCAGAGCACATGGCCGCTGTCCTGCATCTGCCGCACCAGCGCCGCTTCGTCCTGCCCCTCTTCGTCCCAGGTCTCCTGGCTTGGGGTGAGCCCCTGCAGCAGGCGCAGCGATTGGCGCAGGATGGTGAAGATTTCCAGGGTGTTGGGATCGCCGATCCCCAGCAGGATCCGCTCGATTTCCGCGGTCTCGCCGAGGATGTCGTCCAGCGGCGCGCCAGCGTGCTGCAGGTGCTTGAGGATGTGGAAGGCGCTGTAGGCGGTGAAGATGATCTCGCCGGTGCGCTGACCGGCGGCCAGCGCCTCGCGCAGCAGGGCGACGTTGTCCGCGATGGGGCTGGACCAGGGGCTGTTGGTCACCGCGAACATGGTGTAGACCTTGCACTTGAGCGGCAGATTGCCAGTGCGGTCCACCAGGTCGACGGCCAGCCGCCCGACCTGATAACCCAGTTCGTAGCGGCCGTGGAAGGCCGACAGCAGCGAGCCGTAGTTGGCATAGCCGAAGGGCGAGAGATCGCCGTTGCCGTACTGGATCGACAGCTTGACGATACGCATGACCGCCAGCAGGCTCATCGGCAGATCGACGTTGATCGCCGGCCCCCAGAGCAGGCCCAGCAGGCGGATCAGCAACTGGGCGCGCGGGTCTTCCATGCGCGGCAGGTCCAGCAGCGCCGCCGGGTTGCGCTCGGCGAGCCAAGCCTCGACCTCGGCGCTGTCGGCGCCGATGGCCTGGTTGATATCGTCCGGGGCCTCCGGCCAGGGTTCGTCCAGTGCCTGGATACCGGCCTTGGCCACGGTCAGGGCTTCGGTGAAGCGCCCGAGGCCGCTGTAGAGATCGATCTGCAGGGCCCGCACCCCGGCTTCCTCGAAGGTGCTGCGCGCGCGCGGCAGCAGCAGTTCACAGATGCGCAGGGCTTCGTTGGCATCGCCACAGAGGTGCGCGACCTCGGCCCATTCCCGATGCAGCTGGAACAGCAGCGCATGGCGGCTCTCCCAGGCGGCGGCGTCGATCAGCGCGACGGCCGTGCGCAGGAAATCCTGGGCGGCCGGATAGGCGTTGGCCTGGCGCGCCTTGCGGGCGGCGTCCAGGTTCAGCTCCAGCAGCTGCAAGCGCTCGGCGGGCGTCTCGATCAGCGTCAGCGCCAGATTCAGGTGACTGACCGCGTCCAGTCGCGTGGCGCTGCCTTCGGCCAGATACAGCTGCCCGGCGCGCAGATGGACCCGCTCGCGCTCGGCGGGCGCCAGCAGCGAATGGGCGGCATGGCGTACCTGATCGTGCAGGAAGCTGTAGTGGGTGGGCGTCTGTTCCCCCGCCTGGCCACCCTCGGGCTCGGTGAGCAGGCCTTCCTGCACCAGCGACTGGCAGCGCCGACGGATGTCCGCGGGCGATTCCGCCATCAGCGCGGCCAGGCGGTCGCTGGAGAAATGGGTGCCCAGGCAGGCTGCCCATTGCAGCAGCTGCGAGGTGGCGGCCGGCAGGTCCTTGAGCTTGCCGACCATGAAGTCGACGACGTTGTCGTAGACGTCCAGCGCCTGGAGCCGGGCCAGTTCCCAGTGCCACTGGCCGGTCTCGCCGTCGAATTCCAGCAGGCCTTCCTGCTGCAGGCTGCGCAGCAACTGCTCGATGAAGAAGGGATTGCCAAGGGTCTTGTCCAGGCAGAGGCCGGCCAGGGCCGCCTGGTCTTCCGCCGGTGCCGGCAGCAGCTCGGCGATCAGTCGCTCGATCTCCACCCGCAACAGCGGTCCCAAGGACAGGGTGCGGATCAGCGCCGCGCCGAGCAACCGTTCCAGGGCACTGCCCGCCAGCTGCTCTTCACGATGGGTCGCCACCAGCAGCAGCGGCCCCTGATCGCCGCGGGCCAGCAGGCGCTCGATCAGCCGCAGCGACGCGCTGTCGGCCCACTGCAGATCGTCCAGCCACAGCAGCAGCGGCCGGGAGTCCGCGGCAAAGGCCAGCAGCAGCGCGATCACGGCTTCGTCGAAACGTTGCTCAGCCTGTAGCGGCGGCAATTCGGCCACCGGCGCCTGGGGTCCGAGCCAGCTGGCCAGCTCGGGCGAGACCTCGGTCAGCACCCCGGCGTTGCCCCCCAGGGCCTCCACCAGGCGGTCGGCAAAGGCCTCGCCCAGGGTCTGGCCGATCTCCACAAGCTCGCGCACGGCCTGGCGCAGGGCGCCATAGGGCACCTCTTTGCCAAGGGTCTCGAACTTGCCATGGGCGAGGAGCACCCGTTCGCCCTGGCGGCGGACGAAGGCCTGCACCAGCGCCGATTTGCCCACCCCGGAATGGCCGCTGACGAAGACGGCTTCGATCCGACCCATTGTCGCCCGGGCCAGCGCTTCTTCGAGCAAGCGCAGCGGCGCGCCGCGCCCCTGCAGGGTACGCACCGGCACCAGTCGCGCGGGCGGATCCTGCTCGCCGAGGGCGAAGGGCGTCCGCTCACCGGCCTGATGGGCCGCCTGGCAGCGCTGCAGGTCGCGCAGGATGCCGAAGCAGCCCTGGTAGCGCTCTTCGGCGGCCTTGGCCATGAGCTTGTCCACCAGCGCCGCCAGCATCGGCGGTACCGTCGGCACCCGCTCGACCAGCGAGGGCGCGCGCATCGCCAGGTGCGCATGCACCAGCTCCAGCGGATCCTGGGCGCGGAACGGCGGCTCGCCCGCGAGCATCTCGTAGAAGGTCACACCCAGCGCATAGAAGTCGCTGCGGTAGTCCTGGTGGCGTCCGGTCCGCCCGCTCTGTTCCGGGGCGAGATAGGTCAGCGAGCCCTCCAGGCGGCTGTCGCTGCCCTGGACGGCGCCAAAGGCCGTGGCGATGCCCAGATCGGTGAGTCTCAGGCTGCCCGTGGTGCAGTTGCAGACAATGTTGCGCGGATTGAGGTCGTTGTGGGCGATGCGTAGCCGGTGCAGCCGCGCCAGGGCGCGGACGATGGCCAGCGCCCAGTCGAAGAAGTCGTCCAGCGCCAGCGGCCCGGCGGCGAGCAATTCAGCCAGGTCGCTACCGCCGATGTCTTCGAGCACCAGCACCTGGCGCCCCTGGTATTCCAGCAGTTCCAGGGCGGCGCTCACCGCCCCGCTGGCACTGGCGCGGCGGGTCAGCTCGAATTCATGGCGCAGCCCGGCCTGGGCCTGGGGCGTGGGATAGTCGGCGGCCAGCTGCTTGAGGATCACCGGCTGGCCATCGGCCAGCCGCGTACCGCGGTAGATCAGGGCATGGCGGCTTTCGCTCACCCGCGTCTTGCAGCTGTAGCCTGGAATCCTCAACACCGCGTTCGCCTCGATCCTCGGCCGACCGGTCAACGCCGGGCCAGCGCCTCAACTATTTCCGTTGCCTTGCTAAAGTCTCAAGGGAACTTTTCGATAAAGTGATATTACCCTAGCCATCATCTGGCATTCGTCCACTGGTGCAACAATTTGCACACTTCGGAGCAATAGGCATGGACGCTGTACCTTCTGTCCGCAAAATCGCCATCTTGGGCGGCGGCGTGTCCGCCGTCACCACCGCCTTTCGTATTACTAGTGAGCCCAACTGGCAAGAGCGTTATCAGATCACCCTGTACCAGCAGGGCTGGCGTCTCGGCGGCAAGGGGGCCAGCGGACGCAATGTGGCCGACCACCAGCGGATCGAGGAACACGGCATCCATGTCTGGTTCGGCTTCTACT
>Ga0302349_1001195_pt1 | contig 21869 bp, 21 predicted proteins | sample PhyAR1_FD_202176 | JGI IMG/M metagenome (GOLD analysis project Ga0302349, IMG submission 202176) | Leaf surface microbial communities from alfalfa plants in UC Gill Tract Community Farm, Albany, California, United States - DLSL A.R1... | ecosystem: Host-associated > Plants > Phyllosphere >...
GCCCTTGGTCAGCGGATCGAGCTCTATGTCCATCAAGAGGTCATTGACACCCCAGCCGCTCATGCCGACAAAAACGAGGTTGGGAATGCTGTCGGCATGCCCTTCTGCACACAGCAGGTGATAGGCCTTATAGAGCAGTTGATGGTTCTTGCGGCGCTCTATGGTGGAAACGAACAGAATAAAAGGCTGCTCTGTCAGCTTGCGCAATTCTTCCGAGGGCGGCTCATTACCTTCCGGAACATTATCCCCCAAGGGAAATACCGCGGTCTTGGTAGGAGGCGCACCGGTTTCATCGAGCAACTTAACCAGATCACGTTGCGTTTGCTGGGAGATACATAGAATCAAATCTGACGCATGCGCCAGATCAACAAAGTAAGCCGTGAATTTTTCAGCGACGTTGCCTACACAATATTGCGGAAATAAAACCGGGATGAGGTCGTAGCAGCAGGTTATGACGTTGATACCGTATTTGCGCTTGATGTCATACAAATGCGGATACCAACCGCTGTCCCAGTCCAGCCCCATGGAAACGAAGATATCGCCCGGCCGAAACGGGCAATTTTTCACATTGACACCAGAATTAACCGCTGACACTGGCGGTTGTGAGTAACTGAGCTGACGCTGACGGCTGCGCCAGATCACGTAGCGTACGGCAAGCTTCTTGGACTGGCGCAGTAATCTGTCGGCATGCGGCTTGGCCCCGGCAGGTACCAGTGAAAACAGACCTTGGGCCAGTTGCTTGGCCGCTTCGCGTTTGGGAATTGGCTTGAACAGATAGTCACGCCGCGATTCGGCACTCTCATCCTTTACGGCCGGGACAGAAGACAGATTGGTTTGCTGTGGTTGTATCAGCGCCCTGGCTTCGACAAAAGCATGCCCGTTCCAGTGGCAGGGTCGAACGTCAAATCCGAAACCCGCCATATTGCTGAGTTGTTCGAAGATCGATTGCTCGACCCTAACCACGCCAACGGGAGGCCGCGTCCAATTCAGCGAAGTGGTGACGTTGAACCAAAGGATCTTATTCACTGCAGGCATTCCGTAAGGTGGCGCTAGAGACGATTTCGGCTAGGCAGGACGCCCATAGCACCGAGTCGCGGCGATCGGAGTGATTAGGTACAAGCTCGCCACTCATGGCCTTGCGCAAACCCCGCTTGAAAGCCGCTGCGTCATTGCCCACCACTACACCGCTCGATTCGAGGAAAGACTCGAAACCTCGCATGGCAACTCGGGTCGCCACGACCGGCTTGTTAGCCCACAAGGCTTCGGCCGTCTTGAGATTGGTTCCGCCGCCCTGAGTGATGGGCAGAACGATAGCTCTGGCGGTTGTCAGCAGACCTTCAAGCGTACTTCTCGGGAGAATGCCGGCAGGTATCAATTTGCGTCTCAAGCTGAGCGATTGACTGACGGCAGGACTGTTCATGATGGACTCAGTCGCACTACCAGCCAGCACTATCCGCTCATTGGGTGCCAGGGCTCCAAAGCCGCCACTGAGCATGTCTTCGAATCCTTTCACATTCGGCGGATGCGCACTTGCGCAGAAAAGGGCGAAGGGAGCATGGGATGAGAAGCGATTGGCCGCTTCTATGTCAGCCAAGCTGGCGTTCCAGCCTTCCACGCCGTTGGCAGCCAGAATGTAGTCTCGCGCCACTAGAGTCTGGCTGTGCGCAATATCTTCACGAGAGACGCAACAGCACAGATCGCCACGTTGCAGAGCGTAGATCTCGGTCTGTCGAATGAGCGCCACGCATCGCGCCACGTGGGCTTGGTCGAAATAGTTTCCGAGAATACTGCCCTTTAATTGGTACTCGATATTCTGTGAGCCATAGATCAGAGGTGCTTGGTTATTGGTATCAGCCAGATAACGCTCGGCGAATCTCAACAGCCAGGGTTGTTCGACATGGATAACGTCTGGGCGGAAAGAGATGCGCGACTTCAAACCTTCATAGTGAGGTGGGGAGTTGGCAAACAACTCGCCAAGACACCAATCTTCCATTAGGAAAGAGTTTTCGATCAGAGCTTCGAAAGCATCGCTGCCTGGATACGGGCAAAACCCTGGCGCGCTGGCGTAGTGGTCTCCTCCCAATACGCCCGCCACCTGAACCTGGCACCCCGCATCAAGGTAGGCCTTTTGCAGCGCCCGTAGACGCAGCTGTCCGCCATGTAGGGCGGGTTCGGCCGGATAGGTGGCCAACAACAGAACTTTCATTAATCTGCTACCTGATTCATCGCCCTATGATCGCTTTGAGCTTGCGTCTCACGCGAGTGCCAAAGGTCTTGCCCAGCGCCTGCTCGATATTGGAGAGCCGTTCATCTTGCTGCCGATCATGTGCACGATGCGCTTCCTGCTCATCCCGAGCGGAATGCTGACGTGTTTCAACCTCGGTCAACAGTCCGTGCAGGCGGGAAGCTTCAGCAGCTAATGAAGCTACGCTGTCATGCAGATCCGCTACCTGCTGTTGCAGTTGCGCGAGCTGCATCCGCTCACGTTGCAACCCGGCATCGAAGCGCTCGATCACAGCCTGCTGGGATAGCCCACCATCTTGCTCATGCTGGACCAGCGTTTCATACACGGCCCATTGCTGATCCGACTTGAACGCGACAAGCGCATGGTCCGGACTCACCGCACCCAGTACGCTTTTCAGCGTTTCAGGTGCCTGGTCATAGAGCTCTCTCTGCTCCTGCAGGCGCAGGATAAAGCTTCGAGAAAAGCCGGCCCATTGCGCATAGAACTGCAGCAACTGGCGAGGCAGAGGATGTAAATGGGTCGGGTCAAGATAGAAACTTGCCGTACTGACCAACAGATTTTCTGGGTTTGGCGTTTCGAAAATCACTACGCCACCCGGACGTAGCACCCGAAACACCTCGGCAAACAGCGCTTGCAGCTTGTCGCCGGGAACGTGCTCGACAATATGGAATCCCGTCACCATCCCCAAAGAGTCACTGCTACAGCTCTGGAGATAAGCCAAAGCGTCTGCAAGGTGTGCCTCCAGGCCTTGCTCGTGGCACCGCTGCACCATGCTCTCGTTGGTATCGACCCCGATCCCGCGAAAGCCGTTTTCGGCTAACAACGTCAGCCATTCTCCGCGGCCGCATCCCACGTCCACGGCCACGCAGTCAGGAAGTGCCTCGCGCAAGTGATCCAATACGGGCTGATAGGCTTGCAAGCGTCCCTTGATAAGGAACTCTGGTCCGCGATAGATCTGCTCGAACTCCCAGTAAAAATCCTGGCTCATGCTCAAACTCGACAGGTAATGGTGGAAGGCAACCAGGCCATTCCAATAAATTCGGGCTGGCCGGTATTCACCACCGAGAACACCAGTGCTAGGTCTCGCCATTCGTAGTTATTGATCAAATGCGAGTCGGCAGAATGCAGCGCGATACAGAAGGAGTAACTACCTGGTCCCAGTGCCGCGACAAATTCGATCGCGAATTCCACAGAGCCACCAGCCTTGACATTGCGAATGATCTGTTTCTGGTGATAGGTGTTGGTGCCGTAGATGGTCTGTCCCAGCCGATCCTTGATCATGTAGCCACAAACCAGTTCCGGTATATCCTGATAGGCACGGCAATTGATCTTCAATGAAACACGTTGCCCGACAGAAACGATTTCTACCGCTTCTCCCTTTTCATTGGTCAGCGTGATGTCACTGATCTTGACTTCGCCGGTCCCTGAAATCGTCTGTACCTGCCCGGAGGGCAGAACTCGCGTTTCGATCTTGGAATTTTCCTTATCCGCAATCAGCGCATTGTAATAGTCAAGAATCTCTTCGGGATTGCCTTCCCTGACGATGGAGCCGCCATCAAGCAGCAGTGCGCGATCGCATAATGCCTGGATCGAACTCCGATCATGGGAAACGATGAGCAGGGTCGTGCCCTGCTCCTGGAATTCCTTGATCCGGTTGAAACTCTTGTGCTGGAAGTAGGCGTCGCCTACGGACAGGGCTTCATCGACAATGAGGATCTCGGGCCGATAGGCTGTAGCGACGGCAAAGGCGACGCGCATCTGCATGCCGCTGGAATACATTCGCACAGGCTTGTCGAAGTAATCGCCGATCTCGGCGAACTCGGCGATCTCGTCGATGACGGTGGCGATCTGCGCTTGGGAAAACCCCATCAATCCCGCCGTATGAGCCGCGTTTTGCCGGCCGGTCAGCTCTCCGTTGAAGCCCATACCCAGTTCAAGTATCGCGGAAATTCGGCCACGGCACTGAAGCTGACCCTCAGTTGGAGCTAGGGTACCTGTGATGATCTTCAGCAGCGTGCTTTTGCCGGCACCGTTCTGACCGACGATCCCTACCGCCTCGCCAGCCTGCAACTCGAAGTTGATGTTTTTGAGGACCCACTTTTCTTCCTTGGGATCCACTCGCCGCCCGAACCAGCCGGCTATGCGATGCCACTCGGATCTATAGGTCTTGTAGCTTTTGCCAATATTGACCGCTTTCAACAGGCTCATAGGACGTCGACCATTTCTGGCGTAGCTTTGCGGAACACGAACAGGCTTGCAGCCAGCATGACCACGCTAATGCAGCCGAGAATAGCCAGACTCTTCAGGTCAGGCGCCTGGTTGTAAACCAGAATTCTGTGAAAGCCATCAACCAGTCCGTAGAGCGGATTCAAGGATACATAGTCTCTTAAATAGGCAGGGATGATGGTGATCGGATAAACGATAGGAGTGAACCAGAAGAGAATCTGCAACAGAATGGGAACGATCTGACCGATATCACGCATGAATACGTTGAGTACGCCAAGAAACAGTCCAAGAGACATGGCAAAGGCACAGGTAATCAGCATCACCAATGGCAACCAGACAATGGCGATTCCGGGCATATGACCGAGCAGAGCGAAAACAGCCAGCATGGCGATCAGCAGCAAGACATTGTTGCTGATCGCCGAACCCAATACGATCACCGGAAGCGTGATCTTTGGAAACAGCATTTTTTTGATCAAATTGCCTTGATCAATAAAGAGCGTCAGGCAGCGTCCGATAAGCTCACTGAAAAGGCTCCAGCCCAGAGTACCCGCCATGAGATAGATGGCATAACCATACTTATTATCAATACCTGGCAGGCGCGAAGACAGGATCTCAGAAAGGATCAAAGCGTAAATGGCTACTTGTGTCAGTGGATGCAGAATCATCCACAGACCACCCAGCCGACTCCTGATGAAGCGGGACCTCAGCTCATTGCGAACGGAGGAAAAAATGAACCCCCGATAACTCCAAAGACTTGCTAGAAAAACTCTCATCAATCTTGGCTATCCAGTCACTGTCAGATCTACAAAATGGCGCGTCGCCTTGTTTCAGACTTCCCTGAATGCGGCGGCTAATAGCTCATTGCCATCAAACCCGAATTTTGCGGTGGTCGATGGTAACGCATCACAGCTCTTCACAGCGTCTGACATGCTGGTTTTTTGAAGCGACACGCTGAGACAAGGCGTAAAACTGAAGGTTTCGCGGCAACCTCACCGCTCACACCATTCATCGGATGGCCTTAAAGGATTGACTAGGCTGACAGATACCTCGGTAGCCCGATCCTTCACGTGCGAAGGCACCTGTATGGCCTAACGGCGGAAGGACTTGTTGACAACCGAGCGCTCACGCCGCTGAAACGGTAGCGAGCTATCAGATGCGAGCCGTCGTAAATGACAGTCGTGACCAGCAGTCGCCGAAATCCCCTTCTCGTCTTAGCTATGGCATTTGTCTGTAGCTGGGTAACGCCGCCCGTCAAAGCAGAGCAGGTTAGCTTGGTCGGCCTGAACCTTTCCGGTGCCGGCTTCGCTCCTCAGGTACTCCCCGGAATTAATGCGAGACACTACATTTTTCCGGTTGAAGCCTATTTCAGTCAGTGGAGCGCCCGTGGCGTTAAGCTGATTCGTTTCCCCATCCTGTGGGAGCGTGTTCAGCCGACCCTAGGCGGCCCTCTAGATCCGACCTATGCAGGCTTGATTGATCAAACCATGGGCTTTGCCCAGAAGTACGGGATGAAAGTGATCCTCGATCTGCACAATTATATGCGCTATCGGGGCACTGTGATCGGGACAGGTGGCGTTAGCTATGCCCACTATCAGGATGTGATGACGCGCATTGCCCAACGTTGGAGCAGCCAGCCTGCGCTCTATGCCTACGATCTGATGAACGAACCACACGACGCAGTCGAACAATGGCCAATCGCAGCCCAGCACGGCATCAATGGCGTACGGTCTGTGGATAGGGTCCGGCCTATCATGATCGAGGGTAATGGGTGGGCAGAAGCTAGACGTTGGCCATTGTGGAACGATTCCTTACTGACCTTAAAGGATCCCGCTAACAACCTTATCTTTCAGGCCCACGCCTATTTTGATGGTGAAGGTGGCGGTGGTAACTACGCTAATACTTCAAACGCGTCCATCAGCGATGACTATGGCGTAGAACGTGTCAAACCGTTCGTGGAATGGCTGAAAAAGCATGGCAAGCGAGGCATGATCGGTGAATTTGGTATTCCAGACAATGATGCACGCTGGAACACGATCATGGCGCGTATGCTGAGCTATCTGAAACAGAATTGTATGCCAGCCACCTATTGGGCAGCAGGCCCAGGCTGGGCAAATTACAATCTCTCGGTCGAACCTATAAACGGCATCGAGCGTCCACAATGGCCGACACTCAAAGCCTATCTGGACGATACCAGTTGTACTGCTATAGGACCGAATCCGACGCCAAGCAACTCACCAAATGCCTCAGTCGAAGCAGCTAACGCTGCTAGTGCAGTAAAAGGCGCTTACCAAGATTATCTAGGCCGCGCTCCTGATCAAGCCGGCCTCAATTACTGGACCGGAGAAATCATCAGCGGACGCATGACGCTCGCAGGGGTTATCAATGCCCTGATGGCAAGTTCCGAATACCAAGCCCGCGCTACGGTCGATAACCTGTATCGTAACTATCTCGGGCGCGGTGCAGATGCCGAAGGATTGAGTTATTGGGCCAGCCAGTTAGCAAATGGCGCAATTAACCCAGCAACACTCACCAATGCACTGGTCCATAGTCAAGAGTACCAGACCAATATGCACACCTCAGTAAATCAGCTGTATACGGTTTATTTAGGCCGTAGCGCCGACATGGAAGGCTTGAATTACTGGGCGCAACAGATCACCAGCGGCAGCATGACACTGGCGAGCGTCAAATATGCCTTGATGCAAAGTGGCGAATATCGAACAAAGGTGCAATCCCAGATCAGCCAACTCTATAGGAATTATCTTGGAAGAGAGGCGGACCGTAATGGCCTCGATAGCTGGACGGCACAAGTAACCTCTGGCGCAATGACAGTTAATGATGTCGCCTACGCTATCCAGCAAAGCAACGAATATCGTAACAAAAGGGGTTAGCACCAGTTACCCTTCAACTATCATGAGAGAACCGGAAAAGTCATTACACAATTCTTATTGGCTAATGGCGTCACTTACAGGTGACGACTCTCATGACTCCAAGTGCAGCGTTGACAGTTGCAGGCGCGAGCTTACAGCGTTAGATTTCGGTAGCCGCGATCAATCCCGTGGCCGGGTGTAGCAACCTGACAAACCAAGGCGCGGTAGCGTCATAGCCCACGGCCAATGCCTAGCATTCGGCTGTGTGCATTCTATGGCGGGCCGTGCGGGGCAGGCTTCGGCCTGGCCGGTTCCCTTGGTTCCCGGTTTGCTACCCCCGTACGGTCCGCCTCCATACCGCGTAGCAACGGTGGTGGCGGCTCCTTAACCGAACCAAGGAGCAGCATGAACATGCATCGTCTTCCTTTTAAGCTCGCGCCCCTCCTCTGTCCTAGCCCATTGCGTTGTACCTCTATGGTGGAGGTGAACAATGGCTGATACGAAAGGTGCGGTCCTACCCTTTTCCGCCAACCTAGCCTCGTTACGACAGCCTGAGTTCACCCGGGAGTCACCAGAGGCAGACGCGGATATACGGGCTTCAATGCTCAGCGACCTGTTGGATCGCCTAGCCAACGATCAGGGCAACGCGGATAACCCGACAGACCTACGTCAGCGAATTTCGGCCTATATGGCTCGGGATCTACTCGATGAAATGGTGACGCTCTATCGCCGAGCGCTATCAGAGGCACGTCACCCATAGGAGAGAAGACAGCTGAGCGTCGCTCGTGTGGCGCTCTGCTGTCCATGGGGTTATGACGGCTAGAAAAGCCTATGGGCTTTGGCGAGGGATTTCTCCAAAGCGGCTACCACAGCTTGTTCATCAGCATAAGCCGCAAATCGGTTCTTAAGGGCTGATTTAAAGCGTTCCAGCTTCGCTTTTCGAACCTTCAGTTCCTGTTCCAACAGCCCAATATCTGGGCTGACTACCGTATAAGGCCGACTGACGCGTGCCATCACTCTCTCCTCTCAACGGATACGACGTGAGTAATGAGACCAGTGATTGAGGCTTGAAACGTATGGTGACTGTAATTGTTCTGTAAAGATAGCAAGACAACTCCAGGCTCTTATTCAGCTCCAGAGATTATATAGAAAATAAGTGCAGCCGGCCCGTCCAGTCATATTTACGAAATGAGCTGCTGTAAATATAAAAAACAAATCTTTTTATTAAGCTCACTAATCCCTCTCGTAAATGGCTCGCTAGAAGCCTGCCCAGCACAACAGAAATCCTGCCCTCCAAGCCTATGGGGTGGTCGTGGGGGGCCTCCGTGCGGGATCGTTGCATGTTAGGTCTGGGTCAAGACCTAAAAGGTCTCAATCCCTCTGCCGGTCGCCGGTATGGTTTAGGGAGAGCGCCAAGAGCGCTTTAACCCTGGCATCTCCTCTTGGTCGTGCGCTATGAGGGCGTTTCCGCTAACGGTGGCACCGTTTGCAGGCGCCACGGAGACCGGGCCTATTCACCCCTACTCAACTGATCTTACGTCTGCCATGCACACGTATCCTCATGCAGCCATCAGCTCTGACGAGCCGATTAAACCTGACTCGCTTGACCCGCGGTCCCAATCAGTATCCGGCGATACCGAATCCCATGCCTCCCAACAGAGAGCTCCTGCCAAGGCTCAGCAAGATGGCCAGGTAGAAGATTCGCGTCTGGAGCCCGAAACGAACGAGGCAGGAACGGCTTACGAGTCGCTACGCATTGTCACTCTCGACGAGCTTAGCCCCTTTGATCACAACCCCCGTACCGTAAGAAATCCGGCCTATGACGAGATCAAGGCCTCGATCCGCGAGCGTGGTCTGGACAGCGTACCTGTGATCACGCGGCGTACTGGCGAGTCTCATTACATCATCTACAGCGGGGGTAATACGCGCCTGTCTATCCTGCGCGAACTCTATGCCGAAACCGGTGAGGAGCGCTTTTTCCGGCTGACTTGCCGGTACCGTCCGTGGACCGAGCGTGGCGAGCTGGAGGCGCTGACGGGCCATCTGGCCGAAAACGAACTCCGTGGCGGCCTGACCTTCATCGAACGCGCCAAGGCCATCCAACGGGCGCAAGCGCTTTACGAGCAAGAAGCCGGACGCACCCTCTCCCAATCACAACTGGCGCGACGTCTCAACGCGGACGGCTATCCCGTTCGCCAATCCCACATCAGTCGCATGCAGGAAGCCTTGCGCTATCTGCTCCCTGCCATACCCACCGTGCTGTACGCCGGCCTTGGGCGGCACCAGGTGGAACGCCTCGCGATTCTAAGACGGGCCTGTGAGCGCACCTGGCAGCGTCTGGCAAACCACCGCGAGCGCCACACCTTTGCCGAATTGTTCCAACACGTACTGGCGCAATTTGATTCTGCGGGCGAGCACTTTTGCCCACGACGCGTACAGGACGAGCTGATCGCACAAATGGCCGCAGCGCTCGGGATGCATTACGAGGCGCTGGCACTGGACATCGACCAACAGGAAACGCGCCAACGTGCGCTCTCGCAAACGCCACCGCTCACCTCGCATGCGCCGGTACAGACACCCAATGAGACCGGTTCGGGTACCACACCACGGCTCATGGCCATTCAGCAGTTGATTGCCCGCCATACCGGTGAGCCCTTCGCGCAGCCGGAAAACACGCCTCACATGGCTCAATCTTCCCTTGGCAGGGATGAGTCCAGCGACCACGCGACGCTCCCTTCATCTGTGCGTACCCAACCTGAGCACCTGCGGGAGCAGATTGCGCACCTTGCGCAACAGTTGGCTCAAGACGCAGGTGTCGAGCCTTACGTGAGCGCCCAGACAAGTCACCTGGGTTTCTCCTGTAGGTGGCCGGGCGATCCTCATGCCCTTCAGCCCGCCGCGCGCACCGTGTTGCTCCTGCTTCACGCGCTCAATGGCACCGCTCGCACGCTATCCCTAGTCGACCGCGCAGGCCTTGCCGATGGACTCGGCGCGCTTTTGCAGGGTCAGGCGGGCGAGACCGCCCCGCTAAGTGGACCTTCGCTCTCACTGCTATTCCGGCTCATCCGCCACACCCGTCGGCTCAACCGCCTAGAGACCGGTTCTTTCTCTTAATCCTGTGCAACGTGAACCTCTGTCATGTCGACCAGCCACCCTCTGAACCAAGCCGTACTGACCCAAGCCCTGCACCACTTACATCACGGCGAGCTTCGCCGCTGCCAAGCGATGGGATTTGACGAGGAGGAGCTCGCCGCCCTGAAGCAGCCAGACCTGGTCAGCCTTCTAGTGAACGCGCCAGTCTCATGGTGCACGGTGTCGATTAATCGCGAGGTGATCAAACGTCTACTTGGACAATCTGCCGATGTGAATCAGGAGATCGCGCAGGTTGACCGCATGCTGCGCCTAGGCGGCAGCAGCGAGATGGTCAGTCACCGTTTCGGGCTCACCCACCAGGAAGTTGCCTTACGCCGCAAGGTGCTGGGCTTACCCAAGCGCAAAGGCCGTTATCCCGCGCTGGACGATGCGCAGGACGCTGCACTCTGGCGGCAATGGAAAACCGAGGTGGCGCAGCGCGGGCTATCAACCGACGACGAAACTGCCATGCTCGAGCTGGCCATGGAGCTTGCCGAGGCGCATGAAGTACCGCTGGCCGTTCTCTGGTCGTCGGTTCGTCGCTGGACCGGTCAACAGGGAGCGTAGGCATGGCCCACGAGGCGTTGCGGCGCGCGAGTCCCGCGCCCCTGACAGCTGTCTTCAATGACGTCCTGCGCACCCTCAAACCATCCCCAAAGGCAGACGGCACGCCCCAGGATGGTTTCCTCTACAGCGGTAACCGCCACGACAGCCTACCGCGCGCGCTCCTGCTTGATCGGCGCCTGACCCCGCTAGAGCGCAACGCCTGGCAGGTTTTGCACGTGCTGCTGGATCGCAGCGGCCTGACAGCCTTTCCGACCTATGAGCGGCTCCGCCCATACCTGGCGGTCATGCCCTGCGCCGCGCAAGCGTCCAATGAAACCGTAGCCCGCGCCCTGGCCCTGCTGCGCCTGACGCGCTGGCTGAGTCTTGTGCGGCGACAACGTGATCCTCACACCGGCCGTATCCAGGGCAACCTCTATGTCCTGCACGATGAGCCTCTCACGCCGTTCGAAGCAATCCAGCTGGATCCGGACTATCTGAAGCTGGTGAGCCACGCGCTGAGCCACGCGGCCAAGGCAGTCCAGGTGGTCGCGCGACAGGTGCTAAAGGAGGTGACTGAAGATCCACAGGTCAACCAGCGGAGCCTTCCCACTCGCCTGCAGATCATTGCTCAACGTCTCGCTCAGCAGGGCTGGACGGACAAAGGCGTACTGACGGTAATGAACTCTGAACTCCCGAAATCCGAAGACAGTACGCCCGCACCTGCTTCGGATTCCGAAGCAGGTGCAATCCCTGATGCTGACGACGCCCTTCGGAATCCGAAGGCAGACCGTACTGTACGTAAAGTAGATAAAGAATTAGTACGTACGAAGAGGGCTGTGTCTAACGACCTCGTACTACCCCCACGCTTTCTCGCTCTTGACCGTGAGCAACGGTCCGGCGCCCTGGCGGCCCTCAAGCCCGTGGAGCCTGCACAGCGACAGGCGATTCTCGATGAATGGGCGGCCCGCTGCGAAAGCTCTGCGGTGCGCAATCCCGCAGGCTATCTGTTCGGCATCATTCAGAAAGCCCTGCGTGGCGAATTCAACCGCGCTGCAGCGTCTACGCCTACCCCACCACCGCTGCCGCCTGAGCCGACCCCGATCATTTCTGCCGAATCGCCACCGGCGCGCGCGTGCCAGAGGTCGCGAAATCCTGAGGTAGGTCGGGCTCACTTGGATCAACTGCGATCAGCGCTGCGTCTTCCTCCACGGGGCGCTATCCCCAGGGGATAGCTTACCGACCGAGGGCACAGATCATCCCGCACACGGGCAGATCAACAAAAACGGTCCTGGCATGACCGACCAAGCACTTCCTTGCTGAGCTATCCCCAGGGGATAGCTCGGGTACTCCCAGAAGGGTCGTGGTACCTGGATCAACGGTACTCAACTCAGCGCCATTGTCCTTCGGAAGCTATCCCCTGGGGATAGCTCCAAGACTAATGCTGCATGTAGCCCTCTCACTGTCTTGGCTTCCTGCACGGGCTGCAGGGCAGTCGCGGACCTGATCTATCCCCAGCGGATAGCGCTGCGTTCGGCGGACAAATGCAAGTTGCAAGTTGCACGCAGCCCACCAACACCTTTCTTCACGTAGGCCTGCTAAGCAGGCACTGGTCTGACCTATCCCCTGGGGATAGGTGACGAAGTCCAAGACGAATCACATGCTTTGGATCAATGTCGCCTAGCCCTATGTATCTCTTCCTAGGAGCTATCCCCAGGGGATAGCTATCGCGTGGCAGACAACCGACCCGCCCAGCTAGCGCCTACAAAAAACGGGTAAGGCCACAGTGCGCCTTAAACGCAGCCTCAAGACGGCCCTGCATTGGAGAGTAGGGACTCGCCTTCTCGGGAGTCTTCCATGCGCGCACCCTACGCCACCGCTTGCCTCATACCCGCCTGCGCCGGGGCAGCCCTAGGCCTACTGCTCCAAGGCTGCACCCCACTTCCATCCGACCCAGCAAGCGCGCTGTCTGACACCCCTCTTGTTCGCTCGCCTGCACCCGCGCCGGAACAGGAGCTTTTGGTTGTCCGCCAGGGGCGCTACACCCTGGTCGAGCAAGGACCTGAACTCGCTCAACGCAACCTGATGCGCCAGGTTGTGGACGTTTCCATCCCCGCCGGCGCCGACCGTACTGTCGGCGAGGCCCTGAGCTATGTGCTGATCCGCTCCGGCTTTTTGCTGTGCGAGACGCAAGAGGCGGCTCAGCTCTATGCCCTGCCCTTGCCGGCCGCACATCTGCAGTTGGGACCGCTGCCGCTGCGTGACGCCCTGCAGACCCTGGCAGGTCCTGCCTGGACGCTACAGGTTGATTCGCTCGCTCGGCGTGTGTGCTTTGCACCTGCGTCCACCCATCCAACCAAGGGCCGGCCATCGTGAGGGTGCGAGCGTCTTTTCTGGCCATGCGTGCTGATCGTCTACAACGCCTGGGCGGCGCCGCCTGGTTACTCGCACTCAGCATCCTGACCGTGCATGACCACATGGGCCAATCGCGTCTGCGTCAGCAACTAGCGCAACACGATGACCAGCCGCGCCTTCATGCGCTGCAGGCAGACATGGCCACCCTCACTGCCCGACTGGATGCCCTGCCAACGCTAGAGCACCTGGTCAGCCCGACCGAGTTAAGCGCGGTACGTGAGGACCTTGAAGCCAGCCTGGCTGCCGTTGTCCAGCGGCAAGAAAAGCATGCCCAGGCTGCGGACGTGCTGACCTTGCAGCAACGCACTGACCGACTTGAAGCTCGGTTGCAGACCCTAATGCACCAAGCAACGGCGCCTCGCGAGAAGTGCCAAACACCGGCACGACCTGCGCCAAAGGCCAAGGCGTCCAAACCGCCCTTTCACCTACTCGGCGCAGAGCAACGTGGCGGCCACACCTTTCTGTCCCTGTTACCTGCTCATCAGCGAGGGCTCAACGCCGTCACGCTGCTCCGCGTGGGCGAGTCTTTGGGCCACTGGCAGCTCACGGGCTTGAGCCAGGGCACCGCGACATTTCGGGTGGATGGCCAGGTGCGGCGTCTGCCGCTGCCTGGAGGAGATACGCGATGACACAACGGTTACCTGCTACCGCGTTGCTCAGCCTGATCCTTAGCTCTCTTCAGGCTGTTCAGGCATCTCCTGCGTCCGCCTCCCACGACCAGACGCGTTGGAGCGATACCCAACACAGCCGCCTCGTGCTGAGCGAGGACGCACAGGCCCAGGCATGGGGTCTGCAGGCCAATGAATGGGTACGCTATCGCGAGCTGATGCAGGGGCCGCTGGGTATCTACGCGCCGCACCTGGACCCGTTGACCGCCTTGGGTATCGAGGCGCGCAGTGACGAAGAGCGGACGCGCTATGCGGAGTTGCAGGTCAGAGCCGAGGCCCGACGCGTCGAGAAACTGCTGACCTATCAGCGCGCCTACGACGCTGCCTGGCAGCGCCTTGCACCTGACTTGCAGCGAGTCACGCTCGAGGACGCCAAGGAGGCAGAGGAAGCGCGCCTTTCTGTGTTCGTCAAAGCGGACTGCCCGCCCTGCCTTGAACGTGTCCGGCAGTTGCAGGCACAGGGTCGGGCCTTCGACCTGTACCTGGTGGATAGCAAAGGCGATGACGCACGACTACGGCGTTGGGCGCGTCAGGCTCGCTTGGATGCCACGCGCGTTCAGCAGCGGACCATTACCCTCAACCATGACAATGGTCGCTTTCAGTCGCTAGGTCTTGCCGGCGAATTGCCCGTCGTCGCACAGCGGGTGAATGGACAATGGCAGCGACAGTAGCCACGCCTACAAGGCGCCGTCGAGCAGTCGCTGGCCTGGCATTTTTGTTGTCGGCTATGGTCAGCGTCGCCACCTGGGCGCAACCTCAACTGCCGCCTCCGGCTTATCAGCTTGCGGCCCAGCAAGCCGGCGTTCCCTCTCTGGTTCTGTACGCCATAGCACTGCAGGAAAGCGGCCGCCGCTGGCAAGGACGGTCAGTGCCGTGGCCCTGGACCTTGAACGTGGCTGGCGAGGCAAAGCGCTTTGCCAATCGCCATACGGCGTGCACCAGCCTGCTTCAGGCTATGGACACTACCCCAGACCGCAAAATCGACGTGGGTCTCGGCCAGATCAACCTAGGTTACCACCGCCATCGCGTCACCCATCCGTGTGACTTGCTAGACCCCTATCAAAACCTTGCGATTGCCGCTGCAATCCTCGTCGAGCAGCGCGCAGCTGCGCCTGATTGGCCGGCCGCTATCGGCCGCTATCACCGCCCGGCCGGCGGCGCCCTTGCCGCACGCTATCAGCGCCTCGTCCAGGCGCACCTGGATCGCCTACAGGGTCAGATAGCCAGTGGACTGCAGGTGGGAGAGCGGCCGTGAGACCTCGGTTCGGAAGACGCTCGCTGTTCGTACTCGGTACGGGATGGCTATCCCTGCAGGCAATGGCGGACCCACTCATCGTGGTGGGTCACGAGGGAGGTGTTTCCACCCAGCCGTACTTCGAGCCGTTCAAGCGGACAGCTCCACCACGTACGGCCACTGTGTCCTCTTTTCCTGCCGATGCTTATGAGGCTGAGGCCGCAATGCTACCGGTGCGATCACAAAGACTGACTCCAGGCGAAGCTTCGACACGAGCGCTCCAGGCACCGGGGCTTAGCCCCCTGTTTCTCATCGGTGATGATGAGTACTCCCGTCATTGGCTGCGCCAGCTGCGGCGGCAGCTGAAGGACCAGCAGGCTATTGGCCTGGTGATAAATATCGACACTGCCGCGGCCTTGGCCGAACTTCGGCGCCTGGCCCCCGACCTCACCCTCATTCCAACCTCGGGGGATGACCTCGCCCAACGCCTGGGGCTGCACCACTACCCTGTGCTGCTCCTGCCAATAGCGGATGACAGGTAGCGCAGGCCATGTCCCATCCGACCGGCTATGAGCGCTGGCTTCGTCCAGCCGTGGAGTTGTACAGCGTTGTCGCCTGCACGTTAGCGGCTGGCCTTGTTGCACTCATCCCCGAAACGCTCGGGCTCTCGGCCCCAATGGCCTCGTTCGCCACAACGGCATTCCTATGCCTCGCCGCCGCACGGCTGTATCAGGCTCATCGCATCCTGCGTTACCGACGCAATCTCCGGCGACTGCCTGCCTACACCCTGTCCAGCGCTGCGATACCGGTCAGCACGCAGACGCTGTTCATCGGCCGTGGGTTTCGCTGGGAAGCGCGGCATACCCAACGCTTGCTCGAGACCTATTTGCCGCAGTGCCGCCGCTATGTCGAGCCAGGCCGGTATGGCCGCTTTATCCAACACCTTTTAAAACAGCCTTCGCCGCGCGCTCACCTGGCTCAAGCCGCCATTGGCGGCTTGCCTCGCCTGCATGGCGTCGAGCCTGACGAACAAGACGTCTGCCTACCCTTGAACGAGCGTGTGGGCCATACGCTGGTACTGGGCACCACGCGGGTCGGCAAGACGCGGCTGGCCGAGCTCTTCATCGCGCAGGACATCCGCCGCCGTAATGCGCGGGGCGAGCATGAAGTGGTCATCGTGTTCGATCCCAAAGGCGATTCAGATCTGCTCAAGCGGATGTACGCCGAAGCCAAGCGCGCCGGCCGTGAACAGGAGTTTTTGGTGTTCCACCTGGGCTGGCCAGACAGCTCGGCTCGGTACAACGCCGTCGGCCGTTTTGGCCGTATCTCCGAGGTGGCTACTCGTCTTGCCGGGCAACTTTCCGGTGAAGGCGATAGCGCCGCCTTTCGCGAGTTTGCCTGGCGCTTCGTCAACATCATTGCGCGCGCGCTGGTGGAGCTGGGTCAGCGTCCTGACTATCGGTTGATCCAACGCTATGTCATCAACATCGATGCGCTGTTTATTCAGTACGCCGAACACTACTTCGCTATACGCGAACCCGAGGCGTGGGAGGCGATCCTCAGGCTTGAGGCGGGACTGAACAGCCGTAATCTGCCGCGGCACATGATTGGAAGGGAGACCCGGGTCGTCGCCCTCGAGCAGTACCTTTCCAGTACGCATCACTTCGATCCGGTGCTCGATGGCCTGCGCAGCGCCGTGCGCTACGAGCGCAGCTTCTTCGACAAGATCGTGGCGTCCCTCCTGCCCCTGCTGGAGAAGCTCACCACGGGCAAGATCGTTCAGTTGCTCTCGCCGGACTACCAGGATCTGCAAGATCCGCGGCCGATCTTCGACTGGCTGCAAGTCGTTCGTCAACGCGCCATTGTTTATGTGGGCCTGGATGCCCTGTCCGATGCCGAGGTCGCCGCGGCCGTAGGCAATTCCATGTTCGCGGATCTGGTGTCTGTGGCAGGACACCTCTACAAGTTCGGCGTCGACAGCGGATTACCCGGTGGCAAGCCAGGCACCAAGCCCACCATTAATCTTCACGCCGATGAGTTCAACGAACTGATGGGCGATGAGTTTATTCCCCTGGTCAACAAGGGCGGCGGCGCTGGCGTTCAGGTGACGGCCTACACCCAGACCCTGTCGGATATCGAGGCGCGGCTAGGCAATCGAGCCAAGGCGGGTCAGGTGATTGGCAACTTCAACAACCTGTTCATGCTGAGGGTACGTGAAACAGCGACAGCCGAGCTGCTGACCCGCCAACTCCCACAGGTCGACGTCTATACACCCGCGCAATCCAGTAGCGCCACCGACACCTCTGATCCACAGGCCGCCAGCGCCTTCACCTCCAGCACTCAAGATCAGCTCGTGGGCAGCCGCCAGCCTCTGATTGAGCCTGCTCATCTCGTCGCGCTGCCCAAGGGGCAGTGCTTTGCGCTGCTTGAAGGTGGCGCGCTGTGGAAGGTGCGCATGCCCTTACCGCTACCAGACGCCGATGATGATTTACCGGCTGATCTTCGCGCGCTGACCGCTGCCATGCGCCAGCACCCGTTCGGACCCAAGACGGCTGAGCAATCTGGCGAACCCGACTCACCACTCCAGACCGCCCCAAAGCCACCGGTGACTTCGACTGCTGAGGCATCTCCTCATGAATGAAGCTGTAGACGCCCGGCCGCGTCGTTACGGAGGGTTTTCGCAGCTTCTGCTACTGCCCTTTACGGTCCTGGGCCTACTGTGCGCCGCGCTGCTCCTTCGGCTTTTGCTGGAAGGCTTTGGCATGCTGTTCGTTTGGCCGGATAACCGCGGGCAGCATGCGCAAATGATTTACGAGCTGGATCGACGCGATCTCGCCCGCACGCCCTGGGCGGATAGGTGGTGGTCTATTCCCCGTATGTGGCTAGATACCAAGCGCTCAGTGCAGCTCACGGCGCTATCCAACCCGTGGAGCGAGCTACAGGGCAGGCTTTCAGCCGTACCCAGCATCCTGGGCCACAAGACGCCGCGCTTATCTTGGATAAAAGAACGCTCGTGGCTAAAAGAGGCGTTATCTGCAGCTCGGCACAGCGCGCTGAGCGTCGGCATACGAAGCCTGCTGCTGCTTCAGGCTCTGCCTTTGCTGATACTGAGCGTGCTCGTCGGAACCGTAGACGGCTTGGTGCAACGACAAGTGCGCCGCTTTAACGTACAGCATGAATCGGGCTATCTCCACCACCGCGCGAAGGCCCTCTTCCTTCCACTCGCGCTGCTGCCAGGGTTCATGTACCTCGTGCTGCCAGTCAGCCTTTCCGTTGGTGGCTTCGTGATTGCTAGCGCGATCGTGTCAGGCCTGATGGCCGCAATCGCCGCTGGGTCGTTTAAGAAACATCTCTGAGGAACGCCGTCTTCGGGCCTCTCATCCGAGCACGGCATCCATAAACGATTAGCGCTAGCCGGGGGCCACGACACGTTCCACGTGGAACGCCGTTAGCAAATTGAGCGCTTGGGCCGCTTGGCTATAGTCGATGCTCAGGAGGTATTGCCGGGAAGCTCGTCACGTCGTTCGTCAGGGACAGTCAGCTTTTAAGTATTTAGTAACCGATGCCGCGCTCTCCAAACGACGGGGCTGCCCTTCTAGTAAGCATTAATTCTCATGTCGAGCATCAGGACCAATGACATGGCGGGCAGGCATCCCATCTGTTGGACGGATATCTACGCGGAAGACGGTCATGCCATGGTCATCCAGCAAGCACAAAAGATTCGTGGATTGAGACTGATCACAACCAGCAGTGACCCATGCGTTAACAGAAGGCGTTGGATCTAAAACGGCCTCACTCAGCGAAAAATCAACGATTGGTGAACCGCACTACCTGTGCGAGCGCCATCGCCTACGGCGACAGCCACGTTACCGGCAGCCACTGCCACATCCCCACAGGCAAACACGCCTGCTACGCTGGTTTCGCCCGTATGGTTAACCGTAAGGAAATCTCCCAAGGGGCGACTTTCAACCGCAAGGCCAAGCTGCTCGATCAGCGGGTTTGTCAGATGTGTACGCGACTGGACGAAGAGTCCTGCCATAGAAAGCACTCGACCGCTTGCCAGTGTCACGTCCAATTGCTCTCCCCCGATCGAGAGGATCCGATCTTGCTCCAGCGAAACGCCACGACGTGCAAGCTCCTCGCTTTGATCTGCATCGGGCTGGAAGGCGCCGTTGAGAAACAAGGTTGTCGGCCCCCAATCGGGCAACATCAGGGCCTGATGCATAGCCAGTGGCGAACTGGCCAGGACACCAATGGCTCCCCTGTCCAACTCATACCCATGGCAGTAGGGGCAGTGGAAGACCTGTCGTCCCCAGCGCTCAGCCAAGCCAGGAATATCGGGCAGCTCATCGGTCACACCGGACGCCAGAATCAACCGACGGGCGCTGAACGCGTCGCCATCGCTCGTAGTGACCGTGATCACGCCGAGGTCCTTCTCAGCTTTTACCGCGGCCGCTTCGTGCCAGGTGACGGTGGGATAGGCCAGGAGCTGTTGCCGTGCTTGCTCAGCAATCGCGTCAGGGTTGAAACCGTCTTGTCCTAAGAAACCGTGGGACGCAGCCGCGAATCGATTACGGCGTTGCGCCGCATCAATTACCAATACAGCGCACCGCGCCCTGGCCAGTTGCATGGCGGCGGACATGCCAGCGTAGCTGCCACCCACGACGATCACATCGTAGATCATGGACTTACCCTCTAATGTAGTGAACTTTAGGAAACAACATAAGTTACGTGAAAGGAGAAAATCAAGGTCTTGTAACTTTCACTGTGGCAAGAGATGCTGGCGGGCTTGAATGAGGCTTTCAATCCATGAGAAATGACACGCGCCTGTCGCGGATGCTGCATACGCTGATCCACATAGCTCGTCAGGAGCGGCCGGCTACCTCTGACACCTTGGCGCAGATGCTGAGTACAAATCCGGTAGTGGTACGCAGAACGATGGCGTTGCTCAAAGAGCAAGGATACGTCCGCTCTGAAAAGGGCCATCGCGGAGGGTGGATGCTGGCAAAGCCACTCGCGGAGATCACACTCCTGGATATCCATCAGGCACTGGGATCGTCTTCAATCTTTGCCATCGGCTTGGCGACTGATCATCCCGAGTGTCTGGTCGAGCGAGCCGTGAACGACGCGCTGACAGAGGCATTCGACGCTGCCCAGGCTTTGCTGTTGAGGCGCCTGCAGTGCATTACCCTGCAGCAGCTAGCCGATGACTTCGAACAGAGCTTCCCGTCGGTTGAAACGGCTGAATCGTGCCTACCTCTCAAAAGCTGATACCAGATCAATCAGAAACGGACGCTGACAATCGCTTTCCAGGGATGAAAAAATTGGTTTGATCGTTAGGAAAACTTCCGCTTAAGACTCAATAGAGAAAGCATTGGCTCTCGCCAATTCGCGTGAATAACCTTTCCCTTCAGCGAATGTGCGTATATCTCCAGTTCCTTTGCAACAGCGTGGTTTCTCCACTGCCGCTCAAAGCTGGCTTCAGCCAAGATTTTCCCTACAGACTCCATCACCGCCTGTTCTTCCTGAGCCGTTCGGCAAGGACTGATCCAATCCACTTGATCATCCTGCAACTTAAATTTACCCGAGAACACTAAATTACCCCAGTGGTCTCTGATAGAAATCCTATCCACTTGCATCTCACGGCTTCCAATCTCGATAATTCCTTGCTTAGCTTTTATCGCTGCGCGTACGCATTCCGAGACCCAAACAACCTCTCTGAAAAAACTACAAACTTCAATATCTATAGTTTCATGCTGCCAAGAGGAATCTAGCGGAGCGCTGCACGGACGAGACTGAAGAATGCCAGATGCGGAAATCACAAAGCTTCCCGCCGGAATCGAAATCTTTTCCAATGCGTCAAAGTCGTATGTTAGCTCTTCCCAGCCAAACGCCATTTTTTTAGAACTGTCCGAACTCATAGCGTCGCCTCCATGGCCAAATCGGATTTCAGGCGTCGAAAATTGTATAGCTTACGTCTGACCATATGGCAAATGCCAAGGTAGAGATGCTGAGCAAGCGCGTCGCTTAAAGGAAAGCCCTAGAGCCATCCCAGGCATATTTCTATTTGTTACCTCTAGGATTGCTTGTAAAGCGCTACGTTCTACGGCACCTAACCGCATGCATACGCGGATGGATTGATCGAGAATGACGCGAGCCATCCGTTTCGATCTTTGCGAAGCGGGAAGTAGGGCGAGAGTAGCGTAATTAAGATTGGCGGTTTTCGCGACCCAAAATTACTGAAGCATCAAGCCTAAATAAATAATAACTTATGGGATACGTTAGCTACACCGTTTGCGTAAGGAGTAAAAGGCTGTGCCAGGGAGATCATGTTTCCACGAACGCTCTACGAGCTATTCGTATTCCAGGTCGACAACGCTAGTGCACCTGTCGGAAACAATCTTTCCGACAGGTGCAGCATCATTGCCAGAGATTCAGACTGTAGTGGTCTACTGATTCCGGACACCCATTTAGGGCGAGAATGCTCGCCATAGAGAGGTGTCTGATGACCAAGCAACGTCGTTCCTTTACGCCCGAGT
>Ga0302349_1001203_pt1 | contig 21663 bp, 23 predicted proteins | sample PhyAR1_FD_202176 | JGI IMG/M metagenome (GOLD analysis project Ga0302349, IMG submission 202176) | Leaf surface microbial communities from alfalfa plants in UC Gill Tract Community Farm, Albany, California, United States - DLSL A.R1... | ecosystem: Host-associated > Plants > Phyllosphere >...
TCTACCAGGTGGCCGACCTGATCGGCTTCCAGGACTTTCCCGAGGTCCGTCGCGCCCTCGACGCCTTCCTCGCCCGCCCGGCGGTGCAACGCGGCCTGCAGATCCCGGCTGCGCCCTGATGCCGGCCGACGTTGAACGGCGGCTGCCTCAGAAGGCGCTGGCGGAACGTCCAGCCTTCAGGTGCTCGCCGGCCGCCCCAGCCCTAGCGCAACTGACTGTCCTTGCTCGCCCGCCGGTTGTAGCCGCCGGCGCGCTGGTCTTCGGCGTCCTGCTCGGACTGGCAGCGGATGCACAGGTGCACCCCCGGGACCGCCTGGCGGCGCGCCTCGGGGATGGCGTCGCCGCACTCCTCACAATGGGTGAGGCTCGCGCCTCGGTGCAGACGGCTGCGGGCGCGTTGCACCGCATCGTCCACCGTGCTGTCGATCTGTTCCTGAACCGCGCCGTCTCCGGCCCAACCATTGGCCATGGCTGATCTCCCGCTGCATTGCCCTGATAGCCATTGGAAGCGCAGTTCGCGCAGTTGTTCGCTGCCGCCCAGCATCCGCTCGTCGTGGCAGCGCCTGCTGTGGCTGCTGATGCTGGGCTTGGCGCTGACGGGCTGTGCCAGCCGCGACCTGCTGCGCCAGGTCACGACCGGGCTCTGCGTGCCCAATGCCCGCCTCACCGGCCTGGCCACCCCCTGTCGCCAGGTGGTGGAAGATCCCGGCTTCGCCGTGCTGCGCGCGCCGGGTGAGCGACAGCATTTCATCCTGGTGCCGCTGCGGCCCCTGCGCGGGCTGGAGAGTCCGGCGCTCTGGCAGTCCGGCCAACCCAACTGGTTCGGTCTGGCCTGGCGCCAGCGCTGGTACCTGAGCGCCTGGGGCCAGGCGCCGGTGGCGGACGAGCGGATCGCCCTGGCCCTCAATGCTCCCAGCGGGCGCAGCCAGGATCAGTTGCATGTGCACCTGGCTTGCCTGCGGCCCGAGGTGCGCGAGCAGCTCTCGCCACTGGCACCCGAGCTGGACGAACACTGGCGCGCGCTGCCCATGGCGCTGGCGGGCAGTCGTTATCAGGCGCGGCGGCTGAGCGAAGCCCAGTTGCTGGCCGCGGATTTCTTCCAGGCCCTGGCCAGCCAGCCGCCCTACCCGCTGCCGGACCCACGGCTGTCGCTGGCGGTAGTGGCGCTGCCGAGCCGGGACGCCAGCCGCCAGTTCCTGCTGCTGGTCGGCCGCGCAGGCAGCCAGCCGGGTGACCAGGGTTCCGCCGAGCGGCTGCTGGCGGCGGACTGCCAGGGAACGACCGGGGCCCCGGCGACTCAATAGCGCCAGCGCGCCAGGAGGCCCCATGCCGCAGGAATTCCAAGAACTCTTCGACTTCATCAATCAGCTGCTCGCCTGGTCCGACTTCTATCTCAAGTCCGGCCTGCTGCTCTGCGGGGTGGGCATGCTGGCTGGCGCCATCGCCTGGAAACACTGGTGGGGCAAGGCGCTGGCCTTCGGCTGCGCCGGCCTGGGCGCACTCGCGGCCCTGAGTCTGGATCTGCTGCAGCGCCTCTGAAGCGCCGCCGGCAAGATCCTGAATAACCTGGCAGCTTTCGCCTGCCGCCGCATGGCGGCAAGATGACACTGGCCGTCGCTTTCCGCCGCCAAAGCTTGAACTGCTTCACCGTCTCGAACAGCGGGCGCTACGGGTTGGCGGATAGAGCGCGGCAGCTTGCTAGGGTACTGCCCCACAATAATCCGGCTTGTTTACCACGGCCTTCATCTTTTCAGCTCATGCATAAAGACCCGATCATGCCCATGTCCCCATCTCGCCTGCTGTCCCGCCTCCCGCATCTCGGCCTCTGCCTGGCCGCCTCCCTCGCTTCCCTGGCCGGCACCGCCGTGGCCCAGGAAGGCACTGCCCGCTGGGTCAGCGACAGCCTGACCACCTATGTCCGCAGTGGTCCCACCGATGGCTATCGCATCGTCGGCACCCTCAAGTCCGGGCAGAAGGTCGAGCTGATCAGCACCCAGGGCGACTACAGCCAGGTGCGCGGCGAAGGCGGCAGCACCGTCTGGATTCCCAATGCCGATCTGCAGGCCAAGCCCGGCCAGGCCGAGCGCCTGCCGCAGCTGGAACAGCAGGTGGCCGAATTGAGCGGCCAGCTCAAGACCATCGACGACAGCTGGAAGAATCGCGTCCAGGGCATGCAGGAGACCCTGGATTCGCGCAAGAAGCAGATCGACGAACTGGAGAGCCGCCGCAAGGACCTCGACGCCCAGCTCACCCAGGCCCAGTCCGAACTGCGCAGCACCCAGGCCAAGCTTGGCAACGAGAACAAGCAGGCGCTGATGCAGTACATGGTCTACGGCGGCAGCATCGCCGGCGCCGGCCTGCTGGCCGGCCTGATCCTGCCGTCCATGACCCGGGGTCGCAAGAAGAACGACCGCTGGTTCTAGACGTCGGGGGCCAGCCCATCTCGCGGCTGGGCGGAACCCGGGGTCACGGGGCATGCCTCAGAAAGGCAGCGCTTCTGCTACCGTGGCCCGACGCCTCCTGTCCAGACGAGCCCCCATGCCCGACACCTCCCGCATTCGCATCCAGCAGGTCGAGACCCTTTCCCAGGACTGGGGCCTGCTGAAGAAGACCACCTTCGACTACCTGCGCCGCGACGGCAGCTGGCAACGCCAGACCCGCGAGACCTACGACCGCGGCAACGGCGCCACCATCCTGCTGTACGACCGCGAGCGGCGCACCGTGCTGCTGATCCGCCAGTTCCGCCTGCCGACTCTGGGCAACGGCCTGGACGATGGCCTGCTAGTGGAGACACCCGCCGGCCTGCTCGACGCGGCCGCTCCCGAAGCGCGCATCAAGGCCGAGGTCGAGGAAGAGACCGGCTACCGCCTGGACAACGTCCAGCACCTATTCGACGCCTTCATGAGTCCCGGTTCGGTGACCGAGTTGCTGCACTTCTTCGCCGGTGAATACCGCGCCGACCAGCGCATCGCCGACGGTGGCGGGCTGCACGAGGAAGGCGAGGACATTGAGCTGCTGGAACTGCCCTTCGACGAAGCCCTGGCCATGGCGCGCGACGGCCGGCTGCTGGATGGCAAGACCATCATGCTGCTGCAGTACGCGGCGCTCTACCTGCTGCCGCGCTAGTCCGTGGAGCGGATCCGCAGCCGTATCGAGCAGCAGGTGATGAGCCTCACCGGCCTGTCCCTCGGCGAGGTCGACTACGAGCAGCCGCCGGGCGACCCCGGGCTGTTCGGACCCGGCAGCGTGCCCTGGCGGGTGCACAGCGACTTCACCTGCATGCTGATCGGCGGCATCGCTGCCCTGCTGATGCAGACCCTGCACCCGCTGGCCCTGGCCGGGGTCTGGGACCATTCGAAATTTCGCGAAGACATGCTCGGCCGCCTGAGACGCACCGGCCAGTTCATCGCCGCCACCACCTTTGGCAGCCGCGGCGATGCCGAGCGACTGATCGCCCGGGTCAAGGCCATCCACCGGCATATCCAGGGCCAGGCCGCCGACGGCCGCCCCTACAGCGCCGAAGACCCGGCGCTGCTGACCTGGGTCCATGTGGCCGAGGTCAGTCACTTCCTGGCGGCCTATCTGCGCTATTTCGATCCCCGGCTGCCGGGGGCCGAACAGGATCGCTACTACGCCGAGATCGCCCTGGTCGCCGAACGTCTGGGCGCGACCGACGTGCCCCGCTCCCGGGCGGAGATAGCCGCCTACTACCAGGCGATCCGTCCGCAGCTGGTGTGCGACGAACGCAGCCGCGAGGTCTGCCGGGTGCTGCTGCAGGCGCCCGCGCCCAGCGCCCTGGCCAAGCCCTTCGGGGCCCTGATGATGCAGGCCGGCATCGACCTGCTGCCCGACTGGGCCAGTGCGGAGCTGGGCTTCCACCAGGGTCCGCTGCAACGGCAGCTGATTCGCACGGGCATAGGCGCCACCGCCCCGGTGCTGCGCTGGGCCGTGCGCAACGGCTCCTCGCATCGCGCCAGACGGCGGATGGGGATCGAGGGCTGAGGCAGGTGGGGTCGAGACGGCTCCATCGTCGAAGCCCAACCGCCCGAGGTACGTCAAGGCACTCGGGCGACCCCCTCTCCCCTTGGGAGAGGGTTGAGGTGAGGGCGCGCCTTGCGACGCAGTCCCAGTGGAAAAGGCTGCGCCGTTTTCCACGCTACGGCGCTTTTACGGAAGCCAATGGAGACGAGCATCTGCTTGGATAGCCTCCTCTCCCTTTGGGAGAGGGTTGGGGTGAGGGTGCGCCTCGCGGCGAAGTCTCAGTGGAAAAGGCTGCGCCGTTTTCCACGCTACGGTGCTACCACACACCTGAGACAGGCCTATCGCTGATCGCGGCCATGGGCCGCGACAGATCAACCTACAACATCCGCACCTTGATCGACCGCCCCTTGATCTTGCCCTCGCTCAGCCGCTGCAGCGCCTGGCGGGCGATGTCTCTTTCCACGGCGACATAGGCCTGGTTGTCGAACAGGGTGATCTTGCCGATCTTGGCGCCGGGCAGGCCGGCGTCGCCGGTCAGGGCGCCGAGGATGTCGCCGGGGCGCAGCTTGTCCTTCTTGCCAGCCGCCAGGGCCAGGGTGTGCATGGCCGGTACCAGCGGCTCCGGGGTGTCGCGCAAGGCGCCGAGGGGCTGCCAGTCCAGCGGCGAGCCCTGCTGCACCTCGATGGCCTGGGCGCGACTGGCCTCGGCCGGCGCCACCAAGGACAGCGCCAGGCCCTGCTCACCCGCCCGACCGCTGCGGCCGATGCGGTGCACGTGCACCGCCGGATCGCGGGACAGCTCCACGTTGATCACGGCCTCCAGGCCGGCCACGTCGATGCCGCGGGCCGCCACGTCGGTGGCCACCAGCACGCAGAGACTGCGGTTGGCGAACATCGCCAGCACCTGGTCGCGCTCGCGCTGCTCCAGATCGCCATGCAGGGCGGCCGCGGAAATGCGCTGGGCATGCAGCGCCTCGACCACCTCCTGGCATTGCTGGCGGGTCTGGCAGAAGGCCACGGCGCTGGCCGGGCGATGGTGCCGGAGCAGGCGCACCACGGCGGCCAGGCGATCCTGGGCGGCGATCTCGTAGAAGCGCTGGCGGATCTGCGTCTCGCTGTGCTGACTCTCGACGCTGATGCGCAGCGGCGCCCGCAGGTAGTCCTGGGCCAGGCGCTCGATGCCTTCCGGATAGGTCGCCGAGAACAGCAGCGTCTGCCGCCGCGCCGGCGTCTGGCTCAGGATGTCGGCGATGGCGTCGATGAAGCCCATGTCGAGCATGCGATCGGCTTCGTCGAGCACCGCGACGTTGAGCCCGTCCAGCACCAGGGTGCCCTTGCGCAGGTGCTCCTGCACCCGCCCCGGGGTGCCGACGATCACCTGGGCGCCATGCTCCAGGGAAGCGATCTGCGGCCCCAGCGGCATGCCGCCACAGAGGGTCAGGATCTTCATGTTGGGCGTGGTGCGTGCCAGGCGACGCAGTTCGCGGGCCACCTGGTCCGCCAGTTCGCGCGTCGGACAGAGCACCAGGGCCTGACAGCCGAAATAGCGCGGATTGAGTCCCGTCAGCAAGCCGATGCCAAAGGCCGCCGTCTTGCCCGAGCCGGTCTTGGCCTGGGCGATCAGATCCTGGCCCTTGAGAATGATGGGCAGGCTGGCCGCCTGGATGGGCGTCATGCTCAGGTAGCCGAGTTCGGCCAGATTGGCTTGCATGGCCTCGGCCAGCGGCAGGGAATCGAAGGATGAGGGCACGGGAGTCCTGTGAAACGGCTGGTAAAGGTTTACCAGTCTAGCAGAAGGGTACCGGCGCTCCTGCGAATGGACGCTGGGTGAGGGCCTACCTATGCTAAGGAGTACGACAACTCAAGGAAGCTTTACCATGTTCGACCGGCCTGTGCTCTATACCCACCCCATGTCGCGCGGACGCATCGTGCGCTGGCTGCTGGAGGAGCTCGGACAACCCTACGAGGTGCAACGGGTCGACTACGGGCCGGCGATGAAATCCCCGGCCTATCGCGCCATCAATCCCATGGGCAAGGTGCCGGCACTGCGCCATGGTTCCGCCGTGGTGACCGAGACCGCTGCCATCTGCGCCTATCTCGCCGACGCCTTTCCCGCCGCGGGGCTCGCGCCTCCGCTGAGCGATCCGGCGCGCGGTGCCTACTACCGCTGGCTGTTCTTTGCCGCCGGTCCGCTGGAGGCGGCCACCACCAACCAGGCGCTGGGCGTCGTCCTGCCCGAGGATCCGCAAAAGCGCGGCGCGGTGGGCTATGGCAGCCTCGCCGAGGTGCTCGACACCCTCGACGCCGCCCTGGCCCCCGGTGAATACCTGGTGGACGACCGCTTCACCGCCGCCGACGTCTATGTCGGCGCCCATCTCGCCTGGGGCATGGCCTTTGGCACCATCGATAAACGTCCGCACTTCGAGCGCTATGTCGCCGGGCTGGTGTCCCGCCCGGCGGCGGTACGCGCCCGCGAACTCGACGACGCCGAGCTCGCCACGCTCAACTGAGTGCCTGCCTGGAAGGTCTACCGCCATCCGACCGTTCGCGCGCCCGTGCGGGAACGGCCCCGCCCAGAGGGGTTCGATATCTCCACACCCACCCCGGAGAGCAACCATGAGCGACGCCGACCAGAAGACCTACGACAACCCCAGCAACACCCCGCCGCCTGAAGAGCTGCCTTATGCGGACATGGAGCCGGAAGAGTTTCCGGACGATCCGGACGTGGCCGGCGAGACCGAATCGGGTACTCCTGGCTAGCCACGCCCTGACCCGCGGACGACAGCCTGAGCGGCGTCCGCGACACTTTGTGACCGGCCGGTTTGACGGGCGCTCAAGGCGCCGCGAAGATGGGCAGGCGTCTGCCGTGTCGAGTCCCCCATGCTTTCCACCAAGGTACCCTTGCTTCTGCGTAGCCTGATCGGTCGGCTGGTGCGTATCGCCATCGCCTCCGGCGTGACCTACCAGACCTTCGATCGCCTGCTGCGCCAGACCTACTTCGAGGTCGCCCAGGATTTCGAACCGCTGCGCGACAAGCCCAATTCCGACAGCCGTATCTCGGTGCTGACCGGCCTGCCGCGCCGCGAGGTCCGCGCCCTGCGCGAGGCCAGCCCGGAACGTACGCCCTGCACGCCCAGCCTGGAATGGCAGGTGCTCAGCGCCTGGACCTCACGGCTGGATCTGCTCGATGCCGAGGGCAACCTGCGCCCCCTCCCCCGCACCCAGCGCCGCGGCGGCGAACAGAGTTTCGACGCCCTGGTCGCCAGCGTCGGCAGCGACGTCCGTGCCCGCACCGTGCTGGATGAATGGCTGCGCAAGGGTTACGCCCGCCTCGACGAGGAAGACCGGGTGGTGCTCACCCCCCGCTCGCTGCTGCGCGGCACCGAGAGCCAGGAAGGCGCAGGGCGGCTGCTGGCCCATTTCACCGGGGACCTGCTGGCTGGCTTCGAGCGCCTCTACCTGCAGGACCGCGCCGCGCCGGATTTCACCTTTCACGTGGTCTACGGCCACAACCTGACCGAGCATTCCACGCTCAGCCTCTATCGCACCGCCTACGACGAATCCATGCACCTGCTCAACCGCCTCAACCGCCTGGTGGTCGAACACGAAGCCCGCGACGCCGGCAAGGCCGACGCCACCCAGCGGGTCACCCTGGGCTTCGGCGGCTATCGCGTGGAACAGGACCGGGATGCCGGCCTGGTGCAGGGGCGGGAGGATTAGCGCCAGCAGTCGGTGGCGTTGCCGGAACCCTTGATCCCTTTCACGCCCTGGGCATTGAGGGTGAGATCGCCACACAGGGTATCGCGGGTCTGGCTACCACTGCGGGTGGCGGTCAGCAGATAGGGACCGTTGCTGGTGTAGTCCGCACTGTTGGCGGCATAGGTGGCGATGCTCAACTGGTAGTAGCCACTGGTCGAGGTTACCGTCTGGCTGCCCGCCGGCGTCCTGTTGTTGACGATGTTCAGATTGGCCACGCTGGTGGGATAGGCATTGTTCTGCGCATAGAAGCGCTCCATCCGCGCCGCCGCCTCGTTGAGCAGGGCCTGCCCCTCGCTGCGGTTGGAGCGCAGCACATAGTTCTGATAACTCGGATAGGCGATGGCCGCCAGGATGCCGACGATCGCCACGACGATCATCAGCTCGATCAGGGTAAAGCCTCGTGCTCGCATCGCTACCTCAGGGATCGGGATTCTGATTGGAGAAGGTGCGCCAGGTCTGCCGCTCGGATGGCTTGGCTAACGGCACGCCCCCAATGCCACCACCGCCACCACCGCCACCTCCACCGCCGCCACCTCCTTGTGACCCATCGTTGCCGCCCGGCAGGAGGGTACCGCCCACACTGATAGGACCATTGCCATACACGAAGGCGCTCAGTCCGCTCAGCAGTCCGGCCATCTGCAGACGGGCGTAGCGGAGCTGGCTACCCAGTTGCAGGTGATCGGTCCCGCCACCCGTGTAGGGATCCACTGCATAAAGATAGGTAACGGCGCCCGAATCGCAAGGATTGTCATTGGGCACCAGGGCGGCAGCGAGCAGGGTATCGGCCAGGTAGAGGGGCTTGGTGACGATCATCTCCCCCGTCGACGGCAGATTGAGGTACCAGCCGTACTTGCCGGTCCTGTTGCTGTCGCTGTACCAGTCCACCGCATTGGTGCTCAGGGTATTGGCCGTCGTGGTGATCGAAACCTGGGCCGTACTGGTATAGGTGAGTTGAGTGTCACTGCCCAGGGTCTGCACCTGCAGATTGGCCGTGGTCAGGGTCGGCGTGCTGTCGGCAGCCTTGCCTGCGGTCTGGCGATCCCAGATGCCATACAGGCTCATGGCCTTGCCGGTGACGGCGGTGGCGTCGCCGGTCTCCAGGTACTTGCCGGTGCCAAAGATCAGCAGATGGCCGATCCCCGAGGGATGCCGCAGCAGGCGTGGAGCGGCGGTGACGGCCTGGACCTGGTTGGCGTCGCCGCTGGTGTAGCGGGACGCCCGGGCGCGATACAGGGGCGCACCACCAAAGGCGACCTTGAAAGCGCTCGCGCTGGCGCTGGCCTTGAGCTCGCTGCCGATCAGGTCGAAGCGCCAGAGATTGCCGTGCAGGTCGCCCGCGTAAACGTAGTCGGCGAACAGATCGCCATCGACATCGGCCACCGTCGGCGCAGCCAGGCCATTGGGCGTGGTCAGACCATCGTTGGGCTCGGGCGCGAGCGCGGCGAGGCGTCTGCCGGTCTTGACGTCCACGGCATAGAGCACCGCCTTGTCATTGGCGCTGTTGTAGCCGTTTGCCAACAAAACCGCCCAGTCACCGCTATGCAGCCGGGCGACTACGGGCTGGCTGTAGGTCAGGCCCAATTCGCTGAAATCCGCATCATTGGCGCTGCGCTCCCAGAGTACCTTGGGATCATCGGGATCGGTGATGTCCAAGGCGAAGACCGCTCGACCACCGCCTCTCAGGGTGCCGATCAGCACGGTATGCCAGTCATTGTCGTAGTAGACGTCCTGAACCACCGGGGCGCCATCCACTGAGAACTGGTGGGTGCTGCTGGTGTAGCTGGGATCGGTGAGCTTGTAGAGATTGGGGATGACCGCACTGGGGACGAAGGCGAAGGCCTCGTCGCCGTTGTCGTCGAAGGCATGCAGCATGCCGTCGTTGGCACCGACGTAGATCCGCGTTGCCCGCTTGGCCCATTTCTGCTGGAAGGCACTGTAGCTGCCGGCGGCGCCGAGCGCATTCATCCTGGCAGCGGGACTGCTGGGTGTACTGACCAACGCCGGTGTCGAATCGATGATGTCCCCGAGCAGATGGTTGCGGATGCGCAGGGCCGGCATGGCCGTCTGGCTTTCCTTGCTGCGATCGCCACGTAGGTAATTGACCCGGGCCTCGCCATAGCTGTCGCGGGTACCGTTGGCGTTGCGGTTCAGTGTCGCCTTCTGGTCGTCGCTCAGATTGCTCCAGACAAATGGCTGACGCACCCCGCCTACGCTCATGTACACCTTGCGCGCGGCAAAGCTGCCCGCGCCATAAGCCGCATCCAGACGACTCTGGACACTCCAGATCTTGGTAGTGCTCGTCGAGGTCCGCAGGTACTTGGCAAGATCGCCGCTCCAGTCACTGCTGGAGAAACTGGGCACATAGCTGTAGTTGGAGCTCTGGGTGCTGTCCAGCAGGGGTGACGAGGCCTGGCCGGCGCTGGCCGTATTGGTCTGGGCGATACGATTGACCACCTGATTCAGGGAGTCGACCAGGCCATTGGCATCGTCGGCGCTGAAGAAGTCGCCGCGGGAGTTGATCGCCGCGTGCCAGAGGTCGTAGACGTTGTTGTCACTGTCGCTGCTGGCGGCGGGCCAGCTCATGGTCGGGCTGTAGCCGCCGGCGAAGGTGCTGCCGCCCCAGGCCGGACTGGTCAGTGACGAACTCAGACCAAAGCCGACGGTGTAGGTGACCAGATGCTGCCAGGTCGCCGGATCGTTCTTGGGATTCCAATACTGGGTATCGGTATTGCTGCTGGCGTCGCGGACATAGGGCGAAAGCTGATTCGGGATGCCTGGCTGGGCATCGGTCGCCCAGTACTTGAACGCCAGGTCAGCCAGGGTATTGCTCGCGCTGTCGGTGAAAGGCGCTCGCGGCGAGTACTGGGTGCCGTCCGGAAGCGTCTGACCACTGCCATCCACGTTACCGGCACCGATGTTGTCCGAATTCCACTTACCATCGGTCATCATGATCTGATAACTCGGGCGGCAGGCATATTCCGGACTCTGGGTCACCCCGGGGTCTTTGGCGTAGGGAGCGTCCTTGCCACTGGTCTGCAGGAAGCGTCCAGCACGATCCAGGGCGCTGCGCAGCGGCGTGCCGGTATTGAAGTTGATATCGCCCAGCCACCGGAAGAAGTTGGCCCGCGCCTGGCCGTCGAAGGTGCGCAGCTGGTTGCTGCCGCGGTAGCTGATACCTGAGCAATCGGTGCCGGAGTTCAGGGTGGTGCAGTTGCTCAGGTCCTGCCAGGTCAGCCGCACCGAGCTGGAAAATTGCGAGAAGGCCAGATTGGCCGACGACTGCATGCTCAGGGCGCGGTTGCGATAGAAGGCATACCAGATGGCGAAGTTCTGCCGATCCGCCGCGGAAGTGGGATTCACCAGGGTGTAGCAGTCTTCATTCGACGTCTGGCAGTTGGGATTTCCCTTGTTGAACGCGTAGTAATAGGCTGGAACCCCAGCCTCGGTCCTATTGCTCCATCGGTCGGAGAAGTCCGCTGCGGGATTTTCTGCCAGGTAATAGATGACCCCAGTGCTTCCGCCGTAATTGGTCCCGGCGTTGTAGTTCGTGTCCTGGCCGCGAGCGGTGTCGTATTCCCAGGCGACGCGATAGTCCCGGCTCAGGTCCACGGTGCCGGCCCCGGGTCGGAAGCCGTTCACGTACACCCGGGTGAAATCGAAGCCAGTGCCGCTGCTGACCGGATAGTCCGAGGTCGTCAGAACCCCATTGCTGAAGGTGACCTTCTTCGGCACGGCATAGCTCACCGCCGGATTGTAGTAGAGCGCATTGAAAGCCGCCGACTTGACCCGCCGCGTGGTGCGCAGGCCATTGGCGCTGTAGCCCAGCGAATCCGGAATGAAACCCCACTTCATGCTGTTGGAGTTGTCCAGCGTCACGATGATGTTGGGGTCGACGCCGGTACTGAGGAACAGCGGTTGCTGGCCGATGTTCAGATTGCTCGCGCCGGCGCAGCTGGCTGCAAGCAGCGCGGTTACCAGCGCCAGACGGGATGAAAGGTTCATGGCACCTCCAGCTTGACGATGCTTTGCAGAATGACCGGGAAGCGCGCGCCACCGCTGCGAGCCACGGCAGTGACGCGGTAGTAGTAGGTGCTGTCGTAGAGTCCGGCGCTGGCATTGCCCATGGCGGTCACCACCCAGCGCGGCGCCAGGCGATAGCGGGATTGACCATCGAAGCCGCGGTAACCCACGGAGTTCTCCGCCGGTGCATCGCTCAGGGTCTGCAGCGCGGTCTGGGCCCACGTCTGCACCTTTGCCTGGGTGTCCAGATCCCTGCTGTCGCTGAGGATGCATAGATTCTCGACGGTGGCCTTCAAGGTACTGACGCTGGCCGTACAGGAGTCGAAGCCGGCACTGGCACTGTTAAAGACCCCCGTGCCCCGCAGGGTACTGAGCCGCCGTTCGGCCTCCCGCAGCGCCGATTCGGCGGCGTTGTAGGCGCGTTTCTGTTCGGAGACATTGCCACCCACCCGGTTCTGCAAGGTGGTCTCGCGCATGCTGGTAACGGCCAGCAGGGTGAGCAGTAGGAGCATGACCAGGGCGATCAGCAGCACAGCGCCCCCTTGGTGCCGGGGTGAACGGGACTTCATGGCATCAGATTCCGCAAGGTGATACTGCCCTGGACGATCTGCAGCACCTGGGTGCTGGCGCCCGCGGGCAGTTCGCGACCGGTCAGGGGCTTCCAGCTGCCGGCCATGGCGTTGGCCATGCCCTCCGTAGGTACGGCGCGACTGGAAAACAGCGCGGCATAGCGCACCGCCTGGCTCGCCTGGCTGGGCGTGGGCAGCTTGAACCAGACGAAATCCGCCAGGCCGGCGACGATGACCTGGGCCGGCTTGCCCTGGGCGCTGCATTGCAAGGTGCCGTGGCCAAGGGCGCCAGCGGGATCGGCGACGTAGCTGATACGGGTCAGCACCTCGGTGCCGTTGCCATTGGTGTCTTCGGCGATGGGATTGCCTAGGCAGTCGCTGTCCCTGCCCTTGGACTCGCCTTGGTAGCGCAGGCACAGCCCGGTCTTGTCGTCGGTCAGGGCGATGACCTGACCGCTGTTCATTGCCGGGCAGCCGTTGGCAGCGGGACGCGCGGCAAAGGCGGTCTCCAGGGTCGTCTGCTGGGTCGGATTGGCCCGGAAGCCCGCGCGCGCCAGTTGCTGGTCGAGCAGCAGCAGGGCGGTCCGGCCGTTTTCCTCGTTGCTGACCTGGCCTTCCTGGAACAGTGCATGTCGCTTGTTGTTCAGGTACAGCTGGGTCACCGCCAGGATGAGAAAGCTGCTCAGGGTCAGGGCCACCATCAGTTCGATGATGGACAAGCCGCGCTGCGCCCTCATAACTCGCCCCTCAGGGTGTAGAAGCACAGGCCGCCACTGCAGCCGGCGCCGTTGCCGGTATTGTCCTGCCAGGCGAGGACGATCATCACCATGGAGGCATCGGGTGACACGCAGGCATTGGGGTCCGCATAGGGCGCGGCGCTGCCCACCTGTGGCGGCTGGCGTGTCGGGCATACCGCGAAATTGGCCTTGAGAATGGCATCGCTGACCGGCAGCAGCGTCCGCACCTGTTGCAGCCAGCAGGTGAGATCCTTGCCGGCGATGGCCTCCCCGCCCTGACCGCGATCGAGGGTGGCGCAGGAGCCATCGGCCGCCTCCAGGGCACGCGTGGTGAAGTCTTCACCGGCCGGCTTGGCATAGGGACTATCGGTGAAAAACCGGCCTTTGTCGTCCAGCGCAGCCCCGGCGTTGCTGCGCATCAGCTCCAGCAGATCCCCGGCCAGCATGATGGCGTTGTTGCGCTGAATGGCATCCTGGGACAGCACCAGGCTGCGCGACTGCAGCGCCACCAGTCCCAGCACGCCGATGCATATGATCACCAGGCTCACCAGCACCTCGATCAGGCTGAAGCCTGCCTGGGAAGACTCGCGACTCAACTGCATCCGGTGCTTACCGATGTCGGTGTGAAGTCGGCCACTTCGGTATGGCCACCCTGGGTGACGGTAAGGACCTTGCCCGGGGTGCTCCTGTCGTTGCTGGCGCAGAGCCGGATGGTGAAGGCACTCGCCAGGGTGCCGTTGGGCCTGAAGGTCAGGCGCGTGGCGGTCGCGGTGCTGTTGAGGCCGCTGGGCGCCAGGCCGGTACCCTCGAAGGTCCTCAGGGTTTCCACGCCCCCGGTCACGGTACTGCTGGCAGTGGTGACCTTGAGCGCCCCGGACCAGTTATTGATACCGGGTGCCTCGACACTGACGTTGAGACCTCGAGTCAGGGCTTCGCTCCGGGCATAGGTGAGCAGATTAGTCAGCTCATTCGTAGCGGCGAGGACGCGATTGGCTCTTGTCAGGGCGCCAAATCCAGGTGTTGCGATGGACACCAGGATGGCTACCAGCGCCATGACTATGAGCAATTCGGTAAGAGTGAAGCCTGCAGCCTTCTGCATGCCAGGTCTGCCTTGCGGGTAAAGATGTGGAGATGATGCTGCGCCCAGGCGGACTGAAAATCAGCAATAGCGGGATATTCGGCCATCCTGGCGGGATGACTGGAGGGGACCGGCACGAGCGAAACGGAAGCCTGCAGCACGGCGGATTACTTTGCAAAATGTAAGTAAAGCCAGCTATCGATATGCTATCTAAGCATCTGTCGCCCGACCGCACGCTCTGATACGCGGTTCTTGATCGGCTGGCGCCCTTGCAAAGGTAAGACTTTTGAATGGAGAGGCCCCCGGGACTGCTGACCATTGCCTTCCTCGCCCTACCCTGTCTGCTCCACTGCCTGTCACCCGCCGCTCCAGCGTTCTGCTTGTTATCTCCTGCCCGGAGCTGTGCCAGGAAGAGCATCGCTGCGTATCTGGAAAAGTCCATTAATTGAACGAACAAATAATAAAATGATATTTAAATTGAAAGAACGAACAATCAAAAACAATTAGAACTACCAACTTCTCATACAGGCAAGATAACGCCACGCATAACTAGCCAAACATGGCGCGATTGTTCTAAAACAGTGAAGATCCTATTTGGAGCAGCCGTCACACCTGGCTTGCAGCCACTGGACACAAAAGCGAAAAAGCCACTTCCAATCCGCTCGACGAAATAGCGAAGCGCCTGTTCCCGTTAACGGGCCGCAACTTTCCACCCTCGCACACCGTTCAGAGTTAGCTCCGTAACGCCTCTGCTTTCATCTACCGACAATGACAAGGCCGCTATGCACGACTCGAAGAAAATCGATTATTCGCTGAATACCGCCGACACGTCCGCACCGCACTCCGCGCTGGACAATGCCGCCATCATTTCCGCCTACCGGCGCTGGGCCAATGTCTATGATCGGGTGTTCGGCGGCGTTTCCGCCCCCGGCCGCAAGCGCGCGGTGGCGGCGGTCAACGCCCTGGCGGGGACCCGGGTGCTGGAAGTGGGGGTCGGGACAGGGCTGGCCCTGCCCCACTATGGCGCCGACAAGCGCGTCACCGGGATCGATCTCTCGCCCGACATGCTGGCCAAGGCCCGGGAGCGGGTCATTCGCGACGACATCACCACGGTGGATGCCCTGCTCGAAGCCAATGCCGAGGAGACCGGCCTGCCCACCGGCTCCTTCGATATCGCCGTGGCCATGTTCGTGGCCTCCGTGGTGCCCAATCCGCGCAAGCTGATGCAGGAGATGCGCCGGGTGGTGAAGCCGGGGGGGCACCTCTTGCTGGTCAATCACTTCCAGGCCGAGGGCGGCCTGCGGCTGCTGGCGGAAAAGGCCCTGGCACCGGCCTCGCGCAAGCTTGGCTGGCACCCGGATTTCGCCATGGACTCCATCCTCTCCCGCGAAGACCTGCGCCGCGCCCGTCGCAGCAGCGTGCCGCCCTGCGGGCTGTTCACCCTGGTGCAGCTGACCAACGACTGATGGCTACTCCATGCGACAGCTACTCCACCCGATAGCTACTCCACGCGATAGCCACGCCCCGCCAGACAGGCCGCCAGTGCCTGGCGGAAGCGCGGGGTGAGGTAGGGATCGCCGACCGCACCGGGTCGCTCGGGATCGAAGCCCGACTCCCCGGCGGCGTAGCGCCGGCAGTCGTAGCGATCCGTGGCGTAGCGCTGCGGTGACTGCCCCTGCAGGGGATAGGCGGTGACGTCATAGGCGTCGTAGTCCGTTCCCGCAGGCGCTGCCGTCGTGGCCGGCACGGCCGCCACGGTGGGATCGGCGACGGTGACGAAGCCGCCGCCCGGATCGGTGCGGTAATAGCTGCCCGCGGCGAAGTAGTAGGTAGTGCCGCCCATCCACAGGGTCTCGGCGAAGGCCGGCAGGACACTGACCCGTACCCCGGTCGGTGGCAGGGTCACCACATAGCGCGGCCCCTGGGGTCGATACCAGTAGCCGTCGGCATAGTAGTACTGGCTGTCGCGGTACCAGACGCGGGTGAAGCCGGCCGGCACACCCGGCACCTCGAAGCCCGGTCGCCACTGGGGATTGGTGCCCCAGCCCGGACGCGGACCGGCCCACTGGGGATCCCGCTCCGGACGCGGTGGCGGGGGCGGCGGGTAGTTCCGCCCCGGTTGGTCGGGCGCCGGCATCATATAGCCCGGGCGCGGTAAGGGAACGGGGCGATCCTGCCAGGCCGGCTGATAGCCCGGCCGCGGTGGCGGGGGGTCGTTGCGCTCCCAGCGCTCCAGCGCCGGACCATTGCCGCGCCCAGGACCGTCGCCACGCCCGGGCGGACCGCCATTCCAGTCACCCTGGCCACCGCCCTGCCAACGCCCGGCGTTACCAGCGGGTGCGATCGGCGGCGGCTGGGCGCCGGGTGGCGGGGTCACGTAGCCGCCGCCGAGGCGATAGTTGTTATCGGCCCAGGCGGGCGCGGCGTTCCACAGGGAAACGCCGAAAAGGACGAGCGCACACAGCACGGCAGGCGATTTCATCGCACGGCTCCACGAGGGGATGACCCAGAGTACCCCAAGGCTTGGACCCTGCCCCAGCCTGGCCGTTAGCCGCGCGCCCCTCTGCCATCGAGCGGCCGCCACAGACTGCCGAGGGCGAGCCGGGAAACGCGGAGGCCGCAAGGGCGGAGCGGACGCCTGGGCCTCGAATCTCCCAGGGCCGTGCAGGCATTCCCGGGTCGATCCCTGGAGGCCGCGGGGAAGTTTCTACCCCTCTGTCATCGCACTTCTAGCGGTCCGCTCGGGTCTATGGCCCCACGCAAGGAGGAAAACACATGTCGAAACACCATCATCACGTTGGCTGGTTCAAGCGCCGCCATGAGGTAAAACCGGACGACCTCACCATCGTCGACAATTCTCTGGTCAAGCGTGCCGTCGGCGCCGCCGCCCTCGGCAACGCCATGGAATGGTTCGACTTCGGCGTCTATGGCTACCTGGCCGTGACCCTGGGCAAGGTCTTCTTTCCCGATGGCGATGCCGCCGCCCAGCTGATCGCCACCTTCGCCACCTTTACCGTGGCCTTCCTGGTCCGCCCCATCGGCGGCATGGTCTTTGGCCCCCTGGGCGACAAGTACGGTCGCCAGAAGGTGCTGGCCCTGACCATGATCATGATGGCCCTGGGCACCTTCAGCATCGGCCTGATTCCCAGCTACGAGAGCATCGGCATCTGGGCACCGGCCCTGCTGTTGCTGGCGCGCGTGGTGCAAGGCTTCTCCACCGGGGGTGAATACGGCGGCGCGGCGACCTTCATCGCCGAATACGCCACCGACAAGACCCGCGGACGCATGGGCAGCTGGCTGGAGTTCGGCACCCTGGCCGGCTATATCGCCGGCGCGGGAACGGTCACGGCGCTCACCGCGGCCCTGACCCAGGAACAGCTGCTCGACTGGGGTTGGCGGGTGCCCTTCTTCATCGCCGGCCCGCTCGGCCTGCTTGGCCTCTATATGCGCCTCAAGCTGGAAGAAACCCCGGCGTTCAAGGCTCATACCGAAGCCAACGAAGGCAAGGCGGCGGACGGTCCGGCGCACAGCCTGCGCGAGCTGTTCACCCTGCATCGCGTCGCCCTGCTCAAGTGCATCGGCCTGGTGCTGGTGTTCAACGTCACCGACTACATGCTGCTGACCTACATGCCCAGCTACCTGGCCGTGACCATGGGTTACGCCGAGACCAAGGGGCTGCTGCTGATCCTTATCGTCATGGTGGTGATGATGCCGCTCAACATCCTCGGCGGCTTTTTCAGCGACCGCCTGGGCCGCAAGCCGATGATCATCGGCGCCTGCCTGGCGATCCTGGTCCTGGCGATTCCCTGCCTCAAGCTGATCGGCAGCGGCCACGACTGGCTGATCTTCCTTGGCCTGATGCTATTGGGCGTGGCCCTGGCGTGCTTTACCAGCACCATGCCGTCCACCCTGCCGGCGTTGTTCTACACCCCGATCCGCTACAGCGCCCTGTCCATCGCCTTCAACATCTCGGTGTCGCTATTCGGCGGGACCACCCCGCTGGTCACCGCCTGGCTGGTGGAAAAGACCGGGGATCCCCTTGTGCCGGCCTACTACCTGATGGCGGCGGCCGTGATCGGCATCCTGACCATGCTCACCGTGCGCGAAACCGCCGGCAAACCGCTGCGCGGCTCGCCGCCCTCGGTGGCCAGCGAAGAAGAAGCCAAGGAATACCTCGCCAGCGACGCGCCCCTGACCGTAGACAAGCAGCCGCCCGGGCAGGCGTAAGTCTGAAGGTCTGCTCGCGGCCATGGCGGTCCGCCGAGGCGGCCACTCCTACAAGCCTGGACTTTTGTAGGAGCGGCCCATGGCCGCGATCGAATAGCCTCCAAAGCAGCGGCCGCCATGGCCGCGATGCTCTTCCCACCCAACCTCCCCCAAACGCCCCCTCTCCCTCCTGGAGAGGGCTGGGGTGAGGGCCCCGCCCCAGCCCCAATCCCGCCCAAAAGAAAAGGGGAGACCTTGCGGCCTCCCCTTGAATTCGTTGTCCTCTCGCACCGCTCGTGACGGTGGCTGCGATCGACCAGGAATGGTGACCTGGGCGGGCCCGGGCGCGGCGGACGGGATACCGTCGTTGGCGATGCGAAAGGCCCTCCTGGGGCGCCTTCGTTGGACAGCTCTACCGGGCTATCGAAGTTGAGTTCAGCTTACGCCCCTGCTGCCAGCAGCGGGTTGCGTTGTGCAGCTTCTTTCCCGCCTCTTGCGCAATCCCTGGCCATAAACCTAGCATTGGGCGCAATCGGCTAGCGCAAGGCATGCAAAATGGACAAACTCGATCGCTTCGATCTGAAAATCTTGGCAGAACTGCAGCGCGACGCGCGCCTGTCCAACCAGGAACTGGCCGAACGCATCGGCCTGTCGCCCTCACCCTGCTCGCGGCGGGTCAAGCAACTGGAAGACAGTGGCTACATTACTCGCCAGGTCGCCCTGCTGGATCGCAAGAAGCTCGGGCTGTCACTGACCGCCTTCGTGCTGATCGGCATGGACAGGCACACCCCCGAGCGCTTCGAGAACTTCCAGGGGATCATCGCCCAGTGTCCCGAAGTGCTGGAGTGCTGCCTGGTCACCGGCATGGATGCGGATTATCAGCTCAAGGTGGTGGTGCCCGACATGGAGCACTATCAGCAGCTGCTGCTGGGTACCCTCACGCGCATCGAGGGGGTCTCCAGCGTGCGCTCGAGTTTCGTGCTCAACCAGATCCTGGCCAGCACCGAGCTACCGCTCAACCATCTGCGGCCCTGAGCGCGGTACGACCTCGGCACCCGGGGCGAGAAAGCGCGGCAGCACCAGCATGTGGGGTACGGCGAAGGCCGCCAGCACGGCGAACAGCGCCCGGATGCCGGTGCGCTCCTGCAGCACGAAGACCAGGCCACCGGCCAGGGTGAAGACGGCCGCGCCCAGCAGGATCGGCCAGGTCAGCTGCAGATAGGCCGTGAAGGTAGGGGCTCCCAGCAGCCGCTGGCGCACCCCGGTCTGGGGCGCGGCATGCAGCAGATAGAAGCCCAGGGCGAAACCCACCAGGGGCGGCGCCAGCACCACGGCCAGCAGCGTGGCCGCCAGCCAGGGACAGCGACGCTGCCAGGCGGCCAGCAGCAGTACCGGCAACGCCAGGGCTCCAGCCAGCACCAGCAGCCTGGCCAGCCACGAGGCCAACGCCGGAGCGGCATCCGGCCCCATGGCAAGCGTCAGTAGCCGGGCCACGGCCGTCTCGTGCAGCACCGCCGGACCACCCACGATGAACAGTCCCAGTGCCAGCGCACTCAGCCGATCGGCGAGGAGTTCGTCTTCGTGGGCGAAATGCCAGATCGATAGCAGCAGGAACAGTGGCAGCGCCAGTGTCCCCGCCAATTGCCAGCAGAGCAGGCAGGCCAGGGCCGTCGCCAGGTAGCTGCCAAGAAAGGCGAGGCGCCGTGCCGGAGCGACCAGGCGCAGATCGCTGGCGCCATGCAGGAGCCCCAGCCCCAGACCCACCAGCAGTGCGAAGGCCAGCTGCCCTGCGCCACCCGCCAGGCTGACGAGCCCGGCGGCCGGCAGCAACAGCCACCCGCCGCGCCCGATGGCCGTCATGCTCAGACGCCAGACCGCGCCAGGGCCGCCTTGAGATTGCGCTCCGAGGTGAAGGCGTAGACCACCTTGGCCAGCACATCGAGAATCAGGAAGACCCAGACCGTGGCCGCGTCACTCACCGCCCAGACGCCCTCGGGCCCCACGGCGAAGACCACCGGATAGATCAGCCAGAGCACGCTGAGAAAGCCGACGTTCTTGCGATAGGCCGCGCCGATGGCGGCATGCTGCCCGGCCAGGGTCGCCAGCGGCTTCCACAGCAGATAGAGCACCCCGACGAAGGCCGCGCAGGACCAGGCGAAGAACACCCACTTGATGGTGCCGTAGGGTGCCAGGGAGGCGACCAGACCGGTCACGATCATCACCACGTCGAGAGTCACGATGGAGGCGACGAAACCGGCCCGGCCTTCCTGCTCGCGGGCACCCAGATAGGCCGAACTCACCACCCCGGCCAGCAGCAGCGGCGTGGTGAAGGTCCAGTCCAGGTAGCGGGCGACATAGGTGATGCTGCCGTCCGGCTTGATCAGATTGCCAACCCCCAGGTACATGGCCAGATAGGCCGTGGCGGCGATGAAGGGCACGGCGGCATGAACCAGGGTATGGCCACGCAGCGGTCCGTGGTGGGCGCCCTTGGCATAGATGGCCAGGGAGGCCAGCGACATGATGACGAAGCCGATTAGCAGAGGGGTCGGACTCATGGGTTTCTCCAGGGGGACGATAAGGGCGCCGCGACGGACCAGGCCCTCTGGAGTAGGGGTTTCTCGGCGATCGCTGCGCTTAAGGTAGAGAAGCCGCCGCGCAAGTTGGTTCAAAATGTTTCAGCGCTGTCGATTGGCTGCTGCCTTGACCCGGATCAAGACGCCGGCCCCCGCTCCCGGGCAGGCTGCGCTGCTTCATGCCCGCCCAGGAATCCGCATGCTGCCGGCCCAGAACGTGATGCTGAGCTACGGACGCTGCTGCGCCAGCCCCGCCTTCTTCGATGACTTCTACCAGCGTTTCCTGGCCAGTTCGCCACGGGTACAGGAGAAATTCGCCCACACCGACATGGCTGCCCAGCAGTTGCTGCTGCGCCACGGCATCATGAACCTGGTCCTCGTCGCCCGCGGCATGCCCGCCACCCGGCTGCGCCAGCTCGGCGAAAGCCATTGCCGCGCACGGCTGGACATCGACGCCGAACTCTACGACCTCTGGGTCGACTGCTTGCTCGCCACCCTGGCCGAGCACGATCCCGACTTCTCTCCAGCGCTGCGCCAGGAATGGCGGGAAGTGCTGGAGGCCGGGATCGCGGTGATGCGCAGCTACCACTGAGCGAGTTGGGCCCTGTTGGGCTTCGCTGCGCTCAACCCAACCTACGCCCGCCACTGCAGCGTACCCGCCCCAAAAACTCTCCCTCGCCCATGACCGTAGGTTGGGTTGAGACAGCCCCACCGTCGAAGCCCAACACCCCAAGGCACCC
>Ga0302349_1001204_pt1 | contig 21651 bp, 24 predicted proteins | sample PhyAR1_FD_202176 | JGI IMG/M metagenome (GOLD analysis project Ga0302349, IMG submission 202176) | Leaf surface microbial communities from alfalfa plants in UC Gill Tract Community Farm, Albany, California, United States - DLSL A.R1... | ecosystem: Host-associated > Plants > Phyllosphere >...
AGGCGTGAGGCCTCGCTCGCGCGCTGCTTCGCCCCGGTCGCCGGACGGATCTCGCCGGCCAGGCTGATCTCACCGACGGCGGCGAGCGTGTGCGGGTACGGCCGGTCACGGGCGGCACTCGCCAGGGCCAGCGCGATCGCCAGGTCCGCACCCGGCTCGGTGAGCTTCATGCCGCCGACCGTCGAGACGTAGACGTCGGCGTCGGAGAGCTTCAGGCCCGCCCGGCGCTCGAGGACCGCGAGCAGCATCGCCACGCGGGACGCATCGACTCCGTTCACCACGCGCCTCGGCTGCGGGGCGGAGCTCGGGACGACGAGTGCCTGCACCTCGACCGGGAGCGCCCGACGCCCCTCCATGGCCACGGTCACGCAGGTACCGGACACGGGTGTGCCGTTCCGCGACATGAACAGGCCGCTCGGGTCGGGGACCTCGTGGATGCCGTCGCCGCCCATGTCGAAGCAGCCGACCTCGTCCGTCGGACCGAAGCGGTTCTTCAGCGCGCGCACGAAGCGCAGGGCGGTCTGCCGGTCGCCCTCGAAGTGGCACACGACGTCGACCAGGTGCTCGAGCAGCCGCGGGCCGGCGATCGTGCCGTCCTTCGTGACGTGTCCGACGATCAGGACGGGCAGGCCCCGCTCCTTCGCGACCCGGATGAGCGTCGACGCGACCTCGCGCACCTGGGACGTCCCGCCGGCGATGCCGTCGATCGTGCTCGACGAGATCGTCTGCACGGAGTCGGCGATCACGAGGTCGGGTTGCACCTGGTCGATCTGCCCGAGGATGACGCCGAGGTCGACCTCGCTCGCCAGGTAGAGGTCGTCGTGCATGGCGCCGGTGCGCTCGGCGCGGAGCCGGACCTGGTCGACGGACTCCTCGGCGCTGACGTAGAGGACCCGCTTGCCCGTCGCCGCCGCACGCGAGGCGACCTCGAGCAGCAGCGTCGACTTGCCCACTCCCGGTTCACCCGACAGCAGGACGGCCGCTCCGGGGACGATGCCACCGCCGAGCACGCGGTCGAACTCACCGATGCCGGTGTTCCAGCGCTTGACGGCCGTCCCTCGTGCCTCGGTGATGGGACGCGCGACGCGGGTGCCCGTGACGGCGACCGGAGCGGTCCCGCGGGAACTGGTGGCGGCGGCGGTCGTGTCCTCGACCGTGCCCCAGGCCTGGCACTCGCCGCACCGGCCGACCCACTTGATGCTCGTCCACCCGCACTCGGTGCAGCGGTAGTGGGACTGGGTGCGCGCCATGGGTCGAGGCTATGCCGGTCCGCCGACACCGTCGTGCTGTCCGTCCGGCTCCGCGCGGTGGGCGGGCGCGTGCGGTCGGTGCTCGGCGGCGTCGTGCTCCGTGGCGGCCTGCTCGGCGACGTCGTGGTCTGCCGCATCGGCCGCGGGCTCGTCGTGCTCGGTCTCGGCGGCGCGTCCGGGGAGCGGGACCGACCCTGTGACCCGCTGCCGGAGCCGCTCCACGCGGCCCGGGCGTTCGCCGTGCTCGAGGTCCGCGGCGTGCTCGGTGTCCTGCTCCGCCCGGGCGCTGGCGACGGCCCCGGCCTCGCTCCCCAGGTCCTCGGCCTCTCGTGCGGAGAGGTAGTGCCGGATCGCCGCGACGGTGTCGATGCGGGCGTCGATCGCGGGCTCGAAGGCGCTCGCCCAGATCTCGTACCCGCGGTCGTTCGGGTGGAACAGGTCCCCGTAGCTGTTGAAGAAGGTGCGGCGCAGCCCGACGCGCTTCGTGATGACGTGCAGCGGGGCCACCGTCAGCCCGAGCTCGGCGGCGACGCGGTGCACGATCTCGTTCGCCACCGCGACCTTGCGTTCCCGGTCCGGCACGAACATGCAGGGCAGCTCGGCGACGATCGCGTGCGACGGCACCGCGCTGTAGATCGCACGGATGTTGCGCTCGAACTTGTCCGGGTCGAAGTCGGCGATGTCGTTCGCGCCGATCGACACCGTGCAGACGTCCGGCGAGTAGTTGCGGAGCTTCGGGAGCTGGTCCTTCTTCGCGCCCCACGTCGTCGCACCGGAGACGCTGAGGTTGACCACGCGCACCGACGTCCGCGAGCGGTGGCGGATCCGGCGGGCGAGCAGCCCGACGTAGCCACGGCCGGGAGCGGTGGCGCCGACGCCCTGCGCCGCGGAGTCGCCGATCGCGAGGTAGGTTAGCTGCCCCTCGTGCTGCAGGCGCTCCCGCCACCAGTCGGCGTGCACGGGCAGCATGTCGACCACCCGTTGAGACGCCGCTCGCTGCCCCTTGATCCCTGCTCGCGCGCCGAACGCTCCGCCACCGACGACGGCCAGGCCACCGAGGACGGACGTGAGCAGGGCGACGAGGGTGCGGGTTCTCATGCCGGAGACCGTACGCGGGCTGGCTCGTCGGCGACTCTGCTGCGTCCTGATCGGTGGAGCGGGGTGCAGACCGCACCGCCTGTGGAGGGGAGCCGGCCTGCGGTGGTCGAGGGGGCCTCCCGGATCGTGTAAGATCTTTCCCGGTACCGTGTCCGAGCGGCCGAAGGATCATGTCTCGAAAACATGTGTGGGGGCAACTCCACCGTGGGTTCAAATCCCACCGGTACCGCCACAGGGTCATTTGCAAGTCTGGGGTTCCAGCGTTTGCAAGTCTGACCATACAGAAGAGCCCCCAGCTGACGCTGGGGGCTCTTCTGTTCCCGCTAAGCCGGCGGCGCAGGCATCTCCGGTTCGACGAACGGGACGAGTTCGCGGGGTGGCGGGTTCCGCATGTAGCGGCTTTCTCCTCGGCGGTCGCGGGAGCGCTGGAGGTACTCGCCTTCCTGCTTTCGGGGGATGCGGCGTCGGCCGGCTGCTTCTCGCAGTGCCTGCCTCCGCATCTCCGCTTCGAAGTCGGTGATGCGGGTCATGTTCGACTTGACCGCGAACAGGGCGAGGGCGAACTGCTGAGCGGCGAGACCTCGCATTGGCCGGTTTGTGGTGACGTGGAGCTTGTGGTCGCGCTGCAGCAGGTCATTGGTGGATTCGCTGATGCTGCGGTCGGACCGATAGACCTTGAGCCACTGCCGGGTGTTGTGGCGGAGCATCTGCCGCTGCTGCACGTGCTCGGTCGGCCTGACGGTGACGCTGGTCTGGCAGCAGACCTTGTAGTTCTTCTGCCGGTCGGTGATGTTCGTTCGTTGGATGCGCACGCGGTCGGCTTCGTCGTCCGGTACTGCCTTGAGGTGAAGCTTACGCAGTGGGCAGGACGCGGTGGGTGAGATGCCGGACGCTGGGCAGCTGAGCCGGAGTGAGCCGTCGGCCTTCTGCTCGTGGACGCTGAGTTCGTAGCGCTCGAGCTTTTCGAGTTCCTTCCAGTACTCGATGTCGGTGAGCTCGCCGCGGTCCCACCGTTCAGTTGCTTCGAGCAGGTCCATCGGTGTGGACGGGCACACATACCGTCCGTTCACCATGATGGCGCCGCCGAGCGCACCGTTGGTGATGCCCTTCTGCCGTTCGACGTAGTCCTTCACAACGGGGATGCGCCGTCGGACGAGTTCCTCGTGGAACGCGTCGGTGAGCTGCGAGTACTCCCGGTCGAACGAAAACCGGGTGAGTTCGTAGCCGCGCGCTTCGAGGGAGTCGAGGAGTGCGATGGTGTGGTCGCCAATGCGCTTGTTCGGTGTGCCGAGGCTGATGGCTCGGATGAGCTGCGGTGCGAGGAGCTTCTTGTCGAGGTCCGGGTCTTCGATGACGTCGATGATGATGTTCGCCATGTAGGACAGCTCCCACTTGATGCGGGACACCCGCTTCTCGTCGTCGGCGTTGCGCTTCTTCGCTCCCTTCTTCTTCGGCGCCCAGTCAGCTTCCAGAGCGAGCACGCGGCGCGGCTCGGCTTTGTTGGTAGTGGCGTCGAGCTTGTTTCGCATCGGCGTCTCGTTACCGTTCTTGTCGCGCTTCCACCGTGCCTGGTGAACGCCGGCGGTGACGGCGCTCTGGTCGATGGTGAACGCGGTCTTCACTCGACGGAACTCTGGCGCTTGCTGGCGAATGGACATCTCGAGGAGTGCGTTCATGAACCATTCGCCACGGAGGCGCATCCGGTCGAGGAATGCTTCGTCGAGGTTCGCCTCCCACGCGTTGCGGTCCTCCAGCGTCATGGCTTTCCACTTGTTCCGCTTGAACCCGTCGTTGGCGACGTACGGGTCGAACGCTGCAAGGATGCGGTGAATTGCGCGGTGGGCGAGGAAGTACCAGTTTTTGAACGGGTTGTCGTAGAGGTGTGCGATGCCAAGCACTTCTCGGGCTTCCGGGGTGAGCCGGTGGGCGAGGGCACGTTCCATGTCGCGGATGCGGGACGGTGGATTCCTCCATTACGAGAACGAGGGCGATAGTGAGAATGACGGCGTCGGAGAGTTCCGGCTGGGGGCCGCCGGCGCGCTTCCCGGACGCTGCCCGGTCGAACCGACGCCAACCGACGAGGGCTGGCAGGACTCGCGACTGGATGACGCGGTTGAGCCAGGTCTCCGCAAGCCCAGCGTCAATCGGGGTCATCGCGCCAGCGCCGGCGGCGATTTCCCGGTCGGTGAGACCACCGTCGGTCGAAGCTGCGAGCACTTCGAGGGTGAGGGCGACGGTGTCGTCCCAGGAGAGGGCTTCGATGCTCATCGGAGGTCACCGCCGTCCTGCTGGCTGCGTCGCTCCTGCAATTGCTCCTTGAGTTCCGCGAACGTTCTGTGTTCCGCGGCTGGCGGCGGCTTCCGGAGGTATCGCGACTTCGACCGAGCTCTGTCCTGGGTGCCGCTGGCGCGGAACCGCTTCGGCATCCAGCTCAGCGGAACCCGGCGTGACGAACCGAAAGTGTGGATCGGAGTGAGTACTGTAAGGAACATGAGCATCCCCGGCGGAACACTCCGCTTCGAACGTCCGCCGGTACGCGGGGTCGCGCTGACGGTCTACTTCGCACAGATCAGGGGCCTGCTACTGACCTCGTTGGCGCCGCTGGTCGCCGAGGTGAAGAAGGATTTCCCGGTCGTCAGCGAGCGGTTCGCAGAGCTACCTTGGAAGTACGACACCGAGGATGACGCTCCAATCCCGCTGCCCGAGGACGATGCGTTCCCGTTCCCCTACCTCTCGTTCGGCAACGGCAGCGGGCACGCCGTCAACTTTCAAGACGACCGGTTCCGGCTGACATGGACGTTCTCCGACGGCGCGGACTACCCCGGATTCGACGAACTGAGCCGGCAGCTTGGAGTGCACCTCGACACGTTCGCTGAGCACGTCAGGAGCGAGGCGGGTGCCGACGTCTCCATCAGCCACGTCTCAGTCCAGTACGAGAATCAGCTTGGCGATACCGCCGCCCCTATTGATATCGCGTTGCGTGCGCACGGCGTCCAGTGCGACGCTGTCGCATCAGAAACAGCACAGAACGTGCAGGAGCCAACGTTCCACGCCACCATGCCGTTCGAGTTCGACGGCGGAACCGCGGAGGTGTACCTCCTGTCTCGGCGCGACGACAACGGCACCATGTTGGGGCTGCGATCCACGGCTCGGCTGCCCGAACCCGCCGACACAGACTGGCGGGCCCTACTGCACCGAGCACACGACAACCTGATTAGTACGTTCGACCGGGCGACGTCGATGCAGCAGAAAACAGACTGGGGGATCATCGAATGAGCGTTGTCAACGACTTTTATCAAGCACCCACGGCGAAGACGTCTTGGGCGAGACGGCAACGAAGTGCATGGGTTCAGAAGCTACGCGCGAGCACAAAGAGCAGCGCTCATGAACACCGCGACCGTCTCGCCGCCGATCGGGACGCACTCGCCGACGCGGTCATTGTCGCCAATGACGCGGTTCAGCGGGCCGTCAACCAAATCGCGAAGATTGAAGAACACGTTGTTCTCGGTGGCGATGTTCGCAGCCGTCTATTGACCTGCCTCCGGGCGTCGCTCAGCGCTGACTCGGTATTTCCCACCGTCACCAGCGACGGGGAGGATGGGCTCATCGCACAGTGGAGAGCTGGTGAACGCTTCCTCGCCGTAGAGATGACGTCGGACGGCGACTATTCATTGATGCTTGTCGATAGTGACGGTGTGCTCCGCCGAAACGAGTCTGCAACTGGCTACCCAGATTTGGACAATTTGAAAGCGCTGGTCCGCGATTTCACTGCCGCGGTCGTTGCACGGAACCCGCGCTGGCGTGACCTGTTCGAATGACCGCCACCGACCCTGAGTGGGTCGTCGACGATGAAGACGTGCCGGACGAGGCGACTCTGTTTCGGCGAGTCCCCGACCAACCCGACTTCCTCGACGTTGACCTGAACGGCGGCCCGCCCCGGCTAGGCCTTGGCGTCTTCTCCTACAAGGATGAAGACGGAATGTCCGTGTACGTCTCGAGCCGAATGAAGGACGAGGACATCAGCGACGAGGAACTCATCGACTGGAAACGGGTTTACCTCTGCCGGTTCCCAGTCGCCACGGTCCGGCGTGCCGATGCTGCGACCCCGTACCCGGACGGTACCGCCCCGGTGGGGTCGGACACGGAGACAGCCGGCGGCGTGGTCCTTGATGTCGCCTCATTCCCGGACGACGAACGCGTGCAGCGGTCACATGGGCTCGTTCGGATCCCCATCCCGCCCAAGGCGGCAGGTTGGCGTCCGATGTGGAACGCGTTCCGGATCAAATTGATGCAAGCCACACATGTCAAGGTCGCGAAATCCGCGGATTGGATTGTCCCGACAACGAACGGCGACCCCGCGCGCTCGACGTAACGCCCGAGGCGCTATCGCGCAGGTGGGAAGCCCAGCACTAAGCAGCGTCTCGGCTGCGCTCGCTGGACGAGGACTTCGTCACGGAGAAGGACGGCGCAGGAAGCAGGAGGCGAGGGCTGAAGCAGCTGCGATGCCGGCGCAGAAGCTCCCTGCCGACGACGTCGGTTGGTGGCGCTATCGTCTAGCTGTGGCGCGGAACCGACGACACCGGGAGCAGGTACCGGTCAAGGTCAGAATCGGCCGCGCGCTTATCTGGCCGCTCAAGCCCCCGGCACGCGACTCCGAACATGCTTGGGACCTCGAAGCAGTTGCGCGCGAGGAACGTGACGTCCGAACAGGCCTCCTGAGCGCGGGAGCCGCGCTCCTGCCGCTCGGCGCCGCTATTCTCGCAGCTCTCAACCTGCTACAGCAAGCGCACGGCGACACCCGCCTCACCCTCGCTGTTCTCCAGAATCTCTCACTGACCAGCCTCGCATTCGCGGTCCTATTCGGCCTATCGACCGCGGTCAGCGCGGGCCTCGCAATCGGGTTCTCCTCCGTCAGCGGTGACCGCTCCATGCCTCCTTCCGTGCGTCGCGCCGCGTCCCTCGGCTCGACGGCCCTCTTGATCGTCACCTTTTACACACAAACAGCCACCGTCTTCCTGTTCGCGCTTGGGATCTGCTACTTCTTCTGGCGATTCCCGCCAAAATGGCTTCGAGCCCGCGACCGGCAGCAGTCAGGCTTGCCCTTCGAGGAGTGGCTTCAAGGCTCCCAGCCGCAGGACCGTGTTCTGCGTCGACTCTGGCAGAAAGCACGTCAGCATCCCGCGGAGATGCGTCCCATCGCCGAAGAAGTTCTTTCCCGGCAGGAAAACATTGCGCAACATCGCGTGCCCGGGCTGCTCTCCGCCGCCTGGGTTGTGCTCTGGGCAATCTTTGGAACCTACGGCTACTCGCTACTCACGACGCCAGTGCAACTCGCCCCACTTGAATCCGTCACCTTCGGAAAGAGCGCATCGGAAGTTGGGTACATCTTCGCGGACTCCGACTCCGGAGGCATCTTCGTCTACCGGGACATGCGAAGCGTTCGGCGCCTCGACAGTGCAACTATCACAGCGCGACAGCTCTGCTGGAGCCCGCCATCCATTTTCAGCCGCACGCTCATCAGCGCGTTTAACCACGAGAAACGGCCCGCCGGTCGAGCGGAATGTTGACCGGCATGACGGAGGTCGTGGCGGTCACAAAATCGCAGCTTGTTTCCACAGGGCTCCTCGGCTCGTCGGAGCACTGGGGTCAATCGTGGCGACGTTCGGGCGGTCGCCTTGCCAGCAGGCCCGTCAATGGACGGAAGGAGCGCGCCTCTGAGCCGTCGTGACCGCAACTTCTGGAACAGTGATGCAGGTAAGCGCACGCAGGACCTGGCGCGGCGATTTCGGATTCTGCATATCCGCCTCGATCACCAGCCGCTGACAAAACGGTCAGCGGCACGGAGCAAACGTAGAAACGCTGACTTTGCTGAGCTGGTTGAGCGTGAAACCGAGATCTACCGCGCGCTTCCTCGTGACCGTTGGCCGAAGCCACGCGCTGGCATCGCGCTCGACGTCATCGTTTCAAGTCCGCAGCCTCCGCGGGTCGACAGCGTCTGCAAGTGGCTTCTCGATCTGCTCGGCTCGAAAACTCACCCTGCGCTTTACGCCGACGATCGGCAGGTCGAGATGCTGCACGCTCGATGCTGGCCGCCGCAAGACGACAGTGAACCTCTCATGCTGATCAGTGCGCGGACAGCAGCTGACGCCCGAGCTGCAGTCCGGCGACGTCAGGACCCAGATGAGAGGGATCGCTTCGACGATCTCGACGACCGGCCCTGGGACCGCCACCGCGCGGAGGCCGAACTCGACTCCGCCCTCGACGACTTGGACTATGCCCGCGACTCTCAAGCCCCGGTGGCGGAGCGAGAGTGGGCCGAGCAGCGAGTCCGGAGATCCTGGCAGTCGTACGAGCTTGGCTCGGTGGACGAGACGATCGGGCTGGTGTATTGCGTGGTGGCCGAGGGGCGCAACGGGAAGCTGAGTCCGGGTGCTGTCTTGCGCGGTTTGAGTTCTCGGCGATTGCCAGTTTTCGACCTCGGCGCCGTCCCCAAAGAACACGGACAAACCGCTGACTTCAAGGACAGCTTCCGACAGGTGTTGACTGATTTCAAGGCAGCGCATCGGTGGTGGCAGTCTGCCGAGGTGCCCGTCGGATTGAGTATCTTCCACGCGCCAAGTCCCGCCGGGAAGGACCTCGATAATATCCTGCTGAACCTCGTGCCGATCGTCGTCGAGGTACTCGATCCGCCCCAGTACGAACGGTGGACTTCGGACAGTGAGACCATCCCATGGATCTCGTTCATCGAGGCCACGACAGTGCCGGCCGACGAACACCTCCCTCCTGGAGGACTCGTCGTCGCCCTCACCAGCGGTGATCGGTACCAAAGCTGGTGGTCGCAGGCTGAAGACGAAGTCGAACGGCACCTCACGGCATAGTGACAGGGTGGGGTGTGCCGGCGCTGGCTTACACGGGGCTGGTCCTCGTTCCTCGGGGGAGCGAGGCCATCATCAGATGAAGTGCCTACGGGATGCTTCGCCTGCGCCAACGAGCTCATCGAAGGCCAGCCGGATGCTGCTTGAGCAGCGGCCGGGAACTGGTGATTACTGCCGTGTGTGGAGACCGCGTCGCGTCGGTCAGGGTTTCGCGTGCTCCCGCGCAGCGGCGTTTCGTCGTGTCGAGGTGGTGAGGGCAAGGATGTCCGGCCGATGTTCGAAGAGATGCCGGAGCGCTGCAACGGCGACGCTGACGGCATCGCTCGCGGAGCTCCTGAGGGTTCGGTCGTCGAGGGTACGTGCTCCGTGAACGATGTCGCTTCGACGGCGGTAGATGCTGCGGTAGCGCCGTTTCGCGTCATCACGGTCGGGTTCGTTCGAGTGCAGTAGACAGGCGAGCGCGTCGGTGACGGCTTCAGTCGTTCCGTTCCGCTCATCAACGCCGAAGAGGTTCTCCCAGACAATGACCGCGTCAAGGATCACATCTTCGGGTCGGGTGCGGTCGTTGACGGCGAGGAGCATTCTGCGGACGGCGATGCTGATGTGCTGGCGATGAGCGATGACCCGATCGGTCCAGTCCTGCCACGCTGCGACGTCGGAGTCGGTGAGGCGTGTTGGGTGTAACCCGACGGCGCGGGCGGGGTCGTCCCAGCCGATCGCGCGGCCGACGCTCAACGGTTCCAGGACGGCCCGCCATGTCGGATACACCGACGGTGCGGACCGCGCGCTGCTGAGGAGAAGTCCGAGGCGAAGATTCTCCGTCACAGTGTCGAACGCACGTGCCGTTTGCATGGAGGCTGCCGGCCAGGGCTCGTCCGCAGCTTGCTGCCTGATCGTGAAGGCGAATGGTGCCTCGAACTCGAGGACGAGATCACCTGCGTACGTCAGTGATGTGACTTCTCCGTGGTTGTCGTAGGTGCTCGTACCGCCAGTGAGCCCAGTCATCCGCGAGAAGGGATCGTCGCGTCCGTCCGTGGGGCGCAGCCGGGCAGATCCGAACATCACGGGGCCGGAGTTTTCGGGGAGGAGAACGCCGGTGAATCCAACGAGGGCGGGAACCGTGGTGCCACCGCGGAGTGCACGGCGGGTGCGGCCGAGCGTGCGGGTTGCTTCGGTGGTGAGTTGTGACACCGTCGGGGTGAGGATGTCGAGCTGTGCGAGCGCCCATGCTGCGTTGATGAGCTGGTCAACGAGCAGGGTCGGGGAAAAGGTCATGCCGTTGCCGGTACTGCGGTAGAGGAGGTCCTCTTCGTGACCCGGCTCAGCGCCGATTGCGATCAGGCGGTGCAACTGCTGGTCGGAATCAGCTGCGCTCTGAAACGCGTCGTGGAGGGGATGGCTGTGCAGGGACAGCAGCGGCATCGCCCCGCGTGAGGCGGCAAACGAGTTTTGGATGAGTAGGGCCGGGTACGCGTCGGTCGCGATGCGCATCAGCGTTCGCTCCAGCGGTGGAGTCCGCGCGTCAACCTGCGGAACTATTCCGCCGGCGAGTTCGCGGAGGGCAGTGCCGAGCGCTCGGTCGTCGATTCCGCACGGTCCGGTGAGCAGCCACGCCCAGGTGAGGTACGCCGTATCGCTGTCCGCGACGATGCGCACCTGTCGGGTTGTGTCGAGCAGTTCGAGGACGGCTTTCTGCGCAGCCGTGAATTCGGTGTCGGCGGTGAAGTCGTCGGCGTCAGCTGGATCGAGACCGACGAGGTAAGACAGTGCCGGCTGACCGAGTTGATTGCGCAGAGTCTGCAGCGCCTCCGTGTTCATGTGCTGACCGTATCGAGACCGTCCGACGCGCCGAACCTTTACAGGGCGCTGTGGTCCGCGCTTGGGGCTCGTCGATCACACGGTGCATCGGGAAGTGTTGCGACAGGTGCAGCAGCGTGAGCCGGTCACCCCACCGAGCTGAGCCGGAGGGCACGCGGTGGTGCGGCCACGAGGTCAGTTCGCCTCAGCGCTGCGGCGCCCCTGAAGCTTCCTGCGCGGGCGTCCGGGCATCAACGATCGCCCTGCTGTCACCTGTTGCGGTTGCCCACGTTCTGGGCGATCGCACGGAGCGCATGCTCGACGTTCCGCTCGAACCGGTTGCTGCCGGTATCCGCCCTCGAGCCGCTGAAAGGTACCGGGGTCAACCGTAGGAGATCCGCCAGGTTATAGCTGTAACGCTCCTCGTAGTGCCGGATTGCCGCATCGCCCTCCGGGCGCCATTGATACCGCAGCAAGATCTCACCCACGGCCGGGGCGCCCATCTCACCGGATGGCGACGCAGTCGGTGTGGCTGGAAAGTGCCAGTAGTAGCGTCGTCGCGAAGCCGGGGCGATGTCGAATCCTGACGCAAATGCTCGACCCATCGCTGGTGTTATCTGATCCCCAGCGAAGCGTTCCTCAAACGGTGCACCGACAACCTCGAGCCGCACATCCCGAGCAGCCGTGCGGCCCGAGTTCACCAACACCACGTCGACGGCGGGAACCCCTGCCAAGCTCGGTACGACATCGACGGATAAGTAGGGCCGCGTCCGCTCCTCGCTGTCGTTGGCCTCCCGCCGAGCGTTCTCCCGCAGTTCCTTGGCCGTTGCACGGACCTGCACCAGTGTCAGCGCGATCGCCACACACGCCACGAGGACGCCTGTAGCCGTTGCGACGGCAGAGATCCACGTCGGTAGTAGCTCGGGAGGTGGAGGAGCGGCGAGGATGGGCACAGACCAACGGTACGACGCAGTTGCCGTTCTGATGCGGAGCGCCACCGAGAACGGGACAACGGTCGTGCAACTGGCCAACAGTGGAAAATTAGGGACGAGAAATGGCGGCCCGACATCGAAAGCACCCTCGGAGAGGGTCGTGCCTACTTAAGCCGCACCACCGGTAGGACTCCGTCCCGTCCTCGTGCCGCCAGCCGCCTGGCTCCGGCGGATGGAACAGTCGCGAGCAGCAACGTCAGCCCGCCGTCCGGGCGATCGATGCTGCCGGCTCTGGTTCCTTTGCCGTTCTCACAGCAGGTAACTACTACCTCAGGACTTGCCGAATCCCATCGCGCTGAGCGTGTCAACGAGTTGTGACTCGTCATCGGGGTTCCAGGCGATGATCCAGATCCCTTCAGCTCGATACGGGGCTGCGAACTCCTCGGGAACGCCGCCGTCGACGATCAGAAGCTTTCGCTCCCAGCTCGTGGCCCGCAGCTGACGGATGGCGTCGGCAGCCTGTCGGAGCCGCATCCGCCCCTTCACCTCGACGCCGACCTTTCGATCAGCAGCGTCCGTGAGGACGAAGTCCACATCGCGATGTTTTCGGCCTGACGGGCTTGTCACGGTGAAGCCTTCAACGAGACCAACGCGGCGAAGCGTCTCATGGACCCGAAGTTCGAGTTCGACTCCCGGAGGTCGCGCGACCTGAACTCCGTTGTCTTCTGCAATCTCCGCCAAACGCTCCTTCGTTTCAAGCGGGATCTCGGGGTCGGTGGTCGCTTCGCGCAGGGTCTTTTCAAGTTGCGCGACTCGGCTCAACACAAAACCGTCCTTATTCAGCTGAATCAGCTGCTGACCCGTGAGCGATACGTAGAGGAACGCGGCTCCGGCGACGATGAGGAGCGGAACGCCAGCGACATTGGTGCCTTGTACGAAGACCGCGATGAGACCGGTTGATAGCAGCCCTGTGCCAGCGACGCCGAGGAGGACCCGAGACCAAGGTTTCATCGCTGCTACTGCCTCATCGTCATTCTGCTCCGACACTAGAGAAGCGTATCGAACAGTGCGACCGGACAGTACCTTTCTGCACGCGACGTGTTGAGCGTGGCCAGTGCCACGGAGCCTCGACGGTCCTGCACGGCGCCGCGGCAACGCCTATCGACGGCGCACCATGCGTGTTGACGCTACCCGCGCGCGGCAGGGCCGAATAAGCCCTGCTTCAGGGCATCAGTGACGCGGCGGTGTCCTCGTCGCTCTCCGGCTGAGCGCCCTCGACGAAGAGTTCGACGCTTATGTACTTGATGTTTCGAGCGCTGATCAAGGTAGCCGCTGCCTCTCGATCAGATCCTCGGCGCCTTCGGGCTGGACCCACATCGGGTGCTGCAGTACCAGTTCACGGTCGCCGTGCTCGGCGACTTCACGGCTGAAAGAATTGAGGTTCCCAACAATGAGCGTCCCATCCGTGAGGTGCACGGACACCCTGCGAACAGCGGCGTCACCCTTGTCGTTCGGGGAGAACACGTTCCACCACGCTGACGCCATCGGATCGTGTCGACTGTCGTGTCGCGATATGAGGGCACCGACTCCGGCGACGGCAGCGGCGAGGACGATCGCGAGAACGACGACAGCAGACACCAGGAGCGGACGGTCCCGCCAAGCGGCGACCGGATTGCGAAGGAACGCCTCAAGCTGTGCTCGTGCATCAGCGTTAGACATTGTGACGAGGGCCAACCCGATCGCCGGAATGACGTAGGAAGTGACACTGACGGCCAGCACCACCGATGTCTCGCGGAAGGCGGCACGAATCCGTGACGGGCCCTGCCGATCCCGCAGGGACACGAAGACGAAGCCCGGGAGGAGTGCGACGACGAGGACAGCCAAACCGCCGAACGTGGTGGGAATCACCTGTCAAGGATGCCTGTATCGGAACCGAATGCGAAGATGGCCGCCAACCGAGTCGTACCAGGAGGTCGATCATGCCCAGTAACAAACAACCGAAGTCGCCCCAGATGCCGTCACGCCGCGACGAGGGGCAGCAGTCCGCGCCTGGAGCGCAACCGCTTCGACGCGACAGCAAGGTAACCAAGCCGGCCCCGCGCCCGGGAACGTCGAAATGACCGAGAAGCGGCCCCGAGACGAGGGCGCCGGTCGGAAAAACACGATGGACGCCCGCGGAGAGACGCTGGACGCTCGGGGCATCGTCGAACACAGTCAGCAGGAGGCCCCCGGCGCTAAACCGCTGACCGTGCAGAACGTTGTCGTCCCGCCCCAACCAAAGCCCCGATTGGAGCGCTGACCTCAGGGGGAGTCAGCGCGCGACGCCTGCTCGCTGCTCAGGGCGTCCACCACTGACGTCAGAGATTTGTGCAGTTTCACTGGGCTCCGCAGACGTCGAACCGACTGCTGAAGTAGGCCGATCGTTCGTCGCTCACCAACTACGTGGTCGGCGTACCCGGCCGCTGTGCACAAGTAGAAGAGGTCGGTGAGGTCGTTGCCTTCCCATCGGCCGGACCCGAGCAGCTTGTCGATCATTGTAGCGCGGAACAACGATATGGCTGGTGCGCCAAGTCCCGGCAGGTTCCACGTCGCCTGAGTCCACGCGGACATCTCACTGGGGGTCAGTCCTGCATCGAAGCCGGCTTGGGCGATCTCTCTCATGGCGTCTGAGAACATGAAGACCTCAGCGGAGCGCCTCCGCTGCTGCTTTGTTCGGTCGGCTTGTTCGGTAAGCCAGACGGCGAACTTCTGCACGCGTTGCACCCAGCCGGCCATGTCCCCGCGCGGCGTTGCCTCCTGGTCGAGCATCATTGAGGCGTAGACGATGTTCGACAACGACGCCGTGTAGGTGTATCGCCATTCCGCAGGAACCTCAGCAGGCGCCTCGTGCCGAGAAGACCCGTCTCGAGTTGAGGGGTCGAGAGCCGCATACGGCTCCAGCGTGAACACGTCAGGCACTGGTGCCACAGGCTTGCCGAAGGAGTGGGCGAGGACTTGACGGAACTCGGCTGCGCGAACCTGAAGTGGTCGCGCATTTGCCATCCGCCGCTGCAGGACATGATTGTGACCGCAAGTTCGTAGCGTCCGTCGTCGTTGCCCCAACTGCCGGTCTCGCCGAGGTGAGCGGCGGACAGTGGCAGGATCACCTTCCCCGTTGAGGCCATACCGATGAGACGCCAAGCCGCTTGGAGCTCGTCATCCGACCGCACTCGCCAGGGAGCGTTGACGGACTTGCTCAGCGTGCTCCACTGGTTCTGATCGAGGTAGACCACGGGACGGTCATGAACGGGCGACGAGTTGAAGCGTGATCCAAACGTTGATGAGAACCCGTCCCCTCGCGTCGTCTTGAAGAACACGTTCCGCCGCCACGGGTGAACCTCGACCATGGCGAAGTCCTTCGCGTGGGCAGCGAACGAGGCGTCCCCGCTGAAACCTCGCACGAGCCCGCTTCGGAACCGGAGCGCCACCAGGTTGTCGTCAGCGCGCCATTGGAACGCCTCGATGAAGTCGGACGTCGGGCTGTCGCCGCCGCTGGCCGCCCCGGCAGCATCGGCTGGAGACTGAGTCGTCGGCTCAGCGAACTCATCCACCCCAGGATCGTCCCATCAGCGAGCGACATCGAGGAGCAGCTTCCACGGAGCAGTGCACCAAGAGCGGCATGCTGCATCTATGGAAGCTGCGGTAGAAGCCCCCTGGCCAGGGCTTTCTGACGAGAGGGGAAAATCGAAGCCGACCCAGGGGAAACTCGGGCCACGAACCCAGCAGCAAGGCCCCCGATCCGCAGGACAGCAAGGGGCATCGAGACCTGCAAATGACCCGCCACAGAAAACCCCCGCCAGCGCGGGGGTTTTCTTCTTTTCCGAAGGCCACTGCGTCGGCACCCTCTCGTGACGGTCGGACCTGATCAGGGGACTTGACCCGACGGGCACCGGCTGATGGATTCCCTCGGTGCCGATGACGCAGTCCTGTCCTGGTCGTTCGAGGAGAGGATCAACGGGATCAGCACTTCGGACGTCTCTTCCTCGAGCAGCGCCCTAGCAGGTCGCAAGCCAGCACCGCGTCAGCGGCTCTGTGGCCCTGGTTCCTGTTCGGTGACGAAGCCGATCATCTTGTGGGTGCCGTCGCAGAACGGTTTCCGCACTGACTTCCCGCACCGGCAGAGCGCTACTGTCCGCCGGCCGGGAGGGATCTCCTCGCCGTCCGGGGTGGTGAACGTGACGGGCCCGCGCACCAGGAACGGGCCGTTCGGGTACGCGACGATCGACACCTGGTCGTCGACCGGGTGCTCTTCCGATCGCGGCTCTGCGTCGTTCATCGGGTGAGCGGAGCCAGGAGCGAGGTCCGACCGTCGGACCAACAGGTCAACATGTGCTCACCGGCCCAGCCCTCGACGGTCAGGCAAGCGGCTGCTCCGAACAGGATGTCGTCGAGCAGGTCGGGCTCAGCCTCGGCGAGACCGCCGGCGAGGTCGCGGCCGGCGATCTGTTCGTGCACTGCGTCGGCCTCGACGTGCTCGTCGAAGTACCAGGTGGCATCCGAGTCGTAGCCGAGTCGCCTGAACCCGTCGGCGTAGAACTTGCTCGGGATCGATGACGTCATCTCGAACGCGGCGAGGTGACCGACCACGGCCCCGCGAAGTCGTCGGTGCAGCCCGAAGAGGGTCATCGTGTTGATCGCAGCGAGGGTGACGGCGGGGACCTGGTCGACGTAGGCGCCGTACGCATCGTAGAGGCCGGCAGCTCGGACGGTCCGGGCGAAGATGGCGCTGTGCATCCGGTGAGGGCGACCTCCGCCGTACTCGTCCGACTGGATCTCGACGAGGGCCGCCTTGGCGCGACCGGACAGACGCGGGATCGCCCAGCTGTGCGGGTCTGCCTCCTTCAGTGTGTAGACAGACCGCTGCACGAGGAACTCCCGAGCCTGCTCTCCGGTGGCCTGACGCGCCAGGTACCGGGAGACGCTCGGACCGGTGTCGGCCACCGTCAGGTCGAACAGACATGCGCTGACGGCAGCCGAGGTTGCCTCCGGGCGCTCGGGGGTCGGTACCCGCTCGCGGAGGACGGTCTCGAACTCGTCCTCGACGATGTTGCGTGCCGCGATGAGTGCCGGGCTCCACTCCCAGTGGTCGCCGACACCCCGGACACCGCCGTAGTGGAGTTCGTACAGGACGAACAGCGCGAGCTGCAGGTCATCGGCGCGGACGATGTCGGCGGCTTCGGCAACAGCAGTCCGTGCGAGCGCGATCAGGGTGTCAGGGTCCGCGTCCTCGGTCAGGACGCGGATGAGCTCACGACTGAGCGGTCCACGCGCAGTTGGCATCTGCATCGGACGCTGGGTGAGGATCGCGGAACCCGTCGGAGCACTTGACATGGTGCGGAACCTACCCGGGTGCTCCCGAGCATCCTTTCGTGGCCGCCGACCGCCGCGAGCCGTTTGTCTACGGAGGGAGACCGGAGTGGAGGCGCTCCGGCCACACCGCGAGCGGATGTCACCGAGGATCCCCGATCTTCCGGTTGACCGCCCGCCGCGCCCGCGTGTACTGTTTGGTACAGACCCGACCGAGCGGTACAAACAGAATCGTTCGGTACAACCACTGCTTCGAAGGAGCCCGTCATGTCTCGTCCCCCGCTTCCCCCGTTCACCAAGGAGACCGCCGTCATCAAGGCCCGCGCCGCCGAGGACGCGTGGAACACCCGCGACCCGGAGAAGATCTCCGTCGCCTACAGCGAGGACAGCTGGTGGCGGAACCGCTCGACCTTCGTCCAGGGCCGCAAGGAGATCGTCGAGTTCCTCACCGGTAAGTGGGACCGCGAGCTCGAGTACCGCCTCATCAAGGAACTGTGGGCGTACACCGACAACGTCATCGCCGTGCGATTCGCGTACGAGTACCATGAGTTCGACGGTCAGTGGTTCCGTGCCTACGGCAACGAGAACTGGGAGTTCGACGAGGAGGGCCTCATGACCCACCGCCACGCGAGCATCAACGACGTCACGATCGAAGAGTCCGAGCGCAAGTTCTTCTGGGACGCCTCGGGCCCCCGCCCGGCCGACCACCCCGGCCTCAGCGAACTCGGGCTCTGATGGCCAGGACCGTCCTCGACCGCTCGGACGTCGTCCTCGCTCTCGCCGGGGTCTTCCGCAAGCGGGGTTTCGACGGCGGCTCCCTGTCGGTCATCCAGCGGGACACCGGCGTCGGCCGCGGCAGCCTGTACCACTTCTTCCCGAACGGGAAGGCGGACATGGCCGCCGCCGTCCTCGACGAGGTCAGCGACTGGTTCGAGGAACACGTCTACGCACCCCTGCGCAGCGCGGGGAACGCCGCCCAGGCGATCGAGGCGATGTCACACGAGGTGGCGGAGTACTTCCTCTCCCGTGAGCGCGTGTGCCTGTTCGCCGCGATCACGATGGGAGAAGAGCAGGAAGCATTCGCCGGCCCCGTCCGGAAGTACTTCACGGACTGGGTCGAGGCACTGGCGAACGCGCTCCGCGCAGGCGGGCTCCCGCCCGCCGAAGCGACCGACCGTGCCCTCGATGCCGTCGCCACCATCCAGGGCGGGCTGATCCTCGCTCGTGCCTACGGAGACGACGCGACCCTCCTCGGGATCGTCGACCGCACCGAGCGGAGCCTGCTCGCCGCCGTCCGCTGAGCGGACGCCACGACGGCGGTCAGCCCCTGATCCCGTCCGCACCATCCCAGATCGGTCGTCTGCATCGACCGGCACCACTTCGCTGCACCCGTCGCACCGGCCGATCGCACCGGCCCCTCGCACCCGCGCAGCGCAACGCCGCGACGGACCCGCCGCGACATCACGCCCGCCGACACGTCCGGCGACCCCGGAGAAGGAGCAAGCCCATGCCCTACATCACCACCGTGGACGGAACCGAGATCTTCTACAAGGACTTCGGCCCCCGAGACGCGCAGCCCATCATGTTCCACCACGGATGGCCGCTGTCCTCTGACGACTGGGACAACCAGATCATCTACTTCCTCGCCGAGGGGTACCGCGTCGTCGCCAGCGACCGCCGCGGCCACGGACGATCCTCCGACATCGGCACCGGCCACGACATGGACCACTACGCCAGCGACGTCGACGCCGTCGTGCAGCACCTCGATCTCCGGAACGTCATCCACGTCGGCCACTCCACCGGCGGCGGTCAGGTCGCCCGCTACGTCGCGAAGTACGGCCAGCCCCAGGGCCGCGTCGCCAAGGCAGTCCTCGTCGCCGCCGTGCCGCCGCTCATGGTGCAGACCGCCGAGCACACCGCCGGCGTCCCGATCGCGGTCTTCGACGGCTTCCGCGACGCCCTCGCCGGTAACCGCGCCGAGTTCTACGAAGCCGTCGCCTCCGGCCCGTTCTACGGCTTCAACCGCGACGACGTCGTGCTCTCCCGTCCGGTCGTCGACAGCTGGGTGCGCCAGGGACTCACCGGCAGCGCACTCGCCCACCACGAGGGCATCAAGGCCTTCTCCGAGACCGACCAGACCGACGACCTCAAGGCCATCACCGTCCCCGTGCTCGTCCTCCAGGGCGACGACGACCAGGTCGTGCCGTACCAGGAGGCGGCCCGCAAGCAAGCCGAACTCCTCTCCGACGCGACCGTGAAGATCTACCCCGGCCTGTCCCACGGGATGCTCACCGTCGACGCCGGCACCGTCAACCCCGACATCCTCGCCTTCATCCGACAGGCCTGACCAGGACGTCCCGAGGCACCCGACCGTTACCCGTTCGAGGCGAAAGCCGGGTGCCTCTCGGTTCTCCGCAGGCCGGATTCTGCCCGAGGTCGTCGGCACCTGGGGGGTTGTCCCGGTGGGGCTCGGTCTCGTAGCCTCGGTCGGCGTCCTCGTCGTCACCCACCACCGGCACCGGACCGTGCACCGCGCGCTCGTCGGGACAGACACCGACCGCGTCCCGCTGCCGTCCGGAGTGCTGCCGCTCGCCGTCATCATCCTTGCGGTCGGTGGCAGGGTCGCGGCCGACACGTTGATCGTCGTGAACGCGCTTGTCCGACAGCCGATCGCTCGGTGACACCGCGGAGAGACATGGGCGCCAACATCGACGGACGCTCGTTGATGCGATCAAGGGGTGGCTCTACCTTGCACGCCGTCTGCCAGCCGACAACCGATCGGCTTGGCGGACGCCGACGAAGTCGAGCGGTATGAGGACGCGCTCACAACCACGCCCTCCGCGCCCAAGGATCGCTGGCCGCGACAGCCGGTCGCCCGTGAGCGTCAGTTGAGGCTCTCGAACACCATCGTTGCCTGAATACGGTCTCCGCCGCCCAGCCCCTTGCTCCCGCTGCTTGCCGTGGTGATCGTGTGCAGACGGTAGCCCTTCGCCGCTTGGTCATTGATCGCCTTCTCGAGAGAGGTCAAGTTGCCGGACCCCGTCCCCCAGAGCTTCTCCTTCAGAATCACCTGCACGACGACGTACCGCATCCGCTGCTCCCTTGCCCCCGGTGCGAGCAAGGTGCTCGCTTTCCGAGACAAGCTTGTCCTGAAGTCACCCTCGTGGCGCGCCCCCGTTCGCGTGCCGACCGATGCGACTGGCCCGCTGCCGCCGGCCGATGCTCCACCGGCCGGCTCTGGGATCTACAGCCCCTTGCGCTTGTTGGTCTCCCAGTAGCCGAGCACCACGTCGTCTCCCTTCGGCAGCTCTCGTTCAACGAGCAGCAACAGACGACGCCCTTGGCGTTCGTTGGAGCGCGCAGCCGCCCCAGTTGGCCAGCCGCTCTCGATGCCGTAGTTCTCGTTGAAGTCGCGGGCCCACTCGAGGATCTCGTGCTCGAGTCGTGGCGAGAACGACGGCGTGCCCGCGGCGCAGAGGCCGTCGTCGTGCCACAGCGGCCAGTCGACGCTGTACTCGTTCATCAGCCGATAGCGCACGTCCGAAGGATTGCACAGGAGGCGAGATGATGTTCGACTGCAGATGGTTCATCGGGCTCGCCGGCGGCTACAACTTCGCCGGCATGCTCATCGTGTGAGGACCAGAGGACCAATCCACCCTTCCCACGGGTTCACCCCTTCGAGGTGGTGGCGGGCGCCTTCGGATCGGCCAGTCCGGTCCGGTGAGGTTCAGCGGCAGGTCGCCTGGGGGACTTCGCCTCACTCGAACGGCAGGTCTGGGACGTGCGGACCCGCTTTGGCGACCTGGGGCAGGACGGTCCATCGAAGACCAGCCAGCCCGGGAAGTCCCTTAGGCTCCGACCATGTCGATCGCGCCCCAGGACCATCTGTGGTGGGTCTGACCGCTCGGCGCCTCGCGATCGCCGCCGTCGTCGTCGGCGCCGTCCTCCTCGTGACCGGGTGCAGCCAGACAGCGCCGACCGACGAGCGCGGCACGGTCGTCGACCTCCTGCAGGAGGACTGGCAGCACGTACCAGGGATCGCCGCAGACGCTGACGTCCTCCACGTGACCGAGACCGGCCGACGGATCGTCCAGCAGGACGGCGGGGGAGGCCAGCCCGACCCACCGGTCGACCTCTTCGGCGCGCACCTGACCGCTCCCGACGACTTCTCGTTCAGCAGGTCCTTCACGGACGTGACCGCCGATGCGACCCTCGCTGTGTACGACAGCCCGCCGGTGATCGCCGACGAGTTCCGCATCGAGCCGGCGGGCATCCACCTCACACTCCGCGGTGACGACCTCCACGTCGTGGTCTTCGACGGAACGTCTCCGCAGGACGTGACGGACCCCGAGC
>Ga0302349_1001206_pt1 | contig 21621 bp, 18 predicted proteins | sample PhyAR1_FD_202176 | JGI IMG/M metagenome (GOLD analysis project Ga0302349, IMG submission 202176) | Leaf surface microbial communities from alfalfa plants in UC Gill Tract Community Farm, Albany, California, United States - DLSL A.R1... | ecosystem: Host-associated > Plants > Phyllosphere >...
GTCACGCTCCAGGTTGCGGAGCAGCTCCTTGTCGGAACTGTTGACGGTCTTGGGGGGAATCCGCGCGATCTTGGCGACGATGTCCTCGACCTGCTGCACGTCGATGCGCTCGGCGCGACGATCCTCTGGCTGCAGGCGCTGATAGGCACCGGCTTCGTCGATGACGTCGATGGCCTTGTCAGGCATGTGGCGGTCGTTGATGTAGCGGGCGGCCAGCTCGGCTGCCGCACGCAGCGCCTCATCGGTGTACTCGATGTGGTGATGCTGCTCGAAGCGCCCCTTGAGGCCACGCAGGATGCCGTAGGTGTCGTCCACCGAGGGCTCGACCACGTCGACCTTCTGGAAGCGCCGGGCCAGTGCCCGGTCCTTTTCGAAGATGCCGCGGAATTCTTGGAAGGTGGTGGAGCCGATGCAGCGGATCTCGCCGGAGGACAGCAGCGGCTTGAGCAGGTTGGAGGCATCCATCACCCCGCCCGAGGCCGCGCCGGCACCGATGATGGTGTGGATCTCGTCGATGAAGAGCACGGCATGGGGCCGCTTCTTCAACTCGGCCAGCAGCGCCTTGAATCGCTTTTCGAAGTCGCCACGGTACTTGGTGCCGGCCAACAGGGCACCGAGGTCCAGGGAGTAGACCACGCTGTCCGCCAGCAGATCGGGGACCTGACCGTCGACGATGCGCTTGGCCAGGCCTTCAGCGATGGCGGTCTTGCCGACCCCGGCCTCACCCACCAGCAACGGGTTGTTCTTGCGACGCCGGGCGAGGATCTGGGCAACGCGCTCGACTTCGTGCTCGCGACCGACCAGCGGGTCGATGCGGCCCTGCCGCGCCTGCTCGTTGAGGTTGCTGGCGTAGGCTTCGAGCGGATTGTTGGAGGAACTGGGTTCGGCACCCTCCTCCTCGGCGGCGTCCTGATCCTGTTCGGCTTCGGGGGCGGCGCCGGGCACCTTGGAGATGCCGTGGGCGATGAAGTTGACCACGTCGATCCGTGCCACGCTCTGCTGCTTGAGCAGGAACACCGCCTGGCTTTCCTGTTCGCTGAAGATGGCGACCAGGACGTTGGCCCCGGTCACTTCGCGCTTGCCCGAGCTCTGCACGTGGAAGACCGCACGCTGCAGGACCCGCTGGAAGCCCAGCGTCGGTTGCGTTTCGCGCTCGTCATCCTGCTGTGGAATCAGGGGGGTGGTGGAATCTATGAATTCCAACAGATCGCGACGCAGGCGATCGATGTTGGCGCCGCAGGCTCTCAACACGGTGGCGGCCGCTTCGTTGTCCAGCAGCGCCAGCAGGAGGTGCTCAACGGTCATGAATTCATGACGCTTCGTCCTCGCCTCCTTGAAGGCGAGATTCAGGGTGACTTCGAGCTCACGATTCAACATAGCTTCACCTCATAGCCCAAGCAGCACAGTAGCCCAAGCAGCACAGATCTAACTTTCGATTTCGATTTCACACAGCAGCGGGTGGTTGCACTCCCTCGCATATTGATTGACTTGCATGGCCTTGGTTTCAGCGACATCGCGAGTAAATGTTCCGCAGACCGCCTTTCCCTGAGTATGCACAGTGAGCATCACCTGGGTAGCCGCTTCGCGGTTCATGCTGAAGTAGCGTTCCAGCACCTCGACGACGAACTCCATCGGGGTGTAGTCATCGTTATACATCAGAACGCGATATCTGGCTGGCCGTTTTAGTGCAGGTTTGGCTTCCTGCACCGCCAGGCCACCGTTGTCGCCGTCCTGATGTTCGTTGTCGTCCGCCGCCAGTCGGATGGGGTCGATTACACGCATTCTGATCGATTCCGAATTACGGGATGAATAGCAGGAAAAAAAGAGCTTGATCCACGTCTCAGCCGCCTAGTGCCTTGCCTTGACTAAGACTGAAAGGGTGTTACAAACATCCTGTACCCGACGAGGTACCAAGGGTTCCGTTGTAGTGGCGTCTGTGTGGATTCACTGGAACTGTAGTCGAATGATACTCCAGGCTTGGAGTCCTTTGCAGAGGGAGCCGGTATGCTCAGTGGCAAGGTCAAATGGTTCAACAACGCCAAAGGATATGGCTTCATCGTTGCAGATAACAGTGATGAAGACCTATTCGCTCATTACTCGGCCATTCAGATGGACGGTTACCGCACACTCAAGGCGGGCCAGGCGGTCAACTTCAATATCGTTCAGGGTCCCAAGGGCCTGCACGCCGTCGAGATTCGCGCGGCCGAAGTGAGCGCACCCGCCGCAGCGCCAGTCACCAATACCCTCGATGTACGGGATACGGTCAGCTCGGAAGCCTGATCTCACGCCCCTTCGGGGGCGCCATCCCCGCCTTCGCGCCGCTGTCCTTCGCTGTGCCCCAGATCGCGCTCCGGAAACACCAGGTCCCTGACCCGGTTCTTCAGCGTTCTGGCATCGGGAAAGCCGCCATCCCGCTTGCGCTCCCAGAGCACCTCTCCGCCACAGGCGATCTCGAACACGCCACCGGTCCCCGGTAGCAGCGTCACCCCACCCAGATCGGTACCAAAGGTGCTGAGCAGCTCCTGAGCCAGCCAGCCCGAGCGCAGCAGCCATTGGCACTGGGTGCAGTAGTGGATGGTGATGACAGGTTTGGCGTTCGCCACGGTACACCTCGCAAGGCCTGGGCTCCCTATAATACGCAGCCCCCGATCCCGTCCGCCATGTGGTCCGTCCTATGCGCCTGCTGCTGCCCGTAGTCTGCCTTCTGCTGTCCACCCTGGCCTGGGGTGCGCCACCGCCCAAGGTGGGACTGGTGCTGTCCGGCGGCGCCGCCCGGGGGCTGGCGCATATCGGCGTGCTCAAGGCGCTGGAGGAACAGGGCATCCAGGTCGACGCCATCGCCGGTACTAGCATGGGCGCGGTGATCGGTGGTCTCTATGCCGCTGGCTACAGCGCCGAGGAACTGGAGCGCATCGCGCTGGACATGGATTGGGGCCAGGTGCTCTCCGACCAGCCGCCACGCAAGGACGTGCCCTTCAGGCGCAAGCAGGACGACCGCGATTTCCTGGTCAAGCAGAAGCTCAGCTTTCGCGACGATGGCACCCTGGGCCTGCCGATCGGGGTGATCCAGGGCCAGAACCTGGGGATGATGCTGGAAAAGCTGTTCGTGCATACCAGCGACACCCGGGATTTCAACCAGTTGGCCATCCCCTTCCGCGCCGTGGCCACGGACATCACCACCGGCGAGAAGGTGGTGTTCGACCACGGCCACCTGCCCCGGGCCATTCGCGCCAGCATGTCGATTCCGGCGGTGTTCGCCCCGGTGGAGATCGATGGCCGGCTGCTGGTGGACGGCGGCATGGTCGACAACATCCCCATCGACGTGGCGCGGGACATGGGCGCGCAGCGGGTGGTGGTGGTCGACATCGGCACGCCGCTGCTCAAGCGCAAGGACCTGACCACGGTGCTGGACGTGCTCAATCAGTCCACCACCCTGATGACCCGCAACAACTCCCAGGCGCAACTGGCGACCCTGGGCAAGCAGGACCTGCTGATCCAGCCGCCGCTGGCCAGCTACACCAGCGCCGACTTCAGCGAGGTCAAGGCGCTGATCGATGCGGGCTACCGGGCGACGATGGCCATGGCCGGCGAGCTCGCGGTGCTGCGCAAGGACGCGAAGAACGAACGCACCACCGCGGTGGCGGCCGCGCGCGCACCCACCAGCCGCACCCCGGTCATCGACGCCATCCGCATCGAAAACGATTCCAAGGTCGAGGACGAGGTCATCCGCCACTACATCCGCCAGCGCCTGGGCGAACCGCTCAATGTCGAACGCCTGCAGGACGATATGAGCACCCTCTATGGCCTGGACTACTTCGACCAGGTGGAATACCGCATCCGCCGGGAGGGCCCCGGCGACAACGTGCTGGTGATCTACGCCCGCGGCAAGCGCAGCGGCACGGACTTCCTGCGGCTGGGCCTGAATCTGTCGGATGACCTGCGGGGCGACAGCGCCTTCAACTTCGGTGCCAGCTATCGCATCAATGGCCTCAATCGCCTGGGTGGCGAATGGCTGACGCGGGTGCAGATCGGCGACCACCAGGAGCTCTACAGCGAGTTCTACCAGCCGCTGGACGTCGGCTCACGCTATTTCATCGCACCCTATATCGGCGGCGAGGCACGCAACATCGAACAGCTGGAACGCAACGACCCCATCGCCGAATACCGCCGCGAACGCTATGGCTTCGGCCTGAACGTGGGGCGGCAGATCGGCAACAAGGCCGAGATACGCCTGGGCATCGGCCACGATTGGGGCAGCACCAAGGTGCACGTCGGCCCGCGCGAGACACCCGAGGAGTCCTTTACCGAAGGCTTCTACGAATTGCGCTATTCGCTGGACGATCTGGACGACGTGAACTTCCCGCGGGAGGGCCAGGACCTGGCCTTGACGCTCAAGCAATTCGATCCGAGCCTGGGCTCGGATTCACGCTATCGTCAGCTGGACCTGCACCTGAACAAGGCGCTCAGCTACGGCTACAACACCTTCGTGCTGGGTGGCGGCCTGGGCCGCACCCTGTCGACCGACAGCGACACCAATGTGGTGACCAGCAGCTTCCTGCTGGGCGGAGCCTGGCAGCTCTCGGGCTATCGGCAGGACGCCCTGTCCGGGCAGAACTACGGCCTGGCGCGACTGATCTACTACCACCAGCTCACGCAACGCTCGCTGTTCCCGCTGGACACCCCGGTGTACCTGGGTGGCAGCCTGGAGCAGGGGCGGATCTGGAACCGCGATGACGACTACGACAGCGGCAACATCAGCGCGGCCAGCCTGTTCCTCGGCCTGGATACGCCACTGGGGCCGCTCAAGTTCACCTATGGTCTGAGCGACCAGGGCGAGCACGCCTTCTACATCAACCTGGGCAACAGCTTCTGATCAGGCGATGCGGGACAGCAGGATCTCGGCCCGCTCGCGCTGACTGTCGCTGCCTTCGCTGACGATCTCCTGCAGCAACGAGGTCGCATGCTGGACGTCGCCCTGGTCGAGACAGGCCTCGGCCTCGGCGAACCGCCGGGCGATGGTGTCGGCCATGAAGTGCTCGTCGAGACTCAGGTCCAGCTCCATGACCGCCGGCAATTCGCCCAGGCCTTCGGGGAAGTCGTCCTCGAGGCTGACCTCCAGGGCATCGACCTGCTTCCACCCGGAATCCGCATCCAGTTCCTCGGTCAGCGCAATGGCCTCATCGAGACTGAGGTCGGCCAGATCCAGGTCATAGTGCTCTTCGGTCACCGGGGCGGGCGTCGCCGGCTCGGCGAATTGCAATTCCGCCGACCACTCGCTCGCCGGCGCGTCGAACGCCGGCAGTTCGAGGTCCAGATCATCTTCCAGCAGAGGCTCCACCGGATCGGCGGACATCCCGGGAAACTGGGCATGCAGCACTGCCAGGCTCGCCGCCACACCGCCTAGCGCGAGAAAGCGCTGTTCGTGCTGCCGGAACGCCTGGGCCTCGCCCAGGGTGGCCAGCACCCTGAGCAGCAACAGCCGCAGATCCTGACGGCGATCGTCTTCGGCGAGGCCGCTTTCCAGCACTTCTCGCGCCTGGCCGTAGCGGCCATAGGCGATGTAGATCTCCGCCCGACCGGCATGATCGTCGACCGGCGCCGGGCTGGCGACGGCCGCCGGCCTGGCCTTGGCGGGCGCCGGCTGGGTAGCGGCCAGAACGGGCTCGGGCAGGGGCTCCGCCCTGTCGAGCTGTTCGACCTCTTCCTCCACGTCGATAACAGCCTCTTCGGCCTGCCGTCGACGCCACCAGAGCACTCCGGCCAGGGCCAGCATGGCCGCGGCGCCAGCCAGCAACAGCGAGCGCAGGGACAGCAGGCCTTCGTCGGCGCTGTCGGACGTGGAACTCGCAACGGGTGCCGCCTGCGGCGCCGGCGTTGCAGGTGCCGCGGGGGTGGCCACCGGCGTCGGCGCGGCCAGGGCCACCGAGCGCGCCTGCTTCAATTGCTGCTGCAGACCGTCACGGTCCTGCTGGAGCTGTTCGATCATCGCCTCTTTCTGCGCCAGCAGCGCGTCGTAGCGCTCCTGCAGCTGGGTGAGCTGACCCTCCAGATCGCCGACCTGCCGACCCAGATCTTGGGTCACCAGCAGCGGCTTGGTGTCCTCGGCAGGGCTTCCCGCGGGCTGCGGCGCCGTTGCGGGTGGCGCCGCCCCTTCGCTTGCCGAGGCTGGCGCCGCGACGGGCGCTGGAGCGGGTGCCGGGGCTGCGGGTGCAGGTGCCAGCACCGGCGCGGCTGCGACCGGTGGCGCGGGCACCGGGCTGGGCGCTGGCGATGGAGCGGTCTTGGCCACCACGGGTTGCCGCGGCGCAGGCTCGCTGACACCCACCGGCAGCCGCAGGCGCTGCCCGGCCTTGAGTCGCCCGGGATCGTTGTTGGCGAAGGACGCCGGATTGAGCGCGAACAGATCGGCCATGAGCTGCTCGGCCGACCGGTTCGCCATGGGCCCCAGGCGCTTGGCAATGCTCCAGAGGGTGTCCTTGGGACGCGTCTGGTAGACGCCCTCTCCAGCAGCCAGATCCGGCGAGGGCGCGAGCCCCTGGCGCGGGGCCGAAGCGGCTTGTCGAGCCACAGACCCCATGGCGGGGGCTGCAGCGGCGGCGCGGGTGGGTGCAGCCTGGACCCGCGCCGGCGCCGTACTGGCGACGCTGGTAGGGGCGCCACCGCTGCGCGGGGGATCCACCAGCAGGGTGAATTCGCGCAGCTGCTTGCCGCCTGGCTGTTCCAGCTGAACGATGAAGCCGAGATAGGGCTCGACCAGCGAGCGACGCGAGGTGACCTCGATGTAGCTGCCGGCCGCGGTGCGCAGGTGCGGGGTGAATACCAGGTCGTCGAGGAACTGGGTGCGATCCACTCCAGCCTGGGCGAACGCCTCGTTCGCCGCCAGGTGGATGCGGAAGTCCCCGGCATCGGCATCGCCGATGTTGACCAGCTCGATCCGCGCGCGCAGGGGCTCGTTCAGAGCGGACTGCAGGGTGATGCCCCCCAGGCCGAGCGCGAACGCCGCTTGAGGAAGAGTGGTCAGCGCGGCGGCCGACAGGATGACAAAGGCAAGGGGACGGCGTTTCGCGACCATGGATACCGCTGCGTCAGGTATTCGAGTAAACCGGTGTTTTAGCGCGGTGGCTCACGAAAATCGCCTCCGCTACGCTGGAACGTAGCATCGATACCGACAGACGGCAAACCGATGGCCGCCCGCGCCGAAAAGCCCGCCGCGAAGGCGACTGGGCGCGATAGGCGATCCCAGACGCCTCGGCCGGAGCAGGCGTCGACGGCGGGGGGCGCTACCCGCGAGGGGCAAGCCGCCAGACGGCAGTCAACCGCGTTCGAGATTGGCCAGGACGCGCTGGTGCACCTGCTGACAGATGGCGATTTCTTCGTCGTCCAGGCCGCTGAGCAGCTCCTTGCGCAGGGCTTCTGCGATGGTCTCGATCTTCTCGATCAGCGGACCGGCCTCCTGGGTCAGCAGGATGCGCTTGGCACGCCGGTCCTCGGTGACCGCCAGGCGCTTGACCAGCCCCTGCTTTTCCAGGCCGTCCAGCAGCCGTGCCAGGGTCGGCCCCTCGATGCTGATGCTCTGGGCGAGCTCACGCTGGGTGGGCTGGACGCCCTTCATCCGCGCCAGGTTCAGCAAGACCTGCCAACGCGCCTGAGACAGCCCCAGATGACTCAGGCGCCGGTCGAGTTCGGCGCGCCAGGCACGGGAGACGTGGAAGATCTGGCGGCCAAACAGGTGTGGATCGGTAGGGGTCATTCAGGCTAAACCTTGTACTTGGATTTTCTCATTATTCTGGTTACAGGCATGGCGGGGCAACCGCCGCGCCTCGCTAGTCCGCCAATTCCGCCTGCAAGGCCGCCCGCACGCAGTAGAGCGCACCGCTCGCCACCCGCCCTTCGAAGCGCGCGGCGACCTGGGCTACCGGCGGCAATTCGCCCTCGTCCTCGAGGAAGGCATCCTGGATTTCCGCCAGCAGATCCTCCGGCAGGTCCAGGGCCTGTTCCAGGGCGATCTGCTGCCCGGCGATGGCCTCGGCCAATAGTGCATAGACATTCTTTTCCGAGCAATTGAGCTGGCGCGCCGCCTGCTCGGGCGTCATCCCGGCGCGTAGAAGGGTCAGCACCTCGTGGCGCACATCGGCGACCGGCGCTGGCGCGGCGTCGCCGTCGTTCAGGGCGTCGAGAAAGGCCTGGCCATAGCGCTCCAGCTTGCGCGCGCCCACGCCGCTGACCCGGCTCATCTCGTCCAGCGAGCGTGGCTGGCTGCGCAGCATCTCCAGCAGGGTGGCGTCGGGGAAGATCACATAGGGCGGCACCGAGTGCTCTTCGGCCAACTTGCGTCTCAGGGTGCGCAAGACCTCCCAGCGTTCGCGTTCGTCGGCGCGCACCAGCTGGCTGGCGGCGCTGGCCGAACCACTGCCACTGCTGCCCCGGCCGCGCTGGGGCTTGGGATCGCGGCGCAATTCGATGCTCACTTCGCCCCGCAGCAGAGGCCGGCAGCTTTCGGTGAGGCGCAGGCCGCCGAAGCCGTCGACATCCACCTCGGCCAGGCCACGGGCGACCAGCTGGCGGAACAGGGTGCGCCACTCGTCCTCACCGCGCGCCTTGCCCAGCCCGAACACGGCCAGGCGCTGGTGGCCGAGGCTCACGATCTTTTCGGTTTCCCGCCCGAGCAGGATATCGACCAGGTGCCCTACCCCATAGCGCTGCCCGCTGCGGTAGATGGTCGACAGCGCCTGGCGCGCCGGTTCGGTGGCGTCCCAGGTCTCCACGGTGTCGATGCAGTTGTCGCAATGGCCGCAGGGCTGGGGCAGGTGCTCGTCGAAATAGGCCAGCAGTACCTGACGCCGGCAGCGGGTTTCCTCGCACAGCGCCAGCATGGCTTCGAGCTTGTGCCGCTCGATGCGCTTGTGGCGCTCGTCGCCTTCGGAGTTCTGCATCATCTGCCGCAGCAGCAGCACGTCCTGCAGGCCGTAGGCCATCCAGGCGTCGGCGGGCAGGCCATCGCGACCGGCACGCCCGGTTTCCTGGTAGTAGGCCTCCAGACTCTTGGGCAGATCGAGGTGGGCGACGAAGCGCACGTTCGGCTTGTCGATGCCCATGCCGAAGGCGATGGTGGCGACCATGATCAGCCCTTCCTCGTTGAGGAAACGCTTCTGGTTGGCGGCGCGCACGTCATTGGGCAGGCCGGCGTGATAGGGCAAGGCCGGAAAACCCTGGTTGCTGAGTTGCTCGGCCACCTCCTCCACCTTCTTGCGCGACATGCAGTAGACGATGCCGGCATCGCCGCGACGCTCGGCCAGAAAGGCCAGCAGCTGCTTGCGTGGCGCCTCCTTGGGCACGATGCGATAGAAAATGTTGGGTCGGTCGAAGCTGGAGAGAAAGCGTTCGGCCTGCTCCAGGTGCAGGCGGCTGGCCATCTCTTCGCGGGTACGGGAATCCGCGGTGGCGGTGAGCGCCAAGCGCGGCACGCCGGGAAAGTGTTCGGCCAGCTGACCGAGCTGCATGTATTCCGGGCGGAAGTCATGGCCCCACTGGGACACGCAGTGGGCTTCGTCGATGGCGAACAGGGCGATCGGCAGGCGCTTGAGGAAGTCCAGCATGCGCGGCTGGACCAGGCGCTCGGGCGCGAGGTAGAGCAGCTTGATCTCGCCGCGCTCCAGCTGCGTGGCGACGGCTCTCTGCTGTTCGCCGGTCATGGTGGAGTTGAGCGCCGTCGCCGACACGCCCAGTTCCAGCAGAGTGGCGACCTGGTCGTCCATCAGCGCGATCAGCGGCGAGACCACCACGGCCACGCCGGGGCGCAGCAGGGCCGGCACCTGGTAGCACAGGGACTTGCCGCCGCCCGTGGGCATCAGCACCAGCGCATCGCCACCGCTGGCCACGCGCTCGATGATCCGGGCCTGGTTGCCACGGAACGCGTCGTAGCCAAAGACGTCTTTAAGGATGCGCAGCGCAGGTTCTGACATGAAGCCTCCTCGAATGGAATGGCCATTATACGGATGCCGAGGTCGCTGCGGCGGTGCTTTTCCGTCGGCCGGCGCCGGGCCGTCAGGTTCGACGTGACCGGGGCGCTCGTCTACAATTCCGGCCGTTCTGCCCTTTCGAATCCTTTCCGAGGTAAGTAGCCGATGTCCTTCGCCGAACAATTGACCCGTCTGCGCGATTTTCTCGATGCAGACGATCTGCACGAAGAAGCGCTCGACTACGTAGCCGCCCATGGCTACCTGACCGCCCTGTCCATCTGCCCGGAAGAGGTTCCCGAACGCGAGTGGATCGACGCCCTCTTCGCCGAGCCGCCGCAGTATCGCGATGCCGCCCAGCAGGAGGAGATCGAGCGCTCCCTGGTGCAGCTCAAGGCGCATATCCTGCGCGTGCTGGGCAGTGACGAAGAGCTGGACCTGCCCTGCGACCTGGATCTCGGCCCCGAGCCGGATGACTCCGAACTGCGTGGCTGGTGCATCGGCTTCATGGAAGGCGTGTTCCTGCGCGAAGCCGTGTGGTTCGAAGACGCCGAAGACGAGGTCAGCGAGCTGCTGCTGCCGATCATGGTGGGTTCGGGTCTGTTCGACGAACAGCCGGAGTTCTCCGAGATCGCCCAGGACCGTCGCCTGGTCGCCGACATGATGGTGCAGATCCCGGAATTGCTGACCCAGCTGTTCCTGCTCTGCCATTCCCCCGAAGAAAAGCCGGCGCTGCTCAAGCCGCGTCATTGAGCGATGGACGAGGCCACCCCCAGACCCCGCCAGCGCAAGGGCTGGGTCCGCTACCTGCTGCTGGGCCTCGGCTGGCTCAGCGTGGCCGTGGGCATCATCGGCGCCTTTCTGCCCTTGCTGCCCACCACGCCCTTCCTGCTCTTGGCCGCGGCCTGCTTCATGCGCAGTTCGGAGCGCTTCTATCTGTGGCTGATCAACCACAAATGGTTGGGCCCCTGGGTCAAGCCCTATCTGGAAGGCGAAGGCATCCCGCTCAAGGGCAAGGTCTACGCCATCGTCGCCATGTGGATCAGCGTGGGCTTTTCCTGCTGGCTGGTGCCCTATGTCTGGGCACGGGTGGCGGCCTTCACCAGTTGCGCGGCGGTGACGGTCTACCTGCTCCGGCAGAAGACCCGGCGCTAGCCGCACGAGCGGCATGAAAAAGGGCGATCAGTGATGATCGCCCTTTTTCATGGGAGATGCAGCGGTGCTCAGGCGGCTCTGGCCATGGGGGTGGGCGGTGCCTGATCGGGGACGGTGGGCTCGCCCGGCTCGCTGGGCTGGATGGGCGCCGGATCGGGTTGATCGGGTTCGCCGCCGGCACGGGGCATGGCAAGGGCGACAAAGCGGGAGAAAGCGTCGAGCTGGCGGATCGGAAAGCGGGACATGGGGTGACTCCTCTGCTGACTCTCTAGGTAGAGTGGTCCGGCACCCGGGTAATTCCCTCAGTCGCGCGGCTCTGCCCCGCCATGATTGCGTGCAAAGGTTTCCGGGCCCATAGCGGCGATCTGGCCGTCGATCAGTGCCTCGAACGGCGCCAGCAGGGCATCGAAGCGGCGCGGCGCCTCCAGCGCATTCAACGCAGCGACCACGGCCTCCACGGTCGACAGCGCATCCGGCGCCGGGGCCTTGCGCACCCGGTAGCGCGAGGGCGCGCCGGGCGGCAGGGTGAGCCTGGGCAGGGCCGCCAGCAGCGGATTGGCATGCAGCAGCAAGCGCGCCTTGCGCCAGGTGCCGTCGGGAATCACCAGCAGCCGTGGCGCCTTGGTCACGGCAGCAGGCGGCAGCAGATCGACCGTGATCGCCTCGGGGCCGGGAAACAGCAGCCAGGCGTCATGGTCGGCGAGCCAGAGCGGCAGGTCGGGAAAGGTCTCGCCGATCTCCAGCTGCGCATTGTCGAGCCCCAGGGCGGCCAGGCGCGCCGTGTTGAGCGGATGGCGTCGCTCGCTGGGATGCTGCAGCAGCAGCACCCGGGTGCGATTGGCCAGGGCTGGGATCAGCGCGCACAGGCAGAGCGACAGGGGACGCTGGCAGCGTGCGCAGGCGGGACGGGACATCAGGGCTTCCGGAGCGAATCGGGGCGGCGATCATACCGGATCGCCGCCGCCCTGCTCCGCCTAGCGATTGAAGCGCGCGGTGAGATCGTGCAGGTAGTCGGCCATGCCTTCCAGTTCGCGACTCAGTTCCGAGCCGCGACGGGCCTGGGCCGAGCTGTGATCGGAAAGATCGGCGATGCGGCTGATCTGGCGATTGATGTCCTCAGACACATGGCTCTGCTCTTCCACCGCAGTGGCCATCTGCTGGCTCATGGCGGTGATGAGGCTGACCGAGGCGCTGATGCCTTCCAGGGATTCACGTACCGCCGCCGAATGGCGTTCGCTCTGGCGCGAGGTCTCTTCGCCACGACTGGCGGTGGCCACGGCGCGGTCCGCATTTGCCTGCAGGTTGGCGATGATCTGGTGGATCTGTTCGGTGGATTCGCGAGTGCGCGAGGCCAGCGAGCGGACCTCATCGGCCACCACGGCGAAACCACGGCCAGCCTCGCCGGCGCGGGCGGCCTCGATGGCGGCGTTGAGCGCCAGCAGGTTGGTCTGTTCGGCGATGGCGGTGATGACGTCGGCGACGCTGCCGATGCTCTGGGTCGAATTGGCCAGCTCGCCCACCGCCTGACCGATGTCGCTGACCGCGGTACCGAGTTCGCGCATGGAGGTCAGGCTTTCCTCGGCCTTGTCCCGCCCGGAGTGCACCAGGCTCTCGGCATTGGCGGCGGCCTGGGCGGTCTCCTGGACGTTTTGCGAGACCTCGTGGATGGTCGAGGTCATCTGGGTGATGGCGGCGGCGGACTGGTCGGTCTCGTGGCGCTGCTGATCCAGCAATTCGGCCTCGGATTGGGCCAGCTGGGAGGATTCGCGCGCCTTCTGGCGCACGCTGTCGCCGACATCGGCCAGGCGGGTCAGGGCCGTCTGCAGCCGCGCGGCCTCGCTGTGCAGCGCCAGGTCCAGGCGCGCCGGGGCGCCGCACTGGTCGCTGTAGGTCGGGGCGACCACGGCACTGGAAAACATCTTCGGATGATCGGCGAGGATGCGCTCGATGCTGGCGCGTTGGCGATACAGCTGGTGGCCGCTGATACCCAGCAGCGCCGCGACGATGAGGACCGCCTGGGTCGTGTCATCGAGCAGGAAGTGCCCGCTCAGGATCACCCCGGTGGCCGCCACCGTCGACCAGCAGGCGGCGATGGCGCTCCCCAGGCGGCGAGTCATGGGCACGGGGGCCTTGCCGGCGTTGATGCGGGCATAGAGTTCGCCGGCGCGACGGACCTCGCTGGCGCTGGGCAGCGAACGCACGGATTCGTAACCGATCACCCGGCCCTGTTCGAGGATCGGGGTGACATAGGCGCTGACCCAGTAGAAGTCGCCGTTCTTGCAGCGATTCTTGACGATGCCCATCCACGGCTTGCCTTCCTTGAGGGTCGCCCACATGTGGCCGAACACCGGCGGCGGCATGTCGGGATGACGCACCAGATTGTGCGGACTGCCGATCAGCTCCTCCCGGGTATAGCCACTGATGGCGATGAAGGCCTCGTTGCAGTAGGTGATGTTCCCCTGCAGGTCAGTGGTGGAGATGAGTCGTTCTTCTTCCTTGAAGGTACGGCCTTGCTGGGTGACCGGCAAATTCGTGCGCATGCGGGTGCCTTATCTAGCGGGTTATCTACTCCGTGCGACATCAACCAGTTCAATGGTGGCCAACTGCCGTCACAGGCGCCGACGGTAACCATTTGGTTATCGTCATACTAGCTATCGGCATGTTGCATCTGGGCTTTAAGGATGCGCTGAAAACTCTGGATAAGCGGCTCTCGTCCACGCCCTCGACGGCTGATGAGGGAGAACGGCGCCTGATAGCCGAAGGTTGCCGGCTGCAAGGCCTTGAGCCGGCCCTGGTCGACCCAGGCGTGGACATAGTGCTCTGGCAGATAGCCGATATAGGCGCCGGAGAGGATGAGGATCAGCTGCGCTTCCATGCTTTCCACGGTGGCGGCGCTTTCCTTGAAGCCATGGCGAGCCAGCTCCGCCTGACTCCAGTAGCCGCGTCGCACCATCCGCTGGCGGGTGATCACCTCGGCGGGAATGCGCCGCTCCTGGAACAGTGGATGCCGATCGCTGCAATAGAGCCAGTGCTGCTCGCGATACAGCGGCTGGTAGACCACTCCGTTCATACGCGCGGAGAAGGCGCCCACGGCGAGATCCAGCCGTCCTTCCAGGACGCCGAGCTGCAGTTCATAGGGGCTGGTCACGGCCAGGTGCAGGTGCACGCCGGGATAGTCATGGGTATAGCGGCCGATCACCTGGGCCAGCGGCAACGCCGGTTCGCTGGACAGCGAATCCAGCACGCCGAGGTTGAGGGTGCCGCTCAGTTCGCCCCTGAGCGTGGTGGCATAGCGTTCGAAGCCCTCGATCTCGCCCAGGATGCGCAGGGTTTCCTGATGGAAGAGTTCACCCTTGCTGGTCAGGGCGAAACCGCCCCGGCCGCGATGACAGAGGGTGACGCCGAGCTGCCCCTCCAGCTGGCTCATGTAGGTGCTGATGGCCGAGGTGGACAGGTTCAATTCCTGCTGCGCCGCGGCGAATCCCTGGTGGCGGACCACGCAGGCGAACAGCTTGAGCAGGCGGATGTCGTGGAGGGCATTGGCCATGGCGGACTCCGGTGGACGCAGCCCGGCAGTCTAGCCATTAGTTCAGAAATCTCTGAAGTGATTTTTTGCCCGGGCCGATTCTTCAGCCGCCATCGGCTTTGCACAATCGGGGCATCACAACGACGAGGATGACCCGTGGAAAAGATCCTGCACCAGCCGCTGGGCGGCAACGAGATGCCCCGTTTCGGCGGCATCGCCAGCATGCTGCGACTGCCCCACCTCGCCTCCCCTCAAGGCCTCGATGCAGCCTTTATCGGCATCCCGCTGGACATCGGCACCTCGCTGCGCTCCGGCACCCGCTTCGGTCCGCGCCAGCTGCGCAGCGAATCGGTGATGATCCGGCCCTACAACATGGCCACCGGCGCGGCGCCCTTCGATTCCCTGAGTGTCGCCGACCTGGGCGATGTGGCCATCAACACCTTCAACCTGCTCGATACGGTGCGGCTGATCGAGGCCCATTACGACCAGGTGCTGGAGCACGACGTCATCCCCCTCACCCTGGGCGGCGATCACACCCTGACCCTGCCGATCCTGCGCGCCATGAAGAAGAAGTACGGCAAGATCGGCCTGGTGCACGTGGATGCCCATGCCGACGTCAACGAGCACATGTTCGGCGAGAAGATCGCCCATGGCACCACCTTCCGCCGCGCGGTGGAGGAAGGCCTGCTCGACTGCGACCGGGTGGTGCAGATCGGCCTGCGCGCCCAGGGCTACGCCGCCGACGACTTCGACTGGTGCCGCGAGCAGGGCTTTCGGGTGGTGCAGGCCGAGGAATGCTGGCACAGATCGCTGACGCCGCTGATGGCCGAGGTGCGCGAGCGGGTCGGGGGCGGCCCGGTATATCTGTCCTACGACATCGACAGCATCGACCCGGCCTGGGCGCCGGGGACCGGCACCCCGGAGATCGGCGGCCTGACCACCATCCAGGCACTGGAGATCATCCGCGGCTGCCGTGGCCTCGAGCTGGTGGGTTGCGACCTGGTCGAGGTCTCGCCGCCCTATGACACCACCGGCAATACCGCGCTGCTCGGTGCCAACCTGCTCTACGAAATGCTCTGCGTGCTGCCGGGGGTCGCCTACCGCTGACGCCTTAAGGTGCGGCGACCCGCCATGACGGTCGCCCACCCGCTGTCTTTTCGCTGCCGAACACCGGCGGACCGCCTGGTCCGCCGACAACAAGAACGCGGGTCCGGCCTGCGTATAACCGTGTCGAGGCGTCATCCATGGACCATCATGACGGCATCACCCGTATCGAAACCTTTGGCGTCGAGCAGATTCCCGACCACGAACGCCATGCCACCCCCTTCGACCTGTTCCGCCTGATCTTCGGCGGCGCCAACACCTTCGCCACCGCCGTGCTCGGCAGCTTTCCGATCCTGTTCGGCCTGTCCTTCCAGGCCGGGGTGCTGGCCATCGCGAGCGGGGTTCTGTGTGGCGCGCTGATCCTGGCGCCCATGGGCCTGTTCGGCGCGCTCAACGGCACCAACAATGCCGTCTCCTCCGGTGCCCATTTCGGCGTCCACGGCCGGATCGTCGGCTCCTTTCTCTCGCTGCTGACTGCCATCGCCTTCTTTTCGCTGTCGGTCTGGAGTTCCGGCGATGCCCTGGTGGGCGGTGCCCAGCGCCTGGTCGGACTGCCGGAGAACGCGCTCAGCCTGGGGCTGGCCTACGGGCTGTTCGCCGTGCTGGTGCTGACGGTGTGCCTCTATGGCTTTCGCTTCATGCTGTGGGTCAACAAGATCGCCGTGGTCAGTGCCAGCCTGCTGTTCCTGCTCGGCATCCCGGCCTTCGCCGGCAGCTTCGACGCCGGTTACGCCGGCATCCTGCAAGCGGGTCAGCCGGGCTTCTGGGCGGCTTTCGTCGGCGCGGCCCTGGTGGCCATGAGCAATCCGGTGTCCTTTGGCGCCTTTCTCGGCGACTGGTCGCGCTACATTCCGCGGCAGACGCCCCGCCTGCGCATCCTGCTGGCGGTCATCGCGGCCCAGGCCGCCACCCTGATCCCCTTCCTGTTCGGCCTGGCCACCGCTTCGCTGGTGGCGACCAGGGCGCCCGACTACATCGCGCAAAACAACTATGTGGGCGGCCTGCTGGCCATCGCGCCCACCTGGTACTTCCTGCCGGTGTGCCTGCTGGCGATCATCGGTGGCCTGTCTACCGGCACCACCGCGCTCTATGGCACCGGCCTGGATCTCTCCAGTGTGCTACCCCGGCTGCTGACCCGGGTACGGGCGACCCTGCTGATCGGGCTGGCGGCCATCGCCTTCATCTTCATCGGGCGCTTCAGCTTCAACCTGGTGCAGAGCGTATCGACCTTTGCCGTGCTGATCGTGACCTGCACCAGCCCCTGGATGGTGATCATGATTCTCGGGCTGGTGGTCCGCCGCGGCTTCTATTGCCCGGACGATCTGCAGGTGTTCACCCGCGGCGAGCAGGGTGGCCGCTACTGGTTCCAGCATGGCTGGAACTGGCGCGGCATGGGCGCCTGGATTCCCAGCGCCCTGCTCGGCCTCGCCTTCGTCAATCTGCCCGGTCAGTTCGTGGGGCCCCTGGGTGAACTGGCGGGCGGCATCGACCTGAGCCTGCCGCTGGCCCTGGGCAGCGCCGCCCTGCTCTATCTGCTGCTGCTCCTGCTGTTCCCGGAACCGGCGGCCGTCTATGGCCCGGCCGGCCCGCGACGCCCCAGACGCAGTCGTGCCCGCACCGCGCTCCCGGGCATCCGCGCCGCCTGATACCTGAACCCTGTCACGGGGTCGGTGCGCCCGGCCCTGTCTAGTCCTGCAAGAGATTCCGTCATGCTCCTGGATATTTCCGTCGTTCTGGCCTACGCCCTGGCCATGCTCCTGCTCGGCTGGTACGGCATGCGCCGCGCCCGCAATCAGGAAGAATTCCTCGTCGCCGGTCGCAACCTCGGCCCGGCCTGCTACCTGGGCACCATGGCCGCCACGGTGCTGGGTGGCGCCGCCACCGTGGGCACGGTGCGCCTGGGCTACGTCCACGGGCTGTCCGGCTTCTGGCTGTGCGCCATGCTGGGTGGTGGCATCCTGGTGCTCAATCTGTTTCTCGCCAAACCCCTGCTGAAGTTGCGCATCTACACCGTGACCCAGGTGCTGGAACGGCGCTATACGCCCCTGGCCCGGCAGGCCAGCGCCGCCATCATGTTCGTCTATGCGCTGATGCTGAGCGTGGTCTCGGTGCTGGCTATGGGCACGGTGATCCAGGTGCTGTTCGAGCTGCCCTTCTGGAGCGCCATCCTGCTCGGTGGCAGCGTGGTGGTGATCTATTCCAGCATCGGCGGCATGTGGTCCCTGACGCTGACCGACATCGTCCAGTTCGTCATCAAGACCGCGGGCCTGATGTTCGTGCTGCTGCCGATCTGCCTGACCCGGGTCGGTGGCTGGGATGCCCTGATGGCCAAGCTGCCGGCCAGCGCCTTCGCCCTGACCACCCTCGGCTACGACACCATCCTCACCTACTTCCTGATCTACTTCTTCGGCATCCTCATCGGCCAGGACATCTGGCAGCGGGTCTTCACCGCGCGTAGCGAGGGCGTGGCGCGTGTGGCGGGCAGCCTGGCCGGCGTCTATTGCGTGATCTACGGCCTGGTGGGCGCGCTGATCGGCATGTGCGCTCGGGTGCTGCTGCCGGATCTCGCCGACGCCAACAACGCCTTCGCCGCCATCGTCCGCAGCGCCTTGCCGGACGGCATCCGCGGCCTGGTGATCGCCGCGGCCCTGGCCGCCATGATGTCCACCGCCAGTGCCGGCCTGCTGGCTGCCTCCACCACCCTGACCGAAGACCTGCTGCCGCGACTGCGTGGCGGCCGGGCCTCGACCTTGGCCATGGCCCGGATGTTCACCCTGCTCACCGGTCTCGCCGTGCTCGCCATCGCCCTGCTGGTCAATGACGTCATCGGCGCCCTGACCTTGGCCTACAACCTGCTGGTCGGTGGCATCCTGGTACCGCTGCTGGGGGCCATCCTTTGGCCGCGCGCCACCACGGCGGGTGCCCTGGCCAGCATGCTGCTGGGTTCCGCGGCGGCCGTCGTCTTCATGCTCAAGGACGGCCTGGAGGCCAATACGCCGATCTATTTCAGCCTCGGCCTAAGCCTGGTCAGCTTTGTGGTGGTGAGTCTGCTGACAGCGCGTTCCCAGGTGGCGGCGCGGGCCGCCTAGCTGACCGAACTGCGCGTCCGCTGCACCGCCTGAACCTCGCTCAGGATCAGGCCGCTGGCCGGGCGCATCGGCATTTGGGCCAGGTCGATGCGCAGGTCCTGGGTCGGCACCTGGTAGGTCATGTCCTGCAGCAGCAGGCGCAGGGCGGAGGTCATGAGTTCCAGGGCGATGCCCTCGCCCGGACAGCGGTGGTGCTGCGCCACCTCACCGCCGCCCTGGGGTACGAAGGCCGCCTCGGGTGCCTGTTCCGTGAGAAAGCGCGTGGGATCGAACACCTCGGGACGGTCCCAGCTGCGCGGATCGCGGTTGGTGCCATAGAGATCCAGCAGGACCCGCGTGCCGCGGGGAAAGGCGACGCCGTGCCACTCGAAGCTCTCCCGCACCCGCGCCACGGTGAAGGGAAAGAAGGCATAGAAGCGTCGTACCTCCTGGGCGAAGGGCACCCGGGCGGCGGGATCGGCTCTCAGTCGTTCGCGCCAGGCCGGTTGCTTGTACAGCGCCAGGGCGGCGAAGGTGGAAAAGCGTGCCACGGCCACCGTCGGCCGCAAGACATTGAGCAGCTCCACCGCGGCCACTCGCGGCGGCAACGGCTGGCCATCCGCTTCCCGGTGCTGCGCGATCAGCGCCAGGGCACTGCCGGCGGGGGCATGCTGCTGGCGGGCCTGCTCGATCTGGCGGCCGAGCCAGAGCTCCAGCCGCTGCCGTGCGCGACGGGCGCCCAGGTTGCCCAGACCCACGCGGCCGCCGCCCTCGATCAGGGCGACCAGCTCGGCACAGCGCTGCCCTTCCTCCTCTCTGGCCAGGGCGACCCCCGCCCAGTCGCAGACCGTGCGGGTATAGAGGCGATGCAATTCGTCCAGCAGGACGATCTCGCCGCGGCGCTGCCAACTGGGCAGTCTGGCGCGCCACTCCTGTTCCACCCGGGTGATCAAGGCTTCCACCCGCGTCGAGCGGGTGATGTCGACGAAGAGTGCCTTGCGCTGGCGATGGGCGGCGCCGTCCAGGCCCTGAACGCCGCCTTCACCAAAGAGCGTCTTGCGCAGCTGACGAGGCGCGGCAGCCACCCGGCTGAAGCGCTCTTCGCGATAGAACAGCTCGACCGCCGCCGGGCCGCGCAGGCAAAGGGTGGGTTGCAGCAGCAGGCGCGTGGCGAAGACATCGCTTTCCAGGCGTTCACAGCGATTGCTGATGAAGGCATAGCCTTCGCGCAGCAGTGCCAGGCTCGAATCGAAGGCCGGGAGCTTGGGCAGGATGGACATCGGAGGGGCTCCAGGATAGCGGATAGACCTGCCCGTGGGACCGCCGGCAAGCGGCGCCGGTGCCGCCGTCGCGCTTGCGGTTTTTACCAGCGAAGCCGCGCCGATACCGGGCCGCTGCGCTCGAACGGCAGCGCGCCAAGACCGGTCCATGCTGCTGGAATCGCCGTCGCGATGCTCCGCTTTCCGCACAAGGCGCCTGTGTTTGAACACCACCCGCTGCTCTCGCCTGCAACTCGTCCTGCTGCTGATGCTGGCGCTACTGACCCTGGCGCTTGGCTGGGCACCCGTCGACCGTCTGACCTGGATGATCGAGCAGCTGCTGGTGGTCGCTGCGCTGGTGGGCGTCGCCCTGGTGCAGCGGCGTTTGCAGCTGTCGGCCAGCGCCAGCCTGCAACTCTGCGGCTTTCTAGTGCTGCACCAGATCGGCGCCCACTACACCTATTCCCGGGTGCCCTACAGCGAGGCCTGGCAGGCCCTGACCGGCGTTCGCCTGGACGAGGCGCTGGGCCTGAGGCGCAATCACTATGACCGGCTGGTACATTTCGCCTATGGCCTGCTGCTGGCGCGCCCCGTTCGCGAGGTGGTCCAGGGCCTGAGCGGCCTGCGCGGCTGGCGAAGCGCCTATGTGGCCCTGGAATTCGTGCTGGCCTCCTCGGCCGGTTACGAGCTGATGGAATGGCTGGGCGCCGACCTGCTGGCGGAAGAGGCCGGGGAGGCCTTCGTCGGCGCCCAGGGCGATCCCTGGGATGCGCAAAAGGACATGGCCCTGGCCTTTCTCGGCGCCTTGCTCTCGCTGGGCTGCCGCCATGGCTGGCCCGGACGCCGCGGCACCGGCCAGGGCCCGGGCTCGGCCTAGCGGGTAATCACCGGTTCCAGGGCTTCCAGCCAGCAGACCACCGCCACGGCGCCGCCATCCGGAATGCCGCGGGCGCGCTCGCCCAGGTAGCTGGCGCGGCCCTGGGCCGGCAGCATCCCGACGGTGGCCTCGGCGCCCTCACGGGCGGCGGCGAGGGCCGCGGCAAAGGCCTGCGTCGGGCTGGCGCCCGCCTGGGCACCGGCCAGCAGGGCATCCGCGGCCGGGCGCAAGGCATCGAGCATGGTGCGCTGGCCCGGCTGGGCGCCACCCAGTTCGGCCAGGGCCTGGACGCCACCATCCATAGCCTGAGCCCATTGGGCCAGCGTGGGTCGCTCCACCCCGTCCAGCACCTGGGCGGCGCGGATCAGGGCGCAGGCGTAGAAGGGACCAGAGCTGCCACCGATGGCCCGGCGCAGTGCCTGACCCGTGGCTGCCAGGGCGCTGGTCGGGGTGTACCAGGCACTGGCGGGCAAGGCGCGCATGGCTTCAGCGCCACGGGCCAGGCTGGTGCCCAGGTCGCCGTCCCCGGCGCGACTGTCCAGATCGGTGAGGCGGGCTTCGTTGGCCAGCAGGCTGGCGACGATCGCAGCGGCCCCCGCCTGCAGAGGCTCTGCCAGGGGACCGGGGGTATGAGGAGTAGTTTCGGCTGCTGCCGCGGGTGCGGGCAGCAGGGTGG
>Ga0302349_1001210_pt1 | contig 21499 bp, 20 predicted proteins | sample PhyAR1_FD_202176 | JGI IMG/M metagenome (GOLD analysis project Ga0302349, IMG submission 202176) | Leaf surface microbial communities from alfalfa plants in UC Gill Tract Community Farm, Albany, California, United States - DLSL A.R1... | ecosystem: Host-associated > Plants > Phyllosphere >...
CGGCGACGCGCGTCGTGCTCGCGACCAACGCCCCCGACGCGGGCGTCGAGGAGGCCCTCGCCGCGTGGGGGATCCGCGAGCACTTCGACGAGCTCATCTTCAACACCGGCAAACCCGCGGGCCTCGCAGCCATCATTCAGCGCGCCCTGAAGGACGGCCCCGTTCTCTCAGTCGGCGACATCGTCGTCAACGATCTCGCGCCGGCGACCGAGCTCGGCGCCGACACGGCGCTCGTCGGAGCGACGGCCGTGACCTCCCCCGCTTCCGTGACCATGCGGGCGACGACGCTCGCCGAGCTCGCGGATCAGATCGTGGCGTGGGCACACGCCGCGGAGTTGTCCACCGCACCCACCCTGTAGAAGATCACCCTGTAGAAAAAGGATGAACCACATGCGCAAGTCCCTCCTCGCCGCGGGCTCCGTCGCGATTCTCGGCCTCGGACTCGGCCTCGCCGGATGCAGCAGCGCCGCCGAAGAGCCCGAATCGATCACCATCTCGCTCGTGCCTTCCGTGCAGGGCGAGGACCTCGCCGAGGCGCTCGATCCGCTGACCGAGTACCTCTCGGACGGCCTCGGCATGGACGTCAAGGGCGTCGTCGCCGACAACTACAACGCCACCGTCGAGGCCCTCGGCGCCGACCAGTCGCAGGTCATCATCAGCGACGCCGGCTCGCTCTACAACGCCATGGGACAGTACGACGCGAAGCTCATCCTGCGCGACGTCCGCTTCGGCGCCACGAGCTACGCGGCCGTGGCCTACACGAACAACCCCGACAAGTACTGCGACGACGAGCCCGTCATGGCCACCTACGAGGCCGGCCCCGTCGAGCTGTCCTACTGCAACGGACTCGAGGACGGCACTGCCACGGGACAGGGCCCGAAGGGCGTCGAGCACCTCGCCGATGCGAAGGGCGCCAAGGTCGCACTGCAGGCCGCGACGAGCCCCGCCGGATACCAGTACCCGATCGTCGCCTTCCAGGATCAGGGTCTCGACACCGACGCCGACATCGAGCAGATCCCGGTCGAGGGCAACAACAACGCCGTCATCGCCGTCGCGAACGGCGACGCCGAGATCGGCTTCGCCTACTGGGACGCCCGCGTCACCGTCACCGAGGAATTCCCCGACATCGCCGACAAGGCCGTCGCCTTCGCGTACACGGAGATGATCCCGAACGGCGGCGTCGCGGTCAGCGACTCCCTCTCGGACGAGACGGTCGAGAAGCTCACGCAGCTGCTCGACGACTACGCCGACTCCTCCGACGAGGCGAAGGACGTCATGTTCGAACTCGTCGGCCTCTCCGACTGGACGGCCGACACCGCCGAAGACGAGATCACCCGCTACGGCGAGATCCTCGAGAAGTTCTCCAACTGACGATGACGAACACCGCTCACGCCGCGGGGGCCTCGGCCTCCGCGGCGTGGCCGATCCGTCTCGAGAACGCATCGGTCACGTACCCCAATGGCACCGCCGCGCTGAAGAACGTCACGCTCACGATCGAGCCGGGCGAGATCGTCGCCATCGTCGGTCTCTCCGGATCCGGAAAGTCGACGCTCATCCGCACCGTCAACGGTCTCGTCCCCGTGACGAGCGGATCCGTCACCGTCGGCCCGCACGAGGTCTCCCGCCTGCGCGGCCGCGCGCTGCGCGAGCTGCGCAGCAACGTCGGCATGATCTTCCAGGCCTTCAACCTCGCCGAACGAGTGAACGTCTACCGCAACACCCTCGTCGGCCGCTTCGCCGGTCAGAACGCGTTCCGCTCCTTCTTCGGCATCGCGTCGCCCGAAGACCGACAGATCGCCCTCGACGCCCTCGACTCCGTCGGCATGCTCGACAAGGTGTGGACGCGCGCCGGATCCCTGTCGGGCGGCCAGAAGCAGCGCGTCGCGATCGCGCGCGCCCTCTCGCAGGATCCGCGCGTGATGCTCGCCGACGAGCCCGTCGCGAGCCTGGATCCGCCCACCGCGCACGCGGTGATGCACGAACTCACCCGGCTCAACGCCGAACGCGGCCTCACGGTGCTCGTCAACCTGCACCTCATGGATCTCGCGCGCGACTACACGACGCGCATGATCGGCCTGCGTTCCGGCGAGGTCGTCTACGACGGCCCCGCGGCGAGCGCCAGCGACGCCGATTTCGAGCAGATCTACGGTCGCCGGATCCAGCCGCAGGATCGCCTGGGAGCATCGTGACCCTCGTCCTGCCCCCGAAGCCGCGCACGTGGCCGAAGACGCTCGGCATCGCGGCCGCCCTCGCGGTGTTCACGCTGCTCACGTGTCTTCCGGCCATCGGCGGCGTCGAACTCGACTTCGCGGCGATCGCGAAGAACTGGCGCCACGGCGCATCGAAGCTGGCGCAGCTCGCGCAGCCGGACTTCTCGTTCCTGCCGCGCACGTGGATCCCGATGCTCGAAACCATTCAGATGGCGATCATCGGCGCCGCCGCAGCGGCGCTCGTGTCGGTCCCGCTGACGCTGTGGGCGGCTCGGCCGAGCAACCCGAACTCCGTCACGCGAGGGATCGTGCGCGCGGTGATCAACGTGATCCGCTCGGTGCCGGACCTCGTCTACGCGACGATCCTCGTCGCCCTCACGGGCGTCGGGGCGCTGCCCGGCCTCATCACGCTGTTCCTCTTCGACCTCGGCGTCGTCGTGAAGCTCGTGTCGGAGGCAATCGACTCCGACAAGCACGCCTACCTCGAGGCGGGGCACGCCGCCGGCGCCACCCAGTTCCAGCTCAACCGCGCTCTCACCCTGCCGCAGTCGCTGCCGCTGTTCGCGAACCAGTGGCTGTACGCGCTCGAGCTGAACGTGCGCATCTCGGCGATCCTCGGCATCGTGGGCGCCGGCGGCATCGGTCGCCTGCTCAACGAGCGATTCGGCTTCTACGCCTACGACGACGTGTCGATCATCATCCTCGAGATCCTCGTCGTGGTGATCCTCATCGAAGTGGTCTCCAATCTGTTGCGAAGGAGGCTCGCATGAGCGCGCTGCCCGCTCCCCCGTCCAAGGCAAGGACCACGGTTTGGTCGCTCATTGCGGGGCTCGTCATCCTTGCCTGCCTCGTCTTCCTCGACGTCGACTGGGGCGCCCTGCTGGGCCTGCCGCGCTCGACGTGGGAGTACGGCGTGCTGATGTTCTCGGATCCGACGTGGGAGAAGCTGCCCCGCGCGCTCTTCGAGACCTGGCGGTCGATCTCGATGGCCTGGCTCGGCGCGATCCTGTGCGTCGCGGCGTCGATCCCGCTCGGCATGCTGGCCGCCCACGGGGTCGGTCCGACGTGGCTGCGGACGATCCTGCGCGGGATCTTCGCCGTGATCCGCGCCGTGCCCGAGGTAATCATCGCCCTCATCCTGCTCACCGTCACGGGCCTGACCCCCTTCACGGGCGCGCTCGCCCTCGGCATCGCCGGCATCGGTACGCAGGGCAAGTGGGTGTACGAGACGATCGAGTCGCTCAGCGACGACGCGTCGGAGGCCGTCGCGGCAGCGGGCGGCGGGAAGATCGCGGTGCTCCGCTGGGCGCTGTGGCCGGCGGCACTTCCCACGCTGATGTCCTTCGCGCTCTACCGCTTCGAACTCAACATCCGCATGTCGGCGGTGCTGGGACTCGTGGGGGCCGGCGGCATCGGATCCATGCTGTCGAACTACACGAACTTCCGCGAGTGGGGTACCGTCGGGATGCTGCTGATCGTCGTCATCGTCGCCACGATGCTCGTCGACCTCGTCTCGGGTGCCATCCGGCGCCGCATCATGGAAGGATCCCGTGCCCGTGGTCTGGTCCGGAGCCGCTGACGCGTCCCTCACCGCCCGGATCCGCTCGCTCGCCCCGTCGCTGCACGCGGGTGAGCGGCGGGTCGCCGAGTTCGTCGCGGGCGACCTCGCGGGCGCGATCGAATCGACGGCGCAGGATCTCGCCGACGCCGTCGGCGTCGGCCGGGCGACCGTCGTACGCACCGCTCAGACGCTGGGCTACGACGGATTCCCGCAGCTGCGCGTGGCCGCCGCGCAGGAGCTCTCGCACGCGCCCGCTGCTGCGTCGTCTGACGACAGCCTCGTGGGATCCCTGCGCGCGGCCGCCGAGCGATTCGCCGCCCGCATCGGCGACTCGGTCGCGGCCCTCACGGAGCAGTCGCTGAGCGACGCGATCACGGCGCTCGACGAGGCCGGGCGCGTGCTCATCGTGTCGAACGGTCTCAGCGCGCCGCTCGGGCTCGACCTGCAGATGCGCCTGACGGCCGCCGGCCGGCCCGCCGAGATCCTGCAGGATGCGCTCGCGCAGCGGATCGCCGCGCGTCAGCTGTCCGCGCGCGATCTTTGCGTGATCGTCTCCGGATCCGGCGCCAATGAGTCCTCGCTCGCCGTCGCGCGGGCGGCGCGCGACGCGGGCGCGACGGTGCTCGCGATCACGTCGTTCGCGCGCTCGGCGCTCGTATCGGGATCCGATACCGCCCTCGTCGTGCCGTCCACGTCGGACTCCTTCCAGGACGAGCTCCTGTACGCCTCGCGCGTGGCCCTGACTCTCGTGATCGAGAGCCTCGTCGACGCGCTCATCACCCACCGCGGCCCGCGCGGCCGCGACGCCCGCGACGCCGTACTGCGGGAGCTGGGCACCGCCATCTCGGAGCCCTGACGCGGTTCTTTCGCGCAGTACGTGGGACATGGGTGGGGGCGTGTCCCAGTTGAGGCGGGAATAGGAGGGGAACTACCGCATTAAGTGGGACACGGTCCGGGGTGTGTCCCACTTGAGGCGGGAATTGCACCCCCATACCCGCATTAAGTGGGACACGGGTGGAGGCATGTCCCACTTAACGCGCGAATAGCACCCCCATACCCGCACCCAATGGGACACGCCCCGTGCCGGGGATCCGCTCAGGCGACGCGTGTAAGCTGGCCCCGAGCGCTTCTTGCGTTCGTCGTCGCGGTTTGCTCGAGCTGAAGCTCGCACCGCTCCCCGTGGCGAATCGGATTCGGCACCCGCCGCGTTCGCCTCCGCCGGCTCATTGTTCCGGCATGCACTGAGAAGAGACAGCTATGTCTGCTGCCCCGTCCTTCGCCGACCTCGGCGTTCCCGCGAACCTCACCGACGCACTCGTCGCCATGGATCGCCCTACCCCCTTCCCCATCCAGGCCGCCACGCTGCCGTCGACCCTCGCCGGCATGGACGTGCTCGGTCGCGGAAAGACCGGATCCGGTAAGACGCTCGCGTTCGCGATCCCGCTCGTCGCCCGCCTCGCGGGCCAGCGCCGCATCCCGGGCGAGCCCACCGGCCTCGTCCTCGCGCCGACGCGCGAGCTCGCGACGCAGATCGCCGCCTCGATCGCCCCGCTCGCGAAGGCGGCCGGTCTCACCGTGACCACCGTCTTCGGCGGCGTCTCGCAGCGTCCGCAGGAGCAGGCGTTCCGCGCCGGAGTCGACATCGTCGTGGCGTGCCCCGGTCGTCTCGAAGACCTCATCAGCCAGAAGATCGTGTCGCTCGGAAACGTTCAGGTCACGGTCCTCGACGAGGCCGACCACATGGCCGACCTCGGCTTCCTGCCCGGCGTGACCCGCCTCCTGTCGCAGACCCCGACGCAGGGCCAGCGCATGCTGTTCTCGGCGACGCTCGACAACGGCGTCGACAAGATCGCCAAGCGCTTCCTGTCGAACCCCGTCGAGCACTCGATCGACCCGGCGGATTCCCCCGTTCCCGACATGACGCACCACGTCTTCGAGGCCGAGGATCAGGACGCGAAGAAGGACCTCATCAAGCTGCTCGCATCGGGCACCTCGAAGCGGATCCTGTTCTCGCGCACCAAGCACCAGGCCAAGCGCCTCGCCAAGCAGCTGACGGCGGCCGGCATCCCTGCCGTCGACCTGCAGGGAAACCTCTCGCAGAACGCCCGCGACCGTAACCTCGCGGCCCTCTCCGACGGCAGCGTGCGCGTCCTCGTGGCGACCGATGTCGCGGCCCGCGGCGTGCACGTCGACGGCATCGACCTCGTCGTGCACATGGATCCGCCGGCCGACCACAAGGCCTACCTGCACCGCTCGGGCCGCACCGCCCGCGCGGGCGCATCGGGCGATGTCGTTACCCTCATGACGCCCGACCAGCGCCGCGAGGTCAAGGATCTCCTCCGCCGCGCCGGCATCAAGGCGCAGCCGCAGCAGGTGACCGCCTCGAGCCCCTCCGTCGTCGAGCTCGTCGGCGAGATCGCCGAGCACGTCGCACCGCGCCCGGGCGGTCCCGGATCCGGCAACGCCCCCGCGGCCGCGCCGGCCGGCACCTCGCAGGGTGCCAACGCGCAGCGCAAGCGCGCGGCGCGCGAGCAGCGCGAGCGCCAGGGCGGATCCCGCGGCGGCCAGTCCCGCGGCGGCCGCGGCAGCGGATCCGGTGAGTCGCGCGGAGGACGCCCGGCGGGCGCCGGACGCGGCCAGGGCGGCGGACGTCCCGCAGGCCAGGGCGGACGCCCCGCCGGTCAGGGTGGACGCTCCGGCGGCGGTCAGCGCCGCGGAGGCCAGCGCTAACTTCAGCCCGCTGGGCGAGATCCAGCCGTCAGGGTCGCCAGAAAACGCCCGTGCGCAGCGCGCACGAGCCGCGTTTTCTGGCGGCCCTTTCGCGTGGATCCTGAGAACCGTCGCCTCGAGCGGGTCGCGTGCTCCCGGCGCGAGGGTCGCCGCGCCGCGTTACCCGAAGCCACATGTCGCGGCGGGCGCGGGCGAGCGCACGCGCACATGGGTCGCCCACAACGTCGGCGCAGCTCGCGCTACCGCCGCGTTGTATGGCGACCCATGAGGTCGGGGTTACTCGCCGCGGGAGATCTTCACCATCTCGTCGCGCGGGACCACCTTGATGCGGGCGCGGCCGTGGGGCTCGCCGAGCGCGATCTCGTGCTCGTCGAGGCGGTGCCAGCCCTCGAGGTCCGTCCACTTCACACCGCGCTCCGCGAGCAGGGCGGGGATCGCTTCCTCCGAGGGATCCTCGGGGCGCCACCACGACGCCTGGTCGTTGACGAGGTGGGTGACGGTCTCCATCGCGTCGGACTTCGTGTGGCCGATGAGGCCGACCGGTCCGCGCTTGATCCAGCCCGTCGCGTAGACGCCGGGCATGATGTCGTTCGACTCCTCCGCGAGCACCTGGCCCTCGTGGTTCGGGATCACGCCGTGGCGGTCGTCGAAGGGCACGCCCGGCAGCGGGGATCCGAAGTAGCCGACCGCGCGATAGAGCTGCGTCAGCGGCTGCTCGCGCAGCTCGCCCGTGCCGACGACGCCGCCGGCGCCGTCGGCCTTCGTGCGCTCGTAGACAAGGGCGCTCACGCGGCCCTCCTCGTCGGTCTTCACCTCGACGGGCTTGGCCCAGAAGTGCAGGTGCAGGCGGCGCGACGCGGTGCCCCCGGCGTTGTTCGCGCTCGGCAGCTCGCGCCACTTCTGCAGCACGCGGTCGATCACCTTGACCTGCTTGTTCGAGGCGATCGCTTCACGCGAGGCCTCGTCGTAGTCGAAGTCTTCGTCGTACACGACCATGTCGACGTCGTTGAGTTCGCCGAGCTCGCGCAGCTCGAGCGGCGTGAACTTCACCTGGGCGGGGCCGCGACGTCCGAAGACGTGCACGTCGGTGACGGGCGACTCCTTAAGCACCCGGTAGACGTTGTCCGGGATCTCAGTGGGGAGCAGGTCGTCGGCGTGCTTGGCGAGCATGCGCGCCGCGTCGAGGGCGACGTTGCCGTTGCCGATCATGCCGACGTGCTGGCCCTCGATCGTCCACTCGCGCGGAACGTCCGGGTGCCCGTCGAACCAGCTGACGAAGTCGGCGGCGCCGAAGGATCCCTTCGCGTCGATCCCCGGAATGTCGAGCGAGGCATCCCGGATCGCGCCGGTCGAGAAGATGACGGCGTTGTAGTGCTTCTTCAGGTCGTCGAGGGTGATGTCCTCGCCGAACGTCACGTTGCCGAAGATGCGGATATCGCCTCGGTCGAGCACGTCGCGGAGGGCGTTCACGACGCCCTTGATCCGCGGGTGGTCCGGCGCGACGCCGTATCGCACGAGGCCGTACGGCGCAGGGAGCTGCTCGAACAGGTCGATCGACACCTCGAAGCTGCGCTCGGTGCGCAGCAGGATGTCGGCGGCGTAGATTCCGGCGGGGCCGGCGCCGACGATGGCAAGACGAAGCTTGGTCATATCGCGGATCCTTCTGGTGAGGAGGGGTCAGGCGTCGCGGTCGGCGAGCTGACGGGCGAATCGGGTGAGCGCCTCGCGGACGGTGGCGCGCGGCAGCGCCTTCAGGGCGTCGACGGCCTCGTTCGTCCAGTCGAGCGCGAGCTGGTGCGTGCGCGCTGTGACGGCGTGGTCGCGCAACTCGGCGATCTCGCGATCGAGCACGGACGGATCCGCGCCCTGCCGTATCGCCTCCGCGCCCTCGTCGATGCGTCGCGCGAGATCGACATCGGCGGGATCCTCGCTCGTCTTCAGGAGCAGGTAGGGCATCGTCACGACTCCGGCGCGCAGGTCGGTGCCCGGCACCTTGCCCGTCGCCTCGGCGTCGGCGGACAGGTCGATCACGTCATCGGCGAGCTGGAAGGCCACGCCGACCTTCTCTCCGTACACGCGCAGCGGCTCGCGGTACTCGTCCCCGGCCCCCGCGAAGAACGCGCCCGACTGCGCTGCGGCCGCGATGAGGGATCCGGTCTTGTCGGCGAGCACCTGGATGTAGAAATCGATCGGGTCGTCGCCCTCGGCCGGGCCCACGGTCTCGTGGAGCTGCCCCATCACGAGGCGCTCGAACGTCTCAGTCTGCAGATCGACGGCGTCTGCGCCGTGGCGCCCCATCACCCGGCTCGCGCGCGCGAGCAACAGGTCGCCCGTGAGGATCGCTGTGGAGTTGTCCCACACGCGGTGCGCGGCGGGCACGCCCCGGCGACGGTCGGCGCCGTCCATGACGTCGTCGTGGTACAGCGAGCCCAGGTGCATCAGCTCCAGCGCGACGGCGACATCCCGCACGGCGGGGGTGATCCCCTCGCCGAGCTGGGCGGTGAGCATCACGAGCATGGGGCGCACGCGCTTGCCGCCCGCCTCGTAGAGGTAGCGGCTCATCGCGTCGACCAGCGGATCCGCGGAGCCCAGCTCCTCGGCGATCGCCGCCTCGACGACCTCCAGCGCCTGCTCGATCGTCTCGGCGAGGCGTCGTGCCGCACGCCCAGCGAAAACGCGGTCGCTCAGACCGAAGCGGCTCGCCAGCTGCGTGCCCGGGGAAACGGGGCTCGTACTCACTTCTCCACCCTATCGGCCCCACGAGTAGCCCGGTGCAGGGCCACAATGCCGAACGCGAGGTTGCGGTACTTCGGCTCGGACCAGCCCGTCTCGCGCATCCACGCGGCCAGTTCCCTCTGGTCGGGCCAGGCGCGAATCGACTCGTTCAGGTAGTCGTAGGCCTCGCCGTTCGACCCCACGAGGCGCGCAACGCGCGGCAGGACCTTGTCGTTGTAGAAACGGTAGAGCGCACGGAAGATCCTGTTCGGCGGGGTCGAGAACTCGTTGATCACGATGCGTCCGCCCGGCTTGGTGACACGGTACAGCTCCGCGAGCGCCACCTTGGGCTGCTGCACGTTCCGGAGGCCGTACGACATCGTGACGGCGTCGAACTCGCCGTCCGCGAACGGCAGGTTCATCGCGTCGGCCTCGACGAAGCTCATCCCGCGCACGTCGCCGTAGCGCTTCCGGCCCTGCGCCAGCATGCCCGGCGAGAAGTCGGCCGCCACGACCTGTGCCCCGCTGGCGGCGAGCGACGCCGACGAGCGGCACGTACCCGCCGCAAGGTCGAGGATCTTCTCCCCCGGCCGCGGGTCTACGGCACGCGTCGTCGCTCGACGCCACACGGCGTCGAGCCCGAACGTCATCGCGATGTTCGTGAAGTCGTATCGCTTCGCGACGAGATCGAACATGCCGCTGACAGTCTTCGGATCCTTGGCCAGATCGGCCCGCTGCGAGGTCACCCAACGAGTCTACGCGGGGGTAGCTTGAGGTTGGATCCGCCCGCCGGGATCGGCGCGCGCGGGGCCGGTTCTCTCCCGGAGCCGCGGGATCCCCGCCGCGCGCGCTCGCCTCTCCGCGCGCTCGCCCGAGTCCGCTCGCCTGAGGCCGCTCGCCCGAGCCCGCGAGATCGCACCCATTTCGCGAGATCGCATCGAAATGGGTGCGATCTCGCGAGAAAGGTGCGATCTCGCGGAGGGGATGCGAGCGGATCCGCGCGCCGGGGCGTTGCGTGAGGACGTTATGTGAGGGCGTCGCGCGAGGCCGTTACGCCAGGGCGTCGACGATGGGTCGGAACTTGACGCGGGTCTCGAGCAGCTCGGCCTCCGGCACGGATCCGGCGACGATGCCGCCGCCCGCGTGCGCCGCGACGGTGCGCGTCGGAGCGTCCCCGACGGGGCCGAACTGGGCGCAACGCAGCGCGATCGCGAATTCGCCGTCGCCGTTCCCATCGATCCAGCCGACGGGCCCGGCGTATCGGCCGCGGTCGAAGGGCTCGATCTCGCGGATCGCCGCAACCGCGCGAGGCGTCGGTGTGCCTGCGACCGCGGCGGTCGGGTGCAGGGCCCGCACGAGATCGAGCGCCGACGCCCCGCCGTCGAGCTGACCCCGGACGTCGGTCGCCAGGTGCCAGAGGTTCGGCAGCTCGAGGGCGAAGGGCTCCGCCGCCTCGAGGGAACTCGTGTGCGGCGCGAGCGCGTCGATCACGCTGTCGACCGCGAAACGGTGCTCGTTGCGATCCTTCTCGCTCGCGCGCAACTCGGCCGTGATGACCTCGTCATCGCTCACGTGGGCGCCGCGCCCGCGCGTGCCGGCAAGGACGCGTGCCGACACCTCGCCGCCCCGCACGGTGACGAGCGTCTCGGGGCTCGCACCGACGATGCCGTCCACGGAGAAGGTCCAGGTGTCGGCGTACTCCTCGGACAGCGCGCGAACAAGACGACGAATGTCCGCGCTCGCGGGAACCGTGCCCACGACGTCGCGGGCGACGACGATCTTCTGTGCCTCGCCGGAGTCGATGATCTCGAGCGCTCGGCGCACCGCGGTGTCGTGGGTTTCGGGATCCATCGCGCCCGGCCCGAGCGACGCCGACCACGAGGGCCCGAAGGCGACCGGGCGGGGCTCCGCGATATCGTCCGGCCGCTCCATCAAGCGGATCCGTGTCTTCCACGCGCGGCCCGCGCGGATCCCGATCACGGTCGTCGGCACGATCAGCGTCGACGGCGATGCGGAGGCGTCGTCGAAGGCGAGCGCCGCAAAGGCCACGAGCCCCGTGCCCGGAAGCTCGACCTCGTCGTACACGTCCGCGGTCTGGCTGAAGGCGCGCCACAGGTCCGCGATAGCCGCGATGCGCCCGTCCTCGCCCACGTCGATGTGTAGCAGGTCCGGGCCCGCGGCGACCAGGATGTCGCCGTTTCGGGTCCAGATCAGTGGGTTCGCCGGATCCGCGTACTCGAGGGCATCGACGGGGCTAATCTCGCGCGTCGTGGCGACGAGGCGCGGCAATGTGAGCGGTTCGGTCACGGTAACGATCCTATGGATGGGCGGCGTCGCTCCGCCTGGGAGGCGTTCAGCGAATTAGGGTCGAGTAATGAGTACCTCTATCCGCCCCGGAACACGGACGCACATTCATTGGCGAAAATGGGACGGCGCACCGCACTGGGTTCACGAGGTCGTGTACCTGGGTCGCGACGAATGGGGAGCGTGGTTCGGCCAGCGCCCCGGGTGGCGCAGCCATCGCCCCGGTCGCGACACGCTGCTGAAGACCAGCTGCGTGATGCTGCTCCCGGATCCGGAACCCGGCAGCGACCACGGCGCCGAATGGCTGCTGACGGTCAACGCTCCTCCCCAGCGCACGCGCATCTACATCGATGTTGCGTGGGACGTGCGCTGGGACGACGAGTTCCCGACCGCGATCGACATGGACCTCGACGTGGTGCGCCGCACGGATCAGCGCGGCATCTACATCGACGACGAGGACGAGTGGCAGGAGCACCGCGTCGAGTACGGCTATCCCCTGCACGTCGTGAACCGCCTCGAGGCGGTCACGCAGGAGCTGAAGAAGAAGGTGACCGACCGCGTGGCCCCGTTCAACGAGGCCACGACCCGCCCCTGGTTCGACGTCCTCGCGGCCCTCGACCTCTGAGGCGTGTCCCACTTGGTGCGGGAATAGGGGCGCCATTCCCGCCGCAAGTGGGACACGCACCAGGCCATGTCCCACTTAATGCGGGAATCGCGCCGTCAGAACCTCCACAAGTGGGACACGCACCCGACCATGTCCCACCTAATGCGGGAATAGGGGCGTCATAACCACCACAAGTGGGACACGCAATCAACCGTGTCCCACTTAATGCGGGAATAGGGCCGTCATTCCTGCACCAACTGGGACACGCCTCAGCGGGCGAGGCGCTCGCCCGCGTCGCGGAGCCAGCGGAGCGGATCCGCCAGCGCCGCTTCGGTGGATCCGGCGATCTCGGTGAGCGATTCCGCGGCGGAGAAGCCCGAGGTGTCGGCCTGGATGGCGCCCGCGACGAGCGCCACGGGCACGCCCGCCGCGCGCGCGAGCTGCGCCACGTGGGCCGGCGCCTTGCCCGCCTCCGACTGCCCGTCGTAGCGTCCCTCGCCCGTGACGACCAGGTCGGCGCGGGCGATGTCTGACGCGAGGCCGGTCAGTTCGGCGATCGCGGCGGATCCGGGAACCAGCTGGGCGCCCCAGACGAGCAGCCCGAACCCGGTGCCGCCCGCCGCGCCGGCACCCTCGACATCCGCGAGATCGGCGCGGTCCAGCGCCGCGACCAGCCGGCCGAGGCCGGCGTCGGCGCGCTCCACGCCCTCCTCGTCGAGACCCTTCTGCGGCCCGAAGATCGCGGCCGCTCCCGTGGATCCGCGCAGGGGGTTCGTCACATCGCTCAGCACCTGCACGCCGCCGGCCGGCAGGGGCTTCAGCGCCGAGAGGTCGGCGCTCACCAGTTCCTCGAGACCGGCGGCACCGGGGGCGACCGAGGCACCGAAATCGTTGAAGAATCGGGCACCGAGAGCGGTGAGCATCCCGACCCCGCCGTCGGTCGAGGCGCTGGATCCGATGCCGAGCACGAGCTTCGAAACACCCGCGGCGAGCGCGGCGGCGATCGCCTGCCCGAAGCCGAGCGTCGAGGCGTCGAAGGGGCGGCGCTCGTCGCCGAGGAGTTCGATGCCCGAGGTGCTGGCGATCTCGACCACGCCCGTGCCGCCGGGGAGTTCCTCGGTCGCGGGCAGCCTCAGCCACGACGTCGTCACGGCCGTTCCCGCAGGGCCCGTCACGCGCACGGACATCCGCTGGGAGCCCGGCACCGCCTTCTCGAACGCGTCGAGCGTCCCCTCGCCGCCGTCCGCCATGGGCCGGAGCACGAAGCTGTCGGAGGGCGCGGTGCGCACCCAGCCCTCCGCGATCGCGACGGCGGCGTCGGCCGCGGTCGCGGATCCCTTCAGACTGTCGGGTGCAATCACGATGGTGCGGGGCGAGGTCATGGGTCTATCCTGCCGCATCCCGCGGAATGCGCTTACCGCGTGCGAGGCAGGCGGCGGCGCCGTCACAGAGATCGGAGAAACCACGAGACTCGGACGCTCTGCCGGAATTCCTCCGACATTCGTGATTTCTCCGACATCCGCGCCCGCCTACCGCGGTAACGGCACCTCGATGATCGCGGATCCGCCACCGAGCGCCGCGTCGAGCTCCGCCCGCGACTGCGCGCGCACGTAGTCCCAGCCGTAGGCCGCGGCAAGGGCCGCGATGTCGGCGTGCTGCGGGGTGAGCTGCACGCGGTCCATCGCCTCGCGCGACGCGACCTGGGCGACCTCGAGGCCGTCGAAGATCGTGCCACCGCCATCGTTGCCGACGATGATCTGCAGGCGGGGGCGTTCCTCGGATCCGGACCGCAGCAGGGCGCCGGAGTCGTAGAGGAAGGCGAGGTCGCCCAGGATCACGCGCGTCGTGCCGTCGTCGGCCGCAAGCTGCACCCCCATCGCCGTGGCGACCGTACCGTCGATTCCCGCCAGCCCGCGATTGGCGTGCACTCGCGCTCGCCCCCAGAGCCGGTCGTCCGCGACGCGGACGAGGCGGCTGGATCCGAAGACGATGCGGTCGCGCTCCCCCGTCGCGCGCCACACGGCGTCGAGGAGTTCGGCGCGGTGCGGCTCCGCCCCCTCCGGCGCGGGAAGCTCGAGCCATGCGGCCAGCCACTCCGCGTCCACGGGGATGCCCGTGTCGATGTCGATGTCGGGAACCGCGCGGGTGCGGCCGTTGAGGTTCAGCGCCTCATCGGTGTGCTGCAGCGCGACAATCTCGAGGTCGTCGCGTCTCAGCAGCGCCGTCACCTCGCGCCCAATCGTCGGGTGTCCGATGACGACGACGCGTTCTATGCGTCCGCCGAGGCGCGGATCCGCGAGCCCCGCGCGATAGCCGCGCACGACGGTCGCGCCGTGGCGGGATCCGCTGACGACCTCCGCGAGCAGCGGCCAGCCGCCGCGCTCGGCGAGGTGTGCCGCGCGCGGGCCCGCGTCCGCGCCCGCGACGACGACCGTCCGCGGACCGCGCTCGAGCACGACGGGATCCGCGCGAACGGGCACCGGCTCGATGCGCGCGGATCCGCCCGCGAGGAACCACTCGGGGAGCGCGCCTGCGAGCGGCTCGCGGAACGGCAGGTTGAGATGCGCGACGGATCCGCCGCGCGCGGCGTCGAAGGCGCGGTCGGCCAGCTCGGCATACCCGGTCGCCCGCCCGTCGGGGGTCGGCGCATCCGCGGCGAAACGTGCCGCGTCGCCGAAGAAACCCGGCTGATGTGTCGTCTGGTTCGCGCCGACGCCGCGCAGCTCCGGCGGGCGGTCGGCCGTCAGCAGCAGCATCGGGACGCCCGCGTGGTGAGCCTCGAGCGCCGCGGGGTACAGGTTCGCGACGGCGGATCCGGAGGTGCAGATCACGGCGGCGGGCACGCGCGATTCGCGGCCGATGCCGAGCGCCGTGAAGCCCGCGACGCGCTCGTCGAGGCGGACGTGCAAGCGGACGCGCCCCTGCCTCTCCAGCTCGGCGGCGGCGAGGGCGAGGGCCTGCGAGCGGGATCCGGGGCTGACGACGAGATGCTGCACGCCGCGGGCGACGAGCCGGTCGAGGAGCTCGCAGGCGGCGTCGCTACTTGCGGTCATCGTCGCGAGCGTCGTCGTCCTCGCCGGGCTTCTTCGCGTCGGGCTTCGTGGCATCGGGCATGTCGAATGCCTCTTCCATGTCGAGGAGCGCGATCTCCTCCTCGAGCCGGCGGATGCGGTCCTCGGCGAGCTGCTGACTGAAGGTGGGGTCGTCGTCCGGTGCGATGGGCCTCGGCTCCGCGGTCATCTGATTTCCGCGGGCGCGCCCGATCGTCCACCAGAGCACGCCGCCGATCACCGGAATGATCGTGATGAGCACCCAGACCTTCTTCGATGCGCCGCGGTGCCGCGTCGGCGGCTGCATGGCACAGTCGACGAAGCTGACGACCCAGAAAGCCAGGGCGATCAGAACCAGAGGTATCAGCAGGCGTCCCACGTACCCAGTCTAGGCCGCGGGGTTATGCCCTTACTCCACCGTCTCGATTACTCCACCGTCTCGATGCGCGCGAACGAAGCCGTCTCGGTGCCAATGGGCGACTCGATCGTCTCGGTCGAATCGTCGAGCCCCGTGAGGCGCGCGATCGCCGCCTCGAATTGACGCGAGAGTGCGTCGGCGGCCGCTTCGCCGTCGCCCGCCACGATGGCGTCGATCAGCTCGCGATAGGTGGGCGACACCTCGCGCGGCATCGTGTAGCCGTCGTGCGTCGACAGGTTGGCGATGCGCGTCTCCGCGAGCAGGGTCTCGATGCGCTTGGACATCCGGGTGCTGCCGACGAGGTCGACGAGCTGGCGGTGGAAGGCGAGGTCGGCGTCGCCGATCGGTACCGCCTCGTCGCCCGCGCTGACCGCGACCAGTCGGGCGAGGCAGGCCTCGAGCTCGGCCGTCTCGACCGCGTTCGGCCGCTGGGCGAGGCGGCGGGCGGCGTGGGATTCAACGGCGAGGCGGGCCTCGTACAGATCGGGCACCTCCTCGGCGGGGATGCGGCGCACCCGCAGGCCGCGGCCCGGGATCGACACGAGCAGCCCCTCCTGCACGATCCGCTGCGCCGCCTCGCGGAGGGGGCCGCGGCTCACGCCCAGCTGGGTGGCGATCTCGACCTCGCGCAGGGGCTCGCCGACGGCGAGATCGCCCGCGAGGATGGCCTTGCGCAGCTCGGCGACGATCAGATCGACGGTCGACATGCGCGACACCGGAACGACCGAGCGGGTGGCGCCGAAGCGCGAGACCGGCGCGACACTGTCGCGACGCCGAAGACCGAGGAGCTCTCTCACCCGTCGATTGTCTCACTTCGCTTGTCGAGTGGACACTGATAAGCACCGCGCGAGATGCGGCAGGGGAACCCTAAGGAGGGCCGACCTACGATGGGCAGGTGAAGATCCGCTCGCTCCTGACGTACACGATCCTCCGACTGGCGTTCTTCCTCGTGCCGCTCGGGATCATGATGCTCTTCCCGGCGTTCCGCAACATGTGGTGGCTCGCCGTGATCTTCGCGGGTCTCATCGGCATCGCGCTCTCCGTGATCCTCCTCCAGAAGCCGCGCGCCCAGCTGAGCGAGGACCTGTACGAGCGCAAGCAGCGCCGCGCATCGAAGTCGGCTCGCGAGATCGACGAGGAGATCGAGAACGACGCCAACGAGTCGGCGCAGGCGAGCGGATCAGCCCCAGAAGGCCCAGGCGAGGAAAAACCCGTAGACCGGTGAGCTCAGCGACGTGAGCGCGAGCGCGGTGATCAGCTCGCGCGGCGTCCTGTAGGTCCAGATGATCGCGAGCGCGGGCCCGGCCAGCAGCAGGGCGAAGCCGGTCAGCCAGGCGATCGGGTAGAACAGCGCGAGGTATCCGGCGATCACGAACGGCAGGGCGATGAAGACCGTGAAGAGGATCTTCGTGCCGGTTCGCCCGATGAACGTCGACAGCGTGCGCTTGCCCGCCTTCTTGTCCTGATCGATGTCCCGCAGGTTGTTCGCGAGCAGCACGGCGCAGGCGAGGAAGCCCGCCGCGACGGCGCCGAACCACGCCTCCTGCGGGAGGTAGAGCGCCTGCACCCACGTCGTGCCGAGCGTTGCGACGAGGCCGAAGAAGACGAAGACGAACAGCTCGCCCATGGCGTTGTAACCGTATGGGCGCTTCCCGCCCGTGTAGAACCATGCGGCGACGATGCACACCGCGCCCACGGCGAGCATCCACCACTGGCCGGTCCGGATCACGATCGCGAGTCCCGCGAGCGCGGCGAGCGCGAAGAACGCGAGCGCGACGGAGAGCACGCGCTTGGCCGGGATCCGTCCCGAGGCCGTCAGCCGCGCCGGGCCGACGCGAAAGTCGTCGGTGCCCTTGACCCCGTCGGAGTAGTCGTTCGAGAAGTTCACGCCGATCTGCAGGAACACCGCGACGGCGAGGCACGCGAGCGCGATGAGCCAGTGGAACTCGCGCTCGGCGTCTGCGAGCACCGCCGCCCCCGTCCCGATGAGCACGGGTGTGACCGCGAGCGGGAGCGTGCGCAGCCGCGCCGCGCCGATCCAGTCGCCGAGGGTTACGGGCTTCGGCGCGGGGCGCGCCGTCGTGCCGCGGTGAGCGGGATTGCCGCTGACGTGTCCATAGTTCTTCGCCACGAGCATCCATCGTACGCGCGGGGCGCCGGGAGAACGGGCGACGTCAGCCCTCGCCGCGGACGATCTCGCGCAGGGCCCGCCGGTCAGGCTTGCCGCTCGGCAGGCGCGGGATCTCGTCGAGTCGGACGATGCGGTCGGGCCGGGCGGGCTTGCCGATCTCGCGTTCGACGGCCGAACGGACGGCGTCGAGGTCGCCGCCGAGTGCCGTGACGACAACCGGCGTCTCGCCCCATCGCTCGTGCGGCGCTCCGACGACGACGGCATCGGGAACGATGCCCTGCGCAACCGCCTCCACGCGATCGAGCGAGACGTTCACGCCGCCCGAGATGATCACGTTGTCGATGCGTCCCGTGACGCTCACGAGGCGCCCGTCGACGGATCCCGCGTCGCCCGTGCGATACCAGCGGAGCCCCTCGGAGTCGATCACGAAGGCCTCCGCGGTTCGCTCGGGATCCCCCAGGTATCCGTCGGCGAGGCTCGGCCCGTTGATCCGCAGCTCCCCGTCGACGAGGCGCACGGTCGTGCCGTCGAGCGGCACGCCGTCGTAGACGCACCCGCCGCTCGTCTCCGTGGACCCGTAGGTGCGAACGGGGTTCGCACCGAGCGCGATCGCCCGCTCCCGGAGGGGATCTGGCAGGCGTTGCCCGCCGACGAGGATCGTGTGGAAGGACGCGAGCGCCCGCGCCACCCAAGGATCCTCCTCCCCCGCGTCGACGAGGGTCTGTAGCTGCGCCGGCACGAGCGAGGTATATGTCGCGACCGGCATACCCGAGGCGAAGGACCGCATGCCACTGGCGGCATGCGCGAATGCCTCCGCCGTGAACCGCCCGGAGAGGATCGCCGGATCCCGGCCCGAGACGAGCGCGCGTACCATGACCTGCACGCCCGCGATGTAGCCGCCCGAGAGCGGAAGAAGCCACTGCCCCTCACCGATCCGCGCCGCCGTGGCCATCGCCGATGCCGTGAGCGCCGAACGCGAGAGCGCGACGGACTTCGGGACGCCCGTGGATCCGCTCGTCGTGAGCACAACGGCGATGCCCGCGGGGACGTCCGCGGGGAGCTCCCCTGCGGATCCGAGGGCGATTGCCGGACCGGATCCGAGGACCGCGCCGCGCAGCGCGCGGAGCAGCGCGCGCGGATCCGGATCCTCGAGACGCTCGAGCCTCATGGTGCCTCCCATCGAGCCGACCCCGCGAATCTCCGGCGCCGGAGATCTGCGGAATTAGAAGTGGTACGGGAACGCCGACCAGTCGGGGTCGCGCTTCTCGAGGAAGGCGTCGCGGCCCTCGACTGCCTCGTCGGTGCCGTAGGCCAGGCGGGTCGTCTCGCCGGCGAACATCTGCAGGCCGACCATGCCGTCGTCCGTCGCGTTGAACGCGTACTTCAGCATGCGGATCGCGGTGGGCGACTTCGTGAGGATCGTGCGGGCCATCTTCAAGGCCTCCGCCTCGAGCTGCTCGTGCGGCACCACACGGTTCACGGCGCCCATCTCGTACGCGCGCTGCGCCGAATACTCCTCGGCCAGGAAGAAGACCTCGCGGGCGAACTTCTGGCCGATCTGCTTGGCGTAGTAGGCCGAGCCGTAGCCCGCGTCGAACGAACCCACGTCGGCATCGGTCTGCTTGAACTTCCCGTGCTCGCGCGAGGCGATCGTCAGGTCGCACACCGCGTGCAGAGAGTGGCCGCCGCCCGCCGCCCAGCCGGGCACCACCGCGATGACGACCTTTGGCATGAAGCGGATCAGGCGCTGCACCTCGAGGATGTGCAGGCGCCCCGCGCGCGCCGGGTCGGTGACGCTCGAGTCATCGTCCGAGTACTTGTATCCATCGCGCCCGCGGATCCTCTGGTCGCCTCCCGAGCAGAAGGCCCAGCCGCCGTCCTTCGGGCTGGGGCCGTTCCCCGTGAGCAGCACACAGCCGATGCGCGGATCCGTCCGGGCCGCCTCGAGCGCGCGATACAGCTCGTCGACGGTGTGTGGGCGGAAGGCGTTGCGCACCTCGGGCCGGTTGAACGCGACGCGGGCGATGCGACCGTCGCGCGAGACGTGCGACGTGATGTCGGTGTAGCCATCGGCCCCGGGCGCGAGCCGCCATGATTCCGGATCGAACAGTTCGGACACCTGGGATGCGCTCACGTCCCCAGCCTACGCCTGGCCGGCTGGATCCTCACCGCACCCACGGGTCGTCGTTCACGAGGATCGACCAAGGGCCGTCCGAGACATCCTCCGCCTCGACGAAGCGCCAGTCGACTCGTGAAACGAGGTCCTCAAGCCCCTCGAGGTCGAGACAGGCGTTCAGCGCCGGGGAGACGTCCATCCCCGCGCCGTTGAACTCGCTCGTCGCGGGACGCGCGTCGTCCCTTCCGAACACATACGCGGCGTCGTGGTACTCGGCCGGTCCGGCGTCGGCGATCTGACCGTAACAGGTGCGCCAGGCGTGTCGGATCTCGACCCAGCGCCCCTTCATGAGGCTGAAGCCGGGATCGTGGAGGTGCTGCGCGTACTCGGGATCGTCGGCCCACGGGATCACATCGCCGCGCCACATGAAACCCCTCTCATCGTGCACATCGTCGTAGGGCAGATCCAGATAGAACGGGTTCTGCCGCGGCGTCATGTTCGTCGGCCAGTAACCGTCTTCGGCGTAGCGCTCCTCGGTGCCGCACACCCCGTCGCGCACGACGCCGTCGCAGCCGCCGTAGCTCTCGTACCAGTCGGAGTCGTAGGTCGAGATCATCTGGCTGCCGTCTGGGGCGTCCGGATCGAACTCCTCACCGATCCAGAACGTGGCCGCCACGACGTCGGTGTGCCACGGATAACCCGAGGCGTCGAGGGCCCGCCGCGCGTCGTCCTCGAAGCGGACTCCGAGCCAAAGCGCGCCCGCGCCGATGGCGAGCGCGCCCGCAAGCACCAGCAGCCCGACGGAGCCCCTCACGCACTCGCCGAGACCGCGACCGGGCCGGTCGCGCGGCGTGCACCGCCTCACGTTTCCGGCGCGCCGACGACGTCGTAGATCTCGACGTCGTCGACCGTCAGCGCACCGTTCGAGAACGCGCTCAGTCCGAAGCTCATTCCCGTCACGCCCTCCGGCACGGCTGGTGTCGTCCACACCGCCTGCTCGTAGGCGTCTGCCGCGCCGAACCACGGACTCGACGTCCAGTACGACCACACCCCGCCCGCGGATCGGGTGTACACCGCGAACTGCGTCGGGATGTCGGACGTGTACCACGCACGTAGCGAGTACTCGTGCCCGGCCGCGACCGAGGGGGCGCATCCGCCCTCGTCGAGGGCGGGCATCCAGCGGGCGTCGCCGCTGACGTGGTCGGAGACCTCCGCGCGTACGGCGGATCCGCCTGAATGCGCCTGGCTCGTGACGGAGAGCAACGCCGTGTGCGTGCCGTATCCGCCCCGCGTCCAGCAGCTGGGCGAGCCGGTGCCGCCGAGGGTCTCGACGCCGCCGTTGACGATACCGTTCACGCCCGGCCCGATCGGCTCAACCGGCGCGACGACCGCCTTGCGGATCTCGATATCGTCGACAGTGAGCGTGCCGTTCGAGAATAGGCTCAGGCCGAAGCTCAAGCCGGTCACTCCGGCGGGCACCTGCGGCGTCATCCACGCGGCTCGCTCATACGAGGCCGCGGGGCTGAACCACGGGCTCGAAGTCCAGTACGACCACGTGCCGCTCTCCGAGCGCGTGTAGACAGCGAACTGCGTCACCGCGTCCGAGGTGTACCACGCCCCGAGCGCGTACCGCTCGCCCGTCTCGACCTGCGACGAGCAA
>Ga0302349_1001212_pt1 | contig 21479 bp, 19 predicted proteins | sample PhyAR1_FD_202176 | JGI IMG/M metagenome (GOLD analysis project Ga0302349, IMG submission 202176) | Leaf surface microbial communities from alfalfa plants in UC Gill Tract Community Farm, Albany, California, United States - DLSL A.R1... | ecosystem: Host-associated > Plants > Phyllosphere >...
CATTTGCCGTGGTATACCCTTTACCGGCGAATAACAGCCGTCTGATTGGTGAAAACATTCAGGTAAAAGTGCCAGAAGATAACAAACAGCCTCTGGAACATTTTGCTGCTCAGTACCAAATGGGTTTGAGTAACATGTTGGAAGCGAATCCGGGCGTAGATGCATACCTGCCAAAACCGGGTATGACGCTGACTATTCCGCACCAGTTGATTCTGCCTAATACTCCACGTGAAGGCATTATCATCAACAGTGCAGAGATGCGTTTGTACTACTATCCAAAAGGCTCTAAAACCGTCGTGGTTCTGCCGATTGGTATTGGTGAGTTAGGTCGCGATACGCCGATGAACTGGGTCACTTCGGTTCAGCGTAAAAAAGCGGGCCCAACGTGGACGCCAACCAAAAAAATGCACGAAGAGTATGCCGCGAACGGTGAGACTTTGCCGCAGGTATTCCCTGCTGGTCCAGATAACCCAATGGGTCTGTACGCGCTGTATATCGGTCGTTTGTATGCGGTTCACGGTACTAACGCCAACTTCGGTATCGGCCTGCGCGTAAGCCATGGCTGCGTGCGCCTGCGCGATGACGACATTAAATACCTGTTTGATAACGTTCCAGTCGGTACTCGTTTGCAGTTCATCAATGAACCTGTAAAAGCGACCGTAGAGCCTGATGGTTCTCGCTATATCGAGGTTCACAATCCGCTGTCTACCACTGAGCAGCAGTTCAACTCTGATGCGCCAGTGCCTGTGGTGCTGACCGACGCCATCAACAAAATTGTTTCTGATCCAAGCGTTCAGACCAGCGCAGTGGATAATGCAGTAGCAGCGCGCTCAGGCATGCCAATTAAAATCAACTGATTGAATAATCACTTGATGTAAGTTACCGAAAGGCGGGATATATCCCGCCTTTTTCACGTCTCGCGATCAGAGATGCGCTGCGGTTTCATGCAGATGACGCCATAACACTTTTCCCTGACTGTCTTTTTCAAAGACTGCCGTTGAGAAGCGAACGGTTTTCGTCTGTTCCGGCTGTGTCTGTGATTCCTTATAGCTAACGATCGCACCATTTTTCCATTCAGCGATGATGGTCATCTCTGAGACTTCAATGCTCAGCCCTGCTTTGACTCCTCCATTTGCACGGAAAAATGCACATACCGCAGGATAATTCAGCAGCATGCCGCTCATTCCTACCATGGTGAATGCAGGGCTAAAATGCGATAGCAGCTGTTCACAGAGCGCTTCGCTGGCAGACGCATTAGCAAACCACCGCTGAATGAGCTCATGTGATTCGACAACTTCGACAAAATACGGGTTATTTGCAGACATAAGGTTTCCTAGAGAGAAGCGTATACCGCAATGTAATGATGGAACCTACGAACAGCAACCCCAGAGAGACAGGGGCAAATGTTATAATCTCTTCTAAAGGTATATGGAAACGAGATTACGCTAGGTAAAATCAGCACTCCAACCGCCGCTAGATCGCAGTTTAAGGGCGATAATTGCTGATAAAATACTCGCTCAGATGTTTTTTACCGCGCCTTCGCCGTTTTTTTAGGCACTTAAACAATTGAATGCAGGATAAGTATTGCGTGAGGGTCGTGGCTAGGTATAATGCACTCGTTTTCCGCATACTACTTCTGTGCCGAAGTGGCGAAATCGGTAGACGCAGTTGATTCAAAATCAACCGCCGCAAGGTGTGCCGGTTCGAGTCCGGCCTTCGGCACCATCGGAACATCAATAGACGTCAACGGACGTCTTTTTTTGTGTCTGAAATCCAGTATCCGCAAGGCTTTCCTCGCTTTTTCACTCAACCTAAGTCAACCTGATTCAATCTACATCAACTTACTGATGCGGGTACAACTGCGGGTATCTCCCGGTTCGATAATGTTTGTACCCACACAGAACTATTGAAAGGATACTCATCATGGCTCTGAGTGATGTGAAGGTTCGTTCGGCTAAGCCTGAAGCAAAAGCCTATAAGCTGACGGATGGTGACGGCATGGTTTTGCTGGTTCACCCGAACGGTTCCAAATACTGGCGGCTTCGTTATCGCTTCGGCGGCAAAGAGAAGATGCTGGCGTTGGGGAAATACCCTGAAGTATCGTTGGCGGATGCCCGGGCACGCCGGGATGAGGCCCGTAAGCTATTAGCGAATGGCGTCGATCCCAGTGAGAACAAGAAGGTCGTTAAGGTAGAGCAGGAGCAAGAGGCGATAACGTTTGAAGTGGTTGCCAGAGACTGGCATGCCAGTAATCAGAAATGGTCGGCATCGCATAGTGCGCGTGTACTGAAAAGCCTAGAGGATAATCTCTTTGCTGCTATTGGTAAGCGGAACATTGCTGAATTGAAGACACGGGATCTGCTTGTACCCATCAAAGCAGTCGAGTCATCCGGACGCCTTGAAGTCGCCGCCCGTTTACAGCAGCGCACTACCGCGATTATGCGGTATGCCGTTCAGAGCGGCTTAATCGACTACAACCCCGCGCAAGAGATTGCCGGTGCGGTTGCTACGGCGAAAAGACAGCATCGTGCTGCTCTGGAACTTAATCGCATTCCTGAATTGCTTCACCGCATTGATCATTACACTGGTAGGCCATTAACCCGTTTAGCCGTGAAGCTTACATTGCTAATTTTTATCCGCTCAAGCGAGTTGCGCTTTGCTCGCTGGTCAGAAGTGGATTTTGAAACGACCATGTGGACGATTCCTGGTGAGCGTGAACCGTTGGAAGGTGTTAAGCATTCTCAACGTGGTTCGAAGATGCGGACTCCACATCTTGTTCCCTTATCGCGTCAGGCCTTAGCTATTCTGGAAAAGATCAAAAGCATGAATGGAAACCGAGAGCTGATCTTCGTTGGCGATCACGATCCGCGTAAGCCGATGAGTGAGAATACGGTGAACAAGGCTTTACGAGTGATGGGTTATGACACGAAAACGGAAGTATGCGGGCATGGTTTCAGGACAATGGCGTGTAGTTCTTTGATTGAATCGGGATTGTGGTCGAGGGATGCAGTAGAGCGTCAGATGAGTCATCAGGAACGTAACTCTGTACGTGCGGCTTACATTCATAAAGCGGAGCATCTGGGGGAGCGTAGGTTGATGCTGCAATGGTGGGCGGATTATCTTGATGCGAATCGGGAGAATGGGGTTAGTCCGTTCGACTACGCGAAATTGTAGATAAACTGGAAGCCTTCTCGCATTAATTGAAGATCTTGTTGGAAATTGAATGGCACTGTTTATAATTACAGTTGTTTTGTTTTTAAATTTTAGAATCCATACTTCGATACCAAGGAACTGGCCTTAGTTAGAAAAAAAGGTGGCCATTCAGATTGGTTTCCGTTAGGATCTCGGGTATCAAAAAAAGATGATAAAGTCGATATGAAAAAGAAACCACTGAAGCAGTACAAAGTATCCTCGTTTTTCGCAGGGATTGGTGGATTCGATCTTGGTCTTGAAAAAGCGGGAATGGAAGTTGTTTTTCAATGCGAAATCAACAAGTTTTGCCAGAAAGTTCTCAGAAAAAATTGGCCAAAAGTTCCATTGCATACTGATATCACACAACTGAATGCTGATGAGATCCCAGAAAGCAGTGTTTGGTGTGGTGGTTTTCCTTGCCAGGATGTGTCGTCAGCTAACCAAGGAAAACGAAAAGGTCTAGAGGGGGCCCGAAGTGGCCTATTTTATACATATGCAAAACTCATCGAAGAAAGAAAGCCTGAATGGCTTGTTATTGAAAATGTTCCCGGATTGCTCAACAGCCACAATGGACAAGACTTCAAAGTTGTCATCGATACGTTGGTCGAACTCGGGTATGGCGTTTCATGGAGAGTATTGGATGCAAAATACTTTGGAACACCCCAGCGTAGAAGAAGAGTGTACATTGTCGCAAGTCTTGGAGACATGCGCTCCGCTCGAGTCCTTTTTGAACCCGGAGCAACTAGAGTCGTTGATAAACAGGGCCAAGGAGAGAGGGCAAATGCTTCCGGAACCTCTGATACAGGCTTATCAAAGGCAGATATCTATTCTATCCAACATGCAAGTATCGGACGAAAAGCAACCGCAGGGCCTCAAGCAAAAGGGTACAGGAACGACGGAGAAACCTACACCCTTGACTCAAGAGGAAGCTCAGATGCTGTATGTGCGCCGGATGCTGCCTTCAGAATACGAGCGTCTGCAGGGATTTCCAGAGAATTGGACTCTAATCGATTCAGAGCAGTAGGGAATGCTGTAGCTGTCCCTATTGTGGAATGGATAGGTAAGCGCATTCTTCTCGTAGATCAGCAAATCGTTAGCGAGGCATAATCGTTACGGTACTGTTATCTAATCGTAAGAAAGTCCCTTCGAACAGTTCAGGGCGTGGCGCACCCTGATCTGTTAAAAATCGCACAAAAGTTGAGTAATTAGTAAATAAAGTTTTTGTATCGTCAATCATTAATGGAATGGGGCCTGGTTGTTTTTCATGCGAAGAATCTTCTTTGAAAGCTAAGATACATAATGTCCAATTATGAGCTTTAAGATCTCTCAAATTCGCGTTTCTGAATCGTTTGTACAGATAGTCGTAGAGTAAACTACCTACTGCAAAAACAATTTTTCCTCCTGTTTGATCAACAACATTACCCTTCACAAGAAATTGTTCTTGTTGTCGCCTCCATGCGTTTGTTTCAATTGTGTTTGCTGCTACAGGTCTTCTTAAAATTTCATTAGTAGGGAATTCGAGGTCAGCCCAGGCTCCAATATGGCGAGAGATTGCACCAGTGCTACTTGTTTCTCCTCCACCTTGCATTTCCAGAAGGACTTCATCAGCTCTACCACGACCTGAAAAATTTCTCATTACGTAGTCAGCATGGTAACTATTGTCAGAGTCTGGCAAAGGAATGTTGACTTCTCTTTTTACGCCAATTTCTGAATCCTGCAATTCAGGATCTTGATAGATGAATCTTGCTACTGTACGCAATATATCTCTTTGATGTTCAACTAAAACATTGTCAACTTGTCGAGTACGCTCCCCTACAATAACGGTTTTTTTTTGTCGAGTGGAGCAAAGTCTGTGTTCACAAACTATCCATATCGTATTGTCTTGCTTCCGCACACAACAAACAGGGTGATTATTTTTACTTACTTTGTCACATGTACGATCCATGAACGGACATTGAGCTTGGTTGCCCCTTACAATTGGAGTAATAGTTTCTTCCACATCCGTTCTTTGACCAAGGTATTCAGCGATACTTACAGCCATTATTTTTCTCTCTTAGATAACCGATATATTCTATTATTTCAGTGAGATAGAATCTATGTCAAACGATTCAACGCTACTCAACTGCTTCTGTGATCGTAATCAAATGGTGAAATAATCCTACCTATTTAAAAGGTAGGATTATTTAACATTCATTTATTTTGGGAGCACTGCTTTTACTCCATCCTTTGTTGGAACAAGTGATACCATGGTTGCCGCAATTCCGTCATTTTGTAGCTTTCTGATAAAAAATCGTGCTTGTAAAGCATCATGTGTGGCAATTATGATCTGAAATCCATGATCGATAATGTAATCTCTTAAAACATCAAAAACTGAAGCCGCATGTACTAGATCATGATGCTGTGTGGGATCATCAAGAAGTAAAGCCCTCCATGGAGACCAACGATGATTTACTGCCATTGATAATAAGAAAGTTAATTGTAAATCTGTCATTTGTGCCTCACTTGCAATTGAGGGTGCAGGGACTGATTCACCATGAAGTGGTACTAACACTGAAGCATGCTCTTTTTTGTAATGGCTATAGAAGTCTAAATTTGTTTTAGAGAATCTAACGTCTCTAACAATCCGTTTTAGGAGTGATTGCCAGCGAGGCACTACGGCAACCACATGGTCATGAATATTATCAATTTCATGAGATAAAAAGCGCGACAAAGATTCAAGTGCTTCAGATAGAGATGATAAATGTTCGGCAGTCGAAGCTAACTGATTTATTTTTATTTCCAATCTTTGTGATTCTTCTTCAATTGATAAATCGCCTCGACGTCGGTCCAATATATTTTGAACCATATGGGTTTTCTCTGCTCTTTTCCATGCAGTAATTTCAACTTGTAACTTTTCTAAAATAGAGTTTTGTTGAGTTAATGACTCTAATTCAGAGCGTAGTTGCAAATCGAAGCTACTTAATATTTCTGCTGATGGTTCTCCTTCAAGAGATAAGTTTCTCCATTGCAGACTAAATGCAGAGAGTCGAGAACGACTTTCAGCCAGTTTTATTTCAAGTTCATAAATGCGTTTCTCTAAGCCACTTACCTCTTGAACAAGACGGTCTATTAATATATTTTCATACTGTATCTTTTCAGTAAGTACAGTAAGTTGTTGTTCGTTGTTCAGCTGCTCAATAGAAAGCTCTTGAATAGAGGAGGACTGCGGTGCGTTCATTTCAATTGTTGACAAACTAGCTGTGGCGAGTTCAAGTTGTAAATTAACCTCAGCCTTCTTTATCCGTTCCAGGTGAAGTACTTCAATAGATTGTGCTATGTTTATTTTTAACTGACTAGTATGCTCTAGGGATGGAAGTGGTGAAAAAGTTGAGTACTCAGCTTCTAAACGTTGCCTTTCAATATTTGACTCTGTCATTCTTCGCTGAAGAGCTTCATACGCTAGCTCAGGCGACTCTGCGCTTGTATAACGTGCTCTTCGAATTTGAGCAACTTCTGTTTGTAACAATGATAATTTCCCATCAAGGTTGGAAACCTCTAGTCTTGCTATATTAAGCTCATGATGAGTTTTATCTATCGTTTCTTCTGCTTTTTTTATTTTGGATGTTGCAGTTTTCAAATCAAGTTCAGCTAATGCAAGATTTGGGTCTATATCAACTAGAGAATTCTGCATTCGCCGATGTAACTCATCTGCACCATGATCTACACCACAAACTGGACAATCTGATCTGTCTGAAGGCATATGTGCTGCAAGAATAGATACCGCTTGACGCATCATATCAGCGGCAGAACTTAATGTCTGAAGGCGATTACGTGAATCGTGCTCAATACGTTCCATTTCAGCATGGGTTTGAACCGCATTTTGGTAGTTCACTCCTGCTTGTTCAAGCCGTACATTAGCATTACCAAGTTCTATAGTGATCTCTGATATGCTCTTTAGGGCATTAGACCAATAGGTAATCTGTTCTTCAGCTTCGTAAAAATCTTCTTGAGCATTAGATAGCTCTTGAATCTTTTTACGGTTATTTTCATGCAATTGAGTCAATTGCTCTGCCGCATGCAATTCCTCACGTAATAGGGATAATTTTTTTTCAACAGCAAGTAGATTTTCATTTATATCCAAAAACTCACTTTTACGACGTAAAAGTTCCTCTTTTGCTTTAGCTAACTCGACTAGGTAAGAGGTCTGTTGGGATAATCCTCCACGACGTTGTTCTTCAATCCGTAATTTACTTTTAATTTGGTTTAGCTCTAGCTCAACCTTATTTTTTTCAAAGGTTTTCACCTCAAGGTTGTATTTGCTAGCAGTTATTTCCTGATTCAGTGTCTTAATACGATCACGTTCAGCATCGTATACTGCGAACGAACTAGAAAAATTAGAAAGTGCATTAAGGCGAGAGTTCAATCGCTCGGTTCGCGTTGTAATTGTTGAACTTAATGTTTGATGGAGAACTTCCAATGATTCCAGCTGTACTTTGAATATCGGTGGGACATCAATATCTTTTATAACGTCGGCAATATCATTAAGCCCTTCAGCTATTTGCTCATGAGTCTTTAATTGCAGATGTAGGTGTGATTTGATGTTATCACTCTCTCTCAGAAGAGATTGCCATTCCTCCTGTTCCGTGCGAGCACTAAATAAATTCGTCTGTGTTTGGCTCAATAGTTCCGAGATGTGTCGTCGTGCGCCAGTTAACACATTACTAGCTTGACTACCATCACGACCAACAGGCAATTTAGCTAAATTCGAACCTGCAACCTTCGCATCGGCTTGAACAAACCAGTCTCTTTCACGCTGATCTAATAGATGGGTAAGACGGAGGAGGAAAGGAATATCGGCAGGGGCAGTGTCTCCAAATATAGAATCGAGAGAACCATCTACTGTTATCTGCCCATTTCTATTTATTTGGGTAGTACATTCTGCGTCATCGAAATTGACCTGAACTTGAGCATAGTCGGCAGTATCACGAATAATAGGTAATAAATCATCTTCCAACCTTGCGACTTTACCGGTCAAACCGAATTCAATGGCTTCAAATACTGATGTTTTTCCTGTGCCGTTAGGTGCAAGTAACACCGTGACACCAGGGCTAAACTCAATTGTAGTTTCCAAACCAAAACGACGGACATTTGATAAAGTAATTGACTTTATCTTGCTCATGATTTTTCCCCTGAACTTTGGGCTGAATTCAGTGCTTTTGCTAGATCGCTTCCACTGAGTCCCGAAAGTAGTAATGTGCGCCACGTTTTTAAATGGGCGCTCGTCCATACATGTTTTTCACCCGTTGCTAATAATGCTGTTTCGAGGGGGTCACCTATAGTTGTTGACTCACCATTAGGAGTTAGAGCAGCTAGAAACGTCCTGTCTAATAACTCAGTTTCAGATTCATTGTTACGCAAAACTACCTTGCGGCAAAAACGATCATCTGTTTCTATACGTGCAGCATCTTCATCAGGGATGCTGTCAAAAAGAAGAAACATATAAAGATCTGCAGCTTCTAGATCTGGTAGCTTGTCTCTAACATCTGCAGCCCAACGCGCAACGCTATGAACAGCATTTGAATTAAAATCTAATACAGCAATAAGTATTGTACGCCAACCTCCTCGTCCACCCTCTCTTCTTAAACGACAGACAGTAGCTTCTCTTACATACTCGATCCCTGAAGACATCAGCTCACTGTGTTCTGTTGAGACAATAAAACGCCCATGGGACCGAGTTTGGATGGCTTCAATTATGTTCTTAGTTGGCATTATTTGCTCCAAAGGCAAGACCTGATATTGCCTGCTGCCGTGCTTCGGTCTGCCTATTCCATTGGCTTCCGAAATAATCCCGCACGTCCGCTAATGTTCCTCTTCGGAGGTAAGCTGTGATTCTTGCATGTGTCACTAGTAGAGAAGGTTGGCGCGATGCACCCAAACTTGTGCTTGTAGCAGCATCGTCTGCCATCCCAACATCAATAAACACTGATGAAGGTGATTCGACCCCGGATAGTATGACTACAGGGGATGGCGATGAACCAAGAAGATCACTCAACTCATCTGAGTCTATATTACGTACATAAGACGAGCTTCCCGCTGGGCCGGACCAATGTCTGAGAGCGATAGTCATAACTTCACCGCAATTAGTAAATTGTTTCCAATCAGAGTGTTCTCCTCCAACCGCTACAGCAACAACGAGGATAGTTTCTAATGCAGTCACCAGAAGTTCTACAGTTCGGGGTCCTACACGAAGAGCGTGCAAAGGATTTTTTCCTTCACTTTGCGGATAAAGTAGCTGAGAAAATAAGGTACTCCGTAGTGATGGAGTTGCATCTAGCTGAGCTTTCCAAGTAGCCCACATCGCATCTATTTCAGTTAGTAAATCGTTGCAAGCAATATTACTTAGCCTAGTGGTGAGTTTGGTTACGACTTGTTCCCATACAGAGCAATCCATAGCTTCAGCTAAAGAAAGAGCTTCCTGCCGATGTGCTTGAAGACCAATCAACTTACGATGCGATCCTTGATCCAATGGTGTAAAACTATTCCTCCAAGGAAGATGTTCTAAATCATTTTCAGCAACACCAAGAGTTTGACCAATTTCATGTTCAGCATTTGTACGCCAAACATCTTGGCTGCTCATTAAGCTTTGATTTGCACCTTGTAGGTGCAAGGCCAGCCTCATAATTGCTGTTGGCAATGATACAATTGCTTGGCTTGGCTGGTTGTAATCTGCCGCAACCCTCAGTAAACGATGAGAACCATTAGATCCCCACATCTTGTTTACTACTTGTTGTGCTGATTCTTGATTCGGTCCTTCTAAATCATGGGTGCCTGAAATCTGCCAAGGCCCGCTGATTGTGCCAAGATAGTATTGAGTCCAAGTTACAGATTCAGGGCGGAGCATATCTCGTAAATGATGCAATGTAGCTCTGCAGGTAATAGCAGACGTATCTGAAGTTTGAGTCGTGAGATAGGAGAGTATAAGTTCGTGAACTCTTTGGGGATCAGCGAAATGTCGGTCTAAAGCGACTAGTGCTCGAGCTTTCAGATCGTCATCAGAACCATTCAGACGGATTGTAACCAGCTGAAGCGCTTTTCGAATATGCGTCCAATTATCAAAACCACACCACGTAGTAAGCCATTGAAAAATTCTGGTAGTAGGACCATCATTTCGACTTTCTAGAGCATCAATATTTATTCCATGTTGCTTGCAGAGTGTGCACAATTCTTCTAGATGGCTTAACGTAAGTTCCCTTTTCAAGTGTAAACCTAGACCGGGCACTGAAAAAACAAATTGTCTAGTATTCAAGGTAGCGGCATCGGCTTGCCGCGTCCAGTGAGCTAAGCTACGGAATGCCTTGTCTACAACCGAAAGATCATTATTCGTCGTGGGGCGAGTGCTATTTTTGGTACAGAAGTCCGTACTCTGTTTTTTGATTTGAATATGCTCAAACAAACCTGTTGGGTGAGATACAATAAAATCATCCCATTCGGGTATATCTCCTTGTTCACAACCCATTTCTACAGGTGTGGTTCTACCTTCTATGAAGCAGTCAAGCATTTCACATAGTCGAGTAGTTATCACTAATTTTTCATGTAACCCTTTCTGCTCAAGGCGAAACCTTCTAATCATATTAGCGTCCCTTCACTCGTCGATGCATCATCAGCTGCACAATCAAAACAGCTTAACTTTTCTGCAGGTAATTGAAAAGTCTAAGCACGAGTGGCGAATGTTAGATGCCCCTGATTACAAAGAAATTGTACAGATTTTACTTACCTGAAATTCTGCTGCTCTCCTAAGCTTCATGAAACTGATGGGCATCTTCTCAGTTCATGGTAATGCTAGTGATGATAAAGTCTATTAATTAATCATTGGACATGGCTTCGGTAACTATTTGAATTTATAGAACTCTCTACGAAATCTTCGGTAAAGGGTTAACCATATGAACTTAATCGTACGGTTCGGAGAAGGATTGAAGATCTCAACTACCCGAACAGTATATCGGGATTTTTTTACCATCTTGTAAGTCAAGTAACCCATAGTACGCCCTGTGTTATCTTGCTCTGGACAGTTCAATCTTTTCCTCTAGCCAGCTTTTTACCTCACTTTCCTTCCAGCGGGAGCTACGTCCTAGCTTAATAGGCTTCGGAAACTTCCCTTCGCTGATCAGTTTGTAAAACCACTTGTCGCTCAGTCCTGTAAATTCGGTAATGAATACCATATCCACCAGCTTGTCGTTCATCAGGTCAATGTTGTTACTTTGCAAGGTCATGACGTTTTCTCTTGTCTTTATGAGTTGAAAGACAGGAGCTCGAGGTTCAATCATTTTTGATATCGCCTGTCACTCCGCCATAACCATCCGTTTCTCAGTAATTAATAATTTTTAGTTCTGACTGCAGCCAAAGTTGCGTTCGCCGTCTTCATTACATTTCGATCTCAGTTTTGCCAGATAGGCACTACGAAACATCAGCTCATCCATTTTCGTATTCATCGGGGTATTAAATTCCTTTTCACCTTTGCTGTTCAGGTGGTAGTAACCATTTGTTGGAAAGTGCACTAGCCCCCGATCCGCAGGATATGAAAGCCCCAGAGAGCTCACCCAGGCTCCGGCTATCATTGACGCCAATGTCCCACTGTCTTTGTTGAAATCCCCAGGATGAAAGTAAGCGTCTTTATTCAGGAGAAGCAGGACGTGGTAATGCTTTTTCCCTTCAAGATTAAATTCCCTCACCCATACATAACGAAGTCGACAGGGGTAGGCCCGCTTACCTGCTTTCTTTTTACGTTTCAAATCCGCCTTAATACGCTCCTTCAGAGATTTCATACAACGCGTGATAACCGAAGCATCAACTCTGGCTTTCTCCAGTTTCTCTTTGCACATGGGTAAGCGGAAATCTACTCTGACAGCCAGTAATCGAGGGTACTCCTCCTGAGCTTTACGGATACTCTCCTGAATTCGTTTCAAATACTCCTCTCTCAAATCCCCATAGCATCCTGAATAATCTTCCATTGCTTTCACCTCTGTTCTTAAAAATTCATTACATGGGAAATGGAGTAAATTTTTTGTTTTAAGAAAGACTTAGTGTGAGAGGGAAATAATTGTCTTGTCTTAGCGTTTGTTGGTTAATATATTTGTTAATTAAATTATGGATATATTAAATTATGGATATATTATTAATCCGGCAAAAAGAGCTGTGGCAAAAGTCAAGATCCAATAGAAGAAGGAAAAGAGCCGCTATGCTTTTTCTGCTGTTTTTTTTACCCGCAAGTTAGTTTGTTGAGGCTAGGTATCTTGTGGTCGCTTTGTGCGTTGTCACATCTGTACCTTAAGTGAGTTTGCAGCTTGTTCAGGTATGACTCTTATACTTTCCTAAGGCTAATCCAGGAGGGCGTGAGTGATCGGTCTTACGCATAATAGGGAAGCTAGTTTTTTTTCACTAATCCCTGCATGGATCCCTCGATAATGATACGGATAAGAAATGGTGATGATTTTTAATGCATTGATTTATGTTAATTAAACAAAAAGTAGGGTACCTTTGGGTGAGGCGAATACACTCATGAGGAAGGGGACATATGCCAGGAAAATTTAAGGAGACTGCGTACCTTTCAGCGCAGGGATTACAGGAATTTGTGGAGCGTTCAGCGGAGGAGCAAGGTATGTCAAAATCTAGGTATCTGGGGAGTCTGGTTGAAAAAGAAGTAGCATCCGTGTCTGGAAAAACCAACCAGCCAACTCTTGTCCTGCACAAACCTTATTATCCAGAAATGTCTTTTATAAGTAGTGGAGTATTCGAGTGCAATGCCCAGACAACAAAACCAGAAATGTACAAATACGTCATGCTGCAGACAACAGAAAGTATCATTTCAAGTTTTCGGGATATTATTCGGAAGCGAATTAAAGATAATCCGGAATGCCTCAGGGATTCATGTTTTTTATTATTAAGGACTTTGATTAAAGGTGTTTATCAAAAAAATGATTCCGGCTCTTTAATGGGACGTTACGATGTTAAGGTGACTTTAATAAGGGTGTCTGTAAAAGAATGGTTAAAATATAATGGTTGTTATGATTTCTTTAAAATAAAATATTACAGTTATTACGATTTAACAACTAAGGCCAAGGCAGGAGGCGTCAGAATGCTTGCCCCTGTATTTGATGATAAGTATAAGGATGGCGCTTTTTTCATACCTGTTTCTGATGCCAGTTCAAACTTTCAACACAGAATAGCTGATGATAACATCAAGGGTGTTGGTGTGGATGATGGTGAAGTTGCGAAATGTATTATTCTTGGTGTCGACCCTCGCTCAGTTAGTGAACGGTTTTCAGTAATATATGGCGAGAAAACAAATAATGGATTCAGAACAAATTCTGGACGACGTTACAAGGTTTTTAAGTAGCTGTGGTTTGTTTTTAGAATGTAACATTATTTAGGTCTATATCACCCGTTAGATATGAATCAGATGATTTAAATTTAACGGGAGATACTAAATGAGTAGCGAGAAACAGAACGAGTTAAAACTGCTGGGACTTCACCTTTCACTTTACCCTGAATACATAAGGAATGAAGTACTTAACAAAATACGAAACACTATCGCCTATGAACCCGTCATTGGCATCATGGGCAAAACTGGGTCGGGTAAATCCAGTCTGATTAATGCTCTTTTTCAGCAGCCACTGAGCGCGGTCAGCCATAATACTGGCTGTACCCGAGAGGCTCTCCATTTCAAATTTGAAGTCGGAGAACGGAAGATGACATTGATTGATTTGCCTGGTGCGGGGGAAAGTCTTGCGTATGACAAAGAATACCGCAGGCTCTATCAGTCGCTTATCCCGGACCTCAACCTCATTCTCTGGGTGATGAAAGCCGATGACCGGGCCTGCCCAGCGATGAGGATTTTTATCAGTTCCTGCTGGAATGTGGGGTTTCACCGGACTGCATTGTATTTGTCATCAATCAGGCCGACAAGGCTGAACCCTCACTGGAATGGTGTCGCGAAACGGGCACTCCCTCTGCAGAGCAACGACTCACCCTTACGGCCAGGTGCAACGCAGTTTCACATCACTTCCGTACCTCTCACCCGGTACATCCCGTTTCCGCCAGCACCGGTTATAACCTGCCCCTTCTGGTCGGAACCCTTGTCAGTGCCCTGCCAGCATCAGCCAGCAGCGGTGTGTTCTGTCAGATAAAAGAAATTCATCGTACATCTGACGCTGAGCAGGTGGTTCGACAGGACTTTGGTGAACTGGTGGGGGAGTTATTTAGCCGCATTATTGACGCGGTGCCATTACCAGAGGCACTAAAGGACCGGCTCCACGTTACCCGTGAAAGCCTCGCCAGCGCCGCTTCAACACTCTGGCACTGGTTCTTCTAATGCTTCCCCGTGACCTTTTTCTTCGCCAGTCCCTCTTCTTACGAACAAGTTTGTTTATCAATGATCGATTTTGTCGATCGATACGATCTGATTATCTCATTATACCTTCAATCCGAAGGGATATAAGATTTCACGAGGAAAATGCAACCTGCTGTTTTATCTGTAAATAATCGAATGTGACTGATGTATCTGGTCACCAGACACGCATTCTGACTCACCTTTGTAAGGAGACATACATGTCCGCTACCAGGTTTCAACGGAAATCAGTAATGAGGGGCAATTCTTTGCCAGCCTCACCGTATAACGGGAAGAGTCTGAAGTCGGCCATCGCAAACCTAATATTCCTCTCGAACCTGCCGCTGTCGTCAATGTAATCAGTTATGGCCTTCAGAATGACGATGTTGTTGAACAAGATGGCTTTTAATCAAACAAGGAAATTCCCTGTGAAAACCCTGTCTGCAGTAATTTTTACCCTGTCTACTCTGTTTACCACTGCCTGTGCTGCCGCTGATTTTGATCTGAAATGTACGCTGGCTGATAACAGTATCATGACGCTTTCACACAGTGCCCAGACTGTCTATATCGGCTTTACGAACCAAGGAGATGTAGAAAGTGAAGGGGCGGTCATTAAGTTAGATGTTCCATCGGGAGAAGCGGTTCAGACCGTTGGTTCCCGACCTATTTTTCATGAGAAATTTTTCAACTTGCGTGGTACCGGAGAAGAGATTGAAGGGGCTGTTGCCATTACTTATGCCGAACATAAAGGTGTGAAATCAGCAGGCTATACAGAGATAAATTTATTGGGTAATGAAACCAAAAGTATCTCCTGTAAGCCAGGCACCATTAAAGTAGCGAACGGGTTATTAACGAACGGTATTGCCGGTATGGAGAAACAAGTGTCGCATACCGGGGATACGACCAATAATACGCCAGATGAGGACGTGAGTGACCAGCCTGTCATTAAAGTTTCTACAGAGCATTTCTACCTTGTTAACCAGTTCCCGAACTGGCGTATTACTTTGACCAGTGTCGGTGACAATATCATTGTAAAAAATGCCATTATGAATCGCGGTAATTGCACTCTCCGCCCGAACGGGAATGGTGACCGCTTTAATGTTCCACTGAAATTTGGTGATACGCTAAAGTTTAATGTGACAACGGATGAGAATTTTTCTAAGTGTCAATTGCTTGAGCTGGTTGTGGTGACAAACAAAGGTACGTTCACATTTAAACCTGAATGATGTCATTGTATTTGTTGTTTCACTCATTCATCGCGCAAGTGATTTCAGCATTATCATTATCATTAACTCCTTGATATAAATACACCAAAAATCGAAAAGGTCATGACCCGTAAGGGCATGGCCTTTGCTTTTTTATAAGGAATTTTTCATGAAACTAGCTAGCCGTTTTGGTCGGGTCAATCAGATACGCCGTGACCGTCCGTTAACTCGTGAGGAGATGATACAGGTCGTCCCCAGCGTGTTCGGGGAAGATAAACATGTATCACGTTCAGATCGCTATACATACATCCCCACTATAACCCTGCTGGAAAATCTGCAGCGTGAGGGCTTTCAGCCATTCTTTGCCTGTCAAACCCGCGTGCGCGATCAAAGCAAACGTGAACATACCAAACATATGCTGCGCCTTCGCCGTGAGGGGCAAATTACAGGTAAGCAAGTACCGGAAATTATTCTGCTGAACAGCCACGACGGCTCAAGTTCATACCAGATGCTGCCGGGCCTGTTTCGCTTTGTTTGTCAGAATGGCCTTGTCTGTGGCGAAAGCTTTGGGGAGGTACGTGTTCCACATAAAGGCAACGTAGTAGAGAAAGTAATCGAAGGAGCATACGAGATACTGGGGATATTTGACCGTGTCGAAGAGAAACGCGATGCTATGCAGTCGCTTTTGTTGCCGCCACCTGCTCAGCAGGCAATGGCGAAAGCGGCATTAACCTATCGCTTTGGAGAAGAGCATCAGCCGGTGACGGAATCGAAAATCCTTTCCCCGCGCCGCTGGCAGGATGAGAGCAACGACCTGTGGACCACTTACCAGCGTATTCAGGAAAACCTGATTAAAGGCGGTCTGCCTGGACGAACGACTAAAGGCAAACGTGCCCATACCCGTGCTGTAAAAGGTATCGACGGTGATGTGAAGCTTAATCGCGCCCTCTGGGTGATGGCCGAGAATATGCTGCAGCTTGCTTCATGAACCTTTTTATTACCCCTTCCCTCAGGCCTTGCCAATAAACCGGCGAGGCTTTTTGTTTTAAGGAACTGTGATGTCCGAAATCGCATTATCTCCTGTTTTTCCGGTTAACGAACAACGCATTATCCGTCGAGCCCTGCGTCTGCTGGAGAAATATCAGCGCCTGCCGGGAGAGTCGTTTACCTCAACCAGCTTCACTAAAACTTGGCTGCAGCTGCAAATGGCGGGCCTTGAGCGGGAATTTTTTATCGTCCTGTACCTCGATAACCAGCATCGTTTGCTGGAACGTGAAACGCTGTTTACCGGCACGCTCAGCCATACGGAGGTACATCCCCGCGAAGTGGTCAAAGCGGCTCTACGCCATAACGCCGCTGCGGTCATTCTGGCCCACAACCATCCATCCGGCGAAACGGAGCCCAGCCAGGCAGATCGGCACATCACAAAGCGGGTTGTGAATGCACTGGCCTTGGTCGAAGTGCGTGTGCTGGATCACCTCGTGGTAGGGGATGACGTGATGTCATTTGCAGAGCGCGGTTGGCTGTAGGTCCGGCAAAATATAAACAAAAGGAAACTTTTATGTCGTTATCTGATTCTCCCCAATGGGGACTGCAAAGTGATATTACCCCCCGCTTTGGCGCAAGGCTGGTACAGGAGGGTAAGCGCCTGCATTACCTGGCTGACAGAGCTGGATTGACGGGATGTTTTACCCCGGAGCAACTACAGAAATTGGACCAAGATTTCCCGCTGTTTGTAGAACAACTGGAAGGTATGCTGCGTGCTGGCGAACTAAATCCACATCAGCAACGTCAGGTGAACATTCAACTTGAGAGTTTAACCTGTATAGCTGATACCCGTGGTAGCTGCGGTTACGTTTATATTTCTATTTATCCAACCCCGTAACACCTTCTTTCTTCTCCTTTTCTCAGGATTCTACCCATGCACATTTCAACTGTACCGGTCACGGTGCCGGTTTCGTCACGTCTGTCGCCTGTACAGGTCTGGCAGCAACTTTTAACGTATCTGCTGGAGCACCATTACGGCCTGACACTCAACGACACGCCATTTCATGACGACGCGGCCATTGAGGATCATATCGATGCGGGAATAACGCTTGCCGATGCGGTGAATTTCCTGGTGGAGCGTTATGAACTGGTACGTATCGACCGCAAAGGATTTACATGGCAAGAGCAGACACCCTTCCTGACCGCTATCGATATTCTCAGAGCCAGGCGAGCTACCGGATTAATGAATATTTAAATTCTTCGAGCTTCATTCCTGATTTTTACCTCTGAACTTCCCACCTTATTTATTCATCGCATAATGCGCCTGCCACTTCCGGCAGGCGTGTTTGCTTTTATGGCTGATTGACGATGCAAACAGAACCCGATGTATTAACAGAATACAATGAACTGATTCTTTCAACCAGTATCGAACGTGTAGTCGCTGGTCGAGATTCCGCACTTCAACAGATTGAACAACTCATTGAGCAGCTTGATACCATTTCAAGGCTAACCTCAGAAATTGGTGGTGGTACGGCGCAAGACTGGGCGATGAAGTCAGGGCACTGCTACGATAGTTGGCTGACTGAGAAGGCTGACAAAGCGATGCCTGCCGTTACCCGCAATATCGACAGCAGTATCTGGCGCGATTTGATGCTGAAGTCCGGCATGATTGCTTTGATGGATGCGCAGGCTCGCGACCAGTGGCACAAGAACCTGGAGGAGGGCGATCTTCCTGCTATCAGCGAGGCGAATATCCTCAGCACCTTTGAACAACTGCATCTAAATAAAATGGATGTATTTGAGCGAGGGATCATCAACGTGTTCAAAGGACTGTCGTGGGATTACAAAACCAACAGCCCTTGCCGCTTCGGTAAGAAGATCATCATTAACAATCTGGTGACGCATAACCGCTGGGGCTTTAGCCTTGACTGGGGCTGGCGGCGTGACCAACTAGCTGATCTGGAAAGAATGCTATTCCTGCTGGATGGTAAACCAATACCTGACAACCGTAGCGATATAACTACTCGGTTGATGGAGCATATTCGAGATAACCCGGCTGAGGATGTTTACGAGGATGAGTTCTTCCGTGTTCGCTACTTTCAGAAGGGCACTGCGCACTTGACTTTTAAGCGCCTAGATTTGGTTGAAAGGATGAATGACATCATTGCTAAACACTATCCTGGACTGCTATCACATAGATAGTAAACTGTATTATATTGAAAAAACTAGTTTTCATTATGAGGCAGTTATGGACAAAGAGCTCGTATGGCCTAAGGATCTCGTCGCAAAAGGTGATGATAACCGGAGAAAAGCATTACAACGCTTCGATATTTCTCCATTGATGCACCTGGCTCTTTTACCTGGACAAGAGTTAACTAGCTATCTTAATCAGACCATAACTACTCATTATTATCAGTTTCTTTTCACAGAAAAATCATCAGGTCGAAGAGGGATATTTTACTGCGGAGATTCAGCAGCTGAGGGTTCGCCGCTTACAACGAAGGGCAACAAGCAAGAAGGATGGTTAAAACTTGCAGGTTTACAACGCTTGCCCTGCGTTAATCCCCTTTCTATTCAATATATTAGTCCTAAGAAAAATGAGGCTTTCGGAGTGCCATCAGTTCCTACAACTGAGCATGAGCGTATAGTGGCCGCATTACAATTAGTCAGTGTAACGGCTATATCTGTGTGGAAAATGGGCAACAAAGGCAGCATTCTTGCAGCGATTTATCGTGATCTTTGTTCAAAAGATCTCCATGAAAATCAGCTCCGAAGTAAGATAAAAAGTATTAATACAATAATCGCGGGAAGGAAAGATTTAAAAGAGGGCGAAACTTTTCAGCAGTATCTTATTCGTCTTCAAGATATGCATCCTGAATGGCATTTTCGTCACTTTAATACTGAATTACTGAGAATGCGATTACTTACCCATCCTGAGATAACTCCTGAATCACGAATCATTTTCTGACTTCATAGGGTTATAAACCAAAACTAACAGGCAAGATGCACAACGCAATGGCGAGTTTTTTGTCAGCAGTGTATCTGATGAGGTAGTCCTGTTTAGTCACTGCCTAAACCTTGCTTCGACAGCCATATCGGTGTTCTACTGGTATGGCTTTATACCCACTTGCAATGTCTATTTTTTGTATGGATTTTAACTTGTGGGTACAAGTGCGGGTATAACTATTTATTCCTGTTTCCAAACTACATTAATATCAGTCTATTGGGTGTGAAATTCGAGTCCGGCCTTCGCAATAGTCTGAAAATCAAATAACCTAAAGCTCATGCCGGTCACCTTACGTGACTGGCATCAGGCGTTTGAGCTATTTTCACGGCCTCTAAATAATCCTCAATCCATTGAACATCTTGCTTAATGAAGCAGACCATCACCCTAATTGCTGTAGTGTAAAAACCGAAGCTATCACGCTGGCCGCAGCGTTGAGAAAAATAGGGTAACCAGCTTAAAAGATGTTGTTTTAGGAATTGGCTCTGCTGTTCTAATCCTTCTGCCGTATCGCTGTTTTTTGTTATCAGAACTTCCATCAGCGCGAGCTGGATGGCGAGATGATCGGGGGCTTCGTTGTTTTGTGGTGCAAGCTCATAACGAACCAGCCATTGCTGCATGATTTTGCGCGCTTCATGCGAGGTGGTGTGCGGGTAGTGTCCCGCATAGGGTGAAACGCCAGCAGGAGGGGGAATTAAAAACAATGAAGCGAAATCCGCAGCGAGTTCAAGCTGGCGATCTTTGCGTTTTAATGCCGTGCGTAGGCGGAGCTGGAACGGTTGTACGTCCAACCACAGTTCTGGAATAGACTTCAGCGCCCTAAGTCGCGCCTGAGTATCGTTATCCCGCATATGGATGAGTGCCTCTTCAGTCAGTTCCTGATAAAGAATTTGAGCGAACCAGCGATAAATACTGGCCCGTTGCCGGGCCATCTCATTAAGCAGTGGCATGAGGTTCCTCTTTACCGGTGGTGAGTTGTATTTCATGCGGCCCTCCAAATCCTGTCACGTTAGGCAGTTCGCCCTTGTAACGTTCTACCTGCACTAGCGCGGTGTGGGCAGAGGGGCCTTGCGACAGGCTGGATGTGCCAATATCTGCGCTCAGGACATTCGGATCACCATAGGTACATAATGTGCCGCTCTTGCCGCCTTCCTTCGGGGAATACCATGCCCCTTCGTGAATACGAACCACGCCCGGTGCATAATCTGGGCTTATTACTACGCCTGCCAGAACCTGTCCGCGAGCGTTAAATACGCGCGCAACATCACCGTTTTTGAGCCCTCGGGTTTTAGCATCTTCCGGACTGATATATAGCGGCTCGCGATTTGCGACGGTGTAGGTTTTACGAAAGCTATCGCTTGAGCAAATTTGTGAATGCAGGCGCTTGTCGGGATGACACGATTGCAGATGTAAAGGATGCTGCTCAGCACCGTGGCCTCCGTGGTTACGTTCAAAAGGCTCCATCCATACTGGGTGCCCAGGGCAATCTTGGTAATGAAAGTCGGCAATGGTTTTGCTGTAGATTTCAATCAGGCCAGACGGGGTTCCTAACGGGTTGAGATCGGGCTGATCGCGAAAATCGCCGTGGCGTACCCAGGGCTTACCCGCTGGATATTCGATATAACCTTCACCATTCCAGAAGGTGTCAAAATCAGGCATGGTTACACCGATGGCGGCCCCTTGAGTAACCCCTTCTTCATAAATGGCTTTTATCCATTCCATCTCACTG
>Ga0302349_1001214_pt1 | contig 21453 bp, 26 predicted proteins | sample PhyAR1_FD_202176 | JGI IMG/M metagenome (GOLD analysis project Ga0302349, IMG submission 202176) | Leaf surface microbial communities from alfalfa plants in UC Gill Tract Community Farm, Albany, California, United States - DLSL A.R1... | ecosystem: Host-associated > Plants > Phyllosphere >...
GGGTTACCAATATTGTTGCCTGAAGCTCCAGTCACTTTACTAATGAACTCATGATCTAAAGAGTAAATTCCTAACCAGTGAACAATGACTACGCATAAAAAGGCAATAGCTCTAAGTTGTCCTGCAAAAATAACGCGAGACGAAGATATCGATGTAGGATACGTCTGGGCAATGCCTGCGCCATTGAGTTCAGGTGATGCTTGCGACATGCAAGACCTCTTCAGATAAAAACCAGTAATTAAATTTCTGTTAAAAAAGGGTAAAGATCAAGTAAATTGTGAGACTTGTCTTAATTTTGGCGTAAAAAGGTTCAGTCAAAGGTTAAAGAGACTTGTGCTAAGCAACCAAGGGCAGTTGTCTGACAAAGTGAAGTGTAGGGCTAAGCTTGCACATTCAATGGTGAGATGATTGAACTAAAAGCTGCTCTTTAGGCTATTTAAACTCTGCGATTTTGTCTTTACGTTTTTTTATAAAAAGATGCCATTATCTTATCTTCATAAATAATGCTTAAATATCATTAGCATAAGTGGAAAGCATGCTGACAGTGGGGTGAATGCTCCTGACCCATTTTGCTCATTAAGTAATGGTCTTTATGCGCCGCATCAGGGATCAAGACGTTTGGTCATTTCACCGATAGTAAGCGAAAATTATGCCACCTATAGTGGGCAGCAATTGCCTGCCACACAGACCTTCTCAGCCATCAGCAGGACACCGCAACAATGATAAAAACGATCGCCGGATTACTGTTACTGACATCTCTGTCTGCTACTGCTGGCACGCCGCTGCAATGCGGACCTTTCAAAATCGAGTCTGATGAAAAGGGCGCAGTCACGGTTAATGGTGCCAGCGCGAAGATAAAGAGCACCACCTTTCTCAAAGCAAAAAACGATGACGATAACGTCAGGCTTCACTGGCGGGTCAAAAACACCAAAGCGCCAGGCATGATCGATATGGATCTGGTGACCCGTGAGGGTAAATCGGAGTTAGAGGCTGAAATCGTCCGTACCAGCCCGAGCCAGATAAAAATTCGCGGCAGCTATGACTGTGAAAAAATAAAGTAACCGCGCGCTCCTGCACCTTGAGCAGGCGGAAAGCAAACAGTCGTATCAACTACCGCGTTGAAAACAGCCTTAGCTAAAAGATCGATGCGCGCCTTTTCAGGCAATAAAGAGTGAAACCCGGTTAAGGCCCACTGGCCCCAGAGGTGATGCGCTCAGGTTTCAGGCAGCCCGATGAATGCGTTCACTCCGCTTTTTTACACTCATCGATCAGGGCCGCTACCGATGCGCTGATGTCGGCGGCGTGCGGGTCATAAAAAAATTCAGTGCTGGTTTCGCTGTGGTTAAATTTGGCTATTTCGACCCAGGCGATAACGGTTCCGTCACCTTGTTCAAGGTTATAGCGTTGCGTACCGCCAGGTAGCGGATCGTCCTGATCAAGATAAAGGTGCCGGCTGATGGCGGCTGAGTAGAGACAGGACTGCACCTGATCAGGATGCGCATTAAAATAGGCGGTTTTAACTTGCGGATGTAATCCAACCCGACCGGTATCCACACAGCCGGCCATCATTATTAAAGCGAGTACTAAAACTGTTTTCTTCATCAACTCAAACCTCATCACGCTGCAGCATTTTTTTAGTCCATTCCGTCAGCCCTGAATCAGCGCCGGACACGGCACAGAATAGCCTGAACTATACTTACCTTTTTTCAACGAGGAGGATGAGATGATCAATCTTCGAGAGATGAATGAGAAAATTCATCAGGTGCTGCAGGCCGATGAAGCGTCAGGGTTTACGCCGCAGACTGCAGAGCAGGTATTAGCGGTGGTGAAATCTTACTGGCAGGAGGGCGATGAAACGATAAGAAACGACATCACCCAGAAATTGTCCCGTCTGGAAAAATCGGGCGTGCCTTTCCCGGATAATTACCTCGATACGCTGTAGCCTTCCGCTAAACCACAATGCGCCCCTGCGTGGGGCGCGATCTCTTCACTACTGCGCTTTGTAGGGATCTTTTTTATCATCCTGACTATCATCGTTCTTACGCGGTACTTCGCCATGATCTTTTGGCGCATCAGTAGCGGGATGATCGTCCTCTTCATAGGCATTGCCGACATGTGGCGCCGCTTCCGGCAGGCTTTTACTGACTTCACCTTCGTGTTTACGTTCTTCATTGGTTTTATGTTTAAACATACTTCACTCCTTTTTTTCCTGTCTGTTAAGTCTAGACCAGCCAACAGATGCTGGCAGGCGGGTCCACGTTCAGATAAAAAAAAGCCCGCATGAAGCGGGCTGAATCGGAGTTTTCTCTCGTGTGCTGCACGGCTTTATTCGTTGCGTGTCAGTGTGTAGCGGGATCATGCTAACGGGGTAGAACCGGTGCGGGAATGGACAAATCTGTTATCTGGCGTGCGGCAGGTCACAAATTAATCGATTAATAAATTCGATTGAACGGATTAATAAAAGGCATATAGTGACCTGCGTTACTAGGAGATAGAAATTATGTTACGAGACTATTTAAAGATTGAAGCTGACGATCAGCTGATTAAAAACCGTACCCTGAGCCTGAACAATCGCGGTCAGGAAGAGGTCACTGAGTGGACCATCGTCAGCCCGCACGGCGTCAAAAAAGGCGGCGTGACCCTGTTCGATAAACTGAGCACCCGCCGTTCATGGTGTGTCGGCTATCGCATCACGCAAACCGATCTGCATGGCAATGTGGTGGTGGATAAGCTGACTGACGCGTTATAAGTTGTCCGACTTTTGCCGTAGTAAAATGTGAACTTTGTTGGAATTAACCCGCAGCGTAGCGGGTTTTTTTATGTCCGCTAACGATAGCGGCGCAGTTCTACCAGCGTGCCGGCCAGCTTTATGCCATCGCGACGGGAATGCAGCAGTGGAAAGTCGATGTTCTCCGGTGCCAGCTCAAACTGCACAACACCGCTCTCACTGCTGCGTTGCCGGTATGTACGCAGCAGTGCGCTGTTCTGCTGCAGCGCCAGCACGCTGTCGCCGGGCATCGGTGAGACGGCCGGATCGATGATCACCACATCATTGTGCCTGATAGCAGGCGTCATGGCCTGTTCCTCAACCCGCAGGGCAAAGCTCTGCTGAGAGAGCGCCATGTCGTTATGCATCAGCAAATCACACTTCACCGAAGTGGCGTCATTCAGCCACCGGGCGACGTCGCGCTGATTGAGCAACGGAATCTGATGCAGGCCGGCAAATCTGCTTTCGCTAAAAACAGGACCATCGCCATCTATCAGATAGGCAGGCGCGCATCCCAGCGATTCCGACAGTCGCAGCAGATTTTCACCACGCGGTAACGTCTCCTCTTTTTCCCATTGTGAGATCGCCACATGGGACACTTTTACCTGTTCCGCCAATTGCTTCTGCGTTAATCCCAGGTTTTTTCGTCGGTGGCGAATACGGTCGCCCAGCGTTTCGTTTTTCATCTGCTTGACATTCAGGTTAAGAATGACTTAAGTATACTTAACCCTGGCATTTAAGCAATCTTAAATTTCAGGCAGGGGACGTGCCTGTTTTAGCACGCCGTGGTGTTCCAGTGACCTTACCGGGTAGAGGGGTGCGGCATGGAAAGTAGTTTAATTACCAGTATGGGTGCGTTGGTTTTGGGTGGGGGCGCGGCGGCACTGTTCTGGAAACCATTATTGGCGGGTATCGCGTCAATCGTGACCAGTAATCGGGCCGGCGGCGAAATTATAACCAGTTATAAAGAACAGGTGGTGTTGCTGAAGGAGAGCAATCTGCTGATACGAGAAGAGAACGACGAGCTACGAGAACGGCACGATAAAAATTTGCGGCGTATCTCCATGCTCGAAACCGATCTTCGGCTTATCAAGAATGCGTTAGGGATACTGCTGGCAATGACAGAGGCCGATCACAGCGATAAGTTTCGCAACGAGGTCGATCGCCTTATCTCAACTCTGGAGGATCGCAGCGATGGTGACGATAAATAGTCCTGCTACAACCCTGTTAAACAAGCGAAAAATTATCCTCGGCGGCGTGATGCTGGGCTGCTCGATGATCTGCGTGCTGATGACGATTCTGTTTCTTTATGTCAGCAATACGGCCAACCGGCGAGTAGCAGAGATTCGGCAGGAGTATCGCAATATCGCGGCAAAACGTGATGCCCGGGTCGATTTGCTGACTAATCAGGTGACGACGTTACAACACAAACTTGATGCGTTACCGGACCGCACGGCGATCAAAACGGTGGATAAAGTCAAAGAGGTAGTGATTGAAAAAGAAGTGTCACCGATGCATTCGCAACCCAGGCCATAACTTCCGATTATTCTTAGTGCGGCTTCGCTATTATCGACTAGTTTTAAATCTCCGGGCGACATTTTCTTTCGCTGTATTGTGCGAAGAAAAGGCCCGCAGATTGGCCGGTTGATGAACCGCTACGCCAAATCACTTTGGATAACTAACCAGAAGGACATTTAGCATGAGCGATTCAACAGAAACCAAGAGCAAAAATGATTACCTGCGTGATGTCACCTCTCAGCTGAAAGAGATGCGCCACTATGCGCAAACCAACACCGAGACGCTGTCAGCACATTGGTTAGCCTTCGACGCGGGCGAATACAAAGACAAAGTTAACGCCGATCGCATCGATGCGCTACTCAACAAGCAGGGTAAGATGCTGGAAGATCTGGATGCGGCCATCCAGGACATTGAGATCGAAATTAATCACAGCGAGCAGGAGAGTTAAGTGATCTCCCGCTAACTGATGCGGTGGCCATTAAGGGATTAATCGGCCACCAGCCACATTTCCGCTTCGTCGAACATCTCTTCAACTATCCGCGCAATCGTCGCTTTATCGTTCTTACTCAAATCCGTATCAATAGCGTTACGTTCCATCGGTTTGACCTTAACTTCAATGTCAGGAAACACCCGATGCACCCGCTTTTCCAGCTCTTCGAGAATCATCTCGCGCGCACCCGGTAAACCGGCTACGTTACGCTTGTCATAAATCAACTCAACAAACATGATGGCAATCCATTCAGGGCAAAATCGCTGGGATATAATACTGTAAATAAAAACAGTGGCAAGGCGGCGCGCCCGATTACGGGAAATATTTTTATGTCATGCCGGACTGCATCTTGATCTGGCTTATTACTGCATCATCACGACATAATGGCAGCTCAAACATCTGGAGAAGTGCGATGCGACAACTGGTCATTGATATTCTGCTTAAACTGGCAAAGATGGACGTCGACGCGAAAGAGCTGACCGCCCAGCTTGAAGCGCAATCGCTGCTCGTTGCTGCGTTACTGGTGCAGGCCAAACAGGACAACACGCTGACGATTAGCGAGACGGTTCAGGATGCTATTGTCACGGCGTCACGTTCGTCGACCGACTTTTTGCAGTCTGACGTAGACCTGCTGCTGACGCACATTAATCGTCTGCTGGCAGTGGCACAATATGTGGAAGTAAAAGGGAAGATGGCAGAAGAGGAGTAGCCGGAGAAAAAAATTCGCCTCTGGAGGTGAAATCCAGCAACACCTCCAGAGGCAGTGCAAAAGCACTATTCGTTCAAGGACAATCACGACCGAAGTCGTAGGATGAAGTTATACACTTTCCTCGTCCTTGTACAACTTTATCGGCGGTTATATCACTGGTTGGAGGTGTATAAAGAATACACCTTACAAGACTGGCCGATCAGAGCTCGTTTTTGATGCAAAACTCTTCCCAGCTCATCCCCAGCGATTCAGCATGTGATTTGAGATAGGTCTCAATCGCCTCAGCCGCCACCGCTTTGTCTGGCTCAGCCAGCTGTATCGAAAAGATCATCCCATCCAGATTTTTCTGACGTAAAAAAGCCGCATAGATGCGTTCAGCGTGCCATTCACGCAGCTGACGCAGGGAAAGATTGGCCGCGCGGGCGTCGCTTTCGGTCAGCTCATCCAGCGCTGCCTGGAAATCGGGATGAGCGGTAAAGAACATGTCGCGCGCCTGCGCGTAATACGCTTCTGGGGTTTTCATAGCCGGGTTCCTGAATATCTGTTGCAGCCCGCCAGTGTAGCGGGTTGCGCCAGCCTTGTCAGGAAGCGATGCTACGGCGTGGCAGAACAACGGTACTGACGCCGACTTTATGCAAGACAATGAAAAAAAACGCGCCGGGCGCGGCTGGATCAGCCGGATACCTTGCGCACTGGCGTGGAAAAATTATAACGTAGCCGCCATTGACGCGATCTTAGGGATTAAACATGAAAAAGTGGATGCTGATTGCCACGCTGGCACTGGGCGGTTGTGCGCAAATCAACGATTATGACAGTGCGGTGCAAACGCCGGCGCCGGCGAATCTTCAGGGTAACTGGCAAACCGTCGGGCCTCAGGGAAAGCTGATTAGCGATCAGGCAATGGGCTCGCTTATTGTCAATGCGGATGGCAGTACGCTGGATTGCCGTCAGTGGCAGCGAGTGATTGCCAAACCCGGCAAACTGACGTTGCTGAGCGGTGATTACGTTAACGTAACACGTCAGGTTCGGGTGATGCCGCTGGTGGTGGATAATGGTGAACTGAGCTATGACGGGCTGACGCTGCGCAAAGTGGATCGTCCGACCCTTGAGTGCCAGCAGGCGCTGGAGGAGGTGGCGAAGCAGCCAAAAGCCGCCATCATTCAGAATATTGAACCGCAGCTGCTGCGGACCCACATTACCGATAACAATGCGGCGGCCTTATCGCAATAACGTGATCTGGCAGGGCCGCGGCCCTGCCAGAAGAGGCACTACTCTGCGACGACCCAGACGCTGACGCTGCCGCCGTTACAGACAAACACTGCATTACCCTGATCATCGGCGGTAATGGTTTCTTCACGGTTTGCCAGATGATCGCGCCATACCTTGCCGGCATAGCCTTCACCCATCGCCACGGCTTTTTCGCCCGCCTCGCCATTCGACATGATTACCACACAGCCCGGCTGCGTTTCGGTTCCGCTGCGGCTAAAGGCAACGCAGTTAGGATGATCGAAATAGTCGGTCTGTACGCCCCAGCCATACTGCTGGCGCGCCCGGATTAACCCTTCCAGCTCCGGGATCACCGGCATCTCAATCTTATGCTTCTCACCGTCGCCACCGGTATCTTCGTAACTGGCGCCGAACAGATCGGGATAGAAAATGGTCGGTACCCCTTGTTCTCGCAGCAGGATCAGCGCGTAAGCCAGCGGTTTAAACCAGGCTTCCACCGGCGCTTCCAGCGACTGTAGCGGCTGGGTATCGTGGTTGGCGACGATCGTCACCGCATGCCAGGGATCGGCCACCACCAGCGAATTAGCAAAGATCTGACTCAGATCGTAAGCGCTGCCTGCGGTTGACGCCTGGTGGAAGTTCATGTGCAGTGGCGCATCAAACAGCATGGTTTTGCCTTCCACCTGATGCACATATTCCTGCAACTTGTCGGTTTCAAACGACCAGTATTCCGCGACGATGAACATCGGCTCTTCGGCCACTTCCTGAATGTGGTCGATCCAGGCTTTATAGAACCAGGCCGGGATATGTTTTACCGCATCCAGACGAAAGCCGGTGCACGGCACCTGTTCCATCACCCAGCGCGCCCAGTATTTCAGCTCTTCGCTCACCGCTTTATTGCGGAAATCGATGTTCGCGCCCATCAGATAGTCGAAGTTACCCAGCTCATTATCCACCTGATCGTTCCAGCCTTCGGCGGTGTAATCATTAATGATTTTAAAGACGCCGTTTTCATCCGGATTTTCGATATGGTCGACGCCGCTAAAGCATTTATGATCCCAGACGAATTTAGAATATTCACCGGCGCGCACCGGGAAGGTGAACTTCGTCCAGGCTTCGCACTCCACCACCTCGTCGTAAATTTCATCACGGTTGTCCGGATTGACGCGGTTGATGCGGATCTGCTCTTTTTCATCGGCACCCATTTTATGGTTGAGTACCACATCCAGCAGCACGCCGACGTTGTGGCTGCGCAAGGCATCTACTGCCGCCAGTAACTGCTGTTTATCGCCATATTTGGTGGCAACGCTGCCTTTCTGATCAAATTCACCGAGGTCAAACAGGTCATAGCTGTCGTAACCGACCGAATAGCCACCCGATTCCCCTTTATAGCTCGGCGGCAGCCAGGCCATGGTGATGCCGATTTCGCTGAGCCAGGCCGCGCGATCGGCGATTTCCGGCCACAGTTTGCCGCCATCCGGATAATACCAATGGAAAAACTGTAATAACGTCGGGTTTTGCATCTACTGCACTCCAGGGGATGATGAGAATCAAGTATGGAGTAAGCGGCAGAAAAGAGGCGCCGCGCAGAGAAATAAATCTGGCGGCGGGAGAGAGCAGCAATCAGGAGAGGGTTTCGCGCGGTACCATCACAACACCGCCTTGCTTACCGTAGGCGGAAAGCACCGATTTCTGGCGCGCATTCTGGCCGACCAGCGAGGCCAGCTCATCCATCCGCGCCTGCAGCAGGCGTTTCACTTCACTCTCATTATCCAGAATATGACGCAATACCGGACGCAGCTGCTCCTGAACCTGAACGGAAGGAGCGGCAGCTTCTGTCGATTGTGCTAACGATTGCACCGCGCTGACATAGTCCATCTCCCTGCTGATCAATTCATCCCATTCGCCCTGTGCGGCGTGACGCAGCATTCCCTGGCTGAGATCGAGTAACTGTTGGTAAACGGCAATCAGATGCGGTGCAATAGTCATTAAACGGCGTCCTGAATCAGGTTAGGTTGAACCACTTCTTTCCACGCGTCGGCGATGTTGCGCAGTAAGCCTTCGACTTCTTCGATAGCTTCTGCATCATTGTGCAGGTTGGCCTGCAACAGACGACGCGTCATGTAGTTGTAAAGACCCAGCAGGTTGTCTGCCAGCTCATCACCACTGTTTTCACTGAGGCCCTGTTTGAGGCCTCCTTCAATAATATTGATAGCTTTGGAAAGGGAATTACCTTTGCCTTCAATATTGCCATCCTGCATAAACAGGCGAGCGCGAATCAGCGCGCTGAGCGCGCCATCAAACAGCATAACCACCAGCTGGCTGGCGCTCATCACGGCGCTTTCCACGCCAATTTTTGCATAGGCTTTGGTGCCTGTAGCGCTGTACATGGTCACTCCTTACGATTTGGAACTGCTTGACGTCATGTTGTCAAACTGCTGAGTCAGGTAGCTACTGGTGCTGTTGAGTGAACTCATCGTCACATCGAGCTGGGTAAATTGCGCCTTATAGCGGGCAATCAGGTTGTCGATGCGAGTGCTCATTTTGTTGTACTGATCGGTCAGGTTGTTGAGCGTCTTGCTCACGCCATCCTTCGCCGCCTGAATGATGCCGGTTGATGAGAGCCAGCCGGTCAGGTTAGTGGCGATTTTGGTGGTGATGCCGGTGGTTTTGCCGTCGCCGATCATCATCTCTTTAATGCCGTCAGGATCTTTATCTAAGGCGGTTTTCAGTACCGCCGAGTCCAGCTTCAGTGCACCGGTGGTCGGGTCAGAAGAGATACCAATCTGCGACAGGGTTTTATAGCTGGATGAGCTCGCGGCATTAGTCAGCAGACCTTTTAACTGCGTCTGTATAGTGCGCAGCGTACTGTCGCCCACCAGCGCGCCGTTGCTGGTATCCTGCGCCGTTGCACCCACATCAACAGCGGTATATTTGGTCAGGCTGTTGAACTGATCGAGCAGGGTATTGTACGCATCAACAAAGGTAGAGAGCGCCGTCGTCACCTTGGTGGTGTCTTTAGCGACGTTCAGGGTCTGGCTGGTGGTGGTGGTGGTGTCTTTCAGATTAAGGGTGATGCCCTCTAAGGCGTCGCTGATGGTGTTGCTGCTGCTGGTGATGGCAACATTATTCACCGTCAGTTGGGCATCCTGTGCCGCCACGCTCAGATCCATAGGATTGTCTGCATCGGTTTTAGTGGCATCAAAACCCACAACGTTTTGCAGCGTATCGTCTCCGGTCACGGTCACAGACGAGACCGCATATTTCTCACCGGTTTTCGCCGCCGTTAATGAGAGCCGATATTCACCGTCACCCGATTTAATGATGCTGGCGCTCACGCCGGCACCCGCTTTATTGATCGCGTCACGCATACCGGTCAGCGAGGTCTGATCACTGGTAAGCGTAATATCTTTACTGGTGCCGTCAGCCAGCTTGATAGAGAGCGTACGGCTGGCCGCTGAGCTGTCGCCCAGTACGGCGGTGTTGCTGCTCTGCACGCCGGAGGTCAGGGTCTGTGCCTGCGCCAGCTTCGACACGCTAATGGTATAGCTGCCGGCAACGGCGCCGCTCGTGGTGGTGGCGCTGAAGGCGCTGCCGGTGCTGGTGGCCGTGGTGGAGCTAAACAGATCGGCGCTGTTCAGCGCGGTATTCGCGGTCTGAAAGGTCGTCAGTGCGCTGGAAAGCGTACCGTAAGCGCTGAGCTTAGCGGTATAGGCGCTCTGCTGCGCAGAGATAGGCTTCAATGTGGCTTTTTCTGCCGTTTGCAGACTGTCGAGAATATCACTTAATTGCAGACCTGAACCGACACCCAGGTTAGAGATACTAGCCATGTTGTTTCCTTTATATGGTCGACACGGAGTTTGAATACCTGAGTTATCGGCCTTGATTAACGAAAGTTTAAGGTTATTTGCCTTAGGGTAATGAGGTAAATAGGGCATATAGAGAAGGGTATTTCAACGACTAGAAAATTAATCAATTAAGTCTAAAGAAGTGCGGCAGGGTGGCGATAATCAAAAGCGTGACAGGTTGAAGCAAAAAAATTCGCCTGGTACTAAAAAAATTCTAAAGGTTGTTTAACGGCAGACGATAACAACTTTGACGGCGCTGAAGCCGGCGGGTTGAAGCCCACACCTTAACCGAAAGACTTGATTAACAGGAAAATTTATCATGGCCCAAGTCATTAATACCAACAGCCTCTCGCTGATCACTCAGAACAACATCAACAAGAACCAGTCAGCTCTGTCTACTTCTATCGAGCGTCTGTCTTCTGGTTTACGTATCAACAGCGCAAAAGATGACGCTGCTGGTCAGGCGATTGCCAACCGTTTCACCTCTAACATTAACGGCCTGACTCAGGCTGCGCGTAACGCCAACGACGGTATCTCTGCTGCGCAGACTACCGAAGGCGCACTGTCAGAAATCAACAACAATTTACAGCGCGTACGTGAACTGACCGTTCAGTCTCAAAACGGCACCAACTCTGATTCAGACCTGTCTTCAATCCAGGACGAAATCAAATCACGTCTGGACGAGATTGACCGCGTTTCTCAACAAACCACATTCAACGGTGTAAACGTCCTTGCTAAAGACGGCACCATGAAAATCCAGGTTGGCGCAAACGATGGTGAAACCATTTCAATCGATCTGAAAAAAATCGATTCTAAAACCTTAGGTTTGTCAGGTTTTAACGTAGATGGTGCTCAGAAAGTCACTGCGGGTGCACTGATTTCTGACTTTGGAGCTACTGGTACTAATAATTACTCCGTAGGCGCGAATACTTTCAATGTCGACGTCAGTACTGCTCAAGTTACCAAAGGTGGAAACGCTCAATACATTGACTCTGCAACAGGTGCTTTTACTGACAATGCAACAACTGCAAACGTAGCTAAGTTAGGAACTGCTGATGCCACTGCCCTTGCCACTGCATTTGCAGGTAAAGCTGATGGTTCAACAGCCACTGTTAATGGAGTTAGCATTACAGCGGTAGGTGCTGCCGATGCAAACGGTAACGGTAGCTTCAAAACCACTGTTGGCGGTAAAGATTATAGCTTCACTATCGCGAACAGCGCTGATACTTCTGGCGGTAGTGCTACATTTAGTGGTCAGTCTATCTATACCGACGCTGCTAGTGGTCAGCTGACTACCGAGGCAACACTCACTAACGTTGCCGCCACACAGAAAGACTTGGATCTGCAAGGCGCGACAAAAACAGGTAGCACTTTAAGTATCAATGGCAAGACTTATACAGCTAATGCTGCTGGTGACGAAGTAACAGCTGATTTCAGTGCTACGGCGACACCTGACATTCAAACTGTTTACTTAGGTAAAACTGCTGCAGGCAACTCAACGTTGATCAGCGCTGATGCAGCAAAATTACAGCAGTCTACTAATGATCCATTGAAAGCATTAGATTCAGCTATCGCAACCGTTGATGAATTCCGTTCAAGCCTGGGTGCGATTCAGAACCGTCTGGATTCAGCGGTCACTAACCTGAACAACACCACCACTAACCTGTCTGAAGCACAGTCTCGTATTCAGGATGCTGACTACGCAACTGAAGTTTCAAACATGTCTAAAGCGCAGATCATCCAGCAGGCGGGTAACTCAGTGTTGGCTAAAGCTAACCAGGTTCCACAGCAGGTTCTGTCTCTGCTGCAGGGCTAATTGCCTCTACTCGGAACGTCAAACCCCGCTTCGGCGGGGTTTTTTTATGCCTGTCAGATTTATTTTTTGGCGTTAGCCGGTCTAAAACAAGTCATTATAAAAAGAATCTAACCAGAGAAAAGCTAAGTCAGCGCTAAGCGTTCGTTACTTTTTTAGCCAGAGCGCGATGAGCCCTTTCTACAAAGCAGCATTGAGTAGTTAACAAAAAAACTTTAACTCATGGTTATCACACGAGTGTGTAGTCAGTATCGCGCTTTTGATTTGAGTTTCTGACAAAGAAAAAGGTATCATTTCATTCATGGAAATATTTTGTTACCTGAGTGATATAAATCTACATGCAAGCTTTCATTATCAATCTCGACTCTTCAACTGAACGCCGCGCAACGATTGCTGCGCAGTGTGAAACTGCAGGGATTACCTATCAGTTTATTCCTGCCGTAAATGGTAAGCAGCTGAGCCAAAAGGAAATTTCTCAGCATACCCGCTCGGTCAACTATGCGTTTAAACCGGGTGAAATAGGCTGTGCGTTGAGTCATCTGAAAATTTACCAAAAAATAGTTGATGAGAATATTGCGCAGGCATTGATTCTGGAAGACGACGCCTTATTAACCGAACAGTTACCTGAAGTCTTATCCAGCCCTGCAATGCAACTTCCTGTAGATAAGCCTGTGGTGGTGCTGTTATCGCAGGTTAATAAATTTGTTAATAAGGTTGTCGCGCCAATAACGCCAACCACCGGTCTTTATCCGGTATACAGTGCCACTACCTCTCATGCCTATGTGATTAATCTCGAAGCCGCCAGACGACTGCTGAAGCTGCTTTACCCGGTCTGGATGGCCGCTGATAAATGGTGTCTGTTCGAGGAGCATGGCGCATTCCGGTTATTGGCTGTCTATCCTGCGCCGGTGTTACTGCATGACGTGGCGCAACATACCACCATTCAGCAGTTTGATGATGTTGACAATCACAACAGACAAAAACGGGCGATCTGGACCAGCATAATGGCGAAACGGCCACTCAGCGCAAAAATCCGTCAGCGTTATCGCCGGGCGGTGGTACCGCTTCTGAACCCGATTGTTGATGTCAAAGCCGGGCTAAAAGAGTCGGGCCAGTAGCACACCCGGTATTCAAAGGTGCAGGCATAGCTTTCCAGCAGAATTAACCCCCCGCACCACGGGGTAGCCATGCCGGCACAGTTGCTGAGATCCCTGACAGCAGAGCCGGCGCAATGTCAGGAAAAAAGACACTGCGCTGCGCTTATTCACCCCCCGGTTACAGTTCCCCTCCAGCCTGCCGATAACTCCTTGCAGAACAACATCACTTTTGATCCATTTTCCTTATTTTGTGGAGTGTCTATGCGCTTCAATTATGACTTGTTACCGGGTGAGCGGCTGACCTTTGAGGAGATCGCGCTGCGTTATGCCCAGCAGTACCCTGAGGAGAAGGAGCTGACGGCGCGCGCGCTGCTCAGCCCGTCGACCAGCTTTCGCACCCTGAAAATCCGTGCGGTGTTTGCGCAGGAAGAGAGCAACAGTCCGCTGGAGGATCTGCTGTTCATCGCCAACGATAATGAACGTAAAAATTATCTGCGCCGCTTTGAGCACTACCTGAAGCAGAATCTCTCCTTTCTCTATTTCCGGCGCAGCGAGAAAGAGAAACGCGACAATCTGTGGAAGGTGATGGGCAGCACTCAGGTGTTCGCGATGATCGATCCCCATTCGGCTACCGCCCAGAACCTGATCAACAGTCGTGGCTACAAACTGGTGCTGATGTATCAGGATGAAGACGAGGCCTACTGGCAGCTATTTAACCCGCAGGCGAATCCCTGCTTTCCGCAGTCGCGGCGCATCCAGTTCATCGTGGTGTTGAGCACGCCCCAGCATAAAGTCCCGGCGGCGGTGATGCCGGGGACCGAAGTGGGGCGCCGGGTGAAAGCGCGGGTGCTACAGCGCGCCAGCCAGGCGGAGTTCAGCGCGGGGGTAAAAGCGCGTTACGGTGGCTGTGTGATGACCGGAACCCGACTCACCGAACGGCACAACTGGCCGTGGGTGGAAGCGTGCCACATCGACACGCAGGAGAATGACGAAGGGGTGCTGGCGGATAACAGTATCGATAACGGTTTATTTTTGCGCAGCGATCTACAACGACTGTTTATCAATCGGCTGATCAGCATCGATGGTGAATCGGGGCAGATTCAGGTGCATCCGGGTGACGAGGCGCAGGAAAACATCAGCCCTTATTATCAGGAACTTGATGGTCGCGTCTGCACCCTGTGGTCGGCAGTTCCTCCCGCCACCCGCCAGCGGCTGCGGGCGCGACGCTAGTCCACATCAGGGGCAGACGGATTTGCCCCTGCAGATAACAAAAATGAAATAACCTCGTTTTACCCCGCCTATTCCCCCAATCAATAACCCTACAGAATTGGATAATCATGCCGATAACTTCATTAACGCAGGGTAGTCAACGTGAACGATCTCTATACCGCCGAAGGCGTGATGGACAAGCATTCGCTCTGGCAGCGCTACGTCCCGCTGGTGCGCCATGAAGCGCTGCGCCTGCAGGTGCGTCTGCCAGCCAGCGTTGAGCTGGACGATTTGCTGCAAGCGGGAGGTATTGGCCTGTTAAATGCCGTGGAGCGCTACGACGCGCTACAGGGTACGGCCTTTACCACCTATGCCGTGCAGCGTATCCGTGGCGCAATGCTGGATGAGCTTCGCAGCCGGGACTGGGCTCCACGCAGCGTGCGTCGAAACGCGCGCGAGGTGGCCGGAGCAATGCATAAGGTGGAACAGGCGCTGGGTCGTGCTGCCTCCGAGCAGGAAGTCGCTGAGCAGTTGAATGTTTCAATGGAGGAGTACCGGCAGATCCTGCTGGACACCAACAACAGTCAGCTCTTCTCCTACGATGAGTATCGGGAAGAACATGGCGACAGTGCGGAGCTGGTGACGGAAGGGCATGAAGAGGCCAATCCGCTTCATCAGTTGATGGAAGGGAGTCTGCGTGAGCGCGTCATTGAAGCGATCGAAGCGTTACCCGATCGTGAAAAGATGGTGCTGACACTGTACTACCAGGAAGAACTGAACCTGAAAGAGATTGGCGCGGTACTTGATGTGGGGGAATCCCGTGTCAGCCAGCTGCACAGTCAGGCGATTAAACGCCTGCGGGCCCGACTTACGGGAGCGCGCTAGCAGTATCAGTTCCTGGCGATTCAAAAATATAAGAAACCGGGGACTCAGCAATGGGAGCCAAGACCAAGGCCAGACCGTTAAGTCGTTATCTTAAAGACTATAAACACAGCCAGAGCAACTGTTCACACTGTGGCAAGGTATTAGATCGTATGGCGCTCGTTTTTCGCGGCCAGATCATCAATAAAGAGGCCATCGCTCGGATGGACCAGATGATTGATGAGCCACTGTGGCTGAAACTTCAGCCAGAACTGACTGCGCTCTGTCGCTTTTGCAGCGATATTTTTTGCAATACCCATCCTAATTACTTCGACATTATGGCGTTCAAACAGTACCTGTTCGAACAGACAGAGATGAGCCCCAGCACCATTCGTGAATACGTGGTGCGGCTGCGTCGGCTTGACGACATGCTGAAGGCAAAAAATTTCCCGGCCGATCGGCTACAGGGCAATAGCTGGCATCAATGTCTGGAAAGCGACCTGCCGGATGCGGGCAATAACAATTACCGTATTGCTCTGCGCAAATACGATCAGTTTTTAGGGTGGCAACAGGGCTAGATCCCTGCTGCACACCCATTGCTCCCCCAGCGCACCGCCGGTGCGTTCCTGCCATTTTTAATCTGAAAAAAATGGCGGGGCGGGGGAGCACGCCTGTCACCGCATCTCACGCCACCTGAATCAGAGTGATCCTTTTCGCATCTTCTGCAACACTGTAAGGATAATTTCCAATGCCCGAATGGAGGCAGCATTGTCTTTACATCTGTTACACCAGTTTCCCCGGCTTGAGCTGCTGGGCGCACCGACGCCGTTAGAGCACCTGCCGCGACTCTCCGACTATCTGGGCCGCGATATTTTCATTAAGCGCGACGATGTCACGCCCGTGGCGATGGGCGGCAACAAGCTGCGTAAGCTGGAATTTCTGGCGGCCGATGCGCTGCGCGAAGGCGCGGATGTGCTGCTGACCGCTGGCGCGATTCAGTCCAACCATGTGCGGCAGACCGCTGCCGTTGCAGCCCGTCTTGGCCTGAAATGCGTTGCACTGCTGGAAAATCCGATTGGTACCCATGCTGAAAACTACCTGAGCAACGGTAACCGGCTGCTGCTGGAACTGATGGACGCGGAAGTGATCATGGTCGATGCGCTGCACAACCCTGCGGAACAGCTGGCTGAGCAGGCTGCGCGGCTTGAAGCCCAGGGATTCCGCCCTTACATCGTGCCGGTCGGCGGCTCCAATGCGCTGGGTGCGCTAGGCTATGTGGAGTGCGCGCAGGAAATTGCCCATCAGAGCGAAGGCGTGGTTGATTTCGCCGCCGTGGTGGTCGCTTCAGGCAGTGCCGGCACCCATGCCGGACTGGCGGTGGGTCTGGAGCATCTGTTGCCGGAGACCGAGCTGGTGGGCGTCACCGTTTCACGCCAGACTGAGGCGCAGTTACCGCTGGTTGAGCGGCTGCGTCAGTCGCTGGCGGAGACGCTGGAAGTGCAGGCTAAGGCGCCGATTACCCTGTGGGATGACTACTTTGCGCCGCGCTACGGCGAGCCAAACGACGAAGGCATGGCGGCGGTGAAACTGCTGGCACGGCTGGAAGGTATTCTGCTGGACCCGGTCTACACCGGTAAAGCGATGGCGGGCCTGCTGGACGGCATCAGTCAGAACCGTTTCCGTCGTGAAGGGCCACTGCTGTTTATTCATACTGGCGGTGCGCCGGCGTTATTTGCTTATCATCCTTCGGTCTGAGACAAGCAAAAAAAACAGTTTATAATCTTGCCGTTATCACGACAGACCGGCAGCGGGATCGCAGCGTTGCCGTTATAAACTACACACAACACAATCAATAATGGGGTGAATATGACCTTTTCTCTTGTACGTCGCCAGTTGGTGATGGGCGTCATGGCCGTGGCGCTGGTCGCGGGCGTCAACGTTAAAACTTTCGCAGCGGAAAACCTGCTGAATAAAATTAAAGAGCGCGGCACGCTGCTGGTGGGTCTGGAAGGCACTTATCCACCGTTCAGCTTCCAGGATGAAAAGGGCAAGCTGACCGGCTTTGAAGTGGAATTCGCAGAGCAGCTGGCGCAGCACATGGGCGTTAAGGCGAGCCTGAAACCGACCAAATGGGACGGCATGCTGGCCTCACTTGATGCGAAGCGCATCGATGTGGTGATCAATCAGGTGACGATCTCTGATGAGCGTAAGAAGAAGTATGACTTCTCCACGCCATACACCGTCTCCGGCATTCAGGCGCTGACCATGAAAGCCAACGCGAACACCATCACTAAACCGGCCGATCTGGCGGGCAAGAAAGTGGGCGTGGGTCTGGGCACGAACTACGAACAGTGGCTGCGTGAGAATGTGAAAGGCGTGGACATCCGTACCTATGATGATGACCCGACGAAATATCAGGATCTGCGCTCAGGCCGTCTGAACGCCATTCTGGTTGACCGCCTGGCCGCGCTGGATCTGGTGAAGAAAACCGGCGATACCATGGCCGTTGCGGGTGATGCGTTCTCTCGTCAGGAATCGGGCGTTGCGGTTCGTAAAGGCAACGACGACCTGCTGAAAGCGATCGACCAGGCTATCGCTGAGATGCAGAAAGATGGCTCGCTGAGCAAGCTGTCTCAGAAATGGTTTGGCGCGGACGTGACGAAATAATGCAGGAAAGTCTTCAACTGGTGCTGGATTCAGCACCTTTTTTATTAAAGGGCGCGCTGTTTACGCTGCAACTCAGCATCGGCGGGATGTTCTTCGGCCTGGTGCTGGGATTCATTCTGGCGCTGATGCGTCTGTCACGCTTCTGGCCGATCAGCTGGCTGTCGCGCATCTACGTCTCTATCTTCCGCGGTACGCCGCTGATCGCTCAGCTGTTTATGATCTACTACGGCTTACCGCAGTTTGGCATTGAACTGGACCCGATTCCGTCGGCGATGATTGGCCTGTCGCTGAATACGGCGGCCTATGCCTCAGAGTCACTGCGTGGCGCGATTTCCGCGATTGAGCGTGGTCAGTGGGAAGCGGCAGCGAGTATTGGTATGACGCGCTGGCAAACCCTGCGCCGGGTGATTCTGCCGCAGGCAGCCCGCACCGCGTTGCCGCCGCTGGGTAACAGCTTTATCAGCCTGGTTAAAGATACCTCACTGGCGGCGACCATTCAGGTGCCTGAGCTGTTCCGTCAGGCGCAGCTGATTACCTCGCGTACGCTGGAAGTCTTTACCATGTATCTGGCTGCCTCGCTGATTTACTGGGTGATGGCGACGGTGCTGTCCGCCCTGCAGAACCGGCTGGAGCAGCACGTTAATCGTCAGGATCAGGAGTCGAAATGAGTGCCATCGAAGTCAGAAAGCTGGTGAAATCCTTCAATGGCCAGACGGTGCTGCACGGCATCGATCTCGATGTCGCGGCAGGCGAAGTGGTGGCGATCATCGGTCCCAGCGGCTCGGGTAAAACCACGCTGCTGCGCAGCATTAACCTGCTGGAAGTGCCGGACAGCGGTACCATCAAAGTGGGCGATATCACCGTTGATGCGGCACTGGCGCAGAGTAAGCAAAAAGAGCAGGTGCGTCGTCTGCGTCAGCAGGTGGGCTTTGTCTTCCAGAACTTTAATCTGTTCCCGCACCGTTCGGTGATGGAGAACATTATTGAAGGCCCGGTCATCGTTAAACGCGAAGCCAGATCGGAAGCGGTGGCACGCGCCCGTGAACTGCTGGAAAAAGTCGGACTGCACGGCAAAGAGGAGAGTTATCCGCGCCGTCTTTCTGGTGGTCAGCAGCAGCGCGTGGCCATAGCCCGTGCGCTGGCGATGCGACCTGAGGTGATTCTGTTTGATGAGCCGACCTCGGCGCTGGATCCGGAGCTGGTCGGTGAGGTGCTCAACACCATCCGCGCGCTGGCCGAGGAGAAACGCACGCTGGTAATCGTGACGCATGAGATGAGCTTTGCCCGTGACGTGGCTGACCGCGCCATCTTTATGGATCAGGGGCGTATCGTCGAGCAGGGCGAAGCAAAAGCGCTGTTCAGCAATCCACAGCAGCCGCGAACCCGTCAGTTCCTCGATAAATTTCTCAGTCAGTAATGCCGCAGCCTTCCCCAGGGAGGGCTGCGTTAATCTGTTTAAATATCACGATTTTGGCTGAATAGCGTAGCGGTTATTGCCGTCGATATTCAGCATTATCACAGTTCAATAAGCCATCGTTAAACCTTTTGGCACATCTGACAAATCTTTTCCTTTCATCGGATATAGAGTGGTTTTTATTATTGCCACTTCCTCTTATTTATTTTTGCGGGATTATCAGAAAATATTATCCTTTATCTCTGTTCTGGCGTAATTAATCGCGTCAGCGTGTGCTTTAACGATAAGTGTAAGGAAAGGTTCCACTGCGTAAATAACTGTAGCAACAGGACCATGCGGGATTTTTTAAGACTTTCGCTACATTCACCACCGATTCAATGACGAATAATCGCTGGATAACCATAAAAGCACGACTGATTTCCTCGCTTTTACTTTTCAGCGTTCTGACCTACACAGCCGGAGTCATTGAATGAACGACACCAGAACCGAACATACCAGAACCGAACATATAGCCTGGATAAACACCCTGAAAGGGGCCTGTATATTACTGGTGGTCCTGTACCACACGGTGTTACCTGGATTTGAAGGAACAGTTAAATATCTCTCTGCCGGATGGATCCCCGCCGAAATATGGGTGCAGTTTAATACGGTCCTGTCGCCGCTACGAATGCCCGCTTTCTTTTTTGTTTCGGGTCTGCTGGCGACTAACGGTATTATTAACCGGCCCTGGAAACAGGTATTTACCAGCCGCATTACCAATCTTTTTTATCTCTATATTTTATGGGGATTCATTCAGTGGTGGTCGATTTTAGGTATCTCCACTGAAATTACCGGCCAGCGCATTTCACAGAATCTGAATGCGGCCTACGCCGGATCGCTGATTGAGTTTCTGAAGCTGACATTTATGGCCATGAGTACGTCATGGTACTTATATGGGCTTGGACTCTATTTCCTCTGCGCCAAACTGTTTCGGCAATATAAACTGGTGCTGATGGCAGCGGCAATTCTGCTGAACTATCTGGCAGTTGAAAAGATTATTCCCTACTGGGGCCCACAGAGTCTGGCGCAATATTTCCTTTTCTTCCTGCTGGGCGCGTTCTGGAGCCAGACGATGCTGCGCCTGAGCGAGTGGCGTCGTGAAAACTACACACCCTGGGCCATCCTGGCCGCGCTGGCGGGTATTCACGCGATATTCGGTCTGGATAAGAGTCTGTTCATGTGCATCCTGGCGGTGCTGTTCAGTATTGCCGCCTGCCGCTGGCTGAATCAGCATTTCAGCATGCGTTATATAAACTGGATTGGCCGGAATACGCTGCAGATTTATGTCATACACCGTATTTTTATCGAGTTTTTCGGTATGTCAGCGATCCTGTTTGCACAGCGCCACCATCTGTTTGAGCAGGCGTGGTTTTCATTCCTCTGGGCCTGTTTCTATCCGCTGGCGATTGTGGGCCTCTGTTCGCTCTGTTCGGTGGCGATCTGGTCGCTGACCAACCGTGGACTGGGGCAGTCACTGTTTGTGTTTCCAACGCTGATGAAAAGGGCGCCTGGCGGCGCGAGCAGTGGGTAAGTTACGCTTAGCCGCGGGCTGGGGCCGGTTTCGCCTGGCGGCGGGCTGGAGCTGGGGTCAGGTTACGCATAGCTGCGGGCTGGCACTGAGCGGGTTTCGCACGGCAGCGGGCTGGCATTGAGTAAGGTTTCGCCCGCCAGGCGCTGGGGAGTTTCAGGTTGCCTGAGCGGGCGGACGCGTCAAGGGGCGGACGCCCGCCCCTTAACAATCCCGGCGTCCGGCTGCCTTCGCGCCACGCTGCGCGCGGTGCCTTCGTCATTCCC
>Ga0302349_1001217_pt1 | contig 21388 bp, 17 predicted proteins | sample PhyAR1_FD_202176 | JGI IMG/M metagenome (GOLD analysis project Ga0302349, IMG submission 202176) | Leaf surface microbial communities from alfalfa plants in UC Gill Tract Community Farm, Albany, California, United States - DLSL A.R1... | ecosystem: Host-associated > Plants > Phyllosphere >...
AATCAGGAGCTATCCGTCACGGAATCGCTCGTGCATTGCTAGAAGTTGATCCTGACTTCCGTTTAGCTCTTAAACGCGCTGGGTTACTTACACGTGACGCACGTATGGTTGAACGTAAAAAACCAGGGCTAAAAAAGGCAAGAAAAGCAAGTCAATTTTCAAAACGTTAATTCTTATTATATCAAGGATTTCAAGGCATCATCCGTGTGGATGGTGTCTTTTTTTAGTTGAATTTCTTGAAAATTGGGTCTATTTTACAGACCCTTTTCTATGTAAACTGTTTTCCAGACTTGGAAAAATCTGTTATTTTTAAATTTTATTTAATTCTAATGTTTACTATGTTTTTAGCAATGTTAGGTAATGTGACTGCATAAATTTGTTATACAATAATGGATTTTACCTTTGGGACGTAAAACATTGTTTTTATGTGTCTTACGTTTGTTTAATATGTATAACAAGATTTTAAAAGGTGGCTAGAAAATTTATTTTTGTTGAAACTAAAAAAGAAGCTAATTCATACGAACTAACTTCTTTAAAAATTTAAATTTCCTAACTATCTAAATATAATGCGAGTTTATTTGCTGTTTCTCGTTTTGCATGAGTTGTGACATGAGTATAAATCTTTAAAGTTATATCACTATTAGCGTGTCCTAATCGGTCTTGAACTTCTTTGAGCGTTGCTCCTGCCTCGAATAACAATGAACAATGAGTGTGTCTAAAACCGTGGATTGTGATTTCTCGTATTTCTTTATTTTCTTTAACAACAGTTTTCATACAACGATTCAAATAGTCGGGGTCAAATGGTTGGTCTTTTTCATTCTTCAGTGGGATATCTCTTGTAAATACTAAATGATTGTCCCTAACATTAATATAGCGTGCTTGTTGTTTCTCTCTCCAAGTTTTTAAAATATTATAAGTGTAAGGGTCAATGCTTATGACTCTATTGCTATTTTCATTTTTAGTATCAGATATATAAGCAACACGTTTAATCATTGTCATTGATTTATTTACAACGATGTTATCATGACGTATATCCGACCAACGTAAAGCCATTAGTTCACCTTTTCGGATTCCAGTGAAAGCTAATAATCGAAATGCTGTAAACCACATATAATCATAATTTTGTTCTAATGTGTTCAAAAATTTATTCAATTCATCTTTATCGTAGTAATTTTCAACATTACTACTTGATAATTCGATGGTATTAGCAATATTCATTTGCGATTTGTTTATTTTTGGCATTTTACAAAGTTTCATAGGGTTTTTAATGATTAAATCTTTTTTGATTGCTAAATCTAAAACTTGTTGAGTGTATCCTTTTAATGATTTAAATCTATCATATTCCTTTGCCCATTTATTCAATGTTAGTTGGCAAAAGTCTGTAGTTATTTCATCAACATATTTTTTTCCGAAAATGGGCAGTATTTTTAATCTAAATAAATCTAGTGTTCGATGATATGTGACCAATCGGACTGAATCTTTGTAATTGAGTATCCATTCGTTATACATATCTTGGAATGAAATTTGAATGTATTTTTGTTCAGATTCTATTTTTCCTTCGATTTCTGCTAATTTTTCTAATGCTTGTTTTTTTGTTGAAAATCCAGACTTTTTAATATATTTTTGTTTCCCATTATAATCTAAACCAAGGAATATTCTGAATTTATAAGCAGTTTCTCCATTTTTCTTGATATATTTGTCTACTCTAGTCAATATAATCGCTCCAATTCTTCAGAAGTGTGCAGTGATTATACCTCGCTTCAGGAAGGATATCTAGGATGTTCTACAAATTTGCTCTCCGTTATTTATGATGCTATAAAGGTCCTTGCAAGGGATACTTTTGTAATTTCTATCCATCACAAAGCCTATTCTATCAATAGCTATGATGTTGATTTAGTAAAGATGGATAGATTTATATTACAAGAGATAGAAAGTATCCATAAATCATTCATCATGGAGGGAGGAAAATGACACAGAGAAAAATTAATGTCAAACCAATTAAGTCCAAAGAGGTTCTGAATCAGTTTGCCACGGAATTATTGAAAAACAAACATGGACAAAGAGATTATACAATTTTCGTGTTTGGTATTTTTACAGGACTGCGTATTTCAGATATACTTAACCTAAAAGTTAGTGATGTCAAGGGAAAACTGAAAACTGATATTGTAGAGAAAAAGACAGGGAAGAAACGAACACTGAATCTGATGCAATTAACAAATCAAATCATTATATATCTAAACGAGGAACACGATGGACAAAGCGAGTGGTTATTTCCATCTCCTAGGGATAATACGAAACATTTAGCTACACATCAGTTCTATAAGATTATGCAGAAAACGGCTAATTTCCTTGATTTAGACTATATAGGAACTCATACCTTGAGAAAAACGTTTGGGTATAGTTATTATAAAAAAACAAAAGATTTATCGAGTCTAATGAAAATTTTAAACCATAGTAGTCAAGCAGTAACGCTCAGATATATAGGAATTGAAGAAGAGGAGATTCAGTCAAGTTTAGATAATTTTAATCCGTTTCAATAAAAAATATAGAAGCACAATCAATTAAGACTGTGCTTCTTATTTTGCATTCTTTTTTGTAATGGTATTATATTGTTTTCTATTTTCCCTACTTTTTACATATAGTATTTCTAAAGTTTTATATTTTTCTTCGTCATTTGAAAAAGTCATTTGTTTACTAGACTTAAAGTAATTGGATAAATAATAAATGAATCCAAATAGACTATCAATCTTATATAAATTCCATTGTCGTTGTTCGTTTTTTACATAGAAAAAGAAACAATCCTCGCTTTGAATATAGATTAAGATATCATCTCGAATAAAGTCCGTATTGTTTTTCACTCGATAAATACTAAAATCTTTCAATTTTTCCTTGACTATAGGTAAATGTTGCATATCAGGAATTGCAACAATATCTAAATTATTTAAAGAATGCGTATGAATTGATTGATTCTTATCATAAATACTAGAAAAGTGAATAGGCACTTCAACATGATGCTGATTTATAAATTTGGAAAACAATTCTTTACTTTCTTTAGATAAGCATTGATTAAATAATTGAAAGGCTTGGGACTTTTGAGTAAAGTTTTTATGATTATAGATATTTCTTACAGAACTATAAAAAGAAGCAGTCACGTGTTTTTGCTGATTCGTAGCTATTGAAAGTTTATTTGTTCTAAAGCCTAATGTTAGCATTTTTTGTAAGGCATCAGCTTGCAAGTCTAAATAATTTAAATTGTCTAAATCAAATTTTTTAGCATAGTAGAAGTGTTTAGATAACTTCTTTTTAGATACCCATTTATGCTTCTCTAACGTGCTTAAACGAGCTTCTAAGCTGATTCTGTTGCATTGTAGCAGTTTTTCTAAGGTAGATTCATAAATCCCATTAGATTCCATAATTAGTTGTAATAATTCAGCACCATCAATCGCTCTTTTGTTGACAATATATTTTTTCAAATTCACTCCCTCCAATAATTTTCTTACATATTTTTTTCAATAATTTTCATTCTCAAAAGTATCCATTTTTACATAGTTGGGAAAGGTCGAAATACTCCAATTCTATGACCCTTACATAGTAGGGAATCCCTCGTTCAAATTTTAGAATTTTTTTTAGGTAGCTGCTGTTTTGAAAAATCACGGAGGTTTCCATTCGAAATTTCTAAAATTTTATCAAAAATCACCTAGTTTTCAAAAAGTTCTCATGAAAGTTCTCAAAAAGTTCTTATCTATAAAATCCGAAAAGTACTTTATGTAGGGTTGATGTAGGGTATGGAAATTGACGATGTAGGGATGATGTAGGGGTAGAAAAATTAAGAGAAAAAAAGAGAAATTTCTCTTAAGTATCCATCTCGTAATTATCCATTTTCAATTTACTCCTATCTATATTATACCATCGGAAAAATGATGATGGAAATTTGAATGACATATCTAGAATTGTTGACAAAGAAAAAAACCAACAGTTTAATTCTGCTGGTTTACTGTTAGTAATAGTTTACTACTTTAAATCTACTTTCATAGCTTTTTAGTTGTTCTTTTAATTCTTTAGGGGCGTTTAGAGTTATTTGATTTCTTGGAATAGCCATAAATCCATCAGATAAATCTGTTATTGACGTCTTATTTGTTAAAGTTAATTCTTCTAACACAGAATTTTGAAATGGAGCATACCCAAAAGATGTAAAATGTTCCCCTAATGTCAATTTCTTTATTGATGTATTATCTCTTAAAAAATATTGAACTCCTAAATTTGTTACTTTTGTTTTGCTGAAATCTAATTCAAGTATAGTGTCACTTCTCATATTTGCTGTAGAAGTCACTCTATTTAGATTAGAATTTCCAACTATTTTTTCGACCCCTTGAAATCTAGTGCCAGAATTATTAAAATCAATAGTTTTTAAATCCTTACCACGAATAGTATTCGGTAATACTAGTGTTTTTAAATTTGATTTTATACTTCCATCTTCGTTATAAGCACTTGAAGTTAAACCGTTTATTCCAATTCCGTTAGTAGTAGAAAAATTTAAGTATTCTTGGTTTGCGACTCCTGTTAAATAATCTGTTGATTGTCCTAAACTATCGCTAAATACTCCAGATAAACTAGGCTTTAAAGTATCCTTGAATAGTAAATAGCTTATCAAAACAAAAATACCGAATATTACGATTGCTACAACTACAAATAGTCCTTGTGAGCTTCCATTTGTCATTAAAAATACCTCCTTTGTGTTATTTTATAACGTCTTTATTATATCGAATCTGTGTATTTTTACAAATTTTTAGTGTATAGAAATGCTGTGTATAATTTGATAAATAAGCAATTAATGCTTTGTTTAAGGGGATATAATAAAAAAGTAATGGCATGATTCATTTTATAGACAAACGTTATATTTGATGAGATAATATAGTTATCTTGACGAAAACCATTTATAATGACCTCTAAATCTTTAAATGTTTTTCAATTGCCCTGACTATTCCCCAGTTTGTCAGGGTATTTTTGTATTTAAAATTATTTATTTAAACTAAACTAAGAAAAAGGAAAGGAGGAAACCATTTATGACAAGAACTATTGGTTATATACGCACAAGTAAAAACACACAAGACCTAGGATTGGAAGTGCAAAGAAAAGCATTAGAACGATTTGAGCCAGATGAATTATTTTCTGAACAAATCAGTGGGCGAAAAGAAAATCGAACAGAACTAGAGAAAGCGTTGAATTGCTTGGAAAAAGGTGACACTTTACTTATTTACAATTTATCAAGGTTGAGTCGTTCCTCGAAACAATTAGTAAATTTAATGTCTGAGCTTAATCAAAAAGGGATTCACTTAAAGAGTGTCCAAGAAGCAATTGATACTTCATCAGCAACTGGCAGACTATTTTACACGGTGTTAGCAGCAATAGCTGAGTTTGAAGCGGAGAGCATTAGCATACGAACAAAAGAAGCACTAGCAAACAGTGATAAGCCATTGGGGAGACCACCAATAAAAGAAAGTAAGCGTAAAAAAATCGTTGTTTTATATAAGGGAAATCATCTATCTTTAAAAGAAATTGCAGAAAAATGTGGGGTATCTGAGAAAACGGTTTACAATATTGCTAAAAAAGCAGGGTTATCCCGAAAATGAGACTTGATAAATTATCAATCTAAGGGTAACATTATTAGAGGGAAGCAAGATTTTACCGGCAATAAATCAACGTTTTTTACCGATACTGCATAAAAAAATAAAATACATACAAAAGACGATTATATCAACATTTCTGTAGTTGATATGGTGGTCTTATTTTATTGTGGCAAAAACGTTGATTTATTACCTAAAGAAAAGGTCAGAAAGGGTTGAAAAGATAGTGTTAAAAGGCGGTAAGAGGTATCAAGAACTGATTGAAGTGCCTGATAGTGTAATTCATTTGTTTAATAAAAAGATAGGTGATGAAGAAAATGAAACAATGGGTAAAAATGGCAAGTCTTTTCTTGTTATCATTTAGTGTGTTAGGTGCTTGTGGGAAAGAACAAAATACTAATGATAGTGAAGTGGATATTCAATCATCAACGCTTGAATCAACAGCACATACTGAAGAAAAAGAATCAATTATTCAATCAAAAACAGATACAGATTATGATAGTATTTATGTTCAAAATGATTTAGTTATTGCACAAACTGGGGATTACAGTTCATATAATTGGACGGTTTATGATACATCATTAAATGAAAAAAATTCTATTTTAAATGCTGATATGGAAAGAAATGAACTGGCACATTCATTGAAAACTGAAATGGATGTAATTTTAGGAAAAGAAGTTCCAATAGAAGATGAAAATGAAATATTATCTACTTATTTAGATGAAAATGGTGATTTGAAAGGGATTCGGTTAGGAGAACGAACAGTTGATAATCCTGCATCTCTTAATACTCTAACTTCTGGAAAATATGGAATAATTCCCTATCGTTTTTCTTCAAGAGTTACTGTTGATTATTTAGCAAATGATTATAGAGAAAAAGGGTTTTATACGGCTTATGGTAGTATGTCAGGCGATATAAATAAAAATGGCTATTTCACACTTCTTGACCAAATGAATGATAGCAAGACAGTTAATGATACTTCTGTTCAGATTTATGATGCAAAATTGAAAGATAGTGGTGATAATAGTAGTGGTGAAAAAGATATAGCAACTAAAACAATCAATACAGTCAAATTAAATACAGCAACAAATATAAACGATAAAAATCGTCTATTTATCAGACAGTATACAAGTGGTTTAGTTGATGACCCTGCGATTTGGACATTTTATGATTTAGATTCTGATACAAGTTACAATTATCCATCAAATATAGAAATTGTTAAATTTGTTGACTATGGCATTGATAAACCAATTGGTGATGGAGAATTTTTAGGAGATATTGGTGAAGCAGAAAACTATGTTTTTGAAGATTTAAATGAAAAAGTAACACCTGATGGCTCGACACCATCTAGTATTGATTTTACATCAAGAAAAAAAGGGATTATTTCATCTGATGGAACAGTAATAAAAGAACCGTTCGCTTTTGAAATTAAGAAACCGAACATCAATGGAATTGCTCCGTATAAAGAAGAACAAAGTAGTAAATATGGATTGATAAACATAAATACTGGTGAAATTATCAAAGAGCCATTTGCTTATAACATTCAACAATATAACGACAATGGATTATCAGCAATGACAGAATCTGAAGATGGGAAGTATAGCATTATTGATGAAAAAGGGAATATATTAGAAGAAACAAAATATATTTATATATCACAGCTAACTAATGATAATCTAGCAAGTTATCGAGAAGAAGCAAATGAAAGTTTAGGTGTGTTGAAAGTCAATGAATGAGTTAGCCAAGAAAAAATATATTATCCATAATGTGAAAAATACTCTTTATAAAGCAAATGTGACAATTTCACAGCTAGTTGTAAATAGTGTAGCTAATGAATTATATAAAGAATATGAGAAATGTTTAGAGAAAGAGCAGAAATATTTATTGGGTTCTGATGAGATGGTAAAATTACTTTGGGATAAACATGTAGCGAATAAAGAAAAAGAATTATTGAAAGAGATATGAGTAAAATCATGTCTCTTTTTTTTGTAAAAAATTTTATCTCGAAATTATTGTCAAAAACCACTTAAAAAATGACCCCTTTAAAAGTCAGTAAAATCAAGGGTTTTCTACTTGTTGACAAAATTAATAGATTGTTGTTATATCAAACTTTTAAAGAGTTATTTTTCAAAAAACACCTTAAATTGAACGTGAAAAAATTTTTGTGGGGAATTATCCACTTCGTGTTCAATTTGAAGTGTTTTTTTGTATAGAGAAATGATAATAATTAAATAAAACGTTGATAAATCAATGTTTTTAATTAGTTTGATTCTTTCTAAAGTAAATAGGTAAAAGAATAGATTTTTTGTCTAAAATAAATGATACATTATCTTTACTTCAGTTTCAGATGATGGTATGGTACATCCGTGATTAATAATTTAATTTTATATGGAGGAATGTGACATGAAAAAAGAAATAGGTAAATATGAAGATTTAGAGCAAGTTCAGCAAAAAATAAAAGAATGGCTGATGGTATTAGATAAAGTTTATTATGTAAAAATGACGATGATTGCTAAAGCGATTGGTATTCACGCCCAAAACTTACATAATTTTAGAAAAGATAAAAGAGGATTGAGTGAAGAAAAGACGTTTTTGTTGGAAAAGTATCTAGTGCTAAAATATGGAAAATTATTGGATTTAGAGGAGGCGGATTATGCGGTTATATTTAAGTAGTATTGAAAATACAGAAAAACCTAAAGCTATTCTAGTTAAAGCTATTTCAGCAACTATTTTAGAAGAATTAGTGGATATTACTATGGAAGAATTTGCTGAAGAGCTAGCAGAACGTGGAAAAACAGCAGTGTTAGCAGAATTAACAGAACCTAAATTATCTAAACAAACAGCAATTATCGGACAAGAACTAGTTATGCTTGATTTTGATAATAAAGATATGAACAATATCTATACGATTGATGATTTAGAAGCAGATGAATTTATGTTAGACAATGCCTGCTTTATATATCGAACATTTAGTGATGAAAATTCAGAAGTCGATAAATTTAGAGTAGTTTTTCGATTAGATAGGATAGTTACTTTAAATAAAGAGATAGAAGCAATTTATCAATCCTTATTTAAAAAATATCCGCAAGCAGACAGTAGTGTTGGGCAAACCAGTAGGCTATTTTTTGGAAGTAGTAGTGGTTATGAAGTAATTGATTGGGAGAATAGATTAGATACTACAAAATTAGTAGAGGTAGGAAATACAGATATTTCTAAAGAGGTCAAAGCTATAAGCGGTGAAATGATTGCTGATTCTAAACCGAATTATGAATTATTAAAATTAGGTAGATATGATATTGTTGCAGAAAAACTAGGGAATAATTTTTCTGGTGAATTTTCCGACCCAATAGTTGCAGGAAACTTTTTTAAAACTATAGATATGGTAGAATTATTGGAACTTCCAGATACTAATCCATTTTTAGATATTTTCCATGAAGAAACAAATCCTAGTGCAAGTGTCTACCTAAATGAAGAATACGATATTTATTTATATAAATGTTTCAGTGAACAATCTCGTTTCCAAGGAGATATTATAAGAGTTATAAGAAAGTTACTAAATATAAAATCATATACAAAAGTTATTGAAGTTCTAGTAACGATTACAAATAGTGAAATAAATTGGAAGAGCGAAATTGGAGAAGCAAGATATAATGCAATGGAACTACAAAAAGCATTGAAACGTAATACTTTAAGGTTGAACTATCCTGATTTAAATAAATATTTGTATAATTACAGACAAGAAATAGATTTACTTTTAGACTTAATTTTTGATTATACGTATATGGATAAAGAAACTAGGGAAGTGAAATACATGAATTTCATTTCTTTAAAAACGTATGCTAAATTAGTAAAAGAAAATTTGGGGTATAAAATATCTGAAGGTAAAATGTGGAATATTTTGAATGTGGTGACCGTTACAGAACTGATTCGTAAAGCAGAATCAAAATCCATACCTTTAGACCTGAAGGAAAAGTTGATTTTAAATCAACAAGAGAATTCTGGGCAAATAAGAACAAGTAATGTATATTACCCAGTGGTAGATATTGAAAACTCTCAAATATTAGCTAAGGAGATGGCACAAAATAATGTGACGATTTCAGGATTAGGCTATAACTTGGTTTATAGATTGTTTGGAGAGGAAAAAGCAAATAAAGACTTTCCACAAGCATATAAACCCTTGGAAGACAGAGGTTTAGTGAGCATGAGCAAAAGAGATAGAAATTTAACTAAGGCTAGTGTGGCATTAGAAAAATCAGCTGTAAAAATTCTTATGACCCAGATTGAAGAACAAGGGTATATGTATGAATCAGATTTAATATCTAAACTTGCTAGAGTGAGAAAAACAAAGAAGAGTATTACTCAAAATAACTTCCAGAAAATTAGAGCTGATATTTATAATAATTATGGAATTAAAAGAGAACGATTAACGAAGGAATTACATTATGAATTGGGTATGAAAGAGAATTATTCACCTAAAGTTGTTCTTTATAAATAGTAAGTGATTAAACAGGTAGAATTATATACCTGTTTTTTTCTATGATTTATATATATATCTATTGTCAGATATATCTTTATTGTAAATAGGTTTTAGTGTAAATAATAGTGTGAATATGTATAGAAAGTTCCCATAAATACTGTCTTTTTTCAACCAATTCATTTTACAATAATATAATTAATATATTCTAACTCTATTAGTGTAAAACGAATTGGTTTGAAAACGTCAATAAAATTAAGGGTTTTTCGTGGGTATTTTCAAAAGATTTGTTCCATTTTTTTATACTACCTCTATTATTATAAAACGTTTAGGTTCATAAAAGTCAATTAAACTAGGGGGAAACTACCTGTTTTCACACATATAAATACGCAAAAACTTATTTACACTAAATGATTGTGTGATGTAAATAGCTGTGAAACGTTGATATATCAGTGTTTGTATTTTTGAGTTCAAGCAAGATTACATCTTGCTTACTTAATAGATGTGCTTATGTTTAGTAAAATAGCTAAAATTTGCTCTCTATCAGTGATTATTTATTTTTATATATAACGAAATTCTATGTTCATCTCTTTTTAAGTCACTAAACAAAAGTACTTGGGAAATCTATATGAACCTCTATCTAACAAGGATATACATAATAGTATATAAAATGAAGTAATGAAGTTTCTAGATAATAAAATAACTCGTGATGTGTTTTAAATAGCCTGTGTTATCTCTAAAGAGCATTGGGGATTGTTTTCGATAAATTATACGTAAAACTTTAAAACGTCTTAAAACGCAAAATAAGCAGCATAGAATCGATTGTAGAAATCTATAAAATATTTTTGAACTTTCAAATGCTAAAATGACTCTGTGGATATTATCTTAAATCATAGTCTGATGGAAAGATAAAAATTTTATTTGTACCAGTTTTATAATTTAAAAAAACTATATGTAAACATTGATATATAAACGTTTAAGTATAGTTTAGGGAAATCTTCGATACAAAAAACATCTCTCTGATGGAAGTTAGTGGATAATTCCCCACAATTATTTCTTCGTTTCATTTGAGAGGTGTTTTTTGAAAAATAGATATAAAAATCGTTGATGTTATAGTAATTTGTGATTTCTGTCAACAAGTAGAAAACCCTTGATTTTGTTTGGATTTTAAAGGGTCATTTTTCAAGTGTGATTTGGCGATAAATTATAGTAAAATAAATTATTTTTTTATCTTAAAGTCGAAGAAAAAATAATATATGGTACAATGGCAATAAAATATTTATCCTTCGGAAGGAGTCCTTATGAAGAATAGTCCTTTTACGATTCAAACTTATTTTCCAAGTGGTGACACTAGAAGTATTCAAATCAGTCATATTCCAACCAGAACAGTTCAATCTATCCTGATTCCTCGTGATGAAATAAAAAAAGCAATATCATTACGAGAAGAATTAAATTACAATGGATTGTATTTTTTATTTGAAGAGGAAGGGTATCTTCAAGTAAATGGGGAGAGTAGTGTCTACATAGGAGAAAGTGAAGATATATCAGAACGCTTAAGCAATCATTTAAATAATAAAGGAAATTGGACAGTAGCTATCATTTTTACAACAAACAGTGAAGCAAACCAATTAAATAAAGCAGATATAAAATACTTGGAAAATTATTGTTATCAGAAAGCGTTAGAGGCAGAAAGATACAAATTGACTCAAAACATTCCTAAACAGTCGTATGTTTCAGAAGCAAGAAGAGAAGATTTGAAAGATGTTTTTCATTCAATTTCCACATTATTAACATTTTCAGGATATCCATTATTTATTCCCATTGTTTCTAGTAATAATTTATCTGACCAAGAAGAAATATTTTATTTAAATGCTCGTGGTTCAGACGCTAAGGCAATATATACTAGAGATGGAATGACTGTTTTAAAGGGCTCTCACATAACACCATCAGAACCGAATAAAGGATTTAAGAGACAAAATTTATTACAACAATTGATTTTATCTGGGATTATTGATGAAAATGGTAATTTTCTAAAAGATTATACATTTACTGCACCATCTACTGGGGCGGATATTATAGGGAAAGGGTCGTATAATGGTTGGAAAGCATGGAAGAATAATCTAGGGAAAACGCTTGATGAAGTAGTGGAGAGATAGATTTTTTCGGGTATTATGATTAATTATTACTAAAGTCCTAATTATGGGGCTTTTTTATTTTTTCATGACTTATAGTACGCTGCTTGATATAATGAAATAGACAAAAGTAAATTTAGGAGCTGAAAAATGGATACTCGATTAATGCAACAAATTAAAGATATTTTAAAAGAGTTCCCGCAATATTGGAACGGTGAAGAGCTACAAAGACCAATCGTTATTGATGATTTGAAAAATTATGATGCTTTGTTAATTACAGCATTATTGAAAAATCAAAAGATTAGAGAGAACTATTCGATAAAAGCTGGAGATGTGGTTATTTTCAAAGTGCAAGAATTTATTGATATTTTGAGATATAAAGATTATTGGGCAGATAGCTATACTACGTATTCAAATACAATTGGGTTATCAAGCGAAGGGAAATATCTTCAATATAATACAGATGTGGTGTTAGATTTTCCTTACAAAGACTGCATTTTAGAAGGTGGTATGACGAAAGAAGATAATGGAAAAGAAGAAGTTTTCTATAATGAAGTTATCGCACGTGATGAAATAGATACCCTTCTAGCACCAAAAGCATTAGTAAATGTAAAAAAATATGATGCTGATGGAGAACATAAAGTCGATTCTTTTAGTAATGAAGAGAATTTAATTATCAAAGGAAATAACTTATTAGCTTTGCATTCTTTAAAAGAAAGATATGCAGGAAAAGTTAAGTTAATTTACATTGACCCACCTTATTATTTTGATGGAATGCAAGATAATGATTCTTTTGATTATAACTCTGATTTTAAACTTTCTACATGGCTTGTATTTATGAAAAATCGAATTAATGTTGCTTTGTCTTTGTTAAGAGAAGATGGATATTTAGCAATCCAAATCAATGATTATGGTGCATATCATCTAAAAGTAATGCTGGATGAAGAATTTTCTAAATATACAAATGGCAAATTTATAAATGATATATCAGTAAAAATGAGTGATTTAAGTGGACCTAAAATGGCTCATAGCGATAAAAAAATCCCTAAAATAAAAGAACATATACTATTGTACTCTAAAGATTCAACAAAAGGAGTGTTAAATCCGATTAGAGTTGCATCTACATGGAAAGTGGCATTGAATAGATATAATGGCTTTATTGAAAGACATAATTCTAATGACAGTAAAGATTGGACTTATACAACTGTTAGAAAAAAATTGGCTGAATTAAATGTGGTACATGATTCTAAAGAAGCTGAAAAGTTTATAATTGAGAATCATTCAAATATATTCAGAACTGCAGTTAACAAATCTCTGGCAAAAAAAGCGAAATCCTTAAATATCAACCCTAATATTATGACGAAAATTACTACTCCTTCAGGTTTGGAAAAATTTATTTATAATAATGAAGAGGTACTTTTTGCTACTAATAAACTAACAAATATTAATGGAACTCTACTCCCATCTGAACCGATAAGTGATATGTGGTTAGATATTGCATTGAATGATTTATCAAATGAAGGGGGTATAAGCTTAAAAAACGGGAAAAAGCCTGAAATGTTGTTGAAGAGGGTAATTGAAATGACTACAGAGAAAGAAGATGTTGTTCTTGATTTTTTCATGGGTTCGGGGACAACCCAAGCTGTAGCATTGAAGACTAATCGAAAATTTATAGGAATTGAACAAATGAATTATATTAATGATATAACTGTTCAAAGATTAAAAAATGTAATTGAAGGAGACAAAAGAGGGATTTCTAAAGATGTTAATTGGCAAGGTGGAGGCTCATTTGTTTATGCTGAATTGATGGAATTAAATCAATTATATATGAACAAAATTGACCAAGCATCAACTAAAGAGGAATTAGTTTATTTATGGAATGAATTAGACAATAATGCTGATTTAAATTTCCAATTAGATAAAGAGAAATTAACTAATGAATTGGTAAAAGAACATGACGAAGAAGAAGGTTCTATCACTTTTAATGACCTAACTTTTGACGAACAAAAAGAAATTTTCAAAAAAGCATTAGATAAGAATCAATTATATGTGCCTTATTCTGAAATTGAAGATAAGAATGTCATCATTTCTGATAATGACAAAGCCTTTAATCATAGCTTTTATAATGGTGAGGGGGAATAGTCATGGCGAAAGAACGACTATATGAATGGTTAGACAGTCAAATGTCTAACATGTTTTATACAAGTAATAATCAACATGAAGTTCCTGAATATATAAAAGCTAATCTAAAAGATGAACTTCGCCATTATCAAGAAGAAGCTTTCAGACGTTTTCAATTTATGCAAGATAATAGTTTGATTGCTGGCATAAGTGATGCAGGTTTTCAAAGAAAACAATTGCTTTTTAACATGGCGACAGGTTCAGGAAAAACCATGGTGATGGCAAGCTTAATGCTGTATTTGTTTAAGGAATTTAATTATCAAAACTTTATTTTTCTTGTGAATACTGATGCGATTATTAAGAAAACCCATGAAAACATGTTAAACAGTAGTTCTAGTAAATATCTTTTTACTCCTGAAGGCATCTTTATTGATGGGGAGCAGGTGGTGATTCAAGCGGTGGACAATTTTCCTGCTGTTAAAGATAAAAATACGATTTATCTAAAGTTGACTACTATTCAAAAGATTCATGGGGAATTGAATAAACCTAGAGAAAATGGTATATCTCTAGAGAGTTTGGAAGAGGAAGATATTGTCATATTAGGTGATGAAGCCCATCATTTTAATGCTTCTACAAAAAAAGAAAAAGAAGAAGAACAATCTTGGGAAAATACTATTAATAAAATGCTATATCTGAGAACGAATAATAAACTCCTAGAATTTTCGGCAACAATCAATATGGATGATAAAAATATTTCCCAAAAATATAGCGATAAAATTCTTTATAAATATGATTTAGGCGAATTTATGAATGATGGCTATTCTAAAAATGTATTAAGACTACAATCTTCAGAAAATGATGATGAAAAAATGAAGGATGCTCTTTTATTAAGCCAATATAGGAAATTAATAGCTAGAGAGAATGGTATTTCTTATTTCAAACCGATTATCATGTTTAAATCAAGTAAAATTAAAATTTCTGAACAGAAACAGAAAGATTTTAATGGTATTGTAGAGAATTTATCTGTAGAAAGTTTATCTAAGTATATTAATCAAAGAAAAACAACAGTATCATCGAATTCTACACTTTATAAAGTCTTTTCTTATTTTTTAGAACAAAATTTAGATAGTGTTATTCGAGAAATTCAGGAGGATTTTGAACCCAGAAACATTCTAAATGCAAATGAGAAAAACATGTTGAGTCTAGATAATGCTGTATTATTAAATACATTAGAAGATATTAATAATCCAATTCGAGTTATTTTTGCAGTCGCAAAGCTTAATGAAGGTTGGGATGTCCTAAATCTTTATGATATCGTCAGAATTTCTGAAGGTGCAGGGGTTACTCGGAATGCAACAGATAGTGAAGCCCAACTTATTGGTAGAGGAGCAAGATATTTTCCATTTGAATATGAAGGAGAGAAAAGCTACCAACGTAGATTTGATAATGTGAATAGTGATTTACGTTTCTTAGAAACATTGCACTATCATACTATTAATGAAAAAGGCTATTTGGCTAATCTTGAAAAATCAATGAATGCTGTTAATTTGATTAGTTCTAGTGATGAAACAGTAGAAATATTTGAAGCGAAATTAAAAAATTCTTTTAAAAATACAAATGTTTATAAGCAAGGGAACTTATTTATAAATGAAAGTAGAGCAACGACTCCTGAAGATTATAGTTCACTAGATAAATTTACAATTCCCAAAGAATGGGAAACTGAATATATAGGTTCGACTGTTGAAACAGATTATCAAGGGAAAATTAGTGATGATACTGTTATCCAGCGAGAATCAGATTTTTTACATGTAGATAAACGTTTCTTTAGAAAAGCTTTACAGAGAAACCCATTTTTCCGTTTTTCTAATTTGAAAAATTATTTACCTTTGCTTGAATCAAAAGAAGAATTAATCAATAGTTCGCAGTATTTTAATGGTGTTTCTATAAAGGTGTCTTTACCTAAGGGACAGCATATTGCTGATTTATCAGCTACAGAAAAATTAGAAATTATTGATAAGTTTTTGATGTATTGCGAAGAGAAAATTCGTAAAAATTATAAAAAAGAGATTGGTTTGAAAGTATTTAAACCAGTTCCTATTAGAGATGTATTGAAGGATTATGAAATAGTCTCCCCAAAATTCCAAACTGGTCAAGTTACGCAACGTATTCTTAAACATCCGATGAAAGGCAAAGATTGGTTTGTGTATACACATGCTATTGTGAATGGGACGGAAAAGAGATTAGTTGATTTAATAGGAACTTTTGTTCAAACATTGGAAAATAAATATGAAAAAGTATACCTTATTCGTAACGATGAAAAAGGAATTCGATTGAAACTAACAGAATTTAATGGACCACGAGGATTTATGCCTGATTTTATTCTGTATCTTGAAAATGAAAATTATAATTATCAAGTTTATATAGAACCTAAAGGACAACATTTAGAATCTAATGATGCTTGGAAGCAAGAGATGTTATATGAAATAAACGGTTCAGATATTGAAATAATTGGTGAAAATGAAGATGTCCGTTTGATTGGCTTGAAATTCTATAATGAAGATAACGAACGAGAATTTATCAATGAATTATCAGAGAAAGTAAATGATGGTAATTCTTTAGATAATAAAGTTGGCTTATTTACTGAAGATATTTAATAAATTGATTCAAATATTAAATGAATTGCATGAACAATGAATAAAGGAAAATTAGATGGATATCCAAAAAGCATTAATCAAGCTAACGATAAATGGGGTAGTTACTTGTAAACAGCTTGCCGATTTTTATGATGCTTATCATGAAGATAAAGAATTTCCAGATGCAATTGATTTTCTAAGTGGAAGTATTGTAATAGATATGGGGCAATTAAAGGACGAATTGTATGCTTCTGAAGATTCACATGAGTTAGGTGCCGTGGAATATATGGAAAAGCATTATCCTTCAGCAGTTTTATTAATAAATTTAATCCCTAAAGATAAGCGGAAATTTATTTAATAAACATATAACTACTGCCTATTTTCTATTTCTACTGGGTATAGTGTAAAAACTTTCCATATTTTAATAAATTGGGTCTATTTTATTTTAGAAATGTTATCCAATCCCTTGATAAATGTGGCTAAACTCCATTTAATTTTTGGGTCTGGATTTTGAAAATTTGAGGCAAACCGAAGAATTTAAGGCTGTATTCTAAAGTATAAAAGATGGTGAGAAAAACCATTGTAAACGTTGATGTATAAGGATTTCCGTTTAGCTCTTAAACGTGCTGGCTTACTTACTCGTGACGCACGTATGGTTGAACGTAAAAAACCAGGTCTTAAGAAAGCTCGTAAAGCTTCACAGTTCTCAAAACGTTAATATTGCTGGAGTCGTTGCGAATATATTCGCTTACGAATACAGTATGGGACGGAGATTTCTCAGGAAATCGAGTACCGATCAATTGTATCGTTTCAAGACACTTTCCAAATTTGGGGAGTGTCTTTTTTTGGCTCTTCGACAAGTAGTGTTGGTGAGTTCAAATGGAAGTGATTTTATTGAGAATCAATCGAAGCAGAAAGAAGCGACTGCAAAAAAGATCTAGTCAATTTAAAGAAACTAAGATATATTTAGCCGATTACTCCGCCATTAGTTGTTTTTCTCCGCCAAATGATATAAAATGGCGGAGAAAAGAGGTGGATGGCGGTGAAAGAATTTGATTATCGTGAGTTACATAAACTTACTATCAGTCATGACTTGTTGAATATGCTGACCAAGATTCATGAATATAAAGGAAAACAAGAACTCTATATTGCAACAAAACCAGAGATTTTAAGTAAGCTGACGGACTTAGCATTGATTCAAAGTACAGAGGCTTCCAATAGAATTGAAGGGATCGCGACAACTGACGGTCGCTTAAAGCAAATTGTGGCGGAAAAAATTAAGCCTCGTAATCGAGATGAAGAAGAAATTGCCGGTTATCGAGATGTTTTGAAACTAATTCATGATAGTTATGAGCATATCCGAGTAGTGCCGAATGATATTTTGACGTTACACAAGAATCTTTATAATTACTCAGCTAAAAGTTATAAAGGAAAGTTCAAAAGTGGCGATAATGTTATTACGGAAAAAGATCAGGATGGTAACGAACGTGTTCGATTCGTACCGGCACCAGCTTATCTGACACCAGATTTAATTGAAGAGCTATGTTACCAATACAATCAAGCTATTCAGAAGGCTGAGATAGACCCGTTACTATTGATCCCTTGCTTTGTTTTAGACTTTCTCTCGATTCATCCATTTAGTGATGGAAATGGGCGGATGTCGCGCTTATTGACATTGTTGTTGCTGTATAAGTCAGGGTATTTAGTTGGCAAGTACATCAGTATTGAGATGCTGATTGAGGAATCAAAACAAACTTACTATGAATCGTTACAGGCAAGTTCTGTTGGTTGGTTGGAAAATGAACAAGATTATACGCCGTTTGTTCGCTATCTTGTTGGCATCATTTTGCGAGCATATGAAAATTTCTCGGAACGCTTTGAGATCATTATCAATCGTGAGCTAACACCAGTAGAGCGGGTAATAGAAGAACTGGAAAAGTCTTTTGAACCTTTGAGAAGAACTGACCTAGAGAACTTATTGCCGGATATTAGCCAGCGGACGATTGAACGGGCTCTAGCTGAGCTACAAACAGAGAATAAGATTCAAAAAATCGGAAGAGGTCGTTCGACTAAGTATCAACTATCAAATGATGTTAAATAGTAAAATATGAATTACTACCTATTACTGGAAGAAGAACAAAAATCCACCGTACTTCTTCCACCACTCCCCAGAGCATACTCAGCTTGCTAGGTATGCTCTGGTTTTTTATTCTTTAAATCATTCAAAAAGAGAGCGATTCTCAAAGTTTGAAACATAGTCTAAAAAATAAATATCTCTATTATCTAAGTGCTCTTGTTCGATTCCTTGGCGTATTCTAAAGTCGATAGCTAATAAATTGCAATTTGTTTCCATAATCCCGAGTGACTCTTCGAAGATAATATAAATTGTTTCTTTCTTTAATCCAGGGAGTGTGATTGGATTTTTTGCATATGACTGATAATAGATGTTGTTTTTTGAATTGTCTGCTACATAAAATAGGCGAAATTCGATCTTTTTTTCTTTTCGAGCATAGATCGAGTGAAGAACATTGATTTTTAACATTTCAAGATGTTCTTTATAAATAATGGAAATAGGGGTCTCTTTTACATCAACTAGTTCTTTCAATGTAGCTAAAGGTTCATTTCTCGTTTTCACACAATGTATTTTTTCTTTATATTTTTCAAAAAGAAAATCCGAATCTAGCAATATTCTGTTCCTCCTGAAATGTCATCAATTTATTACTACAGTACCGTTATTTATCAATGCGGATCTCCAGCCAAAAGAAAGATAATAAGCTTGTAATGTCGAAGCATAAACATTTGCACGGGACTCGCTTGTAGGAATACTCATCGTACTAACATAACAGGTTCCAGTAGCTGCAGCAGTTGTTCCTTGATAAAAATTATTTACATTTAAGTAAGTATATAGATTTAGCAAGCTCAAATTCGTTACTCTAATATTGCTGGCACGCCATATATTAATTGGGTCTGTACCGACCAAGCAATGTATAATTGACAGGTGGTTCCGCTCATTCTAATTATATATCCTGAAACAACGGTGATGCCTTTAGATAAGCTATTGTTATCCAGTTTAGCATTTTTTTCTTTATTTAAGTTTATTGTAGCCTGTTCTAAAGTATATTTGAAGGTAAATCTCTTCTATTTATTATTGTTGTATCAATATTTATTTCATTAGCAGGAGCCATTTGATCACTATAGACAATACTCTGAGTAACCATAATAATAGATAACACACTGAAAAGAAAAATAGAAATTTAAAAAAACTTTTTTGGTTAAAAACTTTTTTCATTAATTCACTAACTTATCCTCACTTTTTTTAGCAAGCGCTTGCAATTGCAGTTTATGGAAAACGAATTAGATTATAATGTAACAACAATATATTTATTGTTGATATAACAAACAATATCTTTAATAAATTTAATTAAGTGAAAAATTATAGTAAAAACAAAGGTTCAAGACTATTGAAATTGGAGATCTTCCACCTAAAATAAAGGGATAATTTATTTTTTTTGTCATTGAGCAGTATTTATCTGAATATCTATTGAAGTGGTGGATTACAAGTATAGAGAAAATAATGGGATCATAAAAAAATAGTGTTAGAGCGATTACTTCAGCACATAAAGAGACTGGGACAATCGTCCTTTAGCACCTCCTGAAACCAAAAAAACGGTGGGAACAGAAGTAGCCTCTTTTTTTATATCTATTTATTAGGATACATAAGACGTGAGTGGATGATCGAATGTAAGCATCTACATTCTATGATCAAAGAATGAAATTTTTCAGATAGTTATCTTCATAGTTATCAAAATTTAATTATTTTGTTCTTTTTTTTTATACTATTTATTATTTATTTTAATTAATTACAAGTTTTATTTTAATAAATATGAAATGGACAATACCAATTATTCTATTAATAAAAGGATTTGTAAATTATTTAATACAGAAGAAATAAATATTAGACAACTTGTTTATACAAATTTAATAGTTATTTTATATTTTTTTTAAAATTTTTTATAAGAGTGACTCGATAAAATAGTGTATATTTTTCCAAGGCTTTTACAGAGGTGACTTTTTGTTTAATTTTTTTTCAGGAACTAACAGAAAGTTAAGATGATGAAGAAACCGCAGAAAGGTATGATGAACGAGTACTAAGGAGGAGGAAGCAGGGAAAGATGTTTAAGTCAAAGCAAAAATGGATGACTTGTTTGGTTTTGCTTTTGCTGTTATTAAGCAGTAATGCAACTGTCGGTAGGGCAGATACTCAATCTTATGGAAGTTATGGAGAGACCGGATTTTATGGTAAATATGAATATATGACTCCCCCTAGCTCCGGACATTTAACAGAGGATGAGAAAAATGTTCTTTTGATAGCTCCAGACGAACAAATGAAAATACCAGCTGCCG
>Ga0302349_1001220_pt1 | contig 21382 bp, 11 predicted proteins | sample PhyAR1_FD_202176 | JGI IMG/M metagenome (GOLD analysis project Ga0302349, IMG submission 202176) | Leaf surface microbial communities from alfalfa plants in UC Gill Tract Community Farm, Albany, California, United States - DLSL A.R1... | ecosystem: Host-associated > Plants > Phyllosphere >...
AGCTCAGGCGGTTAGAGCGCTTCACTGATAATGAAGAGGTCCCAGGTTCAAGTCCTGGTAGCCCCACCCCTTCCCTCGCGGGGCCTTAGCTCAGTTGGTAGAGCGCCTGCTTTGCAAGCAGGATGTCAGGAGTTCGAATCTCCTAGGCTCCACACATCTGCACGCGTGGCACCCAGCTGCTGCGAGCGGTCTGCACATCTCGCACCGGCTGCACTGGTCGGGCGCATCCGGATCATTGCGCGTCCACACGGTGAATGCCAGCATCACAGCCCGATGACGAGCGGTGGGATGCCGTAGGCACGGTGCCCGTGGGACATTACGATGGCGAAGTGGCCGCTCCTTTAGTCTGCCGTCCATTCGGGACCTGGCCGTCGGACATTTCGGTCTCGACGGTGCTCGATAACACGTCGATCGTCGACGGGCCGCGCTCCGACGGACATCGGCCGTACTGGGCAGAGGTGCGGTTCGACCAGGGCGGCAGGTGCGGCGTGTGGACGTTGCATGACGGGACGCCCACTGAGCTGACCGGCCCCGACGAGGACGTGCGCAGCACCGTGTACGAATACGGCGGCGGCGCATGGAACGTCGATAGCGGGATCTTCGCGTACGTCGACCACCGCTCGCAGTCCGTGAAGGTTCGGGAGGACGGGATCACCCGGACGCTCGCCACGATGCCGCCGGGCATCCGCGTCGGCGACCTGTCGGTGAGCGCGTCGCACCGCAGCATCGTGGCGGTCCGAGAGCGGTGGCGGGACGAGGAGAGCGATCCCGAGCACGCGGTCATTCGGCTCCCGCTCGACGAGCCAGGGCCGATCGTGATCGACGACGCGCACACGGTCCTCTCCGGCCGCGATTTCTATGCCGCCCCACGCCTCTGCGACACCGGCGAGTTGTGCTGGGTCGAATGGGACCACCCGGAGATGGCCTGGTCACGGACGAGGATCCTGACCGGCCCGATCGGCGACCCGGAGGGAGCCGCCACGCTGGTAGCGGGCCGGGACGACGAGTCCGCCCTGCACCCGACGTGGGCGCGGGACGGCGACGGCGCCTGGACGCTCCTGTTCTGCTCGGATCGATCGGGCTTCTGGAACCTCTATCGCTGGGACGGGTCGCGCGTGCTGGCCCTCGCGCCGATGGATGCGGATCTCATCGGCGCGCCCTGGGCACTCGGCGGCCAGCCGTTCGCGCCTCGCGCCGACGGCAGCATCGTGTGCGCCTGGTACGCGGACGGGTCGCACGTGCTCGGAACGCTCATGCCCGACGGCCGGCGGGTGGCATGGCGCGAATGCGCCCAGGTCGGACGGATCGCCGCGGGCCCGGACTGGGTGGCTGTCGAGGCGGCCTTCGTCGACGAGCCGGGCGGCGTCCTTGTCGGAGCAACGGGCCCCGGCGTGACGAGCGAGCCGGCATGGCGGCGGGTCAGCCGCACCGTCGAGGCGGTCCTTCCGCCGGAGGCGATCTCCCGACCGCGCCCGATGACCTGGAATGGCGATGCCGGGCCCGTCCACGGCTGGTACTACCCACCCGCGAGCGCCACGCACTGCGGGCCGCAGGGCGATCGCCCGCCGCTGATCGTCCTGATCCACGGCGGTCCGACGAGCATGGCGCACAGCAGCTTCGCTCTCGATCGTCAGATATGGACGAACCGGGGCTTCGCGCTGCTCGACGTGAACTACTCGGGAAGCACCGGCTTCGGCCGTGAGTACCGCGGCCGGCTCGACGCTCGGTGGGGCGAGCTCGACGTGTCCGACTGCGTGAGAGGGGCTCAGGAGGTGGGGGCGGCCGGGCTGGCCGATCCCGACGCCGTGATGATCCGAGGCGCGAGTGCGGGCGGCTTCACGGCCCTGCGCGCCGCCGCAAGCAGCGAGACCTTCGCCGGCGTCGTGAGCATCTACGGGGTCACGGACGTGGCGTCCATGGCCAGGGACACGCACAAGCTCGAGTCCCGATACATCCGGCGACTGGTCGGAGACCGGCTCGAGAACGCCTCGGCGTCGCCCCTGGGCTCAACGGGTCTCGGTGCCATCCGCTGCCCCGTCCTCATCCTGCACGGCAGCGAAGACCGCGTCGTGCCCATCGACCAGGCCCGCCGGCTCGCCGAGTCCCTCGGGGAACGCCGCGTGCCGTGCGAGCTGGTCGTCTTCGACGGCGAAGCCCACGGCTTTCGAGACCCGCGCACTCTGCACCGCTCGTTCACCGAGGAGCTCGCCTTCTACCAGCGGCTGCTCTCATGACCGGTCGCCCGGAGTTGGTCATGCCTACGGTCGCGCGGCCCCGGGTGGGAGGACGGGGGCCGGCGCGATCCTGATCCGGGTCTGAGCGATCGCCCGCAGCCCCGAACGGATCGCGCGCCGCGCCGTCGTGCCCTGGGCGAAGACGGCCATGACCCGGTCATCGTTGTCGGACACCGGCCGCGTGTCCATCCGCACCGTGTTGTTCAGCTGCACGTGGGTCACGTCGTTCGAGCCTCGGGCGAGGTCGAGCCCCTGCACGCCGACAAGCCTTCCGTATCGGTGGGGTGCGGGGTAGAGGACGACGGTGGGCGTGCCGTCCTCGGGTCCGTGCCCTGTCAGATCGACGCGTTCGAGTGGGTCGCGCCCCAGCAGGACGTCCGCCCACAGCTGGTAGGTGTCGATCCCCACCGAGCCCTGCGTCAACTCCGGTAGTTCGCCGCCGAGCCGGAGCTGCGACTCGAGCAGGACCGGTCCGGACGCCGTCATCAGGACCTCCGTGTGAACGGGACCTGTCGACACCCCGAGAGCGTCCAGCGCCGTCAGGACGACCCGCCCCACCTCGTCCCAGGCCGCCTTCGGGAGGGGAGCCGGCATGCCGGTGCACATGATGATCGGGCGGTTCTGGGCGACGAGCTCGAACCCGATCATCAGGAGGTGGTGACGGCCGCGGTGGGATAGCGTGTCGACCGTCAGCAGATCGCCGACGACCTGCTCCTCCACGAGTACCCGACCCGTTGGGCTGTCGGGGGTGGTCTGTGCCGCCCACTCGAACGCTCCCGTCGCCCGTTCGGCATGAACGTCGACCGTCACCCCGCCGCTCCCCGAACCGCTGACGGGCTTCACGACGATGGGCCAGCCCACCTCGTCGCCGAACGCTACGGCCTCGGCGGCCGTTCGCACCTCACGATGCCGGGGCACGGGGAGCCTCGCCGCATCGAGCAATTCGCGGTACGCGCGCTTGTCGTGCACCTGACGCACAACGCGGCTGTCGTCCCCGCCACCGAGTCCGAGCCTGTCTCGGATTGCCGCGGCCGTCGCCATGTTCGGATCGTCCGTGGCAACCACCGCTGTGAACCGCGCGGCGGGTTGCGCCGCGGTGATCATGTCCACGACCCGTCCCGGGTCGTCCGGGAGGTCGAACACCCATCGGTGATCGCCGGGGCTGGGATGGCGGCCAAGCCCGTCGGTCGTCGACACCACGCTCGTGGTGAGGCCCTCCTTCCACATCCGCTCGATCACCGGACTGTGGACGCCCAGGAAAAGGAAGTGGGGCTCCGGCTCGGTCATCAGAACCACATCCGCTCGAGCGCGCCCGCGAAGTCCGCCGGCACGTCAACGATCGGCTGAATGAGGCTCAAAGCTTCACGGGCGGCCGCGAACGCCTCATCCGGCTCGTTGGCCTCGGCGCAAACCCGAATCAGATGGTCGCCGGTCGCGGAGAGCGCGCCGACGCGATCGCCGTCCTGGAACAGGCGCACCACCTCGCGGACGCCCGGCACCGCCTTCGCCGCCTCGATCCCTTCTATCGCGATGAGCGTGCCCGCGGCCTCGGTCCCCAGCGCGGCGATGGCGCGGTAATCGTCGGGCGGGGAAAGGTCTCGCCGCAGCGGTCGTCCGATGGTCGCAGCCAGGACGATGTCGTTCAGGTCGCGCCCACGACCGTGCAGCAACTCCCGTGTGCCATCTCCGGCCCGCCACGGTATCAGTGCCAGGACCTCCGGCGAATCAGGCGCCAGGCGCAGCTCCACCGAGCCGAGGAAGGGCACGGGGACGTGCTCCTCGAGCAGTCGGCGCAGTGCCCTCGCTTCCCGCCCTGCGGGGTCATCCCCCCGTTCGATCTCCGCCAGAACGTGCGCTGTGCCCGGATCCCTGACGAGGCGGGTGACGGAGAGGATCGTCAACGTCGCTCCGCTGCGTACGACACGCACGCGGATGTCCGACTGGCCGGCGGTGGGGACCGGGGAGGAGACAACGCCCAGGACGGGGACGCCGAGTGCCTCAGCGCAGCGCGCAGCGATATCGCTGTGCTGGTCGTCGATGCACCAGACCAGGCCGACGGTCCGGCCCGCTTGGAGCGCTCGCGCCATCGCGGTCCAGTGCTCCGGCGGCTCGTCGCGGTGCATGCCGATCAGGCCACGGTGCCGCCAATCTGGAAGCGAGCCCTCGGTCAGCTGGGGCATCGGAACGAGATGGAGGAGAGGCACCTGCTCCGCCGTCGACGCGAGCACGGAAGGATGGCGTCCGAACCTGCCGATGACCAGCACGGCGGCGTTCATCCGACGACCTCTTGAGCGATGGGCAGCACCGTGTCGGGAGCGACCCGGAATCGCACGCTGGCGAGCGCGCGGCGGGCTTTCGCCGTAGCCTGCCGGTGCGAGCGCGCCGTGACGAGCGCGCCGACGGGAAGATCGTCCAGGGTTTCTACGCGACGGCTGCGACGTGGGGGCAGACCGATCTCTCGCACCCACCCGACGCCTTCCGAATCCTCCGTCGGGAGTCCGGTGCGCGACAGGTAGTCACCGGGGCAATGAGGGCCGCCCCAGAGCATGACGCTCGGCAGACCGTTCCGCGGCGCCACGGCGGCCTCGTCGAGGAGCTCCAGCGGATCCCCGCCGATCCAGCCAGCCACGCAGAGCCGGTACGGATCGAGGCCCGTCGCGGCACGGGTCAGCTGGGGGAAGTCACCGCCGAGCCGCAGCTGCGTCTCGATGAGCACCGGCCCGGTCTCCATGAGGATCAGCTCCGTGTGGGCGGGCCCGTCGACGACGCCCAGGGCGCTCAACGCACCGAACGTCGCCTCGACCGCTTTTTCCCAGTCATCCGCAGGGATCGGCGCCGGCGCCCCGGTCATCACCACGACGGGACGCTCCAGCGCCACGAGCTCGAACCCCACCATCACGAGCCGATGAATGCCGCGGTGGCTGTGCGTATCGACCGTCAGCACCCTGCCGTAGGCCTGCTGCTCCACTGCCACTCTGCCTGACGGGGTCTCTCTCGACCGTCGGTGTGCGCGCGCCCACGCGCCGCGCGCGCCCTCCCGTGTGACGCCGACCGACGCGCCCGTGCTGCCCGAACCGATCGCCGGCTTCACCACGATGGGCCAGCCGACGGCGTCACCGAAGGCGATCACGTCGTCGGCGGTGGCGGCCTCCGTGCCACGGATGCTGTCGAATCCCGCGTCGACCAACCGACGGCGATAGACCGGCTTGTCGAGCGCGGCCGCCGCGGTCGCGACGGAGTTCACGTTCGGGACGGACAGGGCCTCGTTGATCGCCGCGGCGGCCACCATCGTCGTGTCGTCCACCCCGACCGCCCGGCTCACTGGCCGAGACCGATGCAACGCCATCGCGACTTCTACGGCCTCCTGCACATCGATGCGGTCGACGATCATGACGCTCTGGTGTTCGCTGAGCGACCGGTGGGTTCTGGCGGCCTCCGTGTCGCAAATGAGGCTGGTCTCGGCGCCAGCGTTCCACAGCATGGGCCTCATCGGGGTGTCGTCGCCCAGCAGCAGAATGTGGGTCGTGTCGGTCATCAGTACTGTCCCACCGTTCCGCGACGGCGGACCCGCCGCGCGCATGCACCGAAGATCACCACACCGACGACGAGCGTGAGCAGGGATTCGCCGATCGCGATCAGCCAGGTCATTCCCCACGGCTGCATGAGCGTCCCGCCGAGCAGCACGTGACGGAGCAGGTCGAGGATCCACGTCGTGGGCAGCGCCTGGGAGAAGCCGAGCAGCGCGCCGGGGAGCACGGTCACGGGGAACGCCACACCCGAGAAGACGGCGACGACGGACCCGAATGAATCCAGGATCGACTCGCCCTCGCGGAAGATCAACAAAAGACCGGATAGGGCGAAACCGTAGCCCAGGGTCGCAGCTAGGAGGGTGAACAGGATCGGCACCACCCAAAGGATCTCTGCGAGCGAGTATCGCGCGCCGAACGCGACGGCACCGCCGATGATGATGAGCGATGCGGCGAACGTCAGCAGGAAGCCGGTGAGCCCGGCCCCCAGCGCCAGGAGTCGGGGCGACGCCGGGCTGGCCCACATGAACTCCAGCGTGCCGGTCTCGCGCCCGCCGCTGATGTCGCCGGTCATCGTCCACACCACACCGACCAATGCGGAGGAGACGACCATGCCGAGCGCCAGCCACCCGAGCAGATCGGATGTTCCGGTGTGCTCCTGAAGTCCGACCGCGGACCCGTCGACGAGGAAGGCCGCTCCCAGCAGCAGCGCGGGCAGCACCATCTGCGAGAGGGGAGTGAAGACGAGCAGATTCGTCATGCCGAGGGGATAGCGTGCCGCCGTCCGAAGGTGGCGTCCGACGACCGCGATGACACTCAAAACTGCCCCAGCCTGCCGGTGACGCGGGCGCGGGCGAGGACGAGCTTGAGATTCACATCCGACAGCACGATGAGCACAACGGCGACGAGCAGCAGGTATGCGACCCGCCACCCGACGGGGCCCGTGGGATCTGCTCCGAGAATCCCCTCGCGAAGCAGGAGGATCGTCTGGGTCGGTGGCAGCGCCTGGCTGATGTATTGCAGCGCCTCCGGCAACACGGCGATCGGGTAGGTCACGCCGCACAGGATCGAGACGACGCCCTGGGCGATCGCGATCAGCCCGCCGGAGTCCCTCGTCAGCACCGTCAGGGAACTGAACATGCTGCCGATCGCGAGCAGGGCGGGCGTCGAGATCAGGACGACGAGCGCGAGCGTGACGAGGTCGCCGCCTCCGAGCTCGACCTGCATGGTCGACCGCATGAAGAAGGCGACGACACCGAACATCACCACCGTTGGCACCATCGGTGCGACGCTGCTGGCGAGCAGCATCGTGAGGCGGGAGATGGGACTGAGCAGGATGAACTCGAGCGTGCCGCGCGACCGCTCGGCCGACAGCGCGGAGGCGGGACCGTAGAGGATGACCGACACCCACATCAGCACGGCCCATCCCAGGTAGATGAACCCGCCGACCTGGCTCGTGCCACTGAGCTGGGCGAAGGATTCCTGCGCCTGCGGGGACTGGCCCGAGAACCCGAGCGCCTGCAGGTAGTACATCTGCGGCAGGATGACGGCCGTCAGCATCACCATGATGTAGCTGGCGCGGTAGCGCCACATCTGCAGCAGGTCGCGGATGATGATCGCCCTGGCGGCCGTGAGTTGGTCAGTCATCGTCGTCATCGTCACCTTCATCACCGTCCTCGTGCTCGATGTCGCGTCCCGTCAAGCTCAAGAACACGTGGCGTAGGGAAACGGGCTCCGCGCGCAGGCTGTGCACCTGCCAGTCGCGCTCGATCGCACGGGTGATGAAGCGAGCTGAGAACGACTCCGTGAATCGGCCTCCCAGCGTCAGATGGTGAAGCCCGTCGTCGCTCGTGCGACGTGCGATCACCTCGACGGGGGTGTCGAGCTCCGTGATCAACTCCTGCAGCTGACCCTCGAGCCGTGAAGCCTCGATCGTGCAGCTGAACGTCCGCGTGGCGCCGAGCCCCTCGACCAGAGCCGCGGGGCGATCCTCAGCGATGAGCCGGCCCTGGTCGATGATCGCGACCCGGTCGGCGACGGCCTCGGCCTCCTCGATGTGATGCGTTGTGATGAGGATCCCGTGCCCAGCTCCGCGGAGGCTCGTGATCAGGTCCTGCAGCGATGCGGTGGCGTGCGGATCCAACCCGGAGGTGGGCTCGTCCATGATGATGGCGCGCGGATTGCCCAGCAGCGCTCGCGCGATGATGAGGCGCTGACGCATACCGGTGGAGTAGTTCTCCGCGTAGTCGTCGGCGCGGTCGGCGAGGTCGACGCGCTCAAGAGCCTCGGTGACGGCCGCGCGTGCCGCGCGGCCCCTGAGGCCACGCAGAGAGGCGAAGAACCGCAGATTCTGCCGGCCCGTCAACTTCCAGTACAGGCTGCGTTCGCCACCCAGGACGACGCCGAGTTGGCGCCGTGCCGCGTCGTCATCGCGGACGACATCGTGCCCGGCGATCGAGATGCTGCCCGACGTGGGAGTCACCAGCGTGCACATCATCTTCACGAGCGTCGACTTGCCTGCGCCGTTGCGTCCGAGGAGCGCGACGATCTCGCCGCCCGCGACCTGCATGGTGACGCCCCCGACAGCCGGGGGACTGTCGCGACGGCCGCGGGTGGGGTAGGCCTTCACCGCGTCTTTGACGTCGATCACAGGCCCCTGCGTGGTCTCTGTCACGTCTTGAGTCATCCGTCCATTACCTTCGATTCTGATTCCCTCAGTGTGTCCGCGACGAGGTTGACGAGCAGGTCGTGCTGGACTGCGTCCGGAAAATGCCCTCCGGGCAGAACATGCCAGGCGAACTGAGCGGTCGTCGCCGACTCCCATTCGGAAAGCACGTCCACCGGGACTGACCTGTCATCCTTGGCGCCGACCACCGTGAGTGAGACGGGGATGGTTCCAGCGCGTGAGAGTGCCGTCTCCGCGACCGCGAGGTCCGCCCTGACCAGGCGAAGCGTCCACGACATCAACTCGTCGTCAGCGAGTTCGTCCGCGGACATACCTCCCCAATCTGCGATGCGCTCCCTGAGGCGGCGGTCGGACAGGCGGAAGAGAGGGCTTTCCGGATCGGGACGTTGCGGGGGACGCGCAGCCACAAGTACGACGTGCCGCGGCAACGGAAGTTCCTCGCGGATCAACGCATCGACGACGTGCATCGCGAGGGCTGCACCTACGCTGCGGCCGAGCAGAGCGAATCTTCCCCCGGCGATCGCTGCGCCGTGTGTGCGGAGGACATCCCCGACGAGGTCGGCGACGGATGTGGCCAGCGGTTCCGACACCCGTGAGTCCCTTCCGGGATAGAGCACCGGCTCGACGGCGTAGTCACCGATCCGCTCCGGCCAGTCCGCGAACGCGAGGCGTCCCGTGCCGGCCGGCGGAAGGCACAGCAGCGTCGCCCGCGGCGCGGGAGGTGCCGCCGAACTCACGACGGGTTCCTGTCTACGACCGACTCCAGCGACTCGGCCAGCGTCCCCAGGGTCTGATTGTCGAACAGCGTGGTGATCCCGATCGATCGGCCGATGAGCGTGCGGATGCGCGACGCGACCTGAACGGCGACGAGCGAGTTACCGCCGAGATCGAAGAAGTTGTCGTCGAGGCCGATCCGATCCACTCCGAGCACGCTCGACCAGATTCGGGCCAGTTCTACTTCGACGTGACTCGACGGCATCCGGAAGTCCGCGGAGCTCGCGTCGGCACCGGCGGTGCGGTCCGCGCCGAGATGAACCTCGCTCAGGCGCTCCTCGACCATCTCGACGTCGAAGCCGGCCTCGGCCCGGATGGCGTGGTTGACCCCCTCCGGGGTGACGACGATGTGCGACAGCGGATAGCCCGCGAGGATCCTCCGCAGTGCGCTCTTGCCGACCTCCACCGTGATGTTGCTGCGATCCGTATGGGACGTCGCCGGCACGGCGGCCGTCGTCAGGGCGTCGCGCATGCCCTCAGTGAACCGGCCCCGGTCGATGCGCCGCATCGCGAAGCCGCGGACCTCGCAGAGGAGTTCGCCGCTCGCGTCATAGAGATCCGCATCGACAACCGTGACGTCGGACGACCGGTCGTCACGGTGCCGGATGTGGGAGAAGACGTGGCCGGTGAGCGGGGCGCGCCAGCGGATCAGCTCGTAGCTCATCGGCAGGTAGGTCTCGTCCCGGCCCTGGATCATCGGGTTGTGCTGGCCCTCCGCGACCGCCACATCCAGGATCGCGGGATGCAGCAGCAGGGCGCTGCGGTTGGCCGGGGCGTCTGGGTCCGGCGAGGGGCACAGCTCAGCCAGCGCGTAATCCGGCAGGCGGGTCTCGACCAGGTCTGTCATCTCGTCGTGACGGGTGCTGGCGATCCGCCACCTGCTGCCCAATGACAGGTATGCGGAAGGCCGATCCAGCTCCTCACGCGTGAGTTCGCCCGGCAGTGAGGCGGCGAGGGCGCCGAGATCGATGGACCGCGGCGCGACCACGCTCGTGGGGCGCAGCACCGCAACCAGCAGCGGCGTCCACTCGCGCGTCGCTGTCGTCGTCGACGAGATCTCGACAGAGGCATCCCATTCCTGCCCCTTATCCACCTGTCGCAGACGCACTCGCAGGACGACCGGGCTGATGACCGGGGCGGCCTGGAGGTGCACGACGTCGGTGATCTCGGGTTGTCCGCCGACGGTCTCGGCATAAGCGGCGCGCACCATCTCGATCAGCGCGGCGCCGACAACCGCCTCGTCGCCGCCGATGACGTGCTCGGAGCTGGTCCAGTGTCGGCCAGGCCACAGGTCGCGCTCGAAGGCGACCTCGGCGGCCGTGCCCGCGAGTCGGCGGTCGAGAAGGGGGTGGTCGGCGGACGACACATCGGCACCGTCCTGCAGCGCTCGGAACGCCGCCGGCGCGGCGGCGTTGAGGTCCTCCACCATCCCGACCCCGGTCCACCCGCCCCAGCCGATCGAGATCGAGCGCGTGCCGCGCTCGCTCGCCCACTGCGCAAAGGCATCGACGAAATTGTTGGCGGCGCAGTAGTCCACCATGCCGAACGTGCCGGTCACGGCCGTGATCGAGGAGTACAGCAAGAAGAAGTCGAGTTCTGAGCCGAACGCGCGGTAAAGGTTCGTCGTGCCCGCCAGCTTCGGGGCGAGCACGGCGTCGGCCTCCTGCGGCGTTCGCATGGCGAGCATCCCGCCGCCCGCCACGCCGGCGCAGTGCACGACGCCCGCCACGCGATGGCCATCAGCGGCCAGTTCGCGCGAAAGTCGTTCGACGTCCTCCGCCAGGCTCACGTCGACGCTGCGCACCGTGACGCTAGCTCCCAGCGCCTCGAGGTCCTCGATCTGCTGGATCCTGCTCGCCGTCCGCCGGTCGTCGGATTCCCGAATCAGATGCCAGTCCCTCCGGTCCGGTAGGCCCCTTCGACCGAGCAGCACCAGACGTGCGGGAGCCGCCTCGGCCAGGACACGAGCCGCCTCCAGCCCGAGACCTCCCAGCCCGCCGGTGACGATGTACGTCGCGCCTTCCCGGACCGGCAGCCGCTCGGGCTCGGGTAGGCCGAGATCCGAGTACTCGAGCGTGTAGCGGCCGTCGGCGCGGAGGGCGACGCGGGCCGCCGGGTCCGGGCGTCCGAGTTCGGTCACGAAGTCGGAGGCTGCGACGTCCTCGCCGCGTCCGCGCAGGTCGACGTCGATCGATCGCGCGGCGACCCCCGCGATCTCGCGCCCCATGAGCAGGACCGGCCCAGACACGATGGCCTCGGCGGGGTCGAAGGCGTTGCCGCCAAGCCCCTCCCTGTTGGCGGTCGCGACACTGACCGTGCAGTTCAGATCGCCGACGGCCGCGAGCGTCTGTCCGAGCACGAGCAGCTCATGGAACCGGGCGCGCGCCTGCCCCGCAATGCGGTCGACATCGTCGAACGGCGAGGGTGCGTCCGGCACACGGGCATCGACGACATTGAACCGACCGTCGGTGCCGCCGTGGAACGCGTGGATCGCGGCCGCGAGCTCTGAGCGGCTGCCGAGATCAGCGGTCCAAGATGTCCCTTCGATGTTCCACGGGCCAGAGCCGAGCAGGATGACGTCGGCGCCGGATCGCGTGAGTCCGGCCGCCACCGCTCGCCCGAAGCCGCCGGCGCCGCACAGCACCAGCCATCGTCCCGGCGCGGGCTGCGCACCGATCGTGGGCGTCGTCTGACGCCAGGAGGGCATGCCGAGCGCGCCGTCGTCGAGCGTGCGCGGCGCGTCGGCCGGCTCCACCGGACTGTCCGTCGGGTCCGCGTCGACCCAGTAGCGGCGGCGCTCGAACGGGTAGGGCGGGAGGCTGACCCGTCGGGGAGGACGATCCCACGTGCGCTCCCACGACAGCTCGGCCCCGACCTGCCACAGCGCCGCCCGCACCTCGGCCGGGGAGGGCGCAGCGCCCGTGCGCCGATCGGCCGCCAGTGTCGTGGCAGACCGGGTGGCCGGGGACGACGCGGTGACGAAGCTGCTCAGCACGCGTCCGGGACCGGCTTCCACCCACGCGAGGTCGTACTCGCGCGCGACGGTCGCCGCTCCGCGCTGGAACTGCACCGGCCGCCGGATCTGATCCGCCCAGTATCCGGGGTCTGTCGCCTGCGCGTCCGTGATCCAGTCGCCGGTGACTCCAGAAACGAAGGGGATCCGGGGCGTCGACCACGTCATTGCCGAGGCGATCCGCTCGAACTCGGAGAGCGCCGGCAGCATGAGCGCGGAATGGAAGGCGTGTGACGTGCGGAGCCGCTGGGCGGGCACGCCCGCCTCAGTGAGGATACGCTCCGACTCGGCGATGTCGTCTACGGTGCCCGCGATGGTGATCGACCCCGGCGCGTTCACCGCGGCGAGGTCGATGCGCTCGTCGAGCCGATGAGCGACGTCGCTCCAGTTCGCCGCGACGGCGGCCATCGCCCCCTGCGGGCAGCTGTGCATCAGTCTGCCGCGTGCGCACACGAGGACGACCGCGTCCTCCAACGACAGCACGCCGCTCAGGTAGGCGGCGGCGAGCTCGCCGATCGAATGGCCGGCCATCGCCGCGATATGGAGTCCCCATGATTCCAGGGTGCGCGCGGTCGCCACCTCGACGGCGAACAGGAGCGGCTGAGTGACCCACGTCTGGGCGAGGAGGGCGGCGTCACCGGACTCGGATCGCAGAAGGGGTTCCAGGTCGACTCCGATCTGCTGCCGCACCAGATCGAGAATCGGCTGCGCTGCGGCGCGGAACGCCGGCTCCGACCACAGCGAAGAGGCCATCGCGGGGAACTGCGTGCCCTGCCCTGGGAGGAGGAGGACGATGTCCTCGCTGCTGCGCGCACCGACGGCCGCGCCGCCAGCCGCCGCCCGCAGCATCTCGACGGCGTGCGCCGTGTCGGTCGCAACGACGGCGCTGCGGTGGTCGAACTGGGCCCGGCCGGACTGCAGCGTCCACGCCACGGACGACAGGTCCGTCTCCGGTCTCGCTTCAAGATGCGCGGCCAGGCGCTCGCGCGCCGCAGCGAGCGCTGTCGGCGTGCGCGCCGACAGCGGCAGGACGACCGGCCCCGCCGTCGGCGGCGACGGGAGGGGTGACGGAGCCTCCTCGACGATGATGTGCGCGTTGGTCCCGCCGATTCCGAACGAGCTGACGCCCGCGCGCCGCTTACCGACAGCCCACTCGACGGCCTCTGTCGCGACGTAAAAGGGGCTGTCGTCGAGGTTGAGCCGCCGATTGACGTCACCGACGTTGATCGTCGGCGGAATGACCCCGTTCTTGAGCGCGAGACAGACCTTCGCCAGCCCCGCCATGCCGGCAGCCGGGCCGAGGTGGCCGATGTTGCCCTTGACGGAGCCGAGCGGCACCTCGCCACGTCGCGTGTCGCCCGCCGACTGGAAGGCGCGTCGCAGACCCTCTACCTCGATCGGGTCGCCGACCAGGGTCCCGGTGGCGTGCGCCTCAACGTACCCGACGTCCGACGGCTCGAGCTCCGCGTCCGCCAGCGCCTCCCGTATCAGCATCGCCTGCCCGGACACACCCGGAGCGGTGAAGCCTGCGCGGTCCTGTCCGTCGTTGTTGACGGCTGAGCCGCGGATCACCGCGTGAATGGGATCGCCATCGGCGATCGCGTCGCTCAGCCGCCGAAGCAATGCCACGCCCACGCCCGTGCCGAAGATCGTGCCGCTCGCGTCCTCCGAGAACGGGCGGATGTGCCCGTCTTTCGAATAGATTCCGCCCTCTGACCACGTATATCCGGCGCCGTAGGGCAGTTCGACCTCGACGCCGCCCGCGAGGGCGAAGTCGCATTCGCCCGCACGCAGCGACTGGCAGGCGAGATGGATTGCGACGAGCGCGCTCGAGCACGCGGTCTGCACGGTGATGCTCGGCCCATGCAGACCCAGTCGATACGAGACGGCTGAGCAGAGATAGTCCGGGCTGTTGCTCACCTCGATGGCCATCTGTCCGACCGCGTCACGGACCCTAGCGTTCTTCGCCACCTGGTCCTGACCGTAGTAGTTGTTCGCCATGCCGCCGAAGACCCCCACGTGTCCCGGCACCGAGGTGGGGTCGTGCCCCGCGTCCTCGATCGCGGAGTAGCAGTGTTCCAGGAAAAGCCGGCCCTGCGGATCGCGGATCTCGGCCTCGCGCGGTGTGAACCCGAAGAACGCCGCGTCGAACTCGTCCGCTCCTTCGATCAGGGGTGCCACGGGCACGAAGTCAGGGTGATCCCGGTCAGCGGCAGCGACGCCAGCGGCGTCGAGATCCGCCGGCGAGAGCGCCGTCAGAGACTCCACTCCGCCGGTGAGATTGCGCCAGTACTCGTCCAGTGTGTTAGCTCCGGGGAACCGGCAGGAAAAGCCAATGATGGCGATGAGATCGTCGTTTGTTTTCGCGGACGCAACGTCAGCATCCGTGACGGCGCCAGGCGCATTGTGATGAAGTGACACGGCCGATTCGCTCCAGACTGACCGACAAAGGAATACAGGTTGGATTCAGGATGCAGCAAGGCGAATATACCGAGAGGGAACCTTTTTTGCGAACGTTGCTGGAATAGCGATCCGTGTATAGGCTGTGGTCCAAATCGTGGCGGGGGGCGCGAAATGCCCTGGACTTCGCTGGAGGGTCAATGGGGGACGGGGTTGCTGCCGGGCGAGACGACCGGGTGGCCGTAATCGGCATGAGCCTGCGATTTCCTGGGGCGAATTCGCCCGAAGAACTCTGGGCGAACCTGATGGCAGGGCGTGAGTCGCTCACTCACCTCACGGACGACATGCTCCGCGCCGACGGCATCAGCGAGCGCAAGATCGCTGACCCGCATTATGTGCGCCGTCGACCCCTGATCGACAATCCCGGGCACTTCGATGCTGCGCGATTCGGACTGACGCCGCGAGAAGCGCAGATCATGAATCCGCAGCATCGCCTTTTTCTTGAGGCGTGTGACAGCGCATTGCAGCGCGCCGGAATCGATCCCGCTCAATCCCCCCAGATTGGCGTCTACGGTGGTGCGTCGCCGAATCGGTATATCGATGACATTTATTTCGATTCCGAGCTGAGCATGATCTTCGGCGACGTCGCGATCGAGATCTCGAATCAGCCGGACTACCTCGCCACCCGCGTGAGCCATGCGCTCGGGCTGACCGGTCCCGGTGTGAGCGTCCAGACCGCGTGCTCGTCCGCCCTCGTCGCCGTCCACCTCGCGAGGCAGGCGCTGCTCACCGGCGAGTGCGACCTCGCGCTGGCCGGGGGCGTGAGCGTTGAGTTGCCGTACCACTCGGGCCGTCTCTGGACCCCGGGTAGCATCTTCTCTCGCGACGGGCGCTGCCACGCATTCGACGCCGCGGCCACCGGCACGAGCTTCGGGTCCGGCGTCGGGGTCGTCCTGCTCAAGCCGCTGGCGAAGGCGATCGCCGACGGGGACCACATCCACGCGGTGATAGCCGGCTCGATGACCAACAACGACGGGGGTCGGCGCGCGGGCTTCACGTCCCCGGGCGAGGATGGCCAAGCGCAACTCGTCCGGCGGTGTCTGTCCGACTCGGGCGTCGACCCTCAGGCCCTCGGATACATCGAGGCTCACGGGACAGGGACCCTCGTCGGCGACCCGATCGAGTACAAGGCCCTCTGCTGGGCGCTCGCCGATCTCGGGTACGCGGGTCCCGACGTCCCGAAGATCCCCATGGGATCGGTCAAGACGAACATCGGGCACCTCGGCCCCGCCGCGGGCATCGCGGGGCTCATCAAGGCCGTGTTGACGGTCGAGCACGGCACGATCGTCCCTTCGCTCAACTTCAGCGAGCCGAACCCCGCCATCGACATGGCGGCCAACCCGGTCGAGGTGGTGACCGCCACGACCCCGTGGCCGCGGGCCGCCGAGCGGGTTGCGCTCGTGAGCTCGTTCGGCATCGGCGGAACGAACGCGGTGGCCGTCGTCGCCGAGGCGCCGGTGATCGAGCGTCAAGTGGAGCCCGCGCCTCGCTCGGCTGGTCGCGCCCAGGTACTTTCGCTGTCCGGAGCGACCGCAGCGCACGTGGAGGAATACGCGGGCGCTCTCGCGTCGATGCTCGACGTCACGGGGGATGCGGACTACGCGGGAGTGGCCCGTACCGTGCGATCCCGTTCGTCGCATGCGCATCGGACCTTCGTCGTCGCTTCCGGGCCTGCGGAGGCGGCCGAGGCGTTGCGCCGTGGACCTCGCGTGGTGAAGGCGGCCGCCGGCCGGGGGCTTGGGTGGCTGTTCCCCGGTCAGGGCACGCAGTCTCCGGGGATGGCGGGCAGGATCGGCTCGGGGGTCGTGGGTTTCGAGGCGGCGCTCGACGAGACCTTGGAGGAGTTCGCCGCTCTCGGGTTGGATGGGCTGCGGGATCTCGTCGTTCATGCGCGGATCGCGGCAGACCTGCCCGGCGCCGATGACGGACCCGCGGCGCAACTGCGACAGACCGTACTCGCGCAGCCGGCGCTGTTCGCGATCGAGTACGCCCTCGCGAGGGCGTGGTCTGATGTCGTCGAGGAGCCGCGGGTGCTCGTCGGTCACAGCGTCGGGGAGTATGCGGCCGCGACGATCGCCGGTGTCATGACGCTGCGCGACGCATGCCGCATCGTGGCGGCGCGAGGGCGACTGATGCAGGAGATGCCCACCGGATCGATGGTCGCCATCATGCGCGCCCTACCGCAGGTGAGTGCGCTCCTTCCCGACGAGCTCGACGTTGCCGCGGTGAACGGGCCGTCGTCGTTCGTCGTCTCCGGTCCCAGTGACCGGATCGACGCTCTCACCGCGAAGCTGAAGCTGCTGGGTATCGAGCACACGCCGCTGCGCACGTCGCACGCGTTCCACTCCCGAATGATGGAGCCTGCCGCCGACGCGCTCCGCGACGTGATGGCGACGGTGGATCTGCGGCCCCCCAGGATCCCGATCGTCTCCACGGTCACAGGCGACTGGCTCGACGACGCGTCGGCCACCGATCCGGACTATTGGCGTCGTCAGATCATTCAGCCGGTGCTCTTCGGCGACGCGGCGGTGCGTGCCGCCGAGGTCGCCGACGTGTTCACGGAGCTCGGTCCCGGCGACACCCTGAGCTCGCTGACGCGGGTGGCGGCGGAGGTGCGGTGCGTCCCCGTGCTGCCGCGCGCCGCGGATCCGACCACCGACCGGTACCTTCCCGCGCTGGGCGAACTGTGGGCCAACGGCGCCGCCGTGGATTGGTCGGCGGTCGAGGAGGACGAGCCCGCGCGCAAGCGCGTCGTCCCTGCCGCTCCCTATCGGTACGAGCAGTACTGGATAGACGACGAGACGACCGAGGACGAGGACGACGACGACGAAGACGAGAACGGCCCGCTGCCGGTGCACAAGTCGGCGCATCTGCCGATGTGGCGGCCGGCGCCCATCACGGCCGGAGAGCTGACAGGTCCGTGGCTGGTCATCCACGACGGGTCTCTGTCGACGGTCGTCGATTGCCTTCGCGGGGACGGCGCCCGTGCCGTCTCCGTCACGGGCCCGGATGCTCCTGCGGCACACGCCGACGATCTGCGGACCGGCCCCCAGACGGACTGGCGGATGCTGATCGACCGCCTGACGGATGACACTCTGCGTCCGGCCTGCGTCGTCTACGGGTACACCGCGGACCCCGCCGCCCGTACCGACGCGTTCTTCGATCTGCTTCACCTGCTTCAGGCGGTGTCCGAGGCGTGGTCCGGCACCGGCATCGTCATCCGCGTCGTCACGGTCGCGGCCCAGGCAGTCACCGGGGAGGAGCCCGTCGATCCGCTCGGTGCGCTGGCGCAGGGCGCGACGGTCGTGGCGAACGAGACGCCGGGCATGACCGCGGGAACGCTCGATCTCGCGCGCTGGCCGGAGACCAGGGCGGATGCCGCACGCGTCGCCCGAGAGCTGCGGCAGGAGAATCCCGAGACCCGAGTGGCGATCCGCCGGCGCGGCCGCTGGACGCTCGAGTTCGCCCCGTTCGCGGTCGCAGAGATCGCCGACGGCGCTCCCGCTCCGATCCGTCCCGGCGGCACCTACCTCGTCACCGGCGGAACCGGCGCCATCGGCATCGAGATCCTCCGTCACATCGCCAGCACGCCGGGTACTCGCGTCGCCCTCATGTCTCGTGGCGGCCCGGCGGCGATGGGGTTCGAGGACGCGCGCCTGCAGGTGCCCATCGAGGGCCGCAGCATGCCGTCGCGTCTGCGCGCCGCGCTCGAGCGCGCTTCGGAGAACGGCGTCGAGGTGGTCGCGGTGGCGGGCGACGTGTCGGTGCCGTCCTCGCTCGCGACGGCGCTTGCGACCGTCCGCAGCGCTTTCGGCACCATCGACGGGGTCTTCCACGCCGCTGGAGTCGCTGGCGGTCAGCTCGCCGTCCTGCGCGCCGACGACAGCGCCGCGCGGGTGCTGCGTCCCAAGGTGGACGGCACGATCGCCCTCCACGAGGCGCTCCACGGCGAGGCGTCGTTCCTGATGCTCTTCTCGTCCATCATCGCCATCACGAGCGACATCGGCATGGTCGACTACTGCGCCGCGAACAGCTTCCTCGACGCTTTCGCGGCACGACACTCCGATGACCGGACCCGCGTCGTCTCCGTGAACTGGTGCGGCTGGTCCGAAGTCGGGATGGTCATCGCCGAACGATCGGTCGCCTCGGACCAGCTGCGCGACGCCGAGATGGGCATCACGTCGGTTCCGTCCCGGCACCCCCTGCTCGACCGCCAGATCACCAGCGCGGCCCTGCCGACGTACACGGCGCTGGTTCCACCGAGGACGGACGACTATCGCGACGACCACCGCATGACGGGCGAGCGCGCGATCTCGGGAACCATGCTCGTGGAGATGGTCCGCGGTGCGGCGGAGGACGCGACGGGAGCTCCCGTCGCACTCCACGACGTCGCGCTCGGAGCGCCTGTCATTGTCGGAGCGATGACCGAGCTGATCGTGTCGGCCGTCGACGCCGGACCGAACGGGCAGTACAGCTGGCAGGTGACGGCGCGGGCGTTCGGTTCGCGCGAGGCGCGCACCCAGACCGCCCTGATCGCGAGGAGCCTCCCGGCGACGGGGGCGCGGCCGCCCGTCCTGCCCCTGGATGCGATCCGCGACCGGTGCTCGTCGATCGACTGGCTTCCCACGTTCGACGACCCCGCGAGCCCGGTCTCCATCGGCACGCGCTGGCGCGCACTCGAAGGCATCGCCGTCGGGGCGGGGGGAGAGCAGCTGCTCGACCTCGTCATCGCCGATGGCGTCGAAACCGAGGGGTATGGGCTCCATCCGGTGCTCCTCGACAACGCGACGGCGCTGGGGCTGCTCCTGCCGGACGTCATCACGCCGGGCCTGTCGTTCTTGCCGTCCGGATATCGAAGGATCGAGTCGTGGGCGCCTCTCCCGACGCGGGCGCTGTGTTGGATCCGTCGGCGCGCCGAGGAGGCGGTCGACGGGGAGTTGTCCTTCGACATCGCGATAGCCGATGAGGACGGGCGGGTGCTGGCGGCGATCGACGGCTTCACGATCGCGATCATGGATGCCGCTGCACCGTTGCGACCCGCAGTGGAGCTCGCGGAAGATTCGGCATCCGAGGACGTCGACGTGCGGCACGACGATTATCTCTTCAGCCCGGACGAGGCGTTGGGACTGATGGACGCGCTGCTGCGACAGGATCAGGCCGACCACGTCGTGCTCTCCCGCAGGCCGCTCGACAAGCGCCTGAACCGCATCGACAGGTATCTGCAGGACGACGAGCCGTCGCCCGAGGTCGAGGATGAGAGCCTCGGCGATCTGACGCCGGTCGAGGCCACGCTCACCCGCATGTGGCGCAGCGCGCTCGGCCAGTCCCATGTGTCGCCCGACGACGACTTCTTCGCGATCGGAGGCAATTCCCTTCTCGCAGTGCAGATGGTCTCCCGGATCCGCAGAGAATTCGGGGCGACGCTCTCCGGTCGCGTCCTCATCGAGAACCCGACGGTTCGAGGGCTGGCGCGGGCCATCGATTCGGAACAGGCCCTCGCCCACTGATCTCCCCCAGGCGACGAAAGGACGACAATCATGCGCGGTGACCTGGTGTACCTCGACCGAGTCCGGGACTCTGACGACGCCGAGCGCCTGGCCGAGTGGGGCGCGGGCATCTCCCAGGTGTATTCATCCGGCGGCCCGACGATCATGACGCGAGAGCAGGTAGAGGCGGCGGTGCGGTCCCCGGGGTTCAACGTGCTGATGGTGCGTGCGATCGACGACGACCAGCCTGTGGGGATGGTGACCTGGCAGCAGAAGACCTACCACGGCTCCTACACGACGGGCGTCGCCATCGGGGATGCCGAGCGCTGGGGATCCGGCATGGGCATGGAGGCCATGATGCTGCTGGTCTCGCACCTGTTCCACACGCTCAACGCGCACCGCCTGCACATCGAAGTCGCGGCGTACAACATCGGGATGCTGCCGATATTCACCGGAGGGATGGTCAAGATCGAGGGCGTCCTGCGCGATTACTTCTTCGTCGACGGCGAATACCACGACTGCATCGTCGGATCGATGCTGCGGGACGAGTACTACCGAATCGCCGAGACCTTCGGCGGCCCGCCTCACGCGATCTCCGCAGACCACAAGGCAGCCGCGCGCGAGCTGGTCTCGACGATGCTGGAGGAACGCGGCCTGGGCGTGCTCGGACGATCGGGCACAGTGTGAGGCGTCTGACGATCCTGGCCACGGGTTCGGTCGTCGCCAGCGGTCTGCCCTCCGCCCTCAAGGCGCTGCGGGCGCAGCGACCGGAGCTGGAGGTGCGCGTCGGCTTGACGAACAGCGCACGCCGGTTCGTGACGCCCCGGGCCGTCGCGATGCTGTGCGGCGCGCCGCCGATGATCGATGCGTGGTCAAACGACGAGCTCGGCGAGAGGGCGGAGCATGTCGAGATCGAGGAGTGGCCGGATGCGTTCGCCGTCTACCCGGCGACGGCACATTTCGCTGCGCGGCTGCGGCTCGGGCTCTGCGATACCCCTTTCCTCACCGCCCTCGCTTCCACTCGGAAGCCGATCGGCATCGCGCTGTCGGTGCCGCCGGGGATGGTCGAGAATCCGGCCTTCAAGGAGCACCGCGCGACGCTCCGCGAGTGGCCGAATGTGCTTCTCGCCCCGACGCACGAGGGTGTCAGCCTCACCACGGGTCGCGCCGCCGAGGGCGCCGCGGGGCCCCTCTCGGAGGTC
>Ga0302349_1001229_pt1 | contig 21268 bp, 20 predicted proteins | sample PhyAR1_FD_202176 | JGI IMG/M metagenome (GOLD analysis project Ga0302349, IMG submission 202176) | Leaf surface microbial communities from alfalfa plants in UC Gill Tract Community Farm, Albany, California, United States - DLSL A.R1... | ecosystem: Host-associated > Plants > Phyllosphere >...
AAAATACCAATTTCCCTGCAGAGGCCCAAACCTTCCAAGAACACGCCGAGCGGCTCATGGTTCGCTATGGCATTGGACGTGCTGAACTGGACGCGCAGCCCACCGGTCCTGGCAAGAAGAAAGAGCCAATCATTGAAGAGCACTTCGATATGCGCGGCACCTACCGGCTGGGCCAGCGAGATGGGCTGTCTTCGGTAGGCCATGCCTTCAGAACCGTGACCCTGCTGCAAACAAACTACTCGAACTTCTGCCGCCTGTACGTCATCGGCCACGAGTCCGATGTGAGCACCGTCAAGAATCTCTTCTCTTCGCTGGTGATCCAGGCAAGCCTGGCGATGAGCCATTGGTGGAGCGAAGAAGGAAAGCATGTGGCGTGGGATCGAACCGATTCCGAGAAGGTCATTGAGCGCCGCGAGTTCCAGCGCAGTTTTTACCTCCAGGTGGCAGAACGCATCAGCGGGCTCTACCGGGAAGAAAGCCAGCAGGGCGGCAGCGGTACCGAACTGGTATTGGTGAGCCGCAAGGAACAGGTGGACGACTTTGTCAGCAGCAAATATCCCTCCCTGCGGCGCAGCCGAAATCGTGCTGCCACCGGCAGCTTGAACGCCGCCCTAGCTGGACGGGTCGCCGGCAGCAGGGCCGATCTTGGTTTTGGAAAAGACGTCGAGTCCAACGGGACCGCAGGAGAAGTAGCCAGCTAAGGCTTCTTACTCGAAATCCCACCCCAAAATTCCCAATTAGATTCTCTAAGCGGAAATTTTCAATGGAAGAAATCCAACGCGCTCGTCCAGAAAAGCTGGTGGTACGGCAAAGGGCCGCCCCGAAGAACGACCCTTCATGCCAGCTGACGATTAACCGAGCTTGGCGCGAACCATCTGCGAGACAGCCTTGCCGTCAAAGCGGCCAGCGATTTCGGCGCCGACCAATTTCATCGCCTGCCCCATATCCTTCATGGACAGCTCATGATCTGCTGCTAGTTCGGCCATCACCCTATCTACGATGCCCCGGGCTTCTGCCTCGTCAAGCATTTTTGGGAGGTAGGTAGAAATGAACGCAGCCTCTGCCAGCTCGCGATCTGCCAGTTCCGTTCGCCCATCCTTGGCTGCCAGCTGCGCAGTTTCCTCGCGGTTGCCCACTTCCTTGCGCAACAGATTCTCGACATCCTGGTCGTTGAGTTCGCTAGGGTTTTTGCCCGACTTCTCCTTGGTGCCAATGGCACTGAGGATATTGCGCAGGGTGGTTTTCTCCAGCTCGTTGCCTGCCTTCAGGTGGACGATGCTGTCTTCGCGCAGGCGATCTTTCAAACTCATGGGGTCTCGCTTTCAAAGTACGTGTGGTTGAAACTCTACCCGCTGGCCCCTGCGATCCAGTGGTCGTGTTGGTACGGTAGCTAAATGAAACCACTGCGCCTTGGAGCGATGATCACGGCTCTGATCCTTGCGGTGGTCATCGCGCTGATCTGGAAGCCCTGGGATGCGTTCAACTCCTGCGATGCTCCCAAGGAGTATTGCGCTCTCGCTGCACAATTGGATCAGAGGGAAGGGATCGACTCGACTAGCGTCGAGCATGAAATCACCACTGTTGACGCCAAGGACGGAAACTCCTCGCAAGCGTCATGGACGGTGAAACTCGATGAGCATCTGGCGCCTGAGCAGGCCGGCGACATCGCGCATTGGGCTTCATCCCGCATACAGGCTTTTATCGGCCAGCAATCCAAGGTGCACAGTTCCATTCGTTTTGTTGCCGGAGAACCACAGGATTCGGACGTCCCAAATCTGGCGCTGTACCCGCTGGATGTGTCGGACAGCGAGAACGTCAAAGAGCAAATAATCCAAGCGTTCTCCCTGCGCCAGCTCGGTGCCGACAGCGTGGGCCAGGGATCTGCGGTAGCCAAGGATATCCAAGGGATGAAGGTCCTGGGCCGCTATGCGGCCGAGCATGAAGAACCTGTCTCCCTGCGGCTGGAAGACTCTTCGTTGATCTATAGCTCCGATCAGCGATTGGATCCCGCCGAGTTTGATCTGGCCTTGGAAGCAGCGGCTCTGGATGCCGTTGACAGCGCAGTATTTGATTCCAGCGGCCTGTCGGTGCACACCACCGCTGAGGCAGGCTCGGAAGACACCGGCCGGATCAAAGAATGGCTCGCCAAGCATGCTCCACTGGAACAACCAGTGGCATTCACCTTGAGCAATGCCGGCTACTCAGACGTCATCGAAGGCTGGGTTGGCGGGAAACTGCCCGAAGAGCTCATCGCCCGTCCGGCGCGGCTGCCCGACAATGTGGCTGCTTGGCCCCAAGATCCCGCTGCCCCAGCCTGCACCGAGAACGATTTGGAACTAGCTCTAGGCTCTCCAGATGCCGCGTTGGGCTCAAGGTACATGGCCGTCTACGCCAAGAACATCTCAACGGCTCCGTGCGCCGTCGAAGGGTACCCGCAGGTTCAATTCCGCAACTCCCAGGGCCAGGCACAACAAGATGTCAGCCTGGCACCGATGGCCAGCATTCAATCCCAGCGTGTGGTTATCCCCGCCGGCGAAAGCATCCTCTCGGCGCTGAAGTGGAAAGCCATGTCCACCGCGAATGATCCAGATGCGACGACCTCGCTGGACATCGCGGCAGCTGCAGGATTCGAGCCCACCGAGCTTGTCCCCGAAGTTGAGGGCTCTGCCACGAGCCTCGATATTCTCGACGGCGGCGAGATCTCCCAAAGCCCGTGGCTTCAAGCCCTGGAAGGCTGGCCGGTGCCTGGCACGGCCGGCCAGCAGTCGCCTGGAGGGCGTCCTTAAGCGCAGGAACTACAGGGCGCGCGGCGGGAACTTCTTGTACTTGCGGTAGTGGTTGACCGCATTCAAGACCAGGTAGAGCTTGCGGCGCGGGTTCTTTTCCGCCGAGAACTTCAACGGGTTGGAGACCTTGCCGGCCTTGAGCAGCACGGCCGCCTTCCTGCCGGTCCCGCTATCGAGGAATCGGCGCAGCAAGTGGTGCGGCAAGACGGTGAACAGCTGCTCGCGGCGCAGCTGCAGCACCCCAGCGGCGGTTTCCACGACGGCATCGGTATGCGGATCCGAGTTGTCGAAGTCGGCGCCGAGGAACTCGGTGACGTAGAATCGTGCCGGGTTCACGCCAGCGGCAGTGAGGTAGAAATGATTGCGGCCAAGGCGGGGATTGATCTCGAAGAACTTGATCTGCCCGTCACGGTGGTCGTATTTCGCATCGATCATCGCGATGCCGCGCCACCCCAGCTCTTCGAGCATGCGGGCACCGTCGGCGGCCATCTGGTCGTTCTGCCCGGTGACGATGGCTGCCGAGTTGCCCAGCATCAGCGGCGCATGCTCCTCGATGACCACTTCGCCGTAGCCGGCGAAGATGACTTTGCCGTCCTGGGTGGCGAAGTAGGTGCACAATCGCATGGCGTCATCGCCGCCGGGAACGTATTCCTGCAGGATGTAGCCGGAGGTGTAGCCGCTGCCGTCGATCCTGGACAGCAGTGCCTCCAGCTCGGCGCGGTTGTTGATGGTGTGGATTTTCTGCTTGCCCTCGAACTTCGCGGCGATCCAATCCGCCGAGCTTGAAGGCTTGCCGATCACCGGGTAGGTGAAGTCCTTGGCCATGGCTTCCAGCTCGGTGCCCGGGTAGTAGACGGCGGTGCGCGGGTGGGCGATATCCAGCTGTTCGGCGAGCGCGTAGAAGTTTTCCTTCAGCGCCGCCGCTTCGATGATCTCCAATTCGGGATAGGGAATCACGAAGTGGGCTTCGAGCTGCGCGCGGTGCTTGGCGATCAGCATGATGTGGAAGTCCAGGGAACCGAAGAGCATCAGCGGGCGGGCCGAATCGGCGGCCAGCTCGTCGGCCAGATCGGCCAGCGCCGCAACCACTCGCGACTCATCTGCCATGGAGCCGATGGGGCGCAATTCGATGGCCACCGAATGCTCGATCACCCCATTGCCTGCGGCGGGCAGCACCACCGAACGGACCCCGTAGGCCTCGTAGAATTCGCGGGCCAGGGTGTAGGTGCCGATGTCGCCGCCGAGGATGACGGGGACAAATGGCTGGGTTGGATCAATTGCCACAGTGCTGTGTTCCCTACTTCTTGCGCCAGTTCATGTACTTTTCGAAGACCCAGGCCAGCGGCTTGTTCAGCGCCAGGTCCCATTCGCCATTGGTCTGCACAATGTCGCAACCGGTGTTGGTCTTGAACTTGGTCAGGCCCGAGAGATGGTGCTCCTTGTCCAAGGTGGCGCTGACGCCGCCCTGGTCCAGGTAGCGGCAGCCGGCGGCGATGGAGTCTTCCACCATGCGGTTCATGATCGCCTTGGGCGCGAAGATCTTGCGCTGTTCAGAGGACGAGGCCCCGTAGAGGTACCAGGCCAGGTTCGACGAGCGGATCACGATGGAGGCCGCCAGATCCACGCCTTCGTTGCTGGCGATGTACAGGATGCAGGATCCTGGCACCGCTTCGTTGAGCACGCGGTGCATGGTTTCGAAGTAGCCCAGCGGGCGGCCTGTGAATTCCTGGCGGTCCGCGGTGTGGTTGTACAGGGCATGGAAGCGTGCCATATCCGAGGTGTCGCCCACCTCGATTTCCAAGGTGCTCTTCAGTGCCTTGCGGGTTTCGTTGCGGGTGGTAGCCGAGTAGCTGGCCATGACCTGTTCCACGTCCAGCTGGTTGCCGTCCTCATCCTGCAGGGCAACACGGGCCACGAATTCCGGCTGGCCTGCGCCGAAGTCCAGCCCGACGTCTTCCTTGGTGAAACCGAGGTCCAACAGGGCGTCGTTCAGCGCCAGGGCTTGGGCTGAGCTGCTCTTGAGCTCCAGGTCGGCCAGCTGGGTGAAGCCTTCTTTGCCGAGGTTCTTGCGCACCGCTGCCGCGGCCCAGGTGCGCACTTCCCGGCCCGGGCCCATCTTCAGCTGGAAGGAGCCACGGTTCTTGAGGTAGGCGGCCAGCGGGCGGATGACGTTTTCCGCACGGTGTGCCTGGAAGTCGATCACCGGGCCATCGGGAACGTAGGCCAGGGTCTTCTTGATCACGGGGGCGGCCCGGTGCAGCACCAGTGCGGCGCCGACCAGTTCGTCCTGGTCGAAGAAGCCGAGGGATTCACCACGCCACCCGCCCTTGACTCGGGCCCATTCAGGACGCTGCAGGAAGCTGACGTCGTGGGCGGTTTCGAGGAAGGCTGAGTGTTCGGCGCTGGAAATCGGACGCACGTGCAGGTCGTTGTGGCTCACGGGTGAAATCCTATCGTGCTTCGCGGGCTTAAGCGGGGAGGCTTGATACCCCCAGGGGGTACTTGACTTAATACCCCACGGGGGTATTATCGAAGTATGGAAATCACCCAGAACCCGGATGCCCAGGCACAGCATCACGGTTATCACGCGGACAAGTCCGCACTGGAACGCCGCCTCAAGCGCATCGAAGGCCAGGTCCGCGGGGTCGCCAAGATGGTCGATGAAGACAAATACTGCATCGACATCCTGACCCAGATCTCCGCCATCAACGCGGCATTGCACAAGGTCAGCGTGCAACTGATTGACGATCACATCGGCCATTGTGTTGTCGACGCCGCGAAGACCTCGATTCAAAGCGGCGACCCCAGCATCGTCCAGGACAAGATCGCCGAGGCCACGGCCGCGATTTCCCGTCTGGTGCGCTAGGCGCACCCCTCCCCTGATTTCAGATTCACACAGAATTCATCGAAAGAGAGCAAGATCATGAGCCACAACTGCAACTGCGGATGCTCCTCCGAAAACAACTCCAGCAGCTCCCAGGGGCTGCAGATCACCACTCGTGAGCAGGCCACCGAACTGACCACCCGGACCGAGATCAAGATCTCCGGGATGACCTGCGGCCACTGCGTCGCTTCGGTCACCGAAGAGCTCAAGGAACTGGACGGCGTCAAGGACGTCGATGTCATTCTCGATGCCCAGGGCATCTCCACCGCCACCGTCACCGCGACCGGCAAGCTCAGCGAATCCAGCCTCCGCGAAGCCATCGACGAGGCCGGATACACCGTCGAAGCAATCAACGCCTAGCCCATCAGCCAGGCACCAGGCCGCCATAGGTGGCAGGAAAGTGCAAGGTAGAACAATGACTTCCCACGCGCCAGAACATGCGCTGCCCGAAGCGCGCACCGTCGACCTGGATATCCAAGGCATGACCTGCGCATCGTGCGTAAACCGGGTGGAACGAAAGCTCGGCAAGCTTCCCGGGGTCACCGCCTCGGTCAACCTCCCCCTGGAAACCGCCAAGGTCCAGGTCCCGCACGATATCAGCGATCAAACACTGATCAGCACCGTCGAAGCCGCCGGATACACGGCGACACTCAAAAAGCCGATAGTCCCCGAACACGACGAGCATGGCCACGACGAGCACGGTGGCCACCAGCATCTGGTCCCCAGCCACCTGTTTCTGCGCCTGGTCATTTCGGCACTCTTCACCATTCCGCTGTTTGTGATCTCGATGATCCCGGCGGCACAGTTCCCGCACTGGGGCTGGGTGGCTTTTGCCCTGGCCACGCCGGTGGTCTTCTACGGCGCCTGGCCGTTCCACAAGGCCGCGGCAATCAATGCCCGCCATTTCTCCTCCACCATGGACACCTTGGTGTCCCTTGGCGTGCTGGCCGCCTACCTGTTCTCCGCCATCCAGCTGATCCTCGATCCGCAGATGACGGCGCACACCGGCATGGCCATGAGCGAGCACGCGCTGTACTTCGAGACAGCTGGCGTGGTGGCCACCCTGCTACTGCTCGGACGCTATCTGGAACACCGCGCCAAGTCGTCGGCTTCCGATGCATTGAAGTCCCTGCTGAATTTGGGCGCCAAGGACGCGGTGGTTCTCCGCGATGGCCAGGAGATCAGGATTCCGGCCGCCCAATTGCAGGTCGGTGAGCACTTTGTGGTGCGGCCAGGGGAAAAGATCGCCACCGACGGCATCGTCGTCGAAGGCACCAGCGCCGTCGACACCTCGCTACTCACCGGCGAATCGGTGCCCCAGGAAGTCATGGACGGATTCGAGGTCACCGGCGCGACGCTGAACACCTCGGGACGGCTGGTCATCAAGGCGACCCGCGTCGGCTCCGAAACAACGCTGGCGCAAATGGGCAAGCTGGTCTCCGAGGCGCAGTCGGGCAAGGCTCCGATTGCCCGATTGGCCGATCGCATTTCGGCAGTCTTCGTGCCCATTGTCTTGGCCATCGCGGTCGCCACCTTTGCGATCTGGTGGCTGGTTAGCTCCGATCCCTATCAGGCCTTCAGCGCTGCGGTCGCCGTGCTGGTTATCGCCTGCCCTTGCGCCTTGGGACTGGCCACGCCGATCGGCCTGCTGGTTGGCACCGGCCGCGGGGCGCAACTGGGCATCTTGATCCGCGGCCCCCAGGTCCTGGAGGATACCCGCAAGCTGGACACCATCGTCCTGGATAAGACCGGCACCGTCACCACCGGCGTCATGGCGCATGTGGGCACCAGCCCGGTTCCCGGGGTCGATGCCGACGAAATTCTGGCGTTGGCAGCAGCCGTTGAGCACCATTCGGAGCACCCGATTGCCCAGGCCATTGCCCGGGCCGGTGCCGAAGGCGGCCCACTGGAAAAGGCAACGGATTTCCGCTCGGAGCCTGGTGGCGGAGTGTCCGGGATCGTGGCCGGCAAGCAGCTTGTTGTCGGCCGGCCCAGCTGGCTGGAAGCACAGGGCACGGTACTGGATTCCACGGCGCACGCGCTGCTGAACGCGGCCGAGGCTGCAGGCTCCACCGCAATATTGGTATCAGTTGACCAGCAGTTCCAGGCCATCATCTCGGTGGCCGACCAGATCAAGGATTCCTCCGCGGCGGCCATCAAGGCATTGCAGCAGCGCGGACTGCGGGTAGTGCTGCTCACCGGTGATAATTCCTCGGTGGCCACCAAGGTGGCGGCAAAGGTGGGCATCGACCCGCAGGACGTTTTTGCCGGGGTCTTCCCCGCCGACAAGGCCAAAGCCATTTCCTCCCTGCAGGAACAGGGCAAGGTCGTGGCCATGGTGGGCGACGGAGTGAATGACGCGCCGGCGCTGGCCCAGGCAGATCTTGGGATCGCCATGGGCTCAGGCACCGATGTCGCCATCGAGGCAGCGGACATTACCCTGATGGGCAACGATCTGCACCAGGTCAGTGCCGCCATTGACCTGTCGGCCAAGACCTTGGCCACGATCAAGATGAACCTGTTCTGGGCTTTCGCCTACAACACCGCTGGCATCCCGATCGCGGCCCTGGGGCTGCTGAACCCGATGATCGCCGGGGCGGCCATGGCGGCCAGCTCGGTGCTCGTGGTCGCGAACTCGCTGCGCCTTCGCAGCTTTGGCAAATAGTCCGCCGCGAGGGGTCTCCCCGGGCCCCTCACAGCGGACGGGGGCCGGCAAGCAATCCACGTGGAGGCCCTGGAGATACCCAGCTGCACTTGGAAACCGGCACATCCCAAGGTCCCAGCATCCTACAAAAGTATGATTGACAGATCGCGATTATTTGTGAATTAACCAATCTGACTATGCAAGAGTTAGCCGTGAATATAGTTAAATACGTAATATTCGCGAATATTGGATCAACCTCCATGATCCCTTGCTAGATTTCATGGCGTCAGCGCAAGTTGATGCAGCACCATTCATCATCACAAAACACGGAGGACATCATGGATCTGATCAACACCATTCTTGAACTGCTCGCCAGCCTGCTCGGAGGCCTGGGCGGCTAATTACGGCCCCAATAAAGCAAAGGCCACTTCGCGCCAACGGCAATTCCCGCCGTGGCCGCTGGGGCCACCTTGCACATTGCCACCCTGGTTCTCCTGCAGCACCGGCGGCACTGCATTCCACGACCCCCGTGAAGTCCACCGGACCTTCATGGGGGTCGCTTGTTCGCTCATCGGGCTGATGAGCGGCGGCACTGCACCACCATTCGTCGATGCGATGAGCGTCTGCCCGATGAACAACAGCGAAACCTTCTGAAATGCGATTTGCATCACATTCATTATTCTGCGCATACTGTGATGGTAATCACCTCAACTGTCGTTGGTACGTGGCGGATCAGAGCCGTCCTCTCTGAGGGCGGGCGGCGCAGGAGCCATTTCCTCCCCGGAAAGCTCCCAAGCAGCCAAACCGCCACGGGACGGCAACTCTGGAAAGCAGCGCAGAAAGGACTGCGCTCACCGGGGAGAGCAAGCTTCGCCCAGTAGTCGGGTTGAAGTGAAAACTCCCAGGTACCAATGCAGATGGAGAGATGCCACGAACAGTGCCGCTATCAGCGCGTAAGATTCGAGGGATCTTTCCAATGGCAAAGGCAGCAGTTGCTCTCAGCGCAGCGGGCTGGAGTTGTCTTCCCGGAGCACAGGCGAGCCTGGCGTTCTCAGCAAAGTAAGTTGCTAGGCGTCACGCCATGCTCCTGGAAGGCAACCAGCATGAATACCGCCTGTTCCGATCCCACACTCGACTGCGGACTAGCCAATGGCCACTTCCGGCTCACCACCAATGGCAGGGCCAGCGGCAGCGGCCTGTTTATCAGTCGGCAAGGCTCTAATGCGCCAGGCTCGACAGCGGCCCCAGCTGATCCGGCATCGCCTTCTACTGCCCCGCAGCCTGCGTATTCACTGGGCGCCCTGTACGTTGACCTCGATTACTGCGACGATGACAAGTGGCGGTCTCTGCCCAGCACCATGGGATAACCCTCCGCCTTGCAAGGAGATGCTCCATGACTAATATCCGACAGATTTCACGCGCTCAATCACCGGTTCCGCTGGCACCGGAACAGCGATTAGCAGTTCTCCAGGATTGGATTCGAAGCAAGGAATCATTCACTGCGTCCTACCGATTCGAATCGACCAGCACCGCACTGGAATTCATCACACTCGTCGGGCTGCTCGCGGAAAAGGTGGGTGTCCACCCGCACGTGGAATGGCGCATTGACATTGTTAGCCTGCGCCTGGGCCATGGCCCGAGCACAGAGATGACCGGGGATGATGTGAACCTGGCCCGACGCATTTCGGCCGAAGCGCACCGGCTTGATGGTGCTGCCTTGATTGATTGCGAATCCCGTGAGGCAATTGCCTGATCCAATTCCCAAGACCCACTTGGCGCTCATGTGCCGATGGGACAACTTCACGTTGCTGGCCCTGCAGGCACGCAACCGCAGCACCCAGCGCTGTCATATCCACACGGTTATTAAGCAGGGTGGAAGCCAGTTCTGAACTGGCCTTGTGAAAGATCAACAGCGCGGTGCCGACCACAGAAGCCGCGCGAATGGCCCAGTTGCGCCAGCAGGCAAGTCCAATGCAGATCTTGCCGGCATTTTCCAAGAACGGGGCGATCCAGCTCCTCGGTTCCAAGTCGAGGGCCGCGACAAGCCAAGAAGCTGAACAGCTGGACCTCCATGATTTCAAGAACCATTGAGGGCCAGCTGCTAGCTGCATCCGGCTGGCAACGGAATTCGGGCTTGAAACAGGATTTTCATGCATTCACTATTGTCCTGAGGGATTGCCTGCACGCACCTGGGGCCCCTGAAGCCCATGGCATGCAGGCCGTCCTAATCCGCCAACCCGAGATCCTTGAGCAGGAATTTGGCGCCCTTTTCCCCAATCAGGATCGATGGGGCATTGGTATTTCCTGTAGTAATTCTCGGCATGATCGATGCATCGATCACGCGCAGCCCTGTCAGGCCATGCACTTTGAGCTCTGGGTCGACAACTGCCCGTTCGTCCACGCCCATCGCGCAGGTTCCGACCTGATGGTGGTAGGTCACCGCGTTGTTGCGAATGTACTCTTCGAGCTGCTCGTCATCCTGGACTTCTGGCCCTGGATAGATTTCCTGCGCTCCCCAGGATTCCGCGAGCGCTTCTTGCTGGGCTATGCTCCGGCACTGCTTGATGGAGAACAGGAAGGCCTGGATGTCGCGAGGGTCAGCCAGTGCGTTGATATCGATATTCACCGGATCATCCAGGTCCGGGCCGCTCAGGGTGAGTTCGCCGCGGCTATATGGGGTGACGATCCCGGAATGCAGGGTGAACGCGGTGCCGTCGATGGGCTCCATTCCCGGCGAGTACATGGGCACAGCAAAGAAGATCGGCTGGGTATCCGGTGCTTCGAGATCATCCCGCGACTTTGCAAACAGGTGCGACTGGGTTACCGATACGCCCTGGCGCGGTGCCGGAATATCGCGCGCAGCGGTCTTCGCGATGACCGGCGCCAGCAAATGGTCATGCAAATTCTTTCCCACACCCTGCAGGGCGTGCACCGGGGCTACCCCGGCCTGCTGCAGTTCTTCACTGGGTCCGATTCCGGAGCGCAGCAGGATTTGCGGCGATCCCAGGGCACCGGCGCTGAGCACAACATGGTCCGCGGTCAGCTGGCGCATTTGCCCATCCTGGCGGTAATTCACGCCAACGACGGCGCCCTGCTCAAGAATGACCGAATGCACCTCGGCACCGGTAATGATCGTGGCTTGGCCCCGGACCGGCTTCAGGTAGGCCTTCCAGGTATTGATGCGCACCCCGTCAACGATGTTGACCTGCTCCTTGGAGACCCCGTCCAAAACCCCGGAATTGTAGTCGGGGTTGAAGGGGACGCCGGATTGCTCGGCCGCCTTGATGATGGACGCGTGGATCCCATCCAGCTCATAGTCATTGTCGACCGGGATGGGCCCGCCGACTCCATGGACATCGCTGGCTCCGCCGGAGAAATCTTCGATATCCCGGTACACCGGCAGCACGTTCTCCCAGGCCCATTCCGGACCGCAGTGCTCCGCCCAGCCATCAAAATCCTGCTGGGCGCAGCGAACCCAGATCGTCGCATTGAGCGCATGCGAGCCGCCAAGGACCTTGCCGCGCGGCAGGTGCACGCGTTTTCCGGCAGTGCCTTCCATGGGCGTGGTGTAGTAGTCCCAATCGTCGGGGCTGTGCCACAGCTCCCCGAGCCGCGAAAGATCATGGATGGCCGGATTGGTGTCTTCTCCCCCGGCTTCGAATACGGTCACATCGGCGCCGGCATCGATCAACCGGCGGGCAACCACCGATCCTGCCGAACCAGCACCGACCACAATGACAGATACCTTGCCCATGGAAACTCGCTTTCTGCAATCCACCAGCCCACGCCGTTGCGGGCCGCGAAGTCATGGAACCAGTGTGCCCCAGCTCACAGACCGGGAATTGGCTCTGCGTGCAGCGCCATTGCCATCGAGCGCACAGGACACCTTGGCGATCACTGCCCTTTTCGCAGGGCCCGCAATTCGTCCACGCGCACCAGCACCACGCCAGCGACAATCAGCAGGCCGCCGAAGAGCTGAACCAGTCCCGGCAATTCCGAGAGCAGCAGCCACGCCCAGAGCACCGCGAACAACACCTCGGTCAGCGAAATGAAGCTGGCGACCTTGGAGCCCAAGGCCCGTGCCGCCATGACCCCGGTGGTGTAGGAGAACACCGTGGCGATCATGATCAGCCCGATCAAGGCTGCCCACCAAGGAGTCTGGAATCCGGCGAAGGATCCGCTGCCCGCAGCAAAGGTCATCGGGAGGATTCCCAAGGCGCCCACCAGCAGCATCGTGATAGCCCCTACGGCCATGCCGCCTGCGGAGAGCATGATCGGCGGCAGCGCCCCATCGACCTTGGCGCTGATGAAAAAGTAGACGGTCAGCCCGACGGCCGCTCCGAGTCCCCAGAGGACTCCGATCGGATCAATGGTTGATGCTCCGGTCAAATCCAGCACCGCGATCAAGCCCAGCAAGGACAACAGCGTGCCGGCAATGGTGGCTGCCGAGGGCCGCTTCTGATGCCTCACCCACAGCACCAGGACGATGAGCACCGGCGCCAGATACTCAAGCAGCAGAGCCACGCCCACATCCAGTCGCTGCACGGCCAAGAAATAGCACAGCTGGCAGGCTCCCACGCCGAAGAGGCCAAAGAGCAGGATCGACAGCCAATTGGTGCGCACCAGCACCCATCGTCCACGCATCGCAAGAACAGCCGGGATGGCCAGTACTACCGCTGCCCCGGCCATGCGCGCGGCTACCGCTGCGGTGGGGCTCCAGCCTGCTTCGAACAGGCCTCTGGCAAAGGAACCGGAAATTCCAAAGGCCGCCGAGGAGGCCAGGGCAATCCAGATTCCCCTGGCTTGGCTGCCGCCGTGCGCTGATGGTTCCCGGGTGCCTGCAGGCAGCTGCGAGCCGGTGGTTTCGCTCATGGGTGTCGATGTCTTTCACGAAGAACTCCAAGCCCCGCATAAGGGGCAACAATGCATATGGGCATGACGATACGGTTAGGCTTGAGAGGCAGTCAATCCACCCCTCGCCCAGGAACGAATTATGACCTTTGCCCCAGATATCGTCGCTTCGCTGAAGACCGTCGTGAACCTCTTGAATACTGAGGTGCAGATCATCGACATGCTCTCCACCGTCGCTGATCTGGACGAATTCCTCGACGCCGAGAACTTCGAGGGGTCCCGCGCGCACAACCAGGCGGAGCTGCGTTCCATCCGCCAGCTGCGCTCCCAGCTCAAGGGCGTCTGGACCGGCAGCGAAGAAGAGGCCGTTTTCAAGGTCAACCAGATCCTGCGCAATGCCAATGCCCAGCCGCAATTGATCAAGAGCGAGAAACTCGGCTACCACCTGCATGCGACGACGACCAGCACGCCCTTGTACGACAGGTTGGCCGTGGACGCCGCCATGTCGCTGGCCGAGGTCATTCGCGCCGGCGGCATCGAGCGGCTGCGGATCTGCGCTTCTGCCGACTGCCGCAATGCCCTGCTGGACCTGTCCCGCAACCGGTCAAAGATCTATTGCGATACCGGGAACTGCGCCAACCGCGAGCACGTGCGTGCCTACCGGGCGCGAAAGGCCGGCAAGTCCCCCTAAAATAATCGCACGATTAGCGGCTCCCGCAGCACCTGGCTGGATGATCATCGCCGCAGGCTCGAACTGCGGGGCCTGAATCGCGCTTTGCGCAAGATCGGGCCACTGGGTTCCCTCGCTTCCATGCGTTCAACCAGCAGGTCCAGCGCGTCGGCATACACCTCATTCGGGTTCAACTGGATAGCGCTGATGGCAGGACGGCTAAATCGCGCGGCCTCCGAATCAGATCCAGTGGCAACCAGCAACTCGCCGGGGACATTGATTCCCCGGTCCAAGGCCGCCGCCACCACACCGACGGCATGCCGTGCGGTCATCGCGTAGATGGCGTCAGCCGATCCGTCACCCCAAATTGACCCGAAAAGTTCCACAGCACCGGCGACACCGCTGGATTCATCAAGAGTGTGCACTCGATGCTCCAGGCCGTGGTCGTCGCACCAGGATCGATAGGCCTGCTCGCTGCTCACATTCCATGAATTCTCATTGGCTCCGCGCAACAAGGCGGGGCGTTGGCCGCCTTGCCGGCGAAAGTGCTCCATGACTTGCAGGCAGCTTTCCCCGTCATCATCCGAAGCCCAGGACTGGAAGTCCTTCCGTCCTGGATCACTGCCGATACATGCATACGGAATCCCGCGATGATCCAGCAAGTCGATCACGGGATCATTGCGCTGCGGGGACACGACGATATAGCCATCCAGGGCCAGGGAAATTGCCGGGATATCCGGGCCCGTCAGATCCGGCAACACCATCGGAGCGATTCCGCGCTGGAGCGCCATGGCGCTGAGCGTGCTGATCGTCTGGTCAAAGACATCGATGCCAGGCAGAAAGTACTCGCCGAGCAGGTCGAGCGATCGATTGACAATTCCAATGGCACCCAGCGGGGATCGGCGCAGTCCTCGTGCCAGCGCATCAGCTTGATATCCGATTTGCCCAGCGATGGCGATAATGCGCTCCCTCGTCTGGTCGCTCAACGTCCCCTTGCCATTGAGCGCAAATGAAACTGCGGCTACGGAGACGTTCGCTGCCTTCGCCACATCATGAATTGTGGTTCTCTCGGTTCTCGCCATCACAGATTTCCAGCCATTCTGCCTAGTCATTGACAACATCGTCAAAACTTGTTTTTGCATATTGTATAAAACGTTTTATGTGCTTAATGTGTAACACAGCTTACAACCCCGCCCGCAATCTTCGAGATTGCGTCGACCCGCTGAGGAACTCCGTGCAACTACATTCGCTCCGTACGACAACGCTTGATCCCGCAGAACGCGGCCAGGCCATCGCTTCAAATTTCGGGCCGCTCATCAAGCGCAATGTCGCCGACTATCTCGTGCATTTCTCCAGGATGCAGATCCCCTCCGCCACGGTCCGCGCAATTGCCGAAAACACCCATGAGGCACTGCGCGAATGGGATGCGTCCTTGGCGGTCGAGCTGGAGGCCCAGGCCGCTGCGCTGGACATCGACCTGTGGCAGTTGGCTGCCCTCAATGCCCGCACCGAAGTCCTTGCCGCAGCGCCGCCAAGCAAAGAGGGAGAATGCTCTACAGCAGTATTCATTCCAGAACAAGGCGCGCCTGCGACCTTCCAAACCTGGGATTGGCATCCTCATCTGGCCTCAGATGGCCTGCTGCACGAGCTCGCCTGCCACGGAGGCCGCCGCGTGAAGCACTTCACCGAATTCGGCATCAGCGGGAAGATCGGCGTGAACTCCGACGGGCTGGGAGTGCATTTCAATATCCTCGCCCATGAGACCGACAAGGCCGGGGCCGGCGTCCCGGTCCACTCCATCGCCCGCTCGATCCTGGAACGCGCAGGCGATATTGCCGAAGCCATCGACCTCACCGAGGGTGTCGCAGTCAGCGCCTCCACCGTCCTCACCGTCGTCCAAGGCGGCGAGCATCCGGAAGCCGCCAGCATTGAATTCAGCCCTTCGGGCCGCCGCATCGTCAATCGCACCCAAGGCGGATGGGCACTGCACACGAACCATTTCCTGGATCATGGCCTCTTTGCCGGGGACACCATGCCCGCAGACTCCACCACCGCCGAGCGCTACAGCTATCTCGCCGAACGCACCGCGGGCAGCCAACCTGCCTCGGCCAAGGATATCGCCGACATCCTGTCGAGCGGAGACGGAGAAATCCCCGTGCTGTGCATGAGTCCAGAGCCGGGCAAACCTGCCATAGACCAGTGGGAGACCCTGTTGAGCATCGGAATCGACACCGAGAATTTCGAGCTGAACTACCTCACCGGCAATCCCGATACCTCGGCCCGCAGCGGCCTGTTGACCTTCTAGCCACCAAAGGATGATGATGACTGCGATTCAAACCCCTGCCCAACCGCGCATGAGCGCGCGGCGCATTTTCATGATCGCGGGCTTTGGCACCGCCCTCGAATTCTATGATTTCACCGTCTACGGGCTCGCCGCCGCGTTGATCTTCCCGAAGCTCTTCTTCCCCGGATTCGATCCGCTGGTGGGAACGATCATCGCCTTTGCGGCCTTTGGCTCCGGATTCCTGGCCCGGCCACTGGGCGGCATCGTGTTCGGGCACTTCGGCGACAAGTACTCACGCCGCACGGTGCTGATCACCACGCTGACCATCATGGGCGGCTCGACCTTCCTGATCGGCTGCCTGCCCAGCTACCAGACCCTGGGCGTGGCTGCGCCGATCCTGCTGGTGCTGCTTCGCCTGCTGCAGGGATTCTCTGCCGGTGGCGAATGGGGCGGCGCCTCGCTGACAGGTGTTGAAAATGCCCCCGAGAAGCGCCGTGGCTTCTATGGGAGCTTCACCTCCATGGGCATTGGACTGGGCAGCCTGATGGGGTCCGGAGTCTTCGCCCTGCTGACCCTTCTGCCAGAGGACCTGCTCTTCTCCAATGGCTGGCGCGTGGCGTTCTGGCTGGGCGGCGCCCTGGTCATCGTCGGGCTTTTCGCCCGGCGCAGCATGCCGGAGGAAAAGCCCTCGGCGGCAGCCGCCCAGGGCGCGCCCCTGCTCGAAGCCCTGCGCAAGCATCCACGGCAGATCCTTCTGGCCATCGGCGTGGCCTACGGCTACAACACCATTGCCTACATCGGTTCCATCTTCACCGTGACCTACGCCGAACAGCGCGACTACTCCCCCACCATTTCCATGCTGCTCCAGGTGGTCGGCGCGGCGGTCTTCGTCATCTCGGCGCCTGTCATGGGCGCTCTCTCGGACCGTTACGGGCGCAAGACAATCGTCGGCTGGGGGACCGTGATCTACACCGGTGTGTTCTTCCTGTTCTTCCCCATGGTCGATGCGCACATCGGCTGGCTGGTGGTCCTTGCCTACGCCTTGCTGAATCTGTTCATGGCTGCTCCGCAGGGATGCATCCCAGCCTTCCTCTCCGAACAGTTCCCTCGCCAAACCCGCATGTCCGCCATCAGCACGACCTACCAAACCGGTGCGGCACTCGGTGGCGGAACCGCTGCGACCGCCGCGGCCGCGCTCTTCGCGACGATGGGCGGAAATCCCTTGGGTGTTGGCCTCTACTCGGCTTTCGCCGCCTTGGTGCTGGTCCTCTGCACAGTGGGCCTGCGCGAAACGTCCAAGGTCCGCACCGGAGACCTGGGACTCAAGAGCTAGGAGCTGCGAACTGGCAGGATCCCCTGTGCAAGCCCGAAGCGGTGCCGCGGCAGATTTCGCGCGGCACCGTTTCATGGCTTTGCTTCCAGGGCGCTCATCGCTGCCCGCTGCGGGCTGCGCCCTGGTCCGGCGCGGCAGCAATGGCCGCTGGGGCGCGTCGGACGGCACAGGTCCTCGCCTTTAACCCGATCAGCACCCTATGATGAACACACCACCGGTACATCGGTGGTGCAGCAGTTGAAAGGGCAGGTCATGACTCAGGAAACACACGCTTCAGACGACTACGAGGCACGGCTGGAAGCTGCTCACAGCAACCCGATTGTGGCGGCAGGACGCTGGGTTGTCGCACTGGCTTCGGCGACCTTGGGTGATGGCGAGTTCGAAGCCAACGAGCCGCAGGTCGTGGTGCATTCGCGTGAAGATGATTCGGTGATGCTGCGCATCACCACCTCCAGCCTGGAAGAGGCAGAGCGCCTGATCGTGCAGATCCGCGAAGACCTGGAAAATCTGAGCACCGAAGAATTCCGTGCCGAGTGGGAACAGGCGGCTGACCGGGAACGGTAGCCGCACACCGGACTAGTGCTCGACGAGAATCCCGTCGATGTCCGCGTAAACCATCGCGCCGGGGCGCACCTGCACATCGCCGATGCTCAGCACTTCATCAACCGCGCCATGCGAGCGCTTGACGGTTTTGCGCGGATTGCTGCCCAGGGCCTTGATGCCCAGTTCCAATTCCGCCAACGCCGCGCGGTCGCGCACAGCACCGTAGATGATCACGCCAGCCCAGCCGTTCACTTCGGCGCTGGCGGCAATCATGTCGCCCATCAGCGCATAGCGCAGCGAGCCGCCACCGTCGACAACAAGCACCGCGCCGTTGCCCGGGAAGCTCAAGATCTCCTTGATCAGCCCGTTGTCTTCGTGGCACTTCACGGTGCGGGCTGGTCCGTGGAAGGACAGCCGTCCGCCGAAGTCCTGGAATTGCGCCGAGACGGATTGCAGCGCTTCACCGTGCTGGTCGTACAGGTCTGCGGTGCTGATGGGATCCTGCTGCATGATGCTCCTCGGAGGTCTGCGATGGTCTTCCACCACTCAGCATATCCGCGAGCGACCAGTCGCCGGTGAACTATGCGTAACTTGGAAGATTTAGAAGTACTGATTACCCGCTGAAGCGAACAATACGCTCATTGATTCCCCGTGTAGCCACGTCGATTTCATCGGTATGCCACCCTTCTTTTTCGCTAGCCTCGACCACCCTAGGCAACTCTTTGCGCAAAGAGCTGAGTACAAGATCCATGTTTGCCGTGGCCAGCTTCAAGGGCATCCCCCAGGAAATGAGTTCGTCAAGGATTTGCCCACGGGTCAAGTCTTCCAACAACAGTTCACCACCCACATGAAGTGAGAGCTCTGTGTCATGTTGTTTCCATGTCGCAGTGGGCACGACATCATAGGCTGGGGTTAGTTGGACGGTATTCTTGTCGATGAGTATGCCGATGTTTCTGGCGTGCATATCGCAATTTCCGATGGCCAAGTTAGCAACCAGATATCTTGCCAGCAGATTGCGCTCTACCACTGGACTGGCTGAATTTTCCCAAAGAACCTCGGCTATCGCTTGAAGGGAGGGAAGCCTCTCAGCTGTTTTTTGGTACTTGTTTCGGGAGCCTAAGGCTTGGCACATGTCTTCCTGGTGGATACGAATAACTCGCCCATCAACTATCCGACGGTCGAATCGTTCCACCAAGATGGCATTACGACCTTGGATGGTGAGCATTTCTGCCCGAGCAGCGATCTGGCGTTTCTTTTGGGGTGCCGCGACGCTGGCCCCGACAAGGCTAAGCCCTAGGAGTTCAAGTTGGGCGATCGATGGCCAGACTTCGGATCCATCCTCATTGAGAAGGGCCGGTTTGAGAATGTGGGTCGTAGGCGTGCCATCTAGCGGAACGCCAAGTACTTCACCTCGCCTGACTACCAGTAACTTGCCTTGCAATCCACCAAGGCTGACGCGCACATTCTGGTCGATGGAGGTGCCAAGAGGCGCTGAAGGCAAGCTGGTAATTGCTTGTTGGAGCTCTCCGTCGTTGAGCCATCTAGTATCCTGCGGGGATGACTCTGGATTCTGCCCTGGTGGCAGCACCTGGACGGCCCCGGCACAATCGCGCCCGTAGGCTTTGAGCATGAGGAAAGTGTCGTGACCTGGTATTCGCTCTTTGACGGCCAGCTGGCTACGAACAGAGTCCTCTGGCAACAGGCCATCGAGAAAATCCCTGCATTGTACCCACGGGTAAGACTCCTCACGCACGGGCAACCTTACCGACAAGAATGAGCCCCAAGACCTAGCTTCAGGAGTATACCTAAGGGCAGCTCCTCCGAGCCCGTCAGATGTAAGTACGGCTACTTGCTGGCCTCCATGCCATAGCCAGAGTTCATCTTCACTCATCCAGGCTCCTTTTGACTCGCACATGCTGATTAGTGTTCTCATAAGTGCGGGTCATGTTGTTTCGCAGAGCCAGGGCATCATTGGAATGCCGTGGCGCTACGAGCAAATCGAGTCCGAGGCTATCCAAAACATTCAGGAGCAAGGCGACTGTTCCTGGTCTGCCGTTTTCAATTTGGCTGATAGTCGTCCTGGACACGCCTAAGGCTTGTGCTAGGTCGTCCTGGCTCAGACCGAGTTCAACGCGACGTTGCCGAATCGTACGGCTGAGCGATTGAAGGTTGTTGCTCAAGACTCACCTCACTTAATGTACTGAAATTTAAACATTATCATGCGAAATACATTAAAGTTCAGATTTTTGTACATTAAACGAACGTTGCACTTAAAGTACAGAAAGCTGGACAATAATCAACACTCGAGTCGCCGTGGCCGAGCCGTCTGGCCAAGCAACTGAAGCGATAGGTATCACGATAGACCGCAACCAGCCGCGAGCAAGTATATCGCTACGGACAATTTAGAATTCGGCAATCAATATCAATTCAGTTCACAAGGCAAAAAACACCTGGGCTTTAGAGCTCAAGCTCCCGCTGGTACGCCGCGTCATTCAGGGAACCCAAGCGTGAATGGCGGCGCCCGTAGCCAAGGTAGATGCCGGCGCCGACAATCATCCACAGCCCGAAGACCACCCAGGTGATCCCGGCAAGGTTGAACATCAAGAACAGGCAGGCGGCAATGCCAAGGATGGGAGTGGCCGGGTACAGCGGCACGCGGAAGGTGCGCGGAGTATCCGGCTGGGTCTTGCGCAGGTACATGACCGAAACGCCGACCAGCGCGAAGGCGAACAGCGTGCCGATGCTGGTGGCTTCGGCCAGCTGCCCCAGCGGAATCAGCGAGGCGGCAATGGCGACCAGCAGGCCGGTGACGCAGGTGCCGATCACCGGGGTGTGCGTCTTGGGCGAGACCTTTGCGAAGAAGCGCGGAACCAGGCCGTCACGTCCCATGGAGAGCAAGATGCGGGTCTGGCCATACAAGGTGGTGAGCACCACCGAGACAATGGCGATCACCGAAGCCAGCGCGAAGGCCAGCACCAGCCAGCGCTGCCCGGTGATCTCAGAGACGATCTGCACCAGGGCCGCCTCGGAATCGGCGAACCAGTTCCACTCGCGGGCGCCAATCGCGGCAACGGCGACCAGCACGTAGATGGCGGTCACCAAAACCATCGCGATCATGATGGCACGGGGCAGGTCCTTCTGCGGGTCCTTCGCTTCCTCGCCCGCGGTGGAGGCCGCATCAAAACCGATGTAGGAGAAGAAGACCATCGAGGCGGCACCGGTGACACCGGCTGCGCCCATGGGCAGCAGCGGGGCGAAGTTCCCGGCGTTAAA
>Ga0302349_1001230_pt1 | contig 21267 bp, 22 predicted proteins | sample PhyAR1_FD_202176 | JGI IMG/M metagenome (GOLD analysis project Ga0302349, IMG submission 202176) | Leaf surface microbial communities from alfalfa plants in UC Gill Tract Community Farm, Albany, California, United States - DLSL A.R1... | ecosystem: Host-associated > Plants > Phyllosphere >...
GAACAGAATGAGTCTGCCAGGAGAGCCCGCAGGACGCGGGCGAAAGGCGGGGCGGCACAGGATGTGCCATCCCCGGCGGTCCGTCAGGCAGAGGAATGAAGTGAAGGCACCGCACAGTGGCGCGAGGACCGCCAGCCCCTGAGCGGCACCAGGCTGCGTTATCACCGGTCGCTTAACTGCCCAGCATCAGGCCAGGTAGCTCACCTTTTTTTCAGGGTTCGAATGGCTGACGCTGAAACTGATCGTGACCGCACTCCGGACAGCGCGACAGGGTTTCCGGCGTGTAGATCGCCCGGGTGAACTGGCACTTTTCACATACCAGATTGCCCAGCCCCACCACCTCGCCGCTCTGATAGACGCCATGGTGATGCAGATCCTGAAACACTTCACGCCACTCAAGCTGGCTTTTATCGGTGATATCCGCCAGCTCTTTCCAGACGCTTTCGCGGATAATCCGCATAAACAGGGAATCGGCCAGCGGTTCTTCTACATCGGTGTAGCTGCGTGCAAATTCTTCTAAATCGCGGCGCACCGAGCTGAGCGCCTGATCGACCTCAGCGGTGGTCAGATCCGGACGCGCCATCAGCTGGCTGCGCCGTTCGCTAATCAGACTATCAATATTCCGATCGCCCTGACGCAGCCGTTCGGTCAGCACCGCTAACGACTCGCGATATTCCTGAGCCACTTTATTCATTTTGTTCTCCTTTATGTAGATAATCGCTGCAGTAAGTTTAGTCGCTTTGCGCTGTTTGCCGTGTCGTCTGTACAGGGAATTACAAAAGGGTGAAGGCATTGACGCTTTCCGCAGAAATCGCGCCAGCAAAAGTGGGAAGTGTTGTTGATGCGCGGCCTTATGGGTATGCTATGCGGATCTTAATATCAGCAAAGTGTTATTCATTAAGGACCACAGGCAGCCATGCAAGAGCAATACCGCCCGGAAGAGATTGAATCCCGTGTGCAGCAGCACTGGGATGAAAACGAAACGTTTAAAGTGACTGAGCAGGAAGGCAAAGAAAAATACTATTGCCTCTCCATGTTGCCCTATCCTTCTGGTCGCCTGCATATGGGCCACGTTCGTAACTACACCATCGGCGACGTAATCGCGCGTTATCAGCGTATGCTCGGCAAAAACGTGCTACAGCCGATCGGCTGGGATGCCTTCGGTCTGCCTGCGGAAGGCGCGGCGGTCAAAAACAATACCGCACCGGCCCCCTGGACCTACGACAACATCGCCTACATGAAAAACCAGCTTAAACTGCTGGGTTTTGGTTATGACTGGAGCCGTGAACTGGCGACCTGTCAGCCGGAATATTATCGCTGGGAACAGTGGTTCTTCACTAAGCTGTATGAAAAAGGCCTGGTGTATAAGAAAACATCTGCGGTGAACTGGTGCCCGAATGACCAGACCGTGCTGGCTAACGAGCAGGTGATTGATGGCTGCTGCTGGCGCTGTGATACCAAAGTTGAACGCAAAGAGATCCCGCAGTGGTTTATTAAAATCACCGATTACGCCGAAGAGCTGCTGAACGACCTTGATACGCTGGAAGAGTGGCCTGAGCAGGTCAAAACCATGCAGCGTAACTGGATTGGCCGCTCTGAAGGGGTAGAAATCACTTTTGACGTGGCGGAGAGTGAAGAAAAAGTCACCGTCTATACCACCCGTCCGGACACCTTTTACGGTGCGACCTATGTCGCGGTAGCGGCCGGTCACCCGCTGGCTACCCAGGCTTCGGTGAATAACCCGGCGCTGGCTGACTTTATCGCCGAATGTCGCAATACCAAAGTAGCTGAAGCGGAAATGGCGACCATGGAGAAGAAAGGCATGGCTACCGGCCTGTCTGCTATCCATCCGCTGACCGGCGAGCCCATCCCGGTCTGGGTGGCTAACTTCGTGCTGATGGAATATGGCACCGGCGCGGTCATGGCGGTTCCGGCACACGATCAGCGTGACTGGGAATTTGCCATCAAATACGATCTGCCGATCAAGCCCGTGGTCCTGAACCTTGACGGCAGCGTGCCAGACGTCAGCACTGCGGCGATGACCGAGAAAGGTGCGCTGTTTAACTCAGGCGAATTTAACGGTCTGGATCATGCCGCCGGCTTCAACGCCATTGCCGAAGCGCTGGCCGCAAAAGGCGTGGGCGTGCGTAAAGTGAACTACCGCCTGCGCGACTGGGGTGTCTCACGCCAGCGTTACTGGGGTGCGCCAATCCCGATGGTCACGCTGGAAGATGGTACGGTCATGCCTGCGCCAGAAGACCAGCTGCCGGTGATCCTGCCGGAAGATGTGGTGATGGACGGTATTACCAGCCCGATCAAAGCCGATCCGGAGTGGGCAAAAACCACGGTGAACGGCCAGCCAGCGCTGCGTGAAACCGACACTTTCGATACCTTTATGGAATCGTCCTGGTACTACGCGCGCTATACCTGTGCAGACTACAAAGATGGCATGCTGGACCCGGCGGCGGCGAACTACTGGCTGCCGGTCGATCAGTATGTGGGCGGGATTGAACACGCCATCATGCACCTGATGTATTTCCGCTTCTTCCACAAACTGCTGCGTGACGCCGGTCTGGTTAACTCCAGTGAACCGGCCAAACGCCTGCTGTGTCAGGGTATGGTACTGGCCGACGCCTTCTATTACCTGGGTGCCAGCGGCGAGCGTAACTGGGTCTCTCCGGTCGACGTTAACGTGGAACGCGATGAGAAAGGCCGCATCATCAAGGCGGTTGATACTCAGGGCCGCGAGGTGATCTATGCGGGCATGAGCAAGATGTCGAAGTCGAAGAACAACGGCATCGATCCTCAGCTGATGGTCGAGCGTTACGGCGCCGATACCGTACGTCTGTTTATGATGTTTGCTTCTCCAGCTGATATGACGCTGGAGTGGCAGGAATCAGGCGTAGAAGGCGCTAACCGCTTCCTGAAGCGCGTCTGGAAACTGGTGTTCGACCATACGCAGAAAGGCGCTACCGTAGCGCTCGACGTCGCCAGCCTCAATGATGAGCAGAAATCGCTGCGTCGCGATCTGCACAAAACCATCGCCAAAGTGGCGGATGACATTGGCCGTCGTCAGACGTTCAACACCGCCATTGCCGCCATTATGGAGCTGATGAACAAGCTGGCGCGCGCGCCACAGGAGAGCGAGCAGGATCGTGCGCTGATGCAGGAAGCGCTGCTGGCGATCGTCCGTCTGCTCTATCCGTTCACTCCGCATGCCAGCTATGTGCTGTGGCAGACGCTGGGTGGCGAAGGCACGATTGATGAAGCCGCGTGGCCGGTTGCTGATGAAGCCGCAATGGTGGAAGATTCACTGCTGGTGGTGGTGCAGGTTAACGGTAAAGTGCGCGGTAAAATTACTGTGCCAGCCGATGCCACACAGGAACAGGTTCAGGCACGCGCTGCCCAGGAGCATCTGGTGGCGAAGTACCTGAACGGCGTGACGATTCGTAAAGTCATTTATGTACCGGGCAAACTGCTTAACCTGGTCGTGGGTTAAGTTCAGGAGGAACTGTGCGACATCCGATTATCAGGTTGTTTGTCATGCTGGCGGTGGTGATCACCGCTGGCTGTGGTTTTCATCCACGCGGCACCACCCAGGTGCCGAGTGAACTGAAAACCCTGATTGTTTCTACCGGCGATCCTTACGGGCCACTGGCGCGTACCGTTCGTCAGCAGCTGCGTATCAACAATGTGCGCATTGTTGAGGACAGCAAGCAGAACCGCACCGATATCCCGACGCTGCGTCTGGGTAGCGAATTGCAGGGCCGCGATACCGCGTCGGTCTTTATCACTGGTACCGCCGCCGAGTACCAGCTGGTGATGACCATTACCGCGCAGGTGTTGTTGCCGGGCAAAGGTATCTATCCGATCAGCACCACGGTCTATCGTTCGTTTTTCGATAACCCGAATGCGGCGCTGGCGAAAGATGCTGAGCAGGACATGATTACGCAGGAGATGCGTCAGCGTGCTGCCGAACAGCTGGTACGTAAGCTGCTGACGGTTCATGCCGCCCAGCTCAACAATAAAGACACCCTGCGCCAGACGACGATTCCGGTGCCGGGTCAGGACTCAGAGGAAGTCCCTTCTTCCTCTGCCACCAGTCTGCAATGATCAGGATTTATCCTGAGCAACTCAGCGCGCAGCTCCGTGAGGGGCTGCGCGCCTGTTATTTGTTAGCCGGTAACGAACCCTTACTGTTGCAGGAGAGCGCAGACGCGATCCGGGCAGCCGCCACCACGCAGGGCTTTGAAGAGCACTTCAGCGTCAGTCTTGATGCCCAGACCGACTGGGAGAGCCTGTTCGTCAGCTGTCAGTCGCTGAGTCTGTTTGCCCAGCGGCAGACGCTCACCCTGCAATTCCCCGACAATGGCCCGAATGCCGCGATGGCTGAGCAGCTGGTTAAGCTGTCACAACTGCTGCATGCCGATATTCTGCTGATATGCCGGATGCCGAAGCTGACCAAAGCGCAGGAAAACAGCGCCTGGTTTAAAGCCCTTTCCGCTTCCGCCGTGTTAGTCCCCTGCCAGACCCCGGAACAGGCACAACTGCCGCGCTGGGTGGCGAACCGCGCCAAAGCGCTGAAACTGGCGGTAGATGACGCGGCGATTCAGCTGCTGTGCTACTGCTATGAGGGCAATCTGCTGGCGCTGGCCCAGGCGCTGGAGCGGCTGTCGCTGCAGTGGCCGGATGGCAAACTGACGCTGCCACGGGTTGAAGAAGCGGTCAGCGATGCGGCGCACTTTACCCCTTTCCACTGGGTTGATGCCGTGCTGGCGGGCAAAAGTCGCCGCGCGTTGCATATCCTGCATCAGCTGGAGCGGGAAGAGAGCGAAGTGGTGATCCTGCTGCGTACTCTGCAACGCGACTTACTGACGCTGCTGCATCTGCAACGCCATCAAACACAACAGCCGCTGCGTACGCTGATGGATCAGCAGCGCATCTGGCAGAATCGCCGTGCCCTGTTCACGGAGGCGCTGCAACGGCTGGATGCGGTGCGTCTGCAACGCGCTATTCATCTGCTGAGTCAGATAGAGATCACCTTAAAGCAGGATTACGGCCAGCCGGTCTGGCCGCAGCTGCAAACCCTGACGCTGCTGCTCAGCAGCCGCGCGTTTCCCGCGAGCTTCGCCCATGTCTGAGTTACACGCGCTGTTTGGCGGCACCTTCGATCCGATTCATTTCGGCCACCTGCGTCCGGTTGAAGCACTGGCGCAGCAGACCGGGCTGCAAAAAGTCACGCTGTTGCCCAACAACGTCCCGCCGCATCGTCCGCAGCCGGAAGCCAGCGCGGATCAGCGGGTCGATATGCTGCGTTGCGCCATCGCCGACTTGCCGCTGTTTGACATTGATACCCGCGAACTGAAGCGCGATACGCCTTCCTGGACCGTGGCCACGCTGGAAAACCTGCGTGCCGAGCGCGGTGCCCGGCAACCGCTGGGCTTTATCATCGGTCAGGATTCGCTGCTCAGCTTATCAAAGTGGCATCGCTGGCAGGATCTGCTGACGCTCTGTCATCTGCTGGTGTGCCAGCGGCCGGGTTATCCGACGCAGATGGCGTCACCAGAGATGCAGCGCTGGCTCGATCAGCATGTGACGCACGACGTACAACAGCTCCATCTTCAGCCCGCTGGCCATATCTGGCTGGCAGAAACGCCGCTGGTTGACATCTCCGCTACCGAGATCCGTCGCCGTCGCCATCATCATCAATCCTGCGACGACCTGCTGCCCGCTGCGGTTATCGATTATATCGACCGCGCAGGCTTATATCGCGACTGATCCGGGCATGCTATACTGCGCCGCTTAATTTTTTGGCTGCATAATCCGGGCTTACAGCCGGCTCGTTACCACCAGATTCCAAGGGGAACCTTTTGCAAGGTAAAGCACTCCAAGAGTTCGTTATTGATAAGATTGATGATCTCAAAGGCCAGGACATTGTCACCATCGACGTTCAGGGCAAATCCAGCATCACCGATTTCATGATCATCTGCACCGGCACCTCCACGCGTCATGTGACTTCTATCGCAGAACACGTAGAGCAGGAGTCGCGTTTAGCTGGCCTGATGCCGTTAGGCATTGAAGGCAAAAGCACAGCAGATTGGGTTGTGGTTGATCTCGGTGATGTCATCGTGCATGTGATGCAGGAAGAGAGTCGCCAGCTGTATGAGCTGGAAAAACTCTGGGGCTAATCGGTGAAACTGCAACTTGTTGCCGTCGGCACCAAAATGCCTGACTGGGTGCAGACCGGTTTTATGGAGTATCTGCGCCGCTTCCCGAAAGATATGCCGCTGGAGCTGACCGAAGTCACCGCAGGTAAACGCGGCAAAAATGCTGACATTAAACGCATCCTTGAAAAAGAGGGTGAGGCGATGTTAGCGGCGGTCGGCAAAGGCAATCGCATCGTGACGCTGGATATTCCCGGACATCCGTGGGAAACCCCGCAGCTGGCACAGCAGCTTGAACGCTGGAAGCTGGATGGTCGCGATGTCAGCCTGTTGATTGGCGGTCCTGAAGGTCTGGCCCCGGCGTGTAAAGCGGCGGCCGAACAGAGCTGGTCACTGTCAGCATTGACGCTGCCCCATCCGCTGGTGCGCGTGCTGGTGGCCGAAAGCCTGTATCGTGCATGGAGCATAACGACAAATCATCCTTATCATCGTGAATGACCGATCAGCCCACATCAGACATGACAAGTAGCGGATGAAATTACAAAGCAACGCCTTTCGCGATTACAGTGCCGAACAGAAACTCTTTGTCCGCCGGGCATTTATCGCTTTCGTCGGGATCTTACTGCTCTCCTCCGTGCTGGTGGTTAACCTTTACCACCTGCAAATTTTACGCTTTGACGATTACAGCACCCGCTCAAACGAAAACCGCATCAAGCTGGTGCCGGTTGCGCCCAGCCGCGGCATTATCTATGACCGGACCGGCACGCCGCTGGCGCTGAACCGCACCATCTATCAGGCCGAACTGGTGCCGGAAAAAGTCGATAATCTGCAGCAGACGCTGGATAATCTGCGCCCGATTCTTGAACTCACCGACGACGACCTCGAAAACTTTCAAAAAGAGCGCAAACGCTCGCGTCGATTTACCTCTATTCCGGTGAAGACTGGCCTGAACGAAGTGCAGGTCGCGCGCTTTGCCGTTAATCAGTACCGCTTTCCCGGCGTTGAAGTTAAAGGCTATCAGCGCCGCTACTACCCGTTTGGCCAGACCCTGACGCACGTTGTCGGTTATGTGTCAAAAATTAACGATCGTGACGTCGCCCGCCTCGATAAAGAGGGGAAATGGCCGAACTACGCAGCCACGCACGACATCGGTAAGCTGGGCATTGAAGCCTATTACGAAGATCTGCTACATGGCAAAACCGGTTTTGAAGAGGTTGAAGTCAACAACCGTGGCCGGGTGATCCGTCAGTTGCACGAAGAGTCGCCGCAGGCGGGCCGTGATATCTACCTGACCATCGACCTGAAGCTGCAGCAGTATATCGAAACGCTGCTGACCGGCAGTCGCGCCGCCGTGGTGGTCAGCGATCCGCGTACCGGCGAGATCCTCGCTATGGTTTCCACCCCCAGCTATGACCCGAACCTGTTTGTCGACGGTATCTCCAGCAAGGATTATCGCGGCCTGCTCAGCGATGAAAACCGACCGCTGTATAACCGTGCCATTCAGGCCGCTTATCCTCCCGCCTCGACGGTGAAACCTTATGTGGCGGTCTCTGCGCTAAGTGCTGGCGTCATTAACCGCAATACCAGCCTGTTCGATCCGGGCTGGTGGCAGTTGCCGGGCTCTGAGAAGCGTTTTCGTGACTGGAAAAAATGGGGCCACGGCCGGCTGAACGTGACCAAAGCGCTGGAAGAGTCTGCCGATACCTTCTTCTATCAGGTTGCCTATGACATGGGCATCGATCGGCTATCGGAATGGATGAACAAGTTTGGCTACGGCAACCGTACCGGCATCGATTTGCCGCAGGAGAGCGCCGGTAACATGCCAACCCGTGACTGGAAGCTCAGACGCTTTAAAAAGCCGTGGTATCAGGGCGACACCATCCCGGTGGGCATCGGCCAGGGTTACTGGACGGCGACGCCGCTGCAGATGAACAAAGCGATGATGATTCTGATTAACGACGGCGTGATCAGGGTGCCGCACATGCTGCGCGCGACCCGCGAAGGACGCACCCTGGTGCCCTATCGCCAGCCGCCAGCCACGCCGATTGGCGACATTCATTCCGGCTACTGGGAAATTGCCAAAGACGGCATGTATGGCGTGGCTAATCGCCCTAACGGCACCGCGCACAAGAGCTTTGCTGACGCACCCTATAAAATCGCCGCCAAATCGGGAACGGCGCAGGTGTTTGGCCTGAAAGAGAATGAAACCTATAACGCACATAAAATTGCCGAACGATTACGCGACCATAAGCTGATGACCGCGTTTGCTCCCTATGACAAGCCTCGGGTCGCGGTGACCATTATCCTGGAAAACGGCGGCGCCGGACCGGCTGTGGGTACCGTTATGCGCCAGATTCTGGATCACATCATGTTAGGTGATAACAATACTGTCCTGCCGGACGCCGCCCCCACGCCGCCCGGCTATGAAGGTGAATAAACATGTCGATGAACGATAGTCCGCAGAAACGATCAATCTGGACCCGCATCCATATTGATCCGCTGTTTATGCTGGTGATTCTCGGCCTGCTGATTTACAGCGCCGTGGTGATCTGGAGCGCCAGTGGTCAGGACCCGGGCATGATGGAACGCAAAATCGGTCAGATCGCGATGGGGCTGGTGATCATGATTGTGCTGGCGCAGGTGCCGCCGCGCGTCTACGAAGGCTGGGCGCCCTACCTCTATATCATCTGCGTCATTTTGCTGATTGCGGTGGATGCGTTTGGGCAGATCAGTAAAGGGGCGCAGCGTTGGCTCGACCTCGGTATCGTCCGTTTTCAGCCGTCGGAGATCGCGAAGATTGCCGTGCCGCTGATGGTGGCGCGCTTTATTAACCGTGACGTCTGCCCGCCAACCCTGAAGAATACCGGTATCGCACTGATCCTGATTTTTGTGCCCACTCTGCTGGTGGCGGCGCAGCCCGATCTCGGCACCTCGATCCTGATTGCCGCTTCGGGACTGTTTGTGCTGTTCCTGTCCGGCATGAGCTGGAAACTGATTGGCGTCGCGGTGCTGCTGGTGGCGGCCTTTATCCCGATTCTGTGGTTCTTCCTGATGCACGACTATCAACGTGACCGCGTGATGATGCTGCTCGATCCGGAAAGCGACCCGCTGGGCGCCGGTTACCATATTATTCAGTCGAAAATTGCGATTGGCTCTGGCGGGCTGCGGGGCAAAGGCTGGCTGCAGGGCACCCAGTCACAGCTGGAGTTTTTGCCGGAGCGCCACACTGACTTTATTTTTGCCGTGCTGGCCGAAGAGTTAGGGCTGGTGGGCGTGCTGGTTCTGCTGGCGCTCTATCTGCTGCTGATCATGCGCGGTTTGATCGTGGCAGCCCGGGCGCAAACCACCTTTGGTCGGGTAATGGCCGGCGGTTTAATGCTGATTTTATTCGTTTATGTTTTCGTTAACATTGGCATGGTTAGTGGTATCTTACCGGTAGTTGGCGTGCCGTTGCCGCTGGTCAGTTATGGCGGCTCCGCGCTTATCGTGCTCATGGCGGGATTTGGCATTGTGATGTCGATCCATACTCACCGAAAAATGTTATCTAAAAGTGTTTAAGAGGCAGCAGATGCGTAAGGAATGGCTTGGCGTTGCACTGGCATCACTGGTTCTGGCAGCCTGTACCACGCCGGAACCCCAAAATACCGCGCCGCCACAACCGGCTTATAATGGCCCGGTGGTGGAGATTCCAGGCGTTGAGCCACGCTATGAGCCGATTAATCCTGGCACCAGCCAGGATTACAGCGTCAACGGCAAAAACTACCGCATCATTAAAGATCCGTCGAACTACAGTGAAGTGGGCCTCGCCACCTGGTACGGCGAAGAAGCCCAAGGCAATCGCACCGCTACCGGCGAAGCCTATGATCCGGATGCGCTCACCGCCGCGCACCCTACGCTGCCGCTGCCGAGCTATGTGCGCGTCACCAACATCGCTAATGGTCGCCAGATTGTGGTGCGGGTTAACGATCGCGGCCCTTATACGCCAGGCCGTATCATCGACCTGTCGCGCGCCGCAGGGGATCGCCTCAATATCTCCAATAATTCACGGGTCCGCGTTGATTACATTAAGGTCGCGCCGGATGGGACGCTTTCCGGTCCCGGCACCATCGGAACGGTGGTCGCGAAACAGAGCTATTCCCTGCCGGCCCGCCCGGATCTCAGCGGAGGTGCCGTGATGAACAGCGGCAGCGCCGCAGCTTCCCAGCCTGCACCGCAAAACGTCGAGGCGATCAGCAACAGCACGTTGCAGAGCAGTGACAACATGGGCGCACCGGTACAGAGCAGTGGTTTCCTCGGCGCACCTCAGCCGTTAGCCACCGGCGTGCTGGAAGGCAATGAACCCGCCGCCGCGCCTGCGGTGACGGCCGCACCGGCAGCCGCAGAAGCCAGCGCGGCACCGACTGCCAGCCCAGCCGCTGGTGGCTATGTGGTGCAGGTCGGCGCGCTGAACGATCCGGCGCGGGCGCAGCAACTGATGAAAAGCCTGAGCCAGCGTTATGGCGTGCCCGGCACGGTGGAAACCGCGGGCAATGTCTATCGCGTCCAGCTCGGCGGTTATCCGACCCGTGCCGAAGCGGCCGCGTTGCAACAGCGTCTGAGCAGTGATGGCCAGACGGCCTCATTTATTACCAGTACGCGTCGCTGATTGAACGGTTTACCGTTACGTCTGCTAACAACCCAATCATCCTGCCCGATGCGGTCCAGACGGCCATTGGGTATGATGAATGATTTACTTAACCTCAAAACCACGGATGTTGTAGTCCTACACATGAACACGCTGAAATCATCTCGTTTGCTGAAACGCCTGACAGTGGGATCACTGATCGCCTTCTCTCTCAGCCATGCCGCTATTGCTGATGACGTCAATCTCAAGACCATGATTCCGGGCGTACCGGACATTGATGCCGAAGCGTATGTCCTTATCGACTACAACTCGGGCAAAGTGCTGGCGGAAAAGAATGCCGATGCCCGTCGCGATCCGGCCAGTCTGACCAAAATGATGACCAGCTACGTGATTGGCCAGGCAGTCAAAGCGGGCAAAATCCATCAGGACGATCTGGTCACCGTTGGTCCGGATGCCTGGGCCACCGGTAATCCGGTGTTTAAAGGTTCATCGCTGATGTTCCTCAAGCCGGGCGATCGGGTTCCGGTTTCACAGCTGACGCGTGGGATTGTGCTGCAGTCGGGTAACGACGCCTGTGTCGCCATGGCTGACTATGTCGCCGGCAGCCAGGATGCGTTCGTTAATCTGATGAACAACTACGTCAAAGCGATTGGCCTGCAGAATACCCATTTCCAGACGGTACACGGTCTGGATGCCGAAGGTCAGTACAGCTCGGCGCGCGACATGGCGCTGATTGGTCAGGCGCTGATCCGCGACGTGCCGGAAGAGTACGCTGTTTATAAAGAGAAAGAGTTCACCTTCAACAATATCCGCCAGATGAACCGTAACGGTCTGCTGTGGGATACCAACCTGAACGTGGATGGCATTAAAACCGGTCACACCAATGCGGCCGGTTACAACCTGGTGGCTTCAGCTACCGAAGGCCAGATGCGTCTGATCTCCGCGGTAATGGGCGGTCACACCTACAAAGGCCGCGAAACCGAAAGCAAAAAACTGCTGACGTGGGGCTTCCGCTTCTTTGAAACTGTCGCACCGCTGAAAGCGGGCAAAGAGTTCGCCTCTGAGCCGGTGTGGTTTGGCGACAACGATCGCGTCCAGCTCGGCGTTGAGAAAGATGCCTACCTGACGATTCCGCGCGGCCGGATGAAAGATCTGAAAGCCAGTTATGTGCTCAACAACACCGAGCTGCACGCGCCGCTGAAGAAAAATCAGGTCGTCGGCAGCATTAACTTCCAGCTGGATGGCAAAACCATCGAACAGCGTCCGCTGGTGGTGTTAAATGAGATTCAGGAAGGCGGGTTCTTCAGCCGCATCGTGGACTACATCAAACTGATGTTCCATCACTGGTTCGGCTAAGCGTAGTGGGTGGTTGAAAAGTCACCCCATCGCCCCCATTACAGGTTATTATGATGCTCCCGCTCAGGCGGGAGTCTTTTTTTATGCACCGGAGTCAATATGAAAACCAAACTGAATGAACTGCTCGAATTTCCTACCCCGTTTACCTACAAAGTAATGGGTCTGGCGCAACCGGAGCTGGTTGATCAAGTGGTTGAAGTGGTGCAACGCCATGCGCCCGGCGACTACAGTCCTGAAGTCAAGCCGAGCAGCAAGGGCAACTATCACTCCGTAAACATCACCATTACCGCCACCCACATCGAGCAGGTTGAACGCCTGTACGAAGAGCTGGGCCAGATCGAAATCGTACGCATGGTGCTCTGATTTGCAGAGTCGGCGAAGCGTCTTACCCGGACGGTTTGCCGACGTTATTCTCAGCTTAATTTGTTAAAGCGGGTCATCGTTTTGTCAGTTGAAACCCTTCTCGTCCGCCGGTCAGGTTTACGCGACTGGCAATCCGTCTCCGACGCCATGCATCACTATACCGACCAGCGCGACAGCCTGAGTCGCGATGAGATCTGGCTGGTGGAACATCCTGCGGTATTTACCCAGGGCCAGGCAGGAAAAGCGGAGCATCTGCTGATGCCCGGCGATATTCCGGTGGTGCAGAGCGACCGTGGCGGCCAGGTCACCTATCATGGACCGGGCCAGCAGGTGATGTACGTGCTGATTGATATCAAGCGCCGCAAGCTAGGCGTACGCCAGCTGGTAACCGCGCTGGAAGAGACGGTGATTGCTACCCTGGCCGGATTTGGCGTCAATGCCCGCGCGCGCGCCGACGCGCCTGGCGTCTATGTGGGTGAACAAAAAATCTGTTCACTCGGGCTGCGGATCCGTAAAGGCTGCTCGTTTCACGGTCTGGCGCTGAATGTCGCCATGGACCTTGCACCCTTTTCGCGAATCAATCCCTGTGGCTATGCGGGCATGAGCATGACCCAGCTGCAGCAGTTTCAGCCAGACATCCGGCTGGAACAGGTTCAGGCCCCGCTGGTTGACGCATTTGCCCGTCTGACAGGTTATGAAAATGTTGAATGGTCAGAGGAAGATTTGCCGCTTCAGCCTTAACGCTGAATGCGAATTTACAAATATGTAACTTATCCGCGCTGACGGTGGCTGCTTCCGGGGCGATGAGATGATATAATTTTTGCACTTTTTTCAAATAAAGTTGAAAGCACCCTTCTCGGGTTGAGTGAGAACGCTTTCAAATCGCAATCCGACCGGAACCTGCTGATTTATGAGTAAACCAATTCAGATGGAACGCGGCGTCAAATATCGTGACGCAGACAAAATGGCGCTGATCCCGGTGAAAACCGTGGCCGTTGAACGGCAAGAGATGTTGCGTAAGCCGGAATGGATGAAAATCAAGCTGCCTGCTGACTCCAGTCGTATTCAGGGCATTAAAGCCGCGATGCGAAAAAATGGGCTGCACTCGGTCTGTGAAGAGGCCTCCTGCCCTAACCTTGCTGAATGCTTCAACCACGGCACCGCCACCTTTATGATCCTCGGCGCGATCTGTACCCGCCGTTGCCCATTCTGCGACGTGGCGCATGGCAGGCCTAACGCACCCGATGCAAACGAGCCGGGCAAACTGGCACAGACCATCGCTGATATGGGTCTGCGTTACGTGGTGATCACCTCGGTTGACCGTGACGATCTGCGTGATGGCGGTGCTCAGCACTTTGCCGACTGCATCAGTGCGATCCGTGAAAAGAATCCGACCATTAAAATTGAAACCCTGGTGCCTGACTTCCGTGGCCGGATGGATCGCGCGCTGGAAATTCTGACCGCTACGCCGCCGGATGTGTTTAACCACAACCTGGAAAACGTGCCGCGCGTCTACCGTCAGGTTCGTCCTGGCGCTAACTATGAGTGGTCACTGAAACTGCTGGAGCGCTTTAAAGAAGCGCATCCTGATATTCCGACCAAATCGGGTCTGATGGTGGGTCTGGGTGAGACCAATGCAGAGATCGTCGAAGTGATGCGCGATCTGCGTCGTCACGGCGTGACTATGCTGACGCTCGGCCAGTATCTGCAGCCCAGCCGTCATCACCTGCCGGTTCAGCGCTACGTCAGCCCGGCGGAATTTGATGAGATGAAAGAAGAAGCGATGGCGATGGGCTTTACCCATGCAGCCTGCGGTCCGTTTGTCCGCTCTTCTTATCATGCGGATATGCAGGCGAAAGGTCTGGAAGTTAAATAAGCTCGCGCTGCTGATCGGCAAAGATAAAAAAACCAGACTGGCAGCAGTCTGGTTTTTTAATGCCGGTCAGACATAAAAAGTAACAGTTATTATCAGCCAATAACCGATTAATCTTTATGGACGACGCGATCGGCCGGTACGTCTTCAGCCGTGGTCCGGGTTGCGCTGGTGTCTTCATCTTTCATGGCTTTCTTGAAGCCCTTGATTGCGGAGCCCAGATCGCCACCCAGAGAACGTAACTTATTGGTGCCAAAAAGCAGTACGATAAGCGCACCGATGATCAGCAGTTTGGCAATACTGATACCTTCCATATTTAACCTTTCAACTTCAGCGAATAACGGTGACTGTTATTTACGCGCAGTTTGCCTGCCGCGACAACTGCAATCTGTAACAGAGTAAGATCGCACTGGCCTCAGTATCAGATAAAACGGCTGAGAAATGCCTGAGTGCGGGGATGCTGAGGATTAGCAATCACCTCTGCTGGCGTGCCCTGCTCCACTACCACGCCACCATCCATAAACACCACCCGGTCAGCCGCCTCACGGGCGAAACTGATCTCATGGGTCACCACTATCATCGTCAATCCCTGATCGGCCAGCGTGCGCATCGTCGCCAGCACTTCGCCCACCAGTTCCGGGTCCAGCGCCGACGTCGGTTCATCAAACAACATCAGCTGCGGCTTAATGGCTAACGCGCGCGCAATCGCCACACGCTGCTGCTGACCGCCCGACAGATGGCGCGGCCAGGCATCCGCCTTGTCACTCAGCCCCACCGTTGCCAGTAACGATCGGGCATGTTCCAGCGCCTGCTGACGCGGAAATTTATGGACGCCAATGGGCGCTTCAATGATGTTCTGCAGCACCGTCATGTGCGGATAGAGATTGAACTGCTGAAACACCATGCCAATCTTCTGCCGCTGACGGGCGATCTGACGCGGCGACAAACGGTGCAGCAGATTGCGTTTCAGCACGTAGCCAATCTGCTCATCACCTACCCGAATCGATCCCCCATTCATCTCTTCGAGATGGTTGATGCAGCGCAGAAAGGTCGATTTACCCGATCCCGACGGTCCCAGGATCACCACCACCTCACCGGGCCAGACATCAAGATCGATCCCCTTCAGCACCTGATTGTCGCCGTAACGCTTCTGCACGTTACGCGCGCAGACTAACGGTTCTGTCTGGCTCATTGCTCCTCCTTCTGTCGCGGTACGCTGTTGTTTCGTGGCGACGGGCGCTTCGCTACGCTGGTCACCCGACGGGTACCGCGCGCGTAATAGCGCTCAATGGCGGATTGCCCGAGGTTGAGGATTGAGGTGATCAGCAGATACCAGATAACCGCCACCATCAGCATCGGAATAATTTCAAAGGTCCGGTTGTAGATCGCCTGGACTGAGTAGAGCAGATCGCCCATCGCAATCACGCTGACCAGCGACGTCGCCTTGATCATACTGATCAGCTGGTTGCCGGTAGGCGGAATGATCGACCGCATCGCCTGAGGAATAATAATTCGTCGCAGCGCCCGCGCCCGGCTCATACCAAATGCCTGGGTGGTTTCTACCTGGCCGTTATCCACCGACAGCAGTCCGGCGCGAATAATTTCAGCCATATAAGCGGCTTCATTGAGCGCCAGTCCGGCGATAGCGGCGGTCAGTGGAGTGATCAGATCGTTGGTATTCCAGCTGGCCAGAGTGATGTCGGTCCACGGCAGCGTCAGCGACAGCGCGGGAAACAGCGTGGAAAGGTTGTACCAGAAGATCAGCTGCACCAGCAGCGGCGTGCCACGGAAAAACCAGATATAGAGCCCGGCGATGCCACGCAATAGCCGGTTATCAGAGAGCCGCCAGACGCCTAACAGCAGCCCCAGCAGCGTGCCCAGCACCATTGAGATCACCGTCAGTCCCAGCGTGACCTGTAACCCTTTCAGCACCGAGCCTTCAGTGAACCACTTCAGCACCACCTGCCATTCAAAATTGGGGTTGGTCATCACCAGCCACAGCAGGTTGGAGCCGACCACCAGCACCACAATCCAGCTGATCCAGCGTCCATAGGCGGGTGCGCTGCGGGCGAAAGCGACGTCGCGCAGTTGCGCCTCATCGCGCCGCTCTTCCCTGATCGGCGAATCGTGGCGAATCAGGCTCATTTCGCCTCCTGTCTGGCCAGGTTCAGCCCGGGCGCTGCGGTCATGTTGCCCTCCAGCTGCCATTTTTTCATGATGGCGGCATAGGTACCGTTCTGATAGAGCACCTTATAGGCATCGAGAACCACGCCACCTAGCGGTGATCCCTTCGGCACCACGGTTCCCTGGAAAATGTCACCAAAGCCGTTTTTCTGTCCTTTGCCTGACAGTTCGAGCTGACCTTTGGCCTGATTAACAAACCAGGTCAGTGGCGCCTGTGAAGAGAAAAAAGCATCCGAACGTTTCGAGCGCACCGCCAGAATCGACGACGGCTGATCGGTAAAGGCCTGCACCGTGACCGCCGGTTTTCCGGCGGCCGTACAGCGGGCGGATTGCTGGCGTATCACCTGTTCCGCCGATCCCGCCGCCATCACCGCAATGCGTTTGCCACAGGTATCCTCAAGCTGATTGATCTGCGCCGGATTGCCCTTCTGTACGCCAAACACCACAAACTCCTGCACAAAATCGATAAAATCGACCTTCTGCTGGCGATCCGGATAATCGCCAATCGGGCCGATGGCCAGCTGATAGCGGCCCGCGTTAATCCCGGTCAGCACGCCGGACAGGCCACTCACCGTGGCATGATCGATCTTCACGCCCAGCAGCTGCGACAGTGCAGTAGTGAGATCCGCCGATGCGCCCTCCATTGAGTGCGGGCCATTGACGATCTCATAGGGCGGAAACGAGCCGTTATTGACGGAAATCATCCGTCCCGCTTGTTTGATCTGTTCCGGCAAACGATCGTGTAAAGCCTGATCGACCGTCTGGGTCGGAAGGATGTCGGCAGCCTGCGCCAGGCCTGCGGTCAGTCCCAGCGCCAGCGTTAAGGCGGTCACTCTGTTAGTCATGGTTCGTCCTCCAGGATCAGGGGTCAGTTCAGTTCGGGACGGGCGAAACGACGATTCTCCAGCACCGGCAGCACGCGGCGGGCATAGGCCACGCGTTCAGGATCGAGCTCGGCAAACATCAGCGCTGGCGATTCAGCCGCATTCGCGATGACAACACCAAGCGGATCGACCACCAGGCTGTTACCGATATTGCGCGGGCCACACTCGCCTACCGCCACCATGTAGCAGGTATTCTCCAGCGCACGGGCGCGGGTCAGCAGCTCCCAGTGCATCTCTTTCAGCGGCCCTTTTACCCACGCAGCAGGCAACACCAGCAGGTCCGCGCCATCCAGCACCAGCCGGCGGGCCAGCTCCGGGAAACGTACGTCATAACAGGTCATCAGGCCGACTTTCATCCCCGCGACCTCAACCAGCGGCGGGATGACATGTCCCGGATTGACCCGCTGTGACTCCTGCATCGCAAAGGCATCGTAGAGATGCAATTTTTCATAAGCGGCAATGATTTTCCCGTTGCGGATAGCGATCAGTACGTTGAGCGCTTTCTGCTGTTCAGTGGGAACATGCACGCTCATCATGGTGGTCAGATCGTTATTCTCACTGGCTGCCAGCAGTTGGGTGAGAAATGGGCCATCCAGCGGTTGTGCGGCTTTCAGCACTAAATCGGGATCGGCAATATCCCGCGCCAGCACCCCTTCCGGCAGCACCAGCAGATCGGCCCCGCCAGCGGCGGCGCGCTGCATTAAATCCAGACAGAGTGTGGCGTTCTCCTGCCATTCACGGTTGACCGCAAATTGTCCCATCGCAACTTTCATTATTTCTCTCCTCCTGCCAGCGGAAACATCGCTTCCGGCGTCAGTAATTTGTGGGTGAGTCCCTGCTGGAACAGTTCACGGGCAAAATCCGCAATCATCTTTCTATTAGCGGTAAAACCATTCTGATTCCAGCCGGCCGGTAATTCCTGCGCGGTGCGTCGCAGATCGTCCAGCAGCCACGGCGTGGTATCGGCATATTTCTCTCGTTTTTGCATCCATAGCGCGTAGGAACGATCGATGACTTCACTCAGAGCGGCAGGCAGCCACGGATGCTGTGCCGCCAGCGCCGGTTTTAACGCCAGAATATGAATGCCGGGCACGTAACCGACGCGATGAAAGTAGGCCCGCTCGGCCTGATAGAAGTCCGGCTGGAGCTGACGCAGACCGGACGCCGGCAGGAAAAAACCTTCCGGCATAAACGGGGTAAAGACCGCATCCAGCTCTCCCGCTTTCAGCAGCTCAATCAGAGGACGCTCGCCCGGCGCTGGCTCTATCCGGCCTGGCCGGCCAAATCCGGCCAGCCGATCGACAATCGGATGATCGGCGGTCAGTCGCCCGGCAAACCAGCGAACGTCGTCAATGTCTACTCCCGCTTCGCGCAGTACCGTGCGCGTCCAGGTGTTGCCCGAATCCTGCCAGCCGGTAACACCGATGCTTTTGCCCTTCAGCTCTGCAGGCGTGGTGATGGGACTGTCGGCGGTAGTGATAATGCAGCGCTGGCGAAAACCGCGCATCAGGAAGTGCGGGATACCGAGCAGAGCATCATCGTCTCTGGCCCGCGCCTGGGCGTAGCGGCTGAACGACACCTCTCCCGCATCGTAATCGGGGCTGGTGGCGAGATCGTTCACCAGCGTGCCGACGCGGTCGATGTGCAGATCAAAATTGTCCGGTTTGATATCGCCCAGCGCCAGTGGGGTGAAATAGTCCCAGTCGCGCACTGCCAGTCTGATACTCAGCCTTGCCATGATCTCTCCGTTTACGTCGTGCCGTGAAGCCGGGTGGGTTGATAGCTCAAATAGTGCTTGAATTTGATACTAGATCCGGAATACTGAGCTGAACAATCATTAATTTGTTACTGAACAAAGTATTTTCTTATGACGCAAATGATCGATCCAGAGTGGTTCTGTAGTCAGATAACAACCCCGTCGGTAAAAGGCATCGCCCAAACGGCATCCCGCCTGATTCGCGACGGTGAGATCGCCGTCGGCATGCAGATGCCGGCGGTACGGGATATTGCGGAGCGGCTGGGTGTCAGCCCGGCAACCGTTTCCGCTGCCTGGTCGCGGCTAAGGCAGCATAAAGTGCTAGCGGGAAAAGGCCGCAGTGGCGTCTGGGTCAGTGGCAACACCGTGATGCCGCGGCCGATCCGCTTTGAAAAGATCGGCAACTATGGCGAACACATTCGCGCCGATCTGGCGATGGCCTCTCCCGATCCCGCCTTGTTACCTGACCTGCACAATGCGCTACAGGCGGCGTTGCGGTCGCCTCAACTGAATAGCTACGTTCGTGAGCCGATTTCCGCCCCGCTGTTGCAGGCGGTCACGCCGCGCTGGCCCTATGCGGCGGAAGCCTTTCTGGCAACCGATGGGGGTTTCGATGCGATGAATCTGCTGGTACAGACGCTGGTTTCACCCGGCGATCGGGTGATCATCGAAGACCCGACAGCCACTCGCCTGCTCGATATGCTGGATAACGTGGGCGCTGAAATTTTGCCGCTGGCCTGCGATGCGGAGGGACCTTTGCCTGAGGTGTTAAGTCAGCTGCTCACCCGTGCGCCGGTGATGATGATCTATCAGCCACGTACCCATTCGGCTACCGGGCGCACCATCAGTGTCGGACGACGTCAGGCGCTGGCCCAGCTACTGGCGAACAGCAGCACGCTGATTGTGGAAGACGATGGGATTGGGGATCTTTCCGCCGCAGCGGGCTGGAGTCTGGGATCGCAGTTTCCCGAGCGAACCCTGCATGTCCGCTCGTTTTCTAAAGCCTACGGCCCCGATTTGCGTCTGGCGGTACTGTCGGCCACCGCAGAGATGGTAAAACGCATCCAGGCGTGGCGAAACTTTGGTGTCAGCTGGACCAGCCGGATATTACAGGATGCGGTAGCGTGGCTGCTGGAAGATGAAACGACGCAGCAGCAGGTCGCCAGCGCGCGGGACGTTTATCATCAGCGACGCGAGCAGTTGCGGCAAGCACTGGCGCAGCGCGGACTTCTGTTGCCGCCACAGGATGGGCTTAGCCTCTATATCCCGGTCGCTTCAGAGCAGTTTGCCATGATCACCCTGGCGGCACGCGGTATCGCCGTGTTACCGGGTGAGCGCTGCAGCCTGGGCACCACGCAGTTTATCCGCGTCAGCATTGCCAGCCTCAGGGATGAACAACGGGAGATGATAGCCGAGGCACTGGTTATCGCTTCCGGCCGTGAAGCTAACGCGCGGGCAGATCTTTAACGTGATAGCGTGGCGATTCAACGTAGCCTTCACGGGCGTAAAACTGATTCGCCTTGAGGCGGGAGTGATGGCAATGCACTTCCATCCGATCGCAACCGCGCTGTGCCGCCAGTGATTCAGCGTGCTGTAACAGCTGCTGGCCGACGCCTTTACTGCGTTCGCCTTCAGCGATACAGAAGTAGCTGATGCGGGCAAAATCGCCGGCCAGTGCCAGCTGTGGAATAAAGTGCATTGATAAAAAACCGAGCACCTGATTGCCGAACTCCGCCACCAGCAGCGCTTCGCTGGGATCGCTGCTTAACTGCGCCAGGCGCTGCTCAATGAAATTTTCCGTGCCGCCGTAGCCCAGCTCACTCAGTAAGGCACTCAAGGCAAAACTGTCTTTTAAATCCGCCTGACGTATGTTCATCCTGTTTCCTCAATAGCCTGGTCCTGTCGCTCTGTTATATAGCGTTGGACAAGAAAAAGCTGCAAGTAAGGTTGTTATGATTATGTTACGAGGATTTATTGTGAAGCGTCGCGCAGTTTGTGCGGCGTAGCGAGTGGCACAGCGGGCAATGAAGGGAGTTTTCAGGTGATTTTTACCATAAAAAAAC
>Ga0302349_1001232_pt1 | contig 21224 bp, 19 predicted proteins | sample PhyAR1_FD_202176 | JGI IMG/M metagenome (GOLD analysis project Ga0302349, IMG submission 202176) | Leaf surface microbial communities from alfalfa plants in UC Gill Tract Community Farm, Albany, California, United States - DLSL A.R1... | ecosystem: Host-associated > Plants > Phyllosphere >...
TTAAAGGAGCATTAGTGTCCCGTCCTGCCACCATGGAAGAACTGTCCATTGCCCGCCAGCTATGTCCCGAGCTGTCCTGGGAAAATGCCGGAGTCAACGAGGGCGGGCAGTTCCACAAGGTGGTGATCGCCAACCCGCATTCGGTGATCCGCATGGCACGCACCGAAGAAGCCACCGGGCAGATGCCGCGCTCGGTGAAGCTGCTGGAGCGGCTCGAAGGCCAGCTGGATTACCGGATTCCGGTGGCCACTTCCCGGATCCTGCAGGTCGGCGGCCTGGGCTCGGTGGCGATGTCCTTCATCCCGGGCAGTGCCCATGAGCCGCATTACGGGGATCCGAAGGTCTTGGGGAAGCTGGTCAACGATTTGGCGGCCATTAGCCTGGAACCGATCAGCGAATACCTGGCGGCGCCCTTTGCCTTCCGCGGCCCGTGGACCGATGAACGCCAGCAGCGGTGTTTCGACGCCTTGCCCGATCCACTGCGTGGCGCGGCTACAACCCTGTGGGCCCAGCTTGATTCGCTGGCCCAGGTGCCGCCGGGGCTGGTCCACGGCGATCTGGCCGGGCACAATATGCACTGGGTTGCCCAGGAGCTGGTCGGCATCCTGGACTGGGATCTGGCTGCCGCCTGGGATCCGGCGCTGAACTCCGCCTACCTGAGCCTGTGGCATGGCCTGGAGATGGCCGATCTGATCGCGCCGACTCCCGACGAAGCCCATCGGGCGAAGATCTGGCTTGGGCTGATGAGCCTGGAGCGGCTCTCCGATACCCTGTCGCGCACCGACAATCCCAGAATCGACAAGCTCATGCGCAAGATCGGGCCGCGGATTTTGAACGCCGCGCAGGCTGCCGGGAACTGATGCCCGATCATTGGCACCCCTCCCTCGGGGACAGCAAAGGCCCATCCAAGCTCGATGCTCGGATGGGCCTTGGCAAGCATCACCAGTGATGCAAAAGGCGATTAGCCCAGGGCTGCGATAGCTGCATCGTAGTCTGGCTCGGTGGTGATTTCCGGAACGACCTGGGTGTAGGCCACCTTTCCGGTCTCATCCAGGACGATCACCGAACGGGCCAGCAGGCCAGCGAGCGGGCCGTCGACCTGGGTGACGCCGTAGTCCGAACCGAAGTCCGAACGGAAGACCGAAGCGGCGGTGACGTTCTCGATGTCCTCGGCACCGCAGAAGCGGCCCAGCGCGAATGGCAGGTCAGCGGATACGCACACAACGGTGGTGTTCTCCAGGCCGGCAGCCAGTTCGTTGAAGCGGCGAACGCTGGCAGCGCATACGCCGGTATCAACCGATGGGAAGATGTTCAGGACAACGCGGCGGCCAGCCAGCGACTCGCTGGTGACATCAGCAAGGCCGGTGTCGGTGAGGGTGAATGATGGTGCCTGCGAGCCTACGGCTGGCAGTTCACCAATGGTCTGTACGGGAGTTCCCTTAAAAGCAGTATTAGCCATGGTTCTTGTTTATCACGAATGCCTATTTGACTGCCAGATTTTCGGCGAACCGGCATGAACAAGTCGAAGGCTGCCAGCTCCTCAGCCAGCCAGCTCCCCAGCCCGGTAGACACTATGGGTCAGGTTCATTCCCGGACGGTAGGCCAGATGCGCAGCTGCCGGCGCATCAAGAACGTGCAGGTCTGCGCGCTTGCCCACCTCGATGGAGCCCACCTGGTCGGCGATGCCCAGTGCGAGCGCTCCGCCGTAGGTGGCGGCCTCGATGGCCTCGGCCAGGGACAGGTTCATTTGCAACACCGCGGTGGCCACGCAGAAGTTCATGTTGCTGGTGTAGCTGGTTCCGGGATTGCAATTGCTGGCCAGCGCGATGCCCACCCCGGCATCCAGCAGCTCGCGCCCTGGCGCCAGCGGCTGCCGGGTCGACAAGTCGCAGGCCGGCAGGCAGGTGGCGACGGTCCCGGGCTTTCCGGAACGAGTCGTGCGGTCCCAATCGGCCCAGCTTCCGGCGAGCGCCTGGATATCCGAGTCCTCAAGGTAATTGACGTGGTCCACCGAATGGCTGCCGAATTCCACGGCAAGCTTCACTCCCGGGCCTGGGCCCAGCTGGTTTCCGTGGACCTTGGTTGCCAGGTTCCGGTCTTGCGCTGCTTGCAGAACGCGGCGGGTCTGGTCTTCATTGAAGGCACCGCGCTCGCAGAAGATATCCACAAAGTCGATGTCCTGTGCGACGGCCTCAAGCATGGGGCCGGCGACAAGGTCGGTGTATTCATCTGCATCAGCGCCAGCGGGAACCAGATGGGCGCCGAGGAAGGTCAGGGTATCGACGATGGGTGCGCCCAGGCGCGCATGGCGGCTTTCCTCCGATAGTTCCAGGCCATAGCCGGTCTTGGTTTCCATCCATGTGGTCCCCATGGACAGGGCCTCGGCGCGGCGGGCGGCAACAAGGCCAGTCAGTTCCTCATCGCTGAGGCTCCTGGTGGCCGAGGTGGTCACCGCGATTCCGCCGGCTGCATAGGATTGGCCGGCCATGCGGGCAACAAACTCTTCGGCGCGGTCTCCCCCGAAAATCAGGTGGCTGTGCGAGTCGACCCAGCCTGGCAGCAAGGTTCGGCCCGACAGGTCGTGAACGGTATCGGCCGCTGGTGCATCGGCTGCCGCGCCGATCCATTCGATCCGGTCCTCGCGGATCAGCACGGCGGCATGCTCCAGTACGCTGCCCGCGGCATCAACGGTGACCAGTTGCGCGATATTCGTCAGCAATGTCGTACCCATATGGCGACCTCTCTTGTTCAGCGCAGCCCGTTGCGAGGGCGTCGCGAAATCCGTGGATGTTCTCCTTTGACGAGCCTACTGGCCCGAGCCTTGGCTGCGGCCTCTGCGATGGCCATTGAGATCCGGGATTTCAGACAGAACGAGGACCCCGGGGATCCGGGGCCCTCGCTGCAGCTGCGGTTTCGGCTAGCCCTTGGTGGCACCCGCCAGCAGTCCACGCACGAAGTAGCGCTGCAAGGCGAAGAAGACCACCAGCGGAATGATCATCGAGATGAACGCACCGGCGGTGAGCAGCTCCCAGGATTGCCCATAGGTTCCCGAGAGATCCTGGAGCGCCTTGGTGATCGGCAGTCCCCCGCCCGAGGTGAACACCGTTGCCACCAGCAGGTCATTCCACACCCAGAGGAACTGGAAGATGCCGAAGGAAGCGATCGCCGGCATCGACAGCGGAAGGACGATCTTCGAGAAGATCTTGCCATGCCCGGCACCGTCCACGCGGGCCGCCTCGATCACCTCGTCGGGGATCTCCGAGATGAAGTTGTGCAGCATGAAGATCGCCAATGGCAGCGCGAAGATCGTGTGCGCGATCCACACCTTCGCATAGGCGCCATCCAATCCGTTGACCCCCAGCCCCGGCAGGATATACAGCCCGCCGATTTTCACGCCCTCCGAGAACAGCTGGAGCAGCGGAACCAGGGCCATCTGGATCGGAACAATCTGCAGGGCAAATACCAGGACGAACAGCGTATTGCGCCCCTTGAAATTGATCCAGGCAAAAGCGTAGGCCGCCAGGCTGGCGATGATGATCGGAACGATCGCCGCTGGAATAGTGATGACCAGCGAATTCAAAAACGCCTTGGACAGCGGAAGGCTGTCGCCCGAGGAGAAGGCCTGCGCGTAGTTCTCCAGCGTGAATGACGGGTTGGACAGGGCCGTCCACCAGCCCGAGGTCTTGATGTCATCAGCCTGCCTGAAGGAAGAGACAAAGAGGCCGAAGGTGGGGATGGTCCAGATGGCGGCGATGATGAATGCCGCAATGGTGGCCCCGCGGGACGTGGTCGCCTTGCGCAGCTTCCCACTGGTTTTTTCGGTAGCCGCCAAGAGGCGGCGAGAGGATTCGCCCACGGCGCTCATCGGATGCCCCTTTGCTTCTTATGCTGGCGGACGTTGTAGATGATGATCGGCAGCACCAGGATGAACAGGATGACTGCCAGGGCCGAACTGTAGCCGGTGCGCGCCCCGAGCTGGAACTGGCGCACCATTTCGAATGCGAGGACCGTTGTATCCGAGCGGCCGCCGGTCATTGATGAAACGATGTCGAAGACCTTGAGCGAGGCAATGGAAATGGTGGTCAAGACGACGATCACCGAGGAGCGGATCCCTGGCAGCGTGACGTTGGCAAAGCGCTGCCACGGGCTGGCCCCATCAAGGGCCGCCGCTTCCAGCTGTTCGGCCGGCACGCCCTTGATGGCCGCGGAGAGAATGACCATGGCGAACCCTGCCTGGGTCCAGATCAGGATGATAACCAGGAACAGGGTGTTCCATGGTTCGAGCCCGAGCCAGTCGACCGGCTTGGCGCCGAAGGCCGTGATGATCGCGTTGAGCACGCCAATCTGATCGCCCTGGCGGGTGTCGTAGAAGAACTTGAAGATGATCGATGCGCCAACGAAGGAAATCGCCATGGGCATGAACACCAGGAGCTTGAAGAATTTCTCGCCGCGGCTCTTGTCGATGAACACCGCATAGGCCAAGCCAATGATGGTGGAAACCACGGGGGCCACCAGCACCCACACCAGGGTATTGAGCAGGGCGGTCACCCCGTCAGGGCTGGTGAACACCCAGGCGAAGTTCCCCAGCCCGACAAATCCTGATCCATCATTGGCCATGAACGCGGCGATAGCGGTTTTCACCGTGGGGTAGATCAAGCCGATGGCCAGCAATAACAGCGCTGGAACCAGGAAACCGGAGAGCTGCAGCAGCGAGCCGGCGCCCTCGCGGGAACGGCGGTCGGCAAAAAACAGCACGGCGCCGAGCGCTGCGGCAATCGCCGCCACCCACATGACCGAGTTATACAGGCCCAGGATCAGCAAGATGACCACTGGAACTACCACGGCGGCGGCAAAACGCACCACGGTGAATCCGCGTCCGCCTTTGGTGGCTGTTTCGACAAAGGCAAGGATCGCCGCAATCAGGATTGCGAAGGCTATCAAGACGATCGGCACCTGGACTAGCGGCGGCACGCCCGCCAGCCACTGGAAAAATTGGGACATGGCTTCAGGCTCCTATAATCCCGCCAACGGCCGGGAGTCCCGGCCGTTGGCGACGAACAAGGCAGTGACTAGGAGTCATAACCGGACTGGATATTTTCAAGCACTTCCTTCGTTGGCTTGCCATCGATCCAATCCACCAGACCCTTCCAGAAGGAGTCGGAACCGACGCTCTTGGGCATCAGATCAGATCCGTCAAAGCGGAAGGTGGTGTTCGGGTCCTGCAGCAGTTCAACGGCGGAGCGCAACAGGTCGCTGCTGGCATTCTTCGGATCAAGGCCGGAGTTGGCCGAGATCACGCCACCGAGTCCGACGCGGCTGTTGGCCCAATCCGCGCTGGCCAAGTATTCCTGGACCTTGGCGGTGTCTTCATCGTTGGAGAAGGCGGCAACAAATTCGCCGCCGCCCACGACGGACACGGGGTCATCTGCCTTGGCCGGCGGGGCGACAAAGGCCCAGACATCTCCGTCAGGGGCGACGGTGGCCTTTTTGCCATCGGCATTCTTGGAATCAAGCACGTAGCCTTCGAGGAAGGAAGCCTGGTGGGTCAGCGGGCAGGTTCCCTTGGCCACTGCCGTACCGACATCGCCGAAGGCGGTGGCGTTGATCGACTTCACGTCGCCGTAGCCGGCGTTGACCTGCTGGGGATCGAGCAGGATTTTTCCGACGGATTCAAAGGCGCTGGTGACCTCGGGCGAGGTGAATTCCAGATCGCCGGCAACCCACTTGTCGTAGGCTTCGGTTCCGGCCTGGCGCAACACGGCGTCTTCAATCCAGTCCGTGCCCGGCCACCCCGAGGCCTCGCCGGATGCGAATCCGGCGCACCAGGCTGGTTCCTTGGTCTTCTTCGAGATTTCGGTGCCCAGGCTGATCATGTCATCCCAGGTCTCAGGCACGCTCACGCCCCATTCTTCGAACTGCTTGGGCGAGTACCAGATGTAGCCCTTGACGCTGGCCATCAATGGCACGCCGTACTGCACGCCATCGACCTTGCCGTAGTTCTGCCAGTCTTCGGACCAGTTGGCCTGAAGCTGGGTCTGCACTGCTTCTGGGAGCTTTTGCACCTTGCCCTGGGCCACGGTGGCCTGCAGCAGGCCGGGCTGCGGGAAGACCGCCAGATCCGGGGTGTCGCCGCCCTGGACCTTGATGCCGATCTGGGATTCGAAGTTCTTGTCGCCGGTGTAGCGGATCTTGATGTCGTTCTCCTCGGACCACTTGGCCCAGGATTTTTCAAGGAGTTCCGCCTCGACGCCGGTCACCGGGCCGTAGATGTCGACCACTCCGTCCGCCTTGCCTACCTGGGCTTCTCCGCCGGAGGCGTTGGGGTCATTGGGGTCTGCCCCGCCGGAGCAGCCGGCCAGGAGCATGCTGATTGCTGCCACCGAGATCACCGGCGCGAGCTTCAGCCCGCGTTTTGCTTTTTTCATGTTGCCCTCCACATTGAGCGGTGCCCTGCCAGTTGAGGTGGCTCGGCACGAACGATCCCCTCCATAGTGACGCAGGTCATCGACGCGCGTCAACAGTTGGCGGCGAACCACCGGAGAAATTGCCACTTCCGGTCAGTGCGGGGCTGGGCCCGAGCTGCCCCGGACCACCATCAGGGGGGCGATCAGCTCTTGCACCGCCGCATGGGCACGCCCCTCGATTTTCTGCACCAGCGCGTCCACCGCCGCATGCGAAATCCGCTCCCCCGAAGGGGCCACGGTGGTCAGTGCCGGAGCGACCATCTCGGCCGAACGATCCCCGACGCCCAGCGCTATCACGGAGAGGTCCTCGGGAATCCGCAGCGAAGCCATGCCCGCGGCGTTGACAAAACCTGCGGTGGCAAATTCCTTCAGGGCGAGCACTGCCGTGGGCCGCTGATCCATTTTCAGGTACGCGTCCAGGGCTTGGCGGCCGCCTCGGGCATTGTTCTCCACGGGGACTTCCTGCAGGATCATGCCGCGTCCGCGCACTGCATCCGAGATCGCCCGGGCCGTGCGGATGGCCGGGCCATTTCCGGCCATCTGGTCTTCGACCGACACGTTGATGTACATGATCGACTGGTGCCCGAGCTTGGCCAGGTAATCCACCGCGATACGCCCGGCCTCGGAAAAATCATTATCGACGTAGGACAGGTCATCGCTGTCATCGGGGCGGCCGATGGAAGCGAAGGGGATGCTGGCACGGCGCAGGACGTCAAAGCGCAGGTCGTTGATCGAGACTTCCATGAGCAGCACCCCGGCCACCAGTTTCTGGCCCACCAGGCTTTCCAAGCCCATCACGTCGGTCATCGGGTTGGACCACAAGAGCATGTGATAGCCCAGTGCGCGGGCACGCTCCATGGCCGCGGTGACGTACTCGAATTCAGTGGAGGAATAGCCGTCCACGCTGGTGGGAAAGTGCAGGGCCAGGATGCCGCGGCGCGACCCGGCCAGGCCCTGGGCAAAAGCATCCGGGGTGTAATTCAGCTCCCGCATGGCCGCCAGGACCTTGGCCTTGGTCGCATCGGATATCGTGCGCCGGCCGCTGATCACGTAGGACACGGTACTGGGAGATACGCCGGCCAAGCGCGCCACATCATCCCTGGTAGCCATGAGTCCTCCGCCGTTGGTAGTGCCGAAACGTAATTCCTATTGAAACACGCCGTCAGGCAACTTTCCGGGTCAGCGGCTGGCGACGAAAGCCTCCACGCAGGCCTCGATATCCTCAGCCGAATGCGCAGCAGAAAGCTGGACACGGATGCGGGCTGCCCCCTTGGGAACCACCGGGTAGCTGAAGGCGGTGACGAAGACGCCGCGTTCGAGCATATTCGCTGCCACCTCGGCCGCCTTGATGGCATCGCCGAACATCACCGGGATGATGGCGTGCTCGCCGTCCAGCAGCTCGAAGCCTTCCTCGCTCATCCGGCGGCGGAAGTGCGCCGCGTTCTCGAAGAGCTTTTCGCGCAGGTCCCCAGAGTCCACCACCAGTTCCAGCGCCTTCAGGGTTGCGGCCACGATCGACGGGGCCAGCGAGTTGGAGAACAGGTAGGGGCGGGCCTTCTGGCGCAGCATCGCCACGATTTCCCCGCGTCCCGAGACGTAGCCGCCCGAGGCGCCGCCCAGGGCCTTGCCGAAGGTGCCGGTGTAGATGTCCACGCGGTCAGAGACTCCGGCATGCTCCGGGGTGCCGGCACCGGTGGCGCCCATGAAGCCCACCGCGTGCGAGTCATCGACCATCACCAGCGCGTTGTACTTGTCGGCCAGATCGCAGATGGCTTCAAGCGGAGCCAGGTAGCCGTCCATGGAGAACACGCCGTCGGTGACGATGATGGTGCGGCGGGCACCCGCCCCGTCGTTCAGCTGCGCGGCAGCCTGCAGCTGGGTCTCCAGATCCGCCATGTCCTGGTTGGCGTAGCGGAAGCGGGCCGCCTTGGACAAGCGGATGCCGTCGATGATCGAGGCGTGGTTCAGCGCGTCGGAGATGATGGCATCTTCCTTGCCGAACAGCGACTCGAAGACACCGCCGTTGGCATCGAAGCAGCTGGAGAACAGAATGGTGTCCTCGGTGCCCAGGAATTCGGAGAGCTTGGCCTCCAGTTCCAGGTGCGTATCCTGGGTGCCGCAGATGAAGCGCACCGAGGCCATGCCGAAACCGCGATCATCCATGGCGGTCTTGGCGGCGTCGATGATCTGCTGGTTATCGGCCAGGCCCAGGTAGTTGTTGGCGCAGAAGTTCAGCACCTGGCGTGCTTCGGCGCCCAGCGAGCCGGCCATGATCGAGGCTGACTGCGCGGAGTCGATGTGGCGTTCGGCCTTGAACAGCCCGGAGGCCTTCAGCTCGTCAAGCTCGGCGGCCAGCTGGTCTTTGAGGTCGGTATACATGGGGATTGCTCCTTGCTTGGTGCGGGGAATTCTTAGTCTGCGAAAACGGTCCAGTCGAGCACGACCTTGCCGCCATGCCCGCTGCGGGCGGCTTCGAAGCCCTGCTGCCATTCGGTAGCCGGAAGGAAGTCGGTGACTACCGAGGAGATGCGCTCGCGCATCTCCTCCGAAGAGGTGAGCATGGCGCTCATGGCGTACCAGGTTTCGAACATTTCCCGGCCATAGATGCCGCGCAGGGTGAGCATGTGGGTGACTACCTTGCCCCAGTTGATATCGATCGAGGTGCTGGGCAGTCCGAGCATGCAGATCTTGCCGCCGTGGTTCATGTTTTCGATCATTTCCGGCAGGGCGGTCTTGTGGCCGGACATTTCCATGCCGTAGTCGAAGCCCTCGACCATGCCCAGCTGCTGCTGTGCTTCCTTGATCCGGGTGGTGGCCACGTTCACGGCCAGGTCGATGCCCATGGACTGCGCCAGTTCCAGTCGCTGTTCGGAGACGTCGGTGATGGCGATATTGCGGGCACCGACGTGGCGAGCCACCGCGGCGGCCATCAGGCCGATGGGGCCGGCCCCGGTGATCAGCACGTCTTCGCCGACCATGGGGAACTGCAAGGCGGTGTGCACGGCGTTGCCGAAGGGGTCAAAGATGGCTCCGAGCAGCGGGGTGATGCGCTCATCGCGATGGATGTAGACGTTGCTTTCGGGGATCGATACATATTCGGCGAAGGCGCCATCACGCTGGACGCCGACGGAATCAACGTTGATGCACATCTGCTTGCGACCGGCACGGCAGTTGCGGCACATTCCGCACACCACGTGGCCTTCACCGGAGACCCGGTCCCCGACCTTGACGCCGTGCACGAAGTCGCCGATCTCCACGACTTCGCCGTAGAACTCGTGCCCTGGGACCAGCGGGGTGTTGATCATGGCCTTGGCGGCATCGTCATAGGCCTCGATGTGCAGGTCGGTGCCGCAGATGCCGGCAGTCATGACACGGATTTTTACATCGTGCACGCCTACTTCTGGTTCTGGGCGGTCCACGAGTTCCAGCCCAGCGTGCGGCCCGGACTTGTACAGTGCTTTCATGCGTGATCCTTTTCAGATGGCCGTCGGGTTCACACGCGACGGACTGTGTTGCTTCCAGTGTCGCACCACGCTCCCGGGGAAAACATATTAGAAGAAGCACGATTTGCTGATCTATTGATTTAGCATTTACTTCATGGAATTACATCAGCTGCGGATCCTGCGCGAACTTGCGGATCTGGGGAGCGTCAATGCCGTGGCCAAGGCGTTGTTCGTCTCCCCCTCGGCCGTTTCCCAGCACTTGGCCCAGTTGCAACGCGGGTTCCCGGCACCCCTGACCCAAAAGGAAGGCCGGCGCCTGGTGCTCACTTCCGAGGGCAAGCTGCTTGCTTCCGCGGCCGCATCGGTGGCCTCGACGCTGGCCGAAGCCTCGGCAAGAATACGCACCGTGGAGCAGGACAAGAATGTCCCCATCAACGTCGCCGGCTTCCATTCCATCGGGCAGACCATTTTTGCGCCGCTGCTATCCCTGCCCGAAGGCCAGCTGCCGCCCCTGCACTTTTCCGATGAGGATGTTTCGCAGCAGGACTTCCCGGCACTGACCTCGACCTACGATTTGGTCCTGGCCCACCGCATGCCGCATACGGCTCCGTGGCCCGAAGAGCGCATCACGGTGATCCCGCTGGCCTTCGAACCGCTGGATATCGCCATCCACAAGGATCACCCGTTGGCCGAATTCGATGAGCTCTCCCCCGAGCAGGTCATCGATGAACGCTGGGTCGTTTCCCGCTCCGGATATTCGCCGGCCGATGTCCTGGAAACCATCGCCGCGCTGGCAGGGAAGGCTCCGCAAATCGAGCATCGGGTCAATGACTATGCAACAGCTGGCGCGCTCGTCGAAGCCAGCGATTGCCTGGGGATCTTGCCTCGATTCACGGCGCGGAAAACCCTGGATGAATCGGTGACTTTACGACCGATTAAAGGCATAAACTCCGGTCGACAAATCGACCTTTTATTGAGGGCAGAACACTTGCACCGGAAGACCGTCAATGACGTCATCGAGGCAATCAGAAGCACTGTAAAACGCTTGGTCATCAACTGATTCCGAGATTAGGGAAAACGGGCTTTTTGCCGGCACGAATGCAGGGCCGTCAGGTATTGAAGATCCGCCTGGCCTTGCCCTTTCGATCCACCGCGGCGGGACAGTCAAGCCTGTTGTCAGCAAAGATCACGGCAAATTACTTTTAGTCCGTGTGGTGGCGGGCCGCCGGCATCGTGTTCAATGACCCATTGAGAAGGGTCTTGACCAGCTGGCCAGTTCGCAACGTCGTTTCACTGCCCTGGCGCACTCCGATTGCTAGTAGCTGGCTACACCGGATTTGAGCTGCATAACGAACGGAACCGTCAATAATCTCTTGCATTCGGTTATCGGTTCATCTACCGAATACGGTGCATCGATGTTAAGCAATTCGCCTTCAAGACAGCAGGAACCCGTCAAAACGCACCATCGGTTTTCAGCAGGACTTGGGCGACAGGCCAAGTGGGCAGAAGACCAACCTGCGCAAAGTTGAATTGCATAGATTATCCATTTACCGCGGGAGCTTGGCATACGCTTTAACGCATTCTTGCGCTGCAAGAGTTGGCTTCTGCGTCACATCCGCGGTGGCAACTTTCGCTCATTTTCGAAGTCCCACAGAAGGGACGGCGGATTCAGGCGGTCATTGCAACAAAAGAGATTCGATCAGTTCGATCGGCTTCTTAAACTCTAGTCGTTTGCGTGGTCTGTCATTGAGCTCGGCAGCGACCCAGTCAAGATCCTCAGTGCTGCGGATACTCAAATCAGCGCCTTTGGGGAAATACTGGCGCAGGAGCCCGTTGGTGTTCTCGTTGATACCACGCTGCCATGGCGAATGTGGGTCACAAAATTAGATCTCGATACCAGTATCCATCTTCACGGTTTTCCAGTCCTGCATTTCGATCCCCTGGTCCCAGGTCAGCGAATGCCGCAACGCGTCCGGGAGCGTTTTGATCTTCGCTGTCAACGCCTCACGCATCGCTCTGCCTTGTAACCATCGGGCAGGTGAACGAGCATCGTGTAGTTGGTGCTCCGCTCCACCAGGGTCCCGATGGCGCTCCGATTACCCTTGCCAATAATCAAGTCCCCTTCCCAGTGACCTAATACGGCACGGTCTTCTGACTCGGGCGGACGCTGGGAAGTGTAGATCATTTCCGGGATCCGGTTATTGCGCTGCCCGGTCTTACGAGACGGCCTGCGCACGGCTCGTCCGGTGCGTAAGCACGCGGTCAGATCCCGGTTCAGGGCACCTCGGGACTGGATATACAAGGACTGGTAAATGGTCTCGGGTGACACCCGCACCTCCGCTTGGTCGGGGAACTGGACGCGCAGTCGTCCTGCGATCTGTTCCGGTGAATACTTCTTGGCAAGATCGTCTTCTACTTTCGCACGCAAGAGAGTATTCGTGTGGAGTTTGGCCGGTATTGGCCGCCTGGCCCGCTCTTAGGCAAGCACATGAACGGTGGCTGCCCGATAACGGGTGCCGGGGTTTCGTGTTGCGTTTCAATTCCCGAGATTCCGTCGAGGCAGAACGGCCGATAACCTCCCCGATCGCTCTCATCGACTGGCCTTGGGCGTGGAGGATCGCGATCTCCTCGCGTTGGGCGAACGTCAGGCACCTTCCCTTCAAGTTCCTGCCGCGGCGAGGTCGGACGCCACCGGCAGCGGCTCAGACAGTGCGACCCGTACGCCTGCTGGTATTGATCGGAACCACGGCATCGGTGATGAAATCACCAGCCTGCATCCCTGCCCAAAAGACCTGCAGTAGATCCGGCCGGAAAAGGATTGAATAGTTCGCCATGTCAACACTCATTCATTAAGAGTTGCAATCACCGCAAGAACTCAAGGACCGCCTTATGGGGCAGCGCGGAATTGGGACATGAAATACCTGTCACCGAACGGAATACGCCATCAAGGCTTCGAAAAAGCACGACGGGCCAGTAACCACATCTCGGTCGAACGCTGCCGTTTTCACATACGAATCACGGCAGAATTAGCGCCCTGAGTAATGGCGGTATTAACTCTCAGCCGATTCCAGACGCTGCAGAGCGGCCGCCCTGCCCTTGTGACTGCTCCGTTCATCGAAAGCGATGACCAAACCCAGAACAACCATCATTTCGAGCATGCACAGCGAAATAGGCACTCCGAGAGCTGCCATCACCACCCCAACGCCAAGCCCCGCCACGACAAACACGGCAACCCACACGAAACGACTGTCGACCCCCAGCAGGGACGTATATAGGGACGTGAGCGAAATCTGGAAGATCGCGATGGGTATCGCGATGGATGCCACTGCAATCGTTGCGCTGATGTGGGTTTCGTGGCCGATGAAGTACGCGGCTACGTGCAGTCCGGCACCCGTTGCGGCGATCGCGGCGAATACGGGCATGTGCCAGTACCCGAATCTCGGTCCTCGCTCCCGACGGGCGTGCAACGCTTGACCGGAAGGCAAGACGAAGTAGATCCACCACATTGCGAACGCTAGCCCTGTACCGCTCAGCCCGACCAGTGCTGTTTCCGCACTCCAGCCGTCTGCAGCCACGATCGCGCGCAAAGTCTCGATGGCTCCAATCAGGCACTCGCCCAGGGCGATGATGGCCAGCAGCCCGAACCGCTCGGCCATGTGATGGGCGTTCCAAGGAGTCCCGTTGCCTTTTCGTTCTGCCGTGTAGGGAATCATCACTTCGAGGATGAACAACGGCGCTGCCATGAGAAGCATGGTCGGTATATCGGCATTGATCAACAACACGGCAACCCAGCCGACCTGGACAATGGCAAGATACGCGGCGTAGCGCAGGCACACCTTGCGACGGTCCGGGTCTTGTCGGGCTGCACGCAGCCATTGGAAGATTAGGGCGACGCGCATGATGATGTATCCGGCCACCATGGTGGCGTTGTCCACGTGCTCGCCTTCGATGATCGAGTGGAATAGTGGTTCAATGCCCATCGCCAAGACGAGAACGCCCACCATCTGGACCATCGTCACGACGCGGAACACCCAGTCGTCGGTATCGTACGCACTGGCGAACCAGGAGAAATTGATCCAAGCCCAGATAATGCAGAACATGGCGAAGGCGAATGCAAGAAGGCCTGGGAAGAAGTGGGCCTCTGCTATCGCATGGGCGAATTGGCTGCCGGCGACCCCGAACGCGATAACGAATGTCAGATCAAAGAAAAGCTCCAAGGGAGTCGCGGCACGGTGTGTTTCGTGAGGATCGCGGCCTCCCATGCGGGAGAAGGCATGGCGTAGGGGATTCGTAGACATGAGCTGAGGGATACCTTTACGAAGGAGACATGATTAAGGATCTGCAATACCCAACACCGATAAAATGAAATTGCATCCGCAGATCACCCGGCTACTATACTGCCAATCCTTGAATTTGTGCCTCCCAATCCATGTCTAGTTCTCATTTCTAATGACTTTGATTCTTGTCGCTGTAGCCCTGGTGATTTCAGTACAGCGCCGCCGGAAATACCGGTGATGATGCAACCGGCCATGAACCGGTGAATTTCGGAGCTCGTCACAGGCGATTGATCTCCGCTCACGAAACGGATTCGCTGAATGGAGCTGTCCCGCAGGACGTTCCTCTAGCGAAACGGAATATGGAGCTTCTAGAAACGAGCCTCTCGACCTCAACGAGCTCCCTATTTCGAATTGGTGGTTAGGTAAGACGGGAACCTTGAGTATCTCCTAGTCCATAGGATTCACGAAGAGCTACTGACATGAACTCCCACCCCTGAATGACCGGAATCAGATCCGATGAATCGCGACTCAACCTACGTAGCTCACGTCCTTCCCACTCCAGTAGCAGGACATACTGCTCCGCGTAGGCAACCAACTCAATCACATTTTGCCGTTCTAAAGTCGGCACGATGGGAGGCACCGGTTGAGGATCACTATTCATTAAGCTCATTCTTGGTGAATGGCAGCAACGACGATTGTCATGACTCACGACTGGGCTTTGCCCAAGAATACAACTGATCATGTTCTAGAGCGGCGGATGTCCCATAGAAGGTTTCCGAATCCGAACGGTTGAAATGGCTTGTTCCGCAATTTGCTGCCAAGGGTCTGCCCCTGAAAGAGGACTCGCGTAGACACACCTGGAAGTAACCGATCGTGCCGGTAGAGTTCCCCATAGCGCGAGTTGGTCGCAATTGGACCTAAAAACCTGGGGGAACCATGAAAACACCTAACCACGCCAGAAACGAAGCGAGACATCGACCTCACTCGGCTGGCTCCCACACACTCACTTCAAGTACCAAGTCCGGCGCATTAGCGGCACTGATAGCACTGGCCTTGATGCTGGTCGGCTGCGGTCAGCAGCCCGCAGCCGAAGGTTCCGACCCGGTTCCTGTGGAAACATCCCCTGCTTCCTCGCCGTCAGCGGCAACGATATCCTCGCCTTCGGCATCAGTCGAACCGGGATGCAACTCATGGAGCAAGGACAGTTCTGGGACATCATTAGCCGCTCGTTGGAAGTCTCAGATGGAAGCATCGAGCACCAAGCGGCTGAGCTGGAGGACATCCTTGCGGACTTGCCACCTGCTCAGGTCGCATCCTTCAATGCAAGGTTCGTTTATAAGAATCTAGAGCTCTACTCGTGGGAGTTGTGGGGTGCTGCCTGTGTGCTCTACGGCGGGTGTTCCGACGACTGCTTCGAGTACCTCCGCAGTTGGGTGGTCGGCCAGGGCCAAGACTACTTCAACGCCGTGCAGCGGGATCCGCAGACGTTGGACGATGGACGTCTAAGCTTCGCTTTCGAGAGCGATGAAGCGGAGTGGCTGTCCTACGTTGGTGAGGATGCGTACCGGAGAGCCAGTGATGGCCGGGATCTTTATGAGGTCTACCCGCAGAGCTCATCAACCATTGCAATCGGGGAGCCTTCGGGAACCGCGTGGGACGAGAAAGAAGTAGAGAGTCTCTATCCGGATCTCACACCGCTTCCATAAGTCGATGAAAGTAGGGTCTGCGATTTACCCCGCGATACAGTGCCACAGGAACTCACCACATGCATCGCCAACCGAAAAGCGTTCGAACTGTCCCGCATGATGTTCCCTTTATGGAAATCCACTAGTGGGGTCGAAGAGTGTGGGGTGGCGATGCGAGCGTACACGATTTCAGTGGAGCGTTTAGGTCGTCATGTTCGATTTCATAGTCGCACTCTCCACTGCAGCAACCAACATTTTCGGGCATGAGTTCTTGCCATGTATGACCGCTTCGCTCGTACTTGCTCCCCAGAGAACGATGTTTGCCGAATGTCGTCTTTGCTCTCAAGACTACGTCTCCAGGTCGCAGTTACAAATGCTGCTTATGTTGGAATTCAGCCGGGTGAGTACTCAAGAGTTAGTGCTTTGAAGCTTCGTCTCGATTCTCTTGGCGGTTTTCTCGGGCGCTTCGCTACCTGTAATTATGGTTTCAGTGGCAAGGCTCCGGGTTCCTTGGTCATCGAGCCATTCTGCAAGAAAATCATGTCCTGAACGGATCCAGTCCATCTCTTTTGACACAAGCGACCTGTTGCGCAACGTGCGCAGTGCTTCGGACCGGTCTTCCGATGGCAAGACGAGAAAGACATATGGTGCATGCCTCAAGGCGTTCCTAACTCGTTGGAGATGACGCTTATTTTTGTATGAGGTGTGGCCCGCACCTAGAGCGATAACCGCATCAGGATGGTCCTCCAGTACACGACATACCGCGTGCGCTCGTGCAACTTCCCATTCTCGTTCCGCAGCAACGCGACCGACTACCGAACTTCTATGAGAAAGCCTTTCGAGATTCCAGCCAGATTCCTCGTAGTAAGGTTCGCCGATTTCATCTATATCGACAAATGGAACTGACAAATTCGCAGCAACTATTCGACCCAAGGTAGTTTTACCAGTGGCAGCCGGTCCGATCAAGATAAGTGGCGTATAGAGGTTCATAAGGCAATTCTGACATTGGGACGACAGATGTAAGACTTCACTTTTGGGCAGGGATGCTACGATTTTCCTGCAGAGCGTCCCACGTACAGGCCGACTTACTGGGGGCTGGATCTAGTTGAACCGTCGACAACTCCTCTGCCATGGAGCTTACGACGTTCGAGGATCCAAGAGGAATGAAATGCCTTGAGGCGGATGTAGCCGCGGAATAAGATCCCAAGTAAAACGTGCTGGCCAGAAACTGGTTGTCATCTGGCCATAGGACTGTCACAACGGCTCATCCCAATTCTGACGGCCTGCGGGCGATGCCGTCCGCAGCTGGTTGAGCATGCGGACAGCATTCTGGTTGGCGTTATGAAATCAGCCGTTGAAGGTGTCCGGATTTGGACCCGTACGGCCATCGCGGTCCAGCGCATCGATGTTTGCCAGTTCTTCACTGGTCAGTTCGAAACCGAACAGGTCCAGGTTGGCGATGATGCGGGACTCGGTGACCGACTTAGGGATGATCACGCGGCCCTCCTGCAGGTGCCAGCGCAGGATGACCTGTGCAGCAGTGACCTTGTGAGCCTCCGCAATTGCGAGGATGGTTTCCTCGGTGAGCATTGCTCCCTGGGCTAGCGGGCTCCATGCTTCGGTGACGACACCGTGTTCGGCGTTCGCGGCAATGACCTCTCGGTTCTGCAAAGCCGGGTGGAGCTCAACCTGGTTCGCTGCGGGAACGATAGTTCCCGCAGCGATCAGCTTGTCCAGGTGTGCTGGCTGGAAGTTCGAAACGCCGATAGCGCGGATCTTCTTGTCTGCATATAGCTTTTCCAGCGCCTTCCACGTCTCAACGTAGAGATCCTTTTCAGGAGCTGGCCAGTGAATCAGGAACAAGTCCAGGTAGTCCAGGCCCAAGCGCTGCAAGGTCGCCTCAAACGCTTCCAAGGTCTGCTCGTAGCCCATGTCCTCGATCCAGATCTTGGAAGTGATGAACAGCTCTTCGCGGGCAATGCCGGACTGGGCAAGCGCCTTGCCCACGCCTTCTTCATTGCCGTAGATCGCGGCCGTATCGATGCTGCGGTAGCCGGCCTTCAGTGCTGCGGCCACAGCAGCGGTGGTTTCCTCATTGGGGACCTGGAATACTCCAAAACCGACTTGGGGCATTTCAACACCATTGTTCAGGGTGATGGTTGGGATGGCGGTAGTCATATCTAACTCCTAGAATTTGGTTAAGGGACTGAGGAGAACTGTGGATCAGCTAGCTGAAACCAGCTCGAGTGATGTTGCAAAAGACTTCTTGGCCAAGCCCATGGCGGCAAGAATGACGATCAGTGCGACGAGGGTGATCAGTGCACCAATCCAGATTGGCGAGGTGTATCCGAGGCCTGCTGCGATGCCCAGGCCGCCAGCCCATGCGCCCAGTGCATTGCCAACGTTGAACGCACCGATATTGGCTCCCGATGCCAAGGTGGGCGCGTTGCCGGCGTACTGCATGATGCGGCTTTGCAGACCCGGAACGGTACCGAAGCCGAAACCGCCCATGAGCAGCAAGGCGATAACGGTGGCGATCTGATTGCTTGCGAACAATCCGAAGAGGACAAGCACGACCAGCAGGGCTGAGATGAAGAAGAGCAGGGTGCGGTCGATGCTCTTGTCAGCCATGCGGCCGCCGTTCCAGTTACCAACGAAGAGGCCAACACCGAAGAGCATCAGCAACCAAGGAACGGTGGTCTCATTGAAGCCGGTAATTTCCGTCAAGGTATAGGCAATGTAGGTGAAGGCACCGAACATGCCGCCGTAGCCCAGAATGGTAACGCCCAGGGACAACCAGACCTGCAGTGAGGTAAAGGCCCCGAGTTCTTTTCGCAGCGAGATTCCTTCGGCCGCGTGCTTGATGACTGGTACCAGCACGAGGATGCCGATCAGGGCAAGGACTCCAATGCCGGAGATGGCCCAGAAGGTCGAACGCCAGCCGGAGTGCTGCCCAAGCAAGGTTCCGAAAGGAACGCCCAGAACGTTGGCTGCGGTCAGGCCGGTGAACATGATGGCGATGGCTCCGGCTTTCTTATTGGCTGGAACCATGTCGGCTGCCACTACCGAGCCGATGCCGAAGAAGGCACCGTGGCAGAGAGCTGCGATAACACGGCCAATCATGGCCACTTCGTAGGTCGAGGCCATGGCGGTGAGCGAGTTGCCGAGAATGAACAGCACCAGCAAGCCGACGAGCACCGGCTTGCGCGGCAGGCGGACTGTCGCAGCAGTCAGGCCCAGGGCACCTACGACAACACTGAGCGCGTATCCGGAAATGAGCCAGCCAGCTGCGGCCTCGCTGACAGCGAAGTCGGTGGCCACATCTGGCAACAGGCCCATGATGACGAACTCAGTAAGCCCAATGCCAAAGGCACCGATAGCCAACGCAATAAGACCGAGCGGCATAGCGTTACTCCTGATAGACTAGATAAATTAGTTGCACACGCTTGTTATTGCGCGATGGATACTATCGTTGCACACGCAACTAACCAGCGCAAGCAAGTATTTTTGGAGGAACCATGGGAATCGCAGATGACGCTGTCGAAATCCGGGCTCGAGGATGGCGCACTTTGGCGTCATTGCACGGATTAATCGATGCCGCGCTAGAAAAGGACCTGACCGCCCAGGTCGGACTTTCTGTGGTCGAGTACACACTCTTGGATGCCCTAAACCGGCAGGACGGCTGGCACATGCGCATGGCGCAGCTGGCCCGCGCCACCGCACTGAGCCCCAGCGCAACGACGCGCCTAGTCACCAGGCTGGAAGATCGCAACCTGCTCTCGCGGGTGCTGTGCGCGGATGACCGCAGGGGCATCTACACCGAACTCACCACCGCTGGGCACGAGCTGTATCAAAAGGCCAAGCCCATCCACGATGCCACGCTGGAACGCGTGTTGAAGCAGGCCGAAGAGCAGCCCGAACTGGCGCCGCTGGCCCGCATTCTCCACGAGTTCTCTGCCGCTTAGCCAATCGATGATTCCGCAGGAAGGATCAGACTTGTCGCGTCCAAAATTCTCCGCCGTGCTCTTTGATTGCGATGGCGTACTGGTGGATTCCGAGTCCATCACGAACGCAGTGCTCCGGGAGATGCTCATTGAATTGGGATGGGACATCAGCCAGGAAGAGTGCATCAGCATCTTCATCGGCAAGGCCCTCAAGGACCAGTGGGAGCCCATCCTTGCGCATACCGGTGTGCGGATTGATGAGCAGTGGATTACCGGGTTCAGGCAACGCCGCGATGTGGCCTTGCGCGAAAACTTGCAATCCGTGCCCGGTGCATTGGAAGCCGTCAAGCAGATATCTGCCGCCTACGGCGAAAAGATCGCCTGCGCCACGGGAGCCGACCGCGCCAAAGTCGAGATGCAGCTATCGATAACTCGGATGGCGCCCTTTTTCGGCAACCGGGTCTATAGCGGCATGGAGTATGCACAGAGCAAGCCTGCGCCTGATGTCTATCTGGCAGCTGCTTCTGGCCTGGATATTGATCCGAGCCAAGCAGCAGTTGTCGAAGATACGGTGACCGGAGTGACCGCCGGCGTTGCGGCCGGAGCTACGGTCTTCGGCTACTGCCCGGGTGGACCCATCAGCAGCACCGAGGAAAAGCTCTTGGCAGCAGGCGCTGCTGAAGTATTTACCAACATGGATCAGCTACCGGTCCTTCTCACGCAAAAATAGCTGAGGCCAGGGCCATTTGGATGCCACAAGCAATGCAGCTCAGCCCCAGGGATCCAAGGTGAATTCCTTGCCTAGCGGACCACGCCCGGCCAACCACGCAACCAGTTCGGTGCGCGCTTCCGAGCTCGCCAAGCGTTCGGGAACCGTGGCCAGCAGGTTGCCCAGATCCCACATTGTGTATTCTTCAGACCACTGGCTTGGCGAGTATCCCAGCCCAAGATCTACAAGATGCATCTGGACTTCGCGCAGGCGATGAGCTGGACAACCACCAACTCCGTAGTGCCCGCCGCCCATGAAATCGGCGTTAGGCCAGTGAGCCTGCTCGCTTTGCTCAAGAAGACTGTCTAAACGAAGAACGCTCGATTCAAGATCCGCCAAGATTTCAGATGCTGCGTTCCGCGCACCGTCCTCAATTTCTTGGCGACGCTGTTCTGCACCGTTGGCGTATTTGGGAACGTCCTCGCCGTTCAAGGCTCCTTCCAGACGCCGTGCATGTGCATCGGCATTTCTCGCAAGATGCGTCAGCACATGGCCTACGGACCAACCAGGTAATTTGCTGCCCTGTTGCATGCTCTCGTCGCTGAGACCAACAACATGTTCCAATAGCTCCGCGTGAGATTCGAGGCATAAACGTGCAGCCACGCTCGGATTCTTCTCAAGATCCATAGTGGTCCTCTCGCT